>Ga0272441_10003917_pt1 | contig 27667 bp, 22 predicted proteins | sample SSMProp6N_FD_193582 | JGI IMG/M metagenome (GOLD analysis project Ga0272441, IMG submission 193582) | Marine sediment archaeal communities from Little Sippewissett salt marsh, Falmouth, MA, United States - SSM-Prop-6N | ecosystem: Environmental > Aquatic > Marine > Wetlands > Sediment ... | reverse complement strand
GAAATACAGGTTCAGGAAAACCACGATCAGGGTGAAACGGGTCAGGTTCCAGATGTATTGTTTGTTGATTCTTTTATTCCTGGTTTCAGTCATGTCCTTTCCCCCGGGAATTCCTGGAAGAATGTTGTTACTATACATGTTTTGAACAAGGGGTGATAGAGAAAACGCTGATTACGCTGAGAAAAGCGAAACGCTGATTACGCTGAGATAAAACACTGAATTCGCAGATTGCGTCAGCTGCATTGCAGTTGACGTTGCCGATTACGCTGAAGGATTCACCATGCTGAGAATGTTAAAACGAAGGGTGGGGTACCGCAAAGGCGCGAAGGCGCAAAGTAAACAGGCGAGGCAGGGAAAGAGGTGCTGTATGAAGACTGGGGATAATCTCAATGGGCTGCCCCAGTTGTTTCGATTTGCTCTGGAGCAGCCCATTCCTGTTTTTCAGAGTTTTAAATCAGGAAGAACCGGATTGTGTTACTTAAAAAGCGTGCCATGAATCTGTTCGGTAACAGCTTTCGGATCCTCAGACTGCCATACGCGGCGGCCGATAGCAACGCCCCTGGCTCCTGCAGCAACGATATCCGCGACGAGTTTTGTTACACCTGGATCGTCTGCTTTCCTGGGCCCACCGGCAACGATAATCGGGATGGGAACAGACTTGACGACTTCACTGAACGCTTCGACGTTACCGCAGTAGTTGGTCTTGATTACATCAGCGCCGATTTCCATGCCAATTCTGGCCGCGTGGGCTATGGCTTCCGCTTCGAAAAAGCGTTTCTCGGGCGGCATCATTTCAGCCACAACCGGCATTTCATACCGTTCACAGACCTGGATAAGGTGTGCCAGCCAGCTGTAGATCTCAATATCACCATCACGTCCAAAGAAAACCGATACGGCAACCGCATCAGCATCCATTCTCAATGCCTGCTCGAGTGTGCTGATCGGTGTTTCCTGTGTGCCTTTTTCACTCAACCCTGCGGTCAGGGATACGCGCAGCACAAGGCCGACAGAAGGGGGGATAAGATCCGCAGTCGCACGGAAAAAGCCCGGGCTGGCGAGAATGGCATTCGTTCCCCCGGCAACAACCTGCTCTACAAGCCAGCGCGGGCGGTTGATCCCTTTGACCGGGCCGAGCCAACCGCCGTGGTCGAGCGGAGAGAGCAGGCAAAGCTTCTTTTCACTTACAAATAATCGATCCATTCGTCTGGTTTTTCCTGACATACTTAACTCCTTGTAATGGGTTCAGCGTCTTGTGTCAGAACCTGGTTTGCAAAGGTTGCAAGGTCGCTGTATTGTACGTAACTTTTTTCATACTGGTTTTTCCAGCGTGTGCGCGGGGTTATCTGTGTCGGCTCCTGAAACGTGCGAGAAAGAGCTTCCGGGAAGGATGAATCTCCATTCGCAAGACATGCATAAGCATATAGGCCATGTGTCACAGTTTCCAGGCCGGTAAAAATGGTAACCGGGATCTGGCATGTGTTTGCGAAAATCTGAGGCCAACCCTTTGTTTCGATACCGCCTCCGGCTAGTGCGACTTCCTTTACCGGAACCCCCAGTTCCCGGTAGATGTCGAGAAGGAACCGCAGACTGAAACCAACACCCTCCAGGACAGCCCGCACCATGTGTGAGCGGGTGTGAGAGAGCCGCAGGCCGTAAAAACCGCCGCTTAGTGTGTCGCTCCAGAAGGGGCTTCGTTCTCCGGAAAGGAACGGCAGGAACAGCAGTTCATCCGCACCAGGCGGTGTCTTCAGAGCGTCTTCGATCACCTTGTCATAGGAAGCTTCTTTCCCGAACAGGGTCTCTACAGCCCATTTCAGCGATGCACCGGTCGTGGAAGATACACCGCCGAGCAACCGGTAAGGAAGGAGCGGGTATTCATAGATCCGGCCTTGCGGGTCGGAATACTTCTTATCGTCGATGATCGGGCAAAAAACCATGGATGAGCTTCCAAGCGAACAGGTTACACGCCCTTGCTCTGGCGGAGCGGCTGTAATCAGTGCCAGAACATCGCCCACACCAACAAGCACGGGAAGCCCGGCCACCAGGCCAAGCTCTTCAGCTGCTTCAGTGGAGAGTTTTCCTCCGGTTTCTTCAGGCTTCCCAAAGGGCGGCAGCACGGAGGGCGAAAGGCCTACGATATCCAGGCGGTCTTCTGCCCAATCCAGGGTTTCCCAATCCAGGAGAGCGGCTCCGCCGGCTTCGGTACGGTCGGTGATGATCTCTCCGGTCATGCGATAACGAAGGTAGTCTTTCGGCCAGAGGATATGCCGGGTTTGTTCGATTACCTCCGGCTGATAGCGATGAAGCCACAGCAGCCGGGGAAGTGTGTAGGTTGAATTGAGCTGATAAGGCGGCAGTTTCAGCCTTTCCTGAAGCTCGGTGGTTTCAGCAGCAGCACGGCGGTCGAGCCAGAGGATGGTCGGGGGAATCACGCTGCCATGCTTGTCCAGCAGGACAGCCGTATGCATCTGGCCTGTTACGGCAATAAAGGAAAGCTCGCTCAGGTTCAAGCCAGACTTGTGGAGGCTGGATGCTGCACAGACAAACGCGTCCCACCATGTCTCCGGTTCGGCTTCTGCCTGGCCAGGAGCTGGTGAGATATACCCGTACCGTTCGACGGAAGCGGCCAGGGACCGGCCGCTCCGGCTGTAAACCACTGTCTTTACCGCCGATGTGCCTACATCGACGGCCAGAACAAACGGACCCTTATTCATTCCGGTTCGCCGTTTACCTCGATCATAACTTTGAGCCCTTCACGATTCTTTACGATTTCCAGGCCTTTTCCAAGGTCCTCCAGCGGCAGCAGATGGCTGATAAGACTTTCGGTATCGACCTGCCCATTCTGGATAAATTCGAGGGCGTGGTTCATGTCGATGGGGGTGCTGTCTGCTGAGCCAGTCAGGATCAGTTCCTGGTAATGGATGATATTTGGGTCGATCTGCAGAGTATCCTGCGGGTAGATGCCGGCGAAAATGTTCAGCCGTCCGCCGGGCGCCATCACAGGGATCAACTGTTCAACCAATCGGGCAGAGCCGACGGTGATGACTGCTGCCTCTGCACCCCAGCCGTCTGTAAAGGATTGGACAGCTTCAGCAAGATCTTCCGATGTCGGGTCGACAGCAAGATCGGCACCGAGCTCCAGTGCTTTTGCACGACGATCCGCAATAGGGTCGGAGGCGATTACGCGTGCACCGAAGGCTTGGGCAACCTGCATGTGCATCAAACCGATCGGGCCCAGGCCCACAACCAACTCGACTTCGCCAGGATAGAGGTTGAGCATATTCTGGCCGCGAGTCACGCAGGCCAGGGGCTCCATAAAAGCTGCCGCTTTCAGGCTGGTTCCGGAGCGCAGGGTGTGGATATTCCGCTGTGGAACACATACATAATCGGCATATGCTCCGCCGAACTGCATGAAGACCACGTTCTGGCATTTGTTGGGACGGCCGGTGAGGCAGGCTTTGCACATGCCGCACTTTTTGATCAGATCCGGAACAACACGCTGGCCGACGGCAAGGTTCTTTACATTTTTACCAACTGCAGCAACGGTGCCGGACATTTCGTGCCCCAGCAGGCGGGGAAACTTGACCGATTTCTTTAATCCTGAGAATGCCCGCACATCCCAGGGGCAGATCGCCGCATAGGCAACCTTGACAAGGACGTCATCATCGCCGACTTCGTGAATGGGGATTTGCCGCAGTTCAAGCTTCTGTGGTTCTTCACACCACATTGCCCTCATGGTTTTTTCTGTCATACTGTAAAACTCCTTTCTGGAACGGTTATTCCAGACCAATATCTAGAGGTATACCTTTGATATAAATCGATTCAATGTCTTTTGTATCAGCCCTGTGTACGATCGAATTGACCGGATCATGCGAGTAGCGAAGGTTCGGGGTGTTCATATCGAACACGATAAAGCTGGCATCCCTGCCTGGCGAGAGACTGCCAAGCTGGTCTTCCAGTTTCAGCATCCGGGCACCGTTGATGGTGGCTGCCTGCAGGATCTTGCGGGAATCGACTGCTGTTGGGTCCATGTTGGTCCCGCGTCCAAGCCGCGACGCGAAGTCCATTTCACGGAGCATATCCGGTGAACAGAACATCATGTTGTCAGTGCCCAGGCTGTATTCCAGCCCGATATCTTCCCAGGCTGAAAGAGGGGCAATTCCGTCACCGATAATACAGTTGCTGCGCGGGCAGTGCACGGCAAAAACATCCTGATCAGCCGCCTGGCGCAGTTCATCAGGGGAGGCATGAACTAGGTGGACCAGAATATCGGTGTTCCATTCAAGCGCACGCGCCACCTGGCCCCGGCTTTCAGTTTCCCGGGAGGATAGTTCCTCTTCCAGTCCTTCTGCAGCATGGACTGCAAAAATCGACTCGGGGTATTCCTGTCTGAGACGCCGCATGGTTTCCGGGGAGTGTGCGGTGACGTCACGAATTCCCAGGCCGTCCGCAATTTCCAGGAGTTGTTCTGCTTCGGAAAGCGTTTGTTCCAGCGGCTGGTTTTCCTTGAGGCGTCCGAGAATGACCGGCTGGATCGGCAGGCCGTCAGCAGCTTCGCTGAGCCTGCGAGCTCCCTCGATCGACTGTTCACGGAAATCGGCGAAGGCAATAGTGCCTGCCTGGAGCATTTCGATCATGCCGTGGCGCATCATGGAGATATGGGTTTCTCGATCGAGTGTGGAAAGGAAGCGGTGTTTCAATCCGTCGGGTGGGATGACTGATTCCTCGAGTGAAAGGCCGATCCCGAGGTCCTTTGCGCCGGTGTCACCGATGTGGGTGTGTCCGTTGATAAACATAGGGCAGAGAAGCCGCCCCTGCATATCCACAACTTCGGTGTTTTCGGGCGGGCTGCCGAAGCCGAGAATCGTCCCGTCCCGGACAATCATCGAGGAATTTTCAAGAACATCCATGGTCTCACCTGCAAGGATGGCTGCGTTGATGTACGACACAAGCGTGTCCATCACTATCCTTTCGAAGCGCCCATTGTGAGACCCTGGATGAAGTACCTGTTCAAACCAAGCGATATGAACAACGCAGGGATAATTGCAAACATGGACATGGCTGCCATCTGGCCCCAGCTGATTTCGATTGCACTGAAGGAGGCCAGGATGCCGAGTGGAATGGTCTTGGTTTTTGGATTGGTCAGCATCAGCGCGAACAGGAAATCGTTCCAGCTGAAGATGATGCAGTATATAGCGGACGAAATGATCCCCGGGATGGAGAGGGGGAGGGCGACTTTGACGAAGGAGGTGAACTTGGATGCACCATCGACAAGAGCTGCCTCCTCCATTTCTTGTGGGACATCAGCAAAATAACTTCTCATCATCCAGACGACAAAGGAAGCATCAAATACGGTATCGAGAATAATTACTGACTGGTATGTGCCGAGCAAGCTCATATCACGCATGATCAGATAGAAGGGGATCAACATGGCAACAGGCGGGATCATCAGGATGATAAGAAAGAAATAGGAGGACGTATTCAACAAGCGGGACCTGGAACGGGCGATAGCATAACCCGCGGGGACACCGAGCAGGAGAGACAGGATAGTTGTAAAGACAGAGATGATCAAACTGTTCTTTACGAACATGAGTGTCTTGGAAGATTCCAGAAGCTGTGTGTAGTTTTTCAATGTGAAATCAAAAGTGAACCACTTCGGGGGTATGGCGAAAGCTTCGCGGCCGAATTTGAATGATGTTGTTATGAGCCAGAAAATGGGGATCAAAAAGAACGCCATCACAAAAACAGTAGCGATTACCATGAATATTTTTTCAACAGGGTGACGTTTTGTCATAGTTTAATTCCTGAATATCAGAGCTGTTGTCGTTCAAGCATGAGTATGTAAATGATGGAAAGGACAGCAATTACGACCAGCAATATGTTCGCCAGCGCAGCGGCATATCCCATGTCGAAGAAGGTCAGGCCTACCTTGAAGATGTGGTAGTTGAGAACCGTTGTTGTTGTTCCGGGACCGCCTGCGGTTGTTGCATAGATAATGTCGAAAACCTTGAACGACTGCATTGTACGAAGCAGAATGGCGATCAGAAATGTGGGTTTGAGCAGTGGAAGTGTCAGGTGGATGAAACTCTGCCAGCGTGATGCACCGTCAACATATGCCGCCTCATAGGGTTCGACTGGAAGGCTCTTTATCCCTGCGAGGAAGATGAACATGAGCAGGGGACTCCACTGCCAGATATCGATGATGATAACAGCGGGCATGGCCAGGGAAACTTCAGATAGTGGGCCGTGGCCAAGGTCGACGCCGATCAGTTTCAGGTAGTAAGGCAGCACACCAAAATCGACATTATAGAGAGCCCGCCATACAAGGCCTACCACTAGAGAGGGGAGGGCCATGGGGATCATGAGAAATGAGCGCATAAAATTGGCGAACCGGGTTTCCGCGCCGAGAAGGAAAGCGAGACCCAGACCAAACAGTATTTCCAACGAAACGGTACCGCCGACAAAAACCAGTGTGGTTGATATCGATTGAAGAACCACTGGATCGGAAAATGCCTGTACGTAGTTCTGAAATCCAATAAAGGTTTGGATCTGGTTTGGGTCTGTAAGTCTGTAATCAAAAAAGCTTATTCTGAGGGAAAAAAATAAAGGATAGATAGCGATAGCAAAAACAAAGATCAGAAGCGGCAGTAACATCAGTGTGTAGGTGCCGTGATCGATAAAGAATCTGCGTAAATATCTGGCGAATTTTGAGTTCAAGGAGTGTTCTCCTTTATCATTACTGGTTTTGAAAAACGGGGCGCCTGCAGTTTGCAAGCGCCCCGTGATTTCCTCCTGGCCGAAGGACAAGCGCTGTTAAGTTGAGTATAGTTCAGGTTTGTTTTTCTTATCCATACCTGCCCGGATTTCAGCAGAACGGAAAACGGTCAGAAAGAAATGAAACGCCTACGGCATATTTTGTTCGATTTGAGCCTGGGCTGCATCGAGCGCTTCCATTGCATCCATTTCACCTGCCAGATATGCACTTACGTACGTGGCAATCGCAGTCTCGATGATGCTGTATTCAGGAATACGCGGCCGATAGTCGCCGTCACCATTTTCAAAGCCTTCAAGCAGCATCGGCATCCAGGGTAGTGCTTCGACGATTTCCGGATCGGTCATCGTGCTGTATCGCAGCGGAACGCCGCGGTGCATGACCCATTCCTTCTGGATCTCTTCAGAGGAGAGCCACTTGATGAACTCCCAGGCGGCTTCCTGTTTCATCGGGTCGGAATCAGCATTGATACCAATACCCCATCCACCGAAACCGTAAGTCTGAGCCACACCTTCAGCTACCGGTGCGAGTGTGATGTCTACCATCCCAACGATGGATGACATTTCGGGATCTTCGTAGTCATTCCGGGCGATGCTCCAGCCTTCCATCATGGCGACCTTGCCATCGCGGAATGCTGTTTCCCGGTCACCCCACCAATAACCCGGGGATCCAGGAGGAGCATAGTCGAAGAAATCGCCGAAGAATTCAAGAATCTGGGCATTTTCTTCCGTGTTGAGTTTTACGTTGCCATCGGCGTCAAGGATTGTGCCGCCGTGCTGCTGTACCCATGCCATGTAATCCTGTGCACCTGCAGAACCAGCACCGAGAAGTGCAATACCGTAGAATTCGTTGTCAGGATCGTTGAGTTCCATGGCTGCCGCCTGCATTTCTTCCTGGGTTGTGGGAGGTTCAATGCCTGCCGCTTCGAATACGTCTTTGCGGTAGTTCAGGACATTGGCGTAGCCTCCAAGCGGGAAGGCATACTGCTGGCCGTTGTATTCACCCTGGGTCCACATAACAGGCAGAATGTCGTCGAGGTTGAGTTCGTCTGCGTCTCGTTCCATCCAGTCATCAAGCGGAAGGGTGTAGCCATTCGCGCCGTATTCGCCGGACCAGACGATATCTACGGTCATGAGGTCATAGGAGGCAGTGCCGCCGACGAAATCAGCTGTGAGTTTCTGGTAGAGGTCGACATAGCCGAGTTCATCCATAGTGATGACGATTCCGGTTTCTTCTTCGAAGAGTGGAATCAGGTAGCGAAAGCCTTCGATGTACTGGTCGGTCATAGAAGCCAGAGTCAGTTCAACACCTTCGTAGGACATTTCTGGTTCTTCAGCGGCGGGCTCTTCAGCGGCTGGTTCCTCGGCAGCCGGTTCTTCGGCAGCGGGTTCTTCAGCAGCCGGCTCATCAGCAGGCGTTTGCGCTGCACAGCCGAGTGAAGAAAATACCAGGGCTGTCAGAATGAATGTAAAAACAAGGGTTTTTACAACTTTCGTTTGCATCTTCAACTCCTTTGTTGGTGTGTGTTACCGATTACTTTTTTCAGCGAAACCATTTGTTCTTCAAATTCATAGACGAAGGTATCGTCCTGTATGAAGAAACTTCACTGTTCTTATCTGATCTTCACCTCCTGTCCTCCGGTGGTATGGAGTATGTGATTTGATAGGTTAGGAATAGAACGAATTGTTACCGATCCAGGTGGAGTGAGTATCTGTATCGATCGCCGCAGCTGATTACCTTGTGATACTCGACAGGCACATGATTGGTCGTATATACGATCCCACTCACTACGAGCAGGGGGGCGCCTGCCGGCATTTCCAACAACCGTGCTGTTTCTTCATCCGCAGCTGCCGCTTCGATGGATTTACTCGCTTCGATGAGGGGAATATTTTTCTTCTCTATAAGAGACCACAAGGATACAGCGTGCTCCAGTTCAGCGTGTTCAATAAGAGCATTCTCCGGAAGAGAGAGATAGGAAACGTTAAGGGCAATTGGAAGATCATCGACAAGCCTGAGGCGTTGAACGAAAAAGATCTTCTTGTCGGACGGAATATTCAGATTTTCGGCAACCCGCGCTGAAGGTGGGGCAGTTTCGAATTTCAGTAATCTGGATGTGACAACCTGGCCGCGTTCTGCCATATCTTCCGAGAAGCTGGTAAGGCGCGAGAGGCCGCGTTTTATTTTTGTCCGGAGGATGAAGGTGCCTTTTCCTGGCAGCCGCCTGATATAGCCGTCAACCTCAAGGTCGTGCATAGCTCTTCGGACGGTAGCCCGGCTGATATTGAACTGCCTGATTATTTCCATTTCGGTAGGGAGCGGCTGATCTGCCGGGAACTCACCATTTTCAACGCGTTCGACGAGATACTCTTTAAGCTGGTGATAGAGCGGCAGCGGTGATTCTCTGTCTAGCTGGTACATTTTCCTCTCTTCCAGGGCCTAATGATATAACGTCCGTACATTATGATATATCTATTATAGAACAGGAAATGAATGAGTCAAGTTTGTTTCCCAGGCAGAAGCGCAGGATACGAAAGGGCAGGAGGGATGCAATGAATCTCAAAGAGAGGTTCAATATATAAGGTTTTGATTTTTTGTTAGAATACGTAAGCTTTTACAGGGATGCTGGTCAGTCTGGATTTGGGAGCAGCACCTTTTTATGTATATGCATCATTTCGTAAATACTGCTGGAGAATGAATTATGCGACCAGGAATTGAAAAACAGGGACAACCGGGATCTCCTGAGGTGCCTGGGGTGTCTCGATCTTTGTACCGGACAATAAAGTCCAGGCTGACCGGACTATCGCCGGAGCTGTCCCAATCTCTGTGGAAGGTATCACTGGTGGTGCTTCTGGGTTTCATCCTTGTTATGACGATTTCTTTAAAGCCGTTCATTACAAACGAGATCAGCCACGAGGATGGTTTTCAGAATCTTAAAATGGCTTATAACCTGGCGTTTTACGGAGTGATGTCCAACTCGGATAACCCCGAAGAAGAGCTCGAGCCAACAAATCTGCGGGAACCGATCCCGATCGCGGCCATGGCAGCCTACCTCAAGCTGCATCCTTCCATATCGAGCAGCATGAATCTCGAGCAGGTTAACAGCGAGGACACAATTATTCTGGTCAAGTACCATAATCTGCTTTGGGCGTTTCTATGCCTGCTGGGCGCAGCGGCAGTTGTACTGCGTGTGGTGCAACCACGCCCTGTCGCGTTCCTTGTGGCATTGGCGGCAGTCGGGCTTGTACAGCAATATTTCCTGCAGCTCTCTCTGGTGATCGACAGGACTTACACGGAAGTGCAGGCAGGGGCGTTGATGGTGTGGGTGTCTTTTGTGCTCATCCGCGCGTTACAAACCAGGAAATACTTCTGGTATATCCTGAGTGGTGTTTGCCTTGGCTTGCTGACTCTGACCAAGGCAGTGTTCCTGTATATCGGGATTGGTGTCGTATTTACATTGCTTGTGGTCTGCCTTGTGAAACAGACCAGGATAAAAAGGCTGGCCAATATCAAGCTGATTGGTGTGATGGCGGCCTGTATGATTGCAGTTCTCATGCCGTGGATGCTGCGGAACAGGATCCAGCTGGGGACATGGTCAATATCGGGACGAGGGGGAGATGTACTTTTCGTCCGGGCGACCAAGAATCAGATGAATAATACAGAGTTCAAAGGGGCATTCTATCTCTACGCGCCGCCGGCTTTAAAGAAGTATATCGGGGACTACCTGGGTTTTACGGATACTGATCTTGAAGCGGGAGGTTCTCTTCAGCGCATCAACAGGGACGGCTCTTCCTCTTTCGGATGGCCTGATCTGCAGGCCGAGTGGGCCGGGAAACCGGAGGATGCTGTATCATTCTACCGTTCTGCCAGGGCTGAAAGGGTTCGTTTGGAGATGTACTATGAGGAGCAGGGAGCCGAGGATCCCGCGCAGCTGGCAGCAGACGCTCTGCAGCAGCGGGCGATAGAGATGATCAAGTCTGATCCAATCAAACACCTTAAAACATCGCTGGTTTTTGCATGGCGCGGTACATGGATCGATGGTGTGCGTTTTCGTTATCTTGTTGCCGGTTTTACTGCGCTCTGGATTCTTGGATTTTGGGGTTTGATCCGCCGGAATGATGAGATGATCGGTATCACACTGCCGGCTATGGGGGTGTTCGCTTTCCATGCGCTGTTTACACACTTCATCCCGCGCTATTCGATGATCCTGATCCCGATTTTGATGATATCTTTGGTTGTGTCGATAGGGTGGATATTAGTACGAATTGACTCACAGATTACACAGAAAAGCTGAAACACAGATTACACAGATTACTCAGAATATGGAAAACACAGAGAACGGTTTTTTCTCTGTGTTTTCCATACTGTACTAATCATATATCGGTTTTATCTGTATTGATTTTGCAATGAAATTCAACAGCAGCCCTGCGCTGCATGCTGATACTTTCAAATAGGACAACAATTGGGCCAGATGCAGTGCTTTTATCTCTGGTTCGGCTTTCAACTCAAGTCTTACAGTTTTCTTCACAAGCAAGTCCAAACGCTGCATGCCCACTCTGAAACTTTTGAATTCCACATCAAGTAATATATCGCGTTCACAGGCCAGTTCTCGCAGGTTAAACTCATGGGGTAATGCTCTATGGTAAATCACCTCGATAAAACCTGGACCAAGGGTCTATGGGCTGCCTGTGCAGATGCAAATATATTCCTTGTTTATTCAAGGTGTGGGTACTTCTTTTCAGTATAAAAAACTCTTAATGAATTTTTTAAACCCCCTCTTTTCTATAATGCAGCATAGCAAATCATCAATAATAAAATCATATTAACTCTGTGTAATAGCTTTACCATGAATTAGTTCTATTGTCTCCAGATGAAAGGGACCGGGTGCCTGAGGATTACTTTTTCCAGGCACCCGATGTTAATCGGCAAAAATGTCAGATCGATTTACTGCGGCCTCACGGGCATTTGCATTCAGGCGGGTCAACCGATACATCGTATCTGCCGCCGGCCGCGCCGCATGCTGTCCGGTCCATGTCAGACTGGCAGGTCGATTCTGGCTCGAGAGTCGGCTCGGCGATGATATCCAGACGTTCAGGCATGCAGATTTCCTCTACACCCTCGCGCCAGACCCAGCAGTGGCCCAGGGCATCCGGGTTGAGAATCCAGACCCAGGTGCCGGCGCTGTTCTGGCCGTCGACCAGGGTGCTCTCACCCTCGAGCAGGGTGCCGACGTTCTCGAAGCCGGTGCCGGGTCCGAGGCGGCAGTTGAGATCCAGCAAAGCCTTGACCTCAGGATCACAGTCTTCGGGTTCCTCAGTGGGGGCAGGAGTATCGGTTGGTGTTGGAGGAGATTCGAGTGTCGGCAGCTCAGCCAACCCGTCCGTGAAAACAATCTGGATATGGGCAGGCGGCCCGTAACCTGCTCCGCTTTTCTTTCCCCTGACTTCCAAAAGATAAGTGCCGAAAGCAGGGGGAGTCCAATCGTATTCTCCTAAGAAGAGGGTGCCGTACTCGGCACCGCCCGAACCTGTCTGTGAGGGTAATACCTCTTCAGCAGTTGTTCCATTGATGTTTAACTGTATGCTCTCTATCCCGGCAAAACTGGCACAGTGAAACATAAGGTGAAGAGGATCCAGTGACGCATAACTTGTATTCGATGGCGGCTGGTCCCACCAGCAGGGAGAATCCGGGGGCGGTGTGCCAGTGCCTTGCGGGTTGCATGCTCCAAGAACAAAGGCTGTCAGAACCAGCAGGATATATATATTTTTTTTCATTTCCAACTCCCGATCCAATTCCCGTTATTATCTACGGGCCTCGTTAATTGTATTTTTCTAATACCTGGATTCAGACTATTCCGATCGCGGCCGGATCGTAAAATGAACATCACAGGAAGCATTATCATTATCTCCCTGATGCATATAGCCGCTTTGTGTGTAGTCCATCCAGCCAAAGATAGATTCAGGGCCGATCCAGGTATTTACATTGCACACCGGGTCGTCGCCGCTCTGGTGGTCCCAATCCGTGAAATGGACGGCGACTTCTATCATACTACCGCCTTCCACCGTAATAGGTATTATGTGGTTGAATTCTTCACCTTGTACGCAGGAGTTCAGGGCTCCGAACGGGACATCGCACATCAGGAATTCAGAAAAGCTGTAGCCCTGTTCCATAACGGTTGTAGGACAACCATATGTACCGCTGGAATCCAGTATTCCCGGTATAGTTGGTTCGTAATTATCATCCGGGCAGTCTCCATGGTCTCCCCAGGGGCGCAGGCCGCGAGCCTCACCGGTCCCCGGTGACCCCTGCGCATGGATCCAGCCGTAGATCTCCAGATCATCTCCACCACCGATGCCATCGCCCAGATCGCCGAAGGAGATGGAATTGAACACAACTTCCAGTTCGACTTCTGTCGGATCAGGGCAGAAGGGGAAGGTGTTTACGGTATTGCTTTCCGGCCCCTGCATAGTCTGGTTGGGATAGTCTGGGTCATCCGGGCCGCCTGTGTAGTACATGCGTACGTTAAGATACCTCACATCTTCTCCACATCCGTTCTGGGGCGGTTCGATGGCCCATGCTGATAAATTGGTAGGGGTTGTCAATTGGGGATAGACGTCGCTGAACTGGGCGAAGACATTAAAACCGGCTGATCCGCCGGTATCTTCTGCACGAGAGCGGTAATAATCGACGCTGTGGCAGTCATCTCCGGTTCCGGCTTCGCAACGGTCTGTAACCCACCAGATAAGGAAAGGCTGCGAGCCCACATCATAGCCGGGCCAGGGCGTGCAGAAAAGCAGGTCTTCAATGATGTTATCACCGCCGCTGGGTGTGTGATCCTTGCACACTTCTGCCCCGTAGAGGATCATGGCAAATACCTCGGGCATCTGCGGGTCAACCGGAGCCGGTTCAGGAGGAGGGCCGTCCATCGGCTTCATATTATCAAGGCCGGCTTCGATTTCCATTGAAAGGCCATTACCCTGGAGGGTGAAATCACCCGGCGCAGCGAGTTCGAGTGAATCCTTATGGAGCTCTCCGAGATGTTCGAGCTCACCGCCAGACCAGCCCCAACAATCCAGGTGCAAACCATATGACTGTTCTTCGCCTGTCAGCATAATGGATACGAGGTTTTCAACCCCCAGGCCTAAAAAGCCAGATGCAAAAAATCCTTCTGTCGGCCAGCGTTCCCAGTTGAGTTCATCGAGGGATTTATAGCAGTAGAAGAGATCCGGGTTCGACTCGGCGGAGAAGGCTTCAGGGGCAAGTGTAAAGACGGGCTGATCCGATCCGGGGGGGGTGCAGGTTTCTGTGCTGATTTCAATGCTCTTGATGTTGCTGGGCGTTTCCCCTCCGATGTTGAATGCTGTTGCATAATACTGGTACATTCCGGGGGCAAGCCCTGTGTCTTTAATATAGAAGTAATCTGTAATTTCGTGAGCACCACGGGTGTCTACGAGGGTGAAATCACTCTGTCCGGGATCCTGCCTGTAGAGATTAAAACCGAGCTCGTTATCGATCTTGTCCTGTATATAGAGTTTTACATCACATCCGGATACCTCATAATCGAGCATCACCGGCGCTGCGGGGGGATTGGCAGGGTTGAGCAGAGCGGCTGCCCAGGTAACTGGGGAAGGATTCCAGCGTAAAACTTCTTCAACCTTTTCAAGATCGGGGATCTCCTCCGGTGCGGAAGGTAACTCTGGTGAAGGAATCTGTGCCGGTGGTTCACCTTCGCCGACGGCGCCCTGTACTACAGGGATAACCGTTTCAGGATCGTCACTCTCACTTTCGATATACTCTTTTTGAGTTTCCAGAACGTTGATAAAAACTACTCTGGATGTGCCGGCTTTTTGATTCACATCCGCTGCTCTGGCGACCAGGCTGTATTCGCCTGGAGAAGGTGGAATCCAGGTCATGCTGACATTCATGGGTGTGATTCCTCCTGGAGGAGCGGATTGGACAGATACCATCTCCCCGTTGGCCCATAATTCAACACTCAGCAAAGGGTCTTGCCCCACCGCCATTACAGAAACGGGTAAGAATTCGCCGGCTGTGGCTTCAGTTCCTGTATCTGGATCAAGAATGGCGATCTTAATTACGCCGCCATTCTCCGGAAATATAAAAGCTGTATTCCGGAAGCTGAAGTACCTGAAACCGAGGAACACGCCGCCTCCAAGTACGATAACGAGCAGAATGCCCAATATAACTTTTCGAATACTCATAGGAACCTCTCCTGTACGGACTCGATTTAATTGAAGGCGCAGCGCTGGCTTCCGTCAAATACCGGGAAATCCAGAGAGAGCAGTGTATGATTTTGAATTATTGTTGTAGTTTTACGATGGTAAAAATAAAAAATTAAGGGATGCCGGGTTCAGTGCCTGTCAATGTTCTGGTGATAATTGATATGAGCTGCCGTTGAATAAATTGGTTTCTTATGCTCAAGAAAACTGCTTGAGTTATCTGCTGCATAATTCCTGCTTCAAACGGGAGGGAAGGAATCTTGTTGGTGGTTTTTTCTGCTCAGGAACCATGTGGTTTATATAGTTCGCAGGAATTGATTCCCATTGTTCGGGATAAAATCTGTCTACATAGTCAATATACATAAGCTATCATAGCACAGCTGGAGGATTGGTGCAAAAAATTGATTGTCCATATTTTCTGTTCAGAAGTATTTTATGGAATGGAAAGGCGATCGGCATGGGGGATTGCCATTAAGCTGCCCGGAAAAGCATACAACCTGCCTGTAATCTTGCCGGAAAAAGCAGGCGTATTTTTTCCGGCTGGTCAGTATTTGTAATTTCAGCGTGATCTGTGTTTGAGCGAACTTAACGTTTAATATCTTCCGGCTCCTTCAAAAACAGGATCATTACACTGCTCAGGACCATCATAACTACCATGAGCAGCATGCCGGGAGTAAAAGAACCATCTGAGCGCTTCAGTGCTTCCATGATGAACACGAACACAACAGAAGCCTGGCCGAACAGCTGGATCAGGCCTGCTGAAGTACCTTCCGGTGTGGGGAAGGTGATCTCTGCGGCATACTGCATACCGATCGGGTTGGCACTCACCAGGAAGAATCCCAGAATGAATGCAGAAACAAGCAAAAGCCACAGTTCCCTGGCGTATGTGATTCCGATCATGCCGGGAATGGCGAAAACAAATCCAATCAGCAGGAATGGAACGCGCTTCTTGCGCTTGTCGGATATAGCCGGCAGCAGGACTGCGCCAATAAGGCCCCCGACCAGCATTGCTGCGCCCAGGTTGCCGGCGTCAACCGCACTGAAACCTCGCGGCCTTATGATCGCCTCTACCCAGGTGTTCAAACCGTTGAAGATTCCCAGACCCACAAACGAGACAAAGAGGTACATCCAGAATGGATTGATCTTGAGCGCATGCTTCAATCCGTCAAGCATCAGCGCACGAACAGCTTCATCTTCACTGCAAGGAGGCGTCGCCGGTTTCTCGCGAGCGAAAACGAGAAACAGGACAGCACTAACGGCGGTGATCACGCCGTAAATCAGCTGGATCGTGTCGATGCTGAAGGTTTCCACGAGCGCTGGTGTGACAATCATGCCGAGCCCGGTGCCGACAAGGTTGGAGAGCGTGATTAGTCCAACAGCGGTGGCGCGTTCGGTCTTGCCAAACCACTGTGCCGGCAGCTTTGTCCATGCGTTCAGCAGGAATGGCTGGGAGGCTGCAAGGCCGATGGTGAATGCCAGTGCAGCTGTATAACTCGAACCGGCCAGACCGCGGCCGATCCCGCATACACCCATCAATACAACGCCGATGCTGACACCGATGCGCAGCCCCCAGGTATCAAGCATCCAGGAAACCGGGATAGAGAGCGGGAGGAAGGCGAGCATGAATGCCATCGAGAAGAACCCGATCTGCAGGTCTGTAACGCCGTAGAATGAGGAGGCCAGGCCTGTGATAGGGGCGTATGAAATCCACAGCAGCTGGATGGTCAGGTTGATGAACATAAAGACAGCGAGGACGACCCAGCGGTACGGGTAAAGCCGATATGGTTTCTGGTTCATGGGATCTCCCTTTCGATTTACGTGTTCATGCGCGCGTAGACCGGTTTCATGCGGCGGTAGATCTGTTTGAAGCAGGCAAACTCCTCATCATAGAGGCTGACCCTCGAAGGATCCGGTTCGTAGATTTCCTTAAAACGGATCAGACCGGGAATGTCGTCAAATGTGATAGCGCCGGTACCGGCAGCCGCCAGCCAGGCTGCTCCGACAGCATTGGTCCACATTGGATCCTGCACCTGCTTGATCGGGATCTGCAAGACATCCGCAAAGATCCGGCACCAGGCGTTTGATTGCGCGCCGCCGCCTACCATATGGATGCATGAAGTTTGCTGGCCCAGGAACTTTTCTACCGGTTCAAGCAGCCAGCGAGTGTTCATGGCGATTCCCTCGAGGAAGGCGCGGATAATATCGCTGCGATCGTTGTGTAGTGAAAGGTTATAGAGGCCGGCTCGAAGGTTCTTGTCTTCAACCGGGGCGCGTTCTCCCCATATCCATGGTGTGTAGATCACGCCGTTTGCTCCCGGCGGTACTCGCTCCGCAATATCATCCAGTACCTTGAAGATGTCGGGTTTATCGGCTTCCTGGAGGAGTTCATCCTTGTTGTAGATAATCTTGTCACGCAGGAAGGTCAGGTTCCCGCCGGCTGTCGCCTGCAGGGCGATGAGCAGGTATTTTCCAGGTACAGCGCAAGGGATGGAAGCCAGTGCTGTGCCGATGTCGGTTTTTTTGTAGGGAACATGTGCGGCCATCCAGGAGGAGGTGCCGATGTAGACATGGGGAAGGTTGTCCTCCACAGCGCCAGAGCCGATGGCGGCGGCGGTGGTGTCTATCGCACCAGCTACAACCTGGATGTCATGTGGAAGGCCAAGTGCATCGGCAGTTTCCGGCAGCAGCGTGCCAAGCACTGCAGTGCAGGGGACAATCTCGGGAAATTTGTCTCCCGCGATTCCGCTTCCGGCTACGAGGCCTGGATCGTAGCGGATGTCATCCGGGTCGCGATTGTCAGTCACCCAGGAGGTCAGGATCGAATCGAATGTTGCTGTGAAACGCCCGGTCAGTTTGAGATTCAGATAGTCGAGGACATTGAGGAACTTGTACGTGTTTTCGTATATTTCGGGATGTGCATCCCGGATGTAAAGCATATGTGCAGCGGGATCCTTGCCGGTCATGGAAGGCATGCCGCCCGTAACACGGATCCATCGGAGTGTTTGAAGCAGTCCGGCACCAGTGACATTAATCAGCCCCTTGAAGTGGCGCTTCAGATACGGTTCGCCGCGCATATCCATCCATAGAACACAGTTGCCAAGCGCCTTGCCGCTTCGATCAACAGGGATGGTTCCTTCGCCCTGGGTGGAGCAGCAGACTGCCTTGATCCGACCCTTGTCTGGGTTCACCTTGTGCAGGAGACGGGTTGATGTGTCGAGGAACGCCTGCCACCACTCCTGCGGTGACTGTTCCACGCCGCCGTCCTCTGTAAGATACAGCTGGATTGGTTTGGATTCCCAGCCCAGTACACGACCGGATACGGTTACCAGAGCGACTTTCATGCTGGATGTTCCCAGATCGACTGCCAGAAAGATAGGGTCTTTGCTTTCGCTCATGTTTTCTCTCTTCCACCTATACTGTGCAGTTGTTGTATTCCTAAACCCCTTCGATATTGGAAAGAACCGAATCGAAACGCGCAAGCGCTTCGTCAATGACTTCGTCTGTATCAGCCATGCTTGTGTACAATCGGCTGCCTGCAAGTGTGATCAACCCGTTGGCCATGTATGCTGCTCCCATTTCCTCCATCATATGCTTGCGGGCTTTGAGTTCGCGGGCAAGCCGGATCGGGTGGCGGAAATCGAGCAGCATGACGGCGGCGGTCTCGAGGTGGACGATAGAGCCCTGATTGAATGCAACAAAAGGCAGGTTATAGGTATCGATGATCTTCTGCAAGCCCGCTGTGAGACGGTCGCCAGCCCTGCCTGCGATTACGGGGGCGTTGGTGCGCTCCATTTCCAGCAGGGCATGGTAGCCGGCAACACAGGAGAGCGGGTTGGCGGAAAGCGTTCCGCCGATATAAGCACGCTCGCCTGTGCCGCCGATTCCTGCTGCAAAGCAGCGGATGATGTCGGCCTTACCGCCCACACCACCGGCCATTGGATAGCCGCCGGTAAGGCACTTGCCGAAGATGGTCATGTCTGGCATGACGCCGAAGTAACCCTGGGCGCTTCCCATCCCCAGGCGGAAGCCGCTGACGACTTCATCGAATATAAGCAGGGCGCCAAATTCATCACACAACTCACGTACCTGCCTGTTGAAATCGAACGGCACAGGTCGTGTCCCGGATTCAGGGCCGATCGGCTCGACGATGACTGCGGCTGTACCGCCGCGCAGCCGGTTGGCAATAAGCTTCCGCTTCAGGGCGCTGATGTTGTTTGGGAAAAATTCCTGGGTGTTTGCACTGGCACCGCGCGGAAGGCCTTTGGCTTCGAAGCGGCCTGTTCCGGGTATATGCAAGCCGTAGACCATCGAGTCACTCCAGCCGTGATAGGCGCCTCCCACCTTGATGACTTTTTTCTTCTTTGTATAAGCCCTGGCAGCCCGGACAGCTGCCATGACCGCTTCTGTCCCCGATCCAAGCATACGGAACATCTCGATGGAGGGCATGAACCGCTGGACCAACTGAGCAAGCTTTAACTCGTATTCATGGAAAAGGCCGGTCACCGGGCCGCAGTGGTCGAGCAGTTCCACCACTCGGTCGCGAACTACTTTATAGTTGCTGCCCAGGATGGTGGGCCCGCCGGCCTGGAGAAAGTCGATATACTGATTCCCATCCACGTCCCAGAGGTGTGCACCTTCAGCTTTTTCGATAGCAATCGGGAACGGGTAGTTAAAGGCGAGATTGTGCTGTACACCGCCAGGTATGATTTTTTGGGCCTGGTCGATCAATTCCTTCGAGCGGGTACATTTGTTCTCATAATACTCAAGGTACTCGGACATCTTTTCACGTCGCACCGGTCGTGGCGGCTGAGCGACAAGTTCATTCAGTTTTTCATAGACTTTATCTACATCGGGGTATTGGGAGATCGCGTACTGCTGTTCGGTCATTGTTCGGTTTCTCCTGTCTGTTCGGAAATCGCAGCTTTTTTTATTCGTATTTTTTCTGGTCTTTTTTTAATTTTGCAAAAGCTACTTCCCGGATAACACGCGGTATGGTGTGTGCTTCCTTGCCTGTACAAAGTGCAAGGAGATAGGCCAGCGCACATTTATCGAGAATCTGCACGTTATGAATGGCCCGTTCCATTGAGTCGCCGAATACCAGTGCGCCGTGGCTTGCCATCAGGTATGCATTATGGTGGTTGTTGATGTGTCGGACGATTGTCCTTCTGAGCATTCCAGTACCGGACGGTGCGTAGGGTATGACGTCTACAGAACGCCCCAGGAACCGTACCTGCTCATCGAACAGGGCAGGGATGCCTGTGCGAATACTGGCCAGCGTGCTCGGATAGACCTGGTGGGTGTGCAGGATGGCGTGAACATCCGGCCGGACTTCATACACGGCAGCATGCATGCTCGATTCAACCGAAGGCCTGAGTTTACCTTCCAGCTGTCTTCCTTTTAGATCCATAATGCAAATATCTTTGGGCCGCATGATTGAATAGTCGTAATTTGAGGGTGTTACAGCAAAGGTGTTTTCTCCATGAACTCGCACAGACAGGTTTCCCCCTGTCGCACTCAGGAACCCTTTTCCAACCAGTGTGAGTGCAGCACTTACTATAGTGTCCTTTGCTTCTTGCCTTTCTGGCACGTTTTACCTCCATAAACTTTACACTGTAAAGATAATAGAATATAAACTTGACAGTGTCAAGATGGTAATCTAAGATTAGTCCATGACAAAGGACACGTATCATCATGGGGATCTGAAAAACGCGCTCATACAGGCTGGAGCTGATATTCTTTCCAGCGAGGGAACTGCTGCACTGTCGCTGCGGAAAGTCGCTGCCAGGGCAGGTGTGAGCCACTCGGCTCCCTATGCTCACTTTGCTGACAAGCAGGCGTTGATTGCTGCAATTTCTGCCAGCGGGTTTAACCGTTTGTATGAACAGGTCACCAGCGCAGTTGAACGCCACAAAGGTGATCTCCACACGATGCTGCTTGAGGTGGCTGATACCTATGTATCTTTCGCCCTGGAGAATCCGGCATGTTTCAAGGTGATGTTTTCCGGCGTATTGGAGAAGGAAAAGGAATACCCCGAGTTTGTTGAAGCCTCGCAGCGGAATTTTTATCAACTAGAAGAGCTGGTCAGGCAGTGGCAGGAGGGTGGGCTGCTGAAGGCGGGTGATGTACAGCTCCAGGCGACAGCGCTGTGGAGTCTGGTTCATGGTTTTATTGCACTTCTGCTCGAAAACCAGATTTCCTCACGTATTCTGAACCGCTACTCGACCAGGGAGATCCTGACCCGACTCATCGACCAGATCATAGAACGCTGATTTTTTGACTCGATCGTCCGGTTGATTCTTTGGGAGACAAGGGGGCTTTTGGTGCCGTGGATCGAATCATTATACAGAAAAATGTAACACGCTGAAAAAAGTGGAACTCCAAGGATGCTGTTATTTCAAGACAGGATTACTGGAGATGTCAGTGTATTCAGGTAAACCCTGGCTGCATGATCCTGATCGCCTCCCACAGATCCTGCCTGAGGAACGTTTCAGAAATTCAGTGTTACAGGTGGCAGATATAGCAGCGGCGGCGTTTGTGCTGGCGTGTATCGAAATATTTCCACTGTGCCTGTACAGGGCGGTTCATCTCCAATTCCGGATTGGACTCCACAGTATCAATCCCGCGCTCCTGAAAAACCTGAAGGATTCGATCCATGATGATGGCATTGATTCCCTTGCCCTGGTATGCACGGCGAACGGCGATGAGATAAAGGTCTGCCTGGCTGTTTCTTTTGAATGCACGAAGCAGGTGCACAAAACCGAGAGGAAAGAGTTTTCCACCGGATTTCTTGAGAGCCTGGGAAAGGGAAGGCATCGTAATGCCGAATGCCACCATGCGGTCGTTTTCATCCAGTACGATTGGCACAAAATCCGGTTCAATAAATCCGAAATATTGTTTCGTGTACGCTTCACGCTGTGCCTGTGTCAGTGGGACAAAACCGTACAGGTCCTGATAAGCCTCTTCCAGGACATCAAAGAGCTGGCCGGCATACTTCAACATTTCCTGCTTGTTTCGGGGTTCGAGCAGGTGCACCTTGCTGCGTTTTACTGCAGCATTTGCGATCCGGGTAATGGGTTCTATCCTTTCGGCAGGAATTCTGAGTTGATATTCGACCCAGTCGACATCTTTGCTGTACCCGGCATTTTCCATATGGTCCGGGTAATAGGGATAGTTATACATCGTGGCCAATGTGCCCACTTCTTCAAATCCCTCGACCAGCATTCCTTCGCGGTCAAGATCAGTAAACCCAAGCGGCCCATGGATGGAGGTCATGCCTTTTTCCTTTGCCCATGTTTCCACTTCGTTGAGGAGTGCGGAGGAAACAGCGGTGTTGTCGATAAAGTCGAACCATCCGAAACGCATATAACGCTGGCCCCACTTCTCGATGTGGGTTTTGTTGAGGATTGCGGCAATCCTGCCAGAGATCCTGCCATCAGCATACGCTAACCAATAGCGTGCTTCAGAATGGGCGAATGCGGGATTTTTATCCCATCGCAGGCAATTAAGATCATCTGAAAACAGGTTCGGCACCCAATAAGGGTTGCCTTTGTAGAGCTTGTGGGGAAACTGGATAAATGTCTTGAGATCTCTGAGTGTTTGCACTTCTTTAATCTGTATTGTCATGGCACAGGTCCTCTGATGTACCGGGATTAAAGGTGGTGAATGATAACATGAGCCGGCATGATTCGGTAGGAATAGGAGTCAGCAAATAGATCAATTTTCGCGTAGTTCGTTTTGGACAACTCATTAAATATCGATACCGGGCGGATGCCCGGAATTCTGTGAATTAGAAAGAGTATGCAGAAAAGGTAGAAAAAAACGTGTTATTTCTGTGTCTGCACGCCAGCCATCATCAACCCCGGTTTCTGGATATCGGCTTCTTCCCTGTTAACGATGCCCATAATGCGGCCTTCATACATGACTGCAATCCCTTCGTAGAGGTTCATGATCTCATCCTGATCCTCCGAAATCAGGAGCGCAGCTGTGCCGGCTTCCCGTTGTTCGATCAGGCGTCGATGGATATATTCGGTACTCCCGATATCTACACCACGTGTTGGTTGTGCGGCAATCAGCACACAGGGCATGCGATCGAGCTCCCGTGGCATGATCAGTTTCCGGATATTCCCGCCGGAAAGATGGCCAAGGGGAGTCTGCCGGGATGGGGTTTAGATCTCGAAATCCTTGATCAGCCTGTTGCAGTACTCCGCAATCGATTTGAAATTCAGGAAGATTCCGGGACATAGAGGCGGCTTGTGTGGTTTTCAATAATCAGGTTTTCTTCCGCGGTCATGGGCTTGAACACACCGTCGCGCATGCGTTCCTCGGAGAAATTTGCCAGGCCTTCATCGATCAGCATGAAAAGCGATGCTGATAAAAGCAATAATCAGGCACATGACTGCGCCTGCGCCGATAGCGGCCAGAAGGCCAAGCAAGGGTTGTACGGTAATGAAGGTAACATAGAAAGCTGTATAGGCACCCATGAGCATCATGCCGTCGACGCCGGGGTTGAGCACGCCGCTGAGTTGGCGGATCGTTTCGTGATGGTTGTATAGAGATACGAGGCTGCCGGCATGATGCCTGAAGCGGCAATTCCATTCAGGGCTGCTGGAGTAAACAGATCTGCAATCATGGTTCTCTCAACTGCTTTTTGGCGGATGCCGGGGAATCTAACTGGCGCTGCACCTCCTGTTTTCGGGCGATACGCCGGTGCAGGAATTCGCCCCTCAATACGAATACAACGATAAGTCCGTTCAGTGCAGGTATCAGTGCAGACGGGACCTGGACGGCTCGCTGCATCCTGTTGGCGCCGAGGAGCATAGCCCCAAACAGGATCGACGCCGTGATGGGATTCGCTCCGAGTATAAGGAGAGCAATCGAGCCGATGAGGAGGGCTGCTGCGGCTGCCAGAAACGGCATCAGTATGCCCAGGACCGAGAGATAATTGTCATTCAGGTATGTCGGGATTGAATTCGATTTTTTACCTTATTAACACTGCCGAGACGAATTAGCGGCACATTAGATATTAAGGCATAGACGCAGCCTAATTCAAGGAAGATAATAACAGGATTATTACACTGATATTACTGATGAATTGGGCACAGAATTCGTTCCATTGTACCTGTGTGACATTGTAAAGATCATACGATTGGTGGGGGGGGTAATACAAGTCTTTAAGTGCAGGGGAAGGGTAATTAGAACCCATGTTTATGTATTGAATCGGGCCAAATCAGCACATTACATGCGGTTTTTCTTGACAGCGTTTAGAAAACATTGTATTCTGTTATCGATAACGGTAACGATAACGGTAACGATAACATAAGGTGGTAACGATAACGGTAACGATAACATAAATTGGTGACGATAACGGGGAATACCAATGGAAGAGCCCAGAAAACGACCAACAATCAAACAGGTGGCTGCCGTTGCAGGAGTGTCTACTCAGACAGTCTCACGTGTGATCAATAATCGCCCTGATGTGGCTGATAATACCCGGAAAAGGGTCAAACAGGTTATCACCGAAATGGGTTACCAGCCCAGCGCACTTGCCCGAAGCCTGATCAGGAACCGCAGCTACACTATCGGTGTCGTTACCGCCGGCCTTAAATATATCGGCCCCTCCCGAATCCTTAATGGTATTACCTGCACTGCTGAAGAAGCCGGGTATTCACTCATCCTCGAAGAACTGCCGAGATATACAGTCCATGACCTCAAGCCGGTTTTTAATAAACTCCTGTCTCGACATGTGGATGGCATTATCTGGGCTGCACCCGAAATCGGTAATAACAGGGATTGGGTTGAAAATGCCGAATCGAATATCAGCGTTCCCATTGTATATCTGACAATGGAAACCCGACATGGGATTTCTATTATTTCTGTAGACAACTGTGAGGGGGCAAAACTCGCTGTTTCCCATCTGCTTGAAAATGGTTACAAACATATCGGCCATATCGCAGGCCCCATGGAATGGTGGGAATCGAAAAAACGTATCAAAGGGTGGAAAGAAAGTCTGATGGCTGCCGGGTACCGTGAGGAGGACTGCCACTGGGTTGAAGGGAACTGGTCCTCCGCCAGCGGGGCAGAGGCTGCCAGGAAACTGCTAACCCGATATCCCGACATGGATGCGGTTTTTTCTGCAAATGACCAGATGGCGCTTGGAGCTCTCTGTGAAATCCATGAGATGGGTTTGAATGTGCCGGAAGATGTAGCCATTGTTGGTTTTGATAATATCCCCGAATCTGAATATTTCTGGCCGCCGCTCACAACGATTCAACATGATCAGAATGAGGCCGGCAGGCTCGCTGTCCAGGAAATTATCCGATTAATAGAAGCTGTCCATAACCATACTTCGCCTGAATCAAGGGTTAATATCCTTATACCGGAAATTATCGTGCGGAAAAGCTCACTTCGTCGTTGAGCAAAAAGGAGGTGAAGCGGAAACAGATAAAAAAAGTGCTTGTCAAAAAGTGTGGTTTCTGACAAGCACCAGGGGATGTGCGCACCTGCATCTGGATGGATGAGGTTCACGCACTGTCAATATTATAACGCAGCTTGGTTTTCTAGATAACCCAAATATATGGAGGAAAAGGAAATGTCTCGTTTCAAGAATTTAGCTTTCGTCTTTTTAATTGCCATCATGATTCTCTCCGCCTGTGCGCCGGCTGATACGGCTGCTCCGGCAGAAGAGGTTGAAGTTGCAGCGGAGGAACCTGTGGCGGAGGAGGAGTCAGAAGAGGCGGCTCCGGAAGAAGATGTAACCTATACCTACGCCGATCTGGTCCTTTGTTACCCTCAGTTGGGAGCCGAAAGTGACTGGCGTACTGCCAACTCAGCTTCCATCAAGAGTTCAGCTGAGGAGTTGGGCATCCAGCAGTTGATCTTCTCCGATGCTCAGCAGAAGCAGGAAAACCAGATTTCCGCCGTCCGTGCATGCATTCAGCAGGACGTCAGCGTCATTGCCCTTCCGCCAGTTGTTGAAGACGGCTGGGATGCAGTTCTGACTGAAGCTAAAGAGGCCGAAATCCCGGTTATTATCGTTGACCGCTCCGTCAGTGCAGATGAATCCCTCTACGATGTCCACCTTGGTTCAAACATGTTCCTTGAGGGGCAGCGAGCAGCGGATGAGATGAACACCCTGCTTCCGGACGGCGGCAACATCCTCGAGCTTTCCGGAACCGTTGGGTCGGGTGCAGCAGTAGGGCGCGCCGACGGCTTCCGCGATTCACTGAACGACAATATCACCATCATGGATTCCCAAACCGGCAACTTTACCCGCGCTGAGGCGATCCCGGTTATGGAAGCTTTCCTGAAAAAATACGGCGACGACATTGATGGTCTGTTCATCCACAACGACGATATGGCAATTGGCGCGATTGAAGCTCTGAAGGCAGCTGGATTAAACCCAGGCGATATCGTGATTGTGTCTGTTGACGGAACCCGCGGTGGTTTCCAGGCCATGATTGACGGCTGGATCCAGGCTGATGTGGAATGCAACCCTCTGCTTGGCCCTCAGGTGATGGAAATTGCACTGGCACTCATGAACGGCGAAACCGTAGAACGCGAAATCCTCACCAATGAAACCGTCTACTATCCAGACGAAGCTGAAGAACTGCTTCCTACACGACAGTACTAGTCTTCTTTAGAACACAGCTGGATTGTGCCGCAGCTGTGTAACCAGGGGGAGAAGCAGGGCAAAAGGACTGCTTCTCCCCTGAATAAAACAGTCATGAAGAAGTTATCTGAACTGATCCGGTCCATTCCGCACAGATAATAACCGGTAGAAGAGTGCGAAGGAAAAATTTCATGAATACCAAACCTTCCTTGTTCACACGGTTTCGCCAGAGTCAGCTTTTCTGGCCTATCGTAACGCTGGCATTGATTCTGATTTTCGATGGAATCTATGCTCCCGATTTTTTCAGAATCGGAATTGTAGAGGGACACCTCTATGGGAACCTGATTGATGTTGTAAATAACGGCGCTCCATTGATCCTGGTAGCAATCGGGATGACAATGGTGATTGCTACTGAAGGGGTCGATCTTTCGGTGGGTGCAGTTATTGCAATTTCCGCAGCGATGGGCGCTGTATTGATCAATCCAGCATTAGGCAATGAACTTATTTCCAATGAAATCCTGACTGAAAATGTCTCCAGAACGCCGCTTCCCTTGATTGTGCTGGCAAACCTGGCAGCAGGGACCCTATGTGGTCTGTGGAACGGCTTTCTGGTTTCACGTGCAAAAATCTCGCCAATGGTCGCCACCCTGATCCTGATGGTGGCGGGGCGCGGCATCGCACAGCTGATCACCAACGGCCAGATTATGACCATTTATTACACACCGTACTTCTGGTTCGGGAATGGTTCTATCCTGGGCATTCCCGTTGCAGTGTATATTGTCATTCTGGTGTTGATTCTTGCATGGGTGCTGGTGCGGAAAACCTCGATCGGACTCTTCATTGAGTCGGTCGGGATCAATGCATCATCATCCTACTACAGCGGAATCGATGAAAAGAATGTGAAACTGTTCGCATATACTTTCTGTGGATTTTGTGCTTCCATCGCAGGGTTGATCCTGAGTTCCTACGTGCACAGTGCAGATGCCAACAATATTGGCTTGAACTATGAGCTGGACGCAATCCTGGCTGTCGTAATTGGTGGAACGCTTATGG
>Ga0272441_10003915_pt1 | contig 27679 bp, 25 predicted proteins | sample SSMProp6N_FD_193582 | JGI IMG/M metagenome (GOLD analysis project Ga0272441, IMG submission 193582) | Marine sediment archaeal communities from Little Sippewissett salt marsh, Falmouth, MA, United States - SSM-Prop-6N | ecosystem: Environmental > Aquatic > Marine > Wetlands > Sediment ... | reverse complement strand
GGGCAGATCCCACGACCGTCAACGGGCAGGTTTCACGACCGCCAGCGGGCAACTTCGTGGCCGTCTCCGGGCAGTTTCCCGTGACCGCCAACATGGGGCTGCTGATGGAGCAGGCGCACCGGCTGCTGGCCGATGATCAGCAAGGGGTCCTGGACCTGGGGATCACCCCGGTGGTGCCGAAGGCTGCGATGGTCGCGCCGGCGGAGCGGGCGGGCCTGTGGTCCGGCACCGATGCCGCACTGTCGTCGAGGCAGGTGGTGCCACGACCGCGGGTGCTCAAGACCTCCTCGAGGCTGCTCTACGACACGCTGGCAGGGGTGTACGCCGACCTCGGGTTCGACGCGGTGGCCGACGTCGTGTTCCGGGACCTGGTGATCGCGCGGGTGGTCGAGCCGACCAGCCTGCTCGACGCCGACCGGGTGCTGGCCGAGATGGGCCGAACCTCGGCGAGTCTGTCGACCCGCAAACGCACCCTGCGCCGCGCGCAGGCAGGCACCTACCGGGACCAGATCGCGGCGGCCTGCTTCGCCCACGCCGCCACCCGGGGTGATGTGAGTCTGGTGCTCTACGACGTGACCACGCTGCATTTCGAAGCCGACAAGGAAGACGACGGCGCGAGCGGGCTGCGCAAGGTTGGCTACTCCAAGCAGCGACGCGTCGACCCTCAGATCGTGGTCGGGCTGCTCGTGGACCGGGCCGGGTTCCCGTTGGAGATCGGCTGCTATGAGGGCAGCAAGGCCGAGACGTTGACCATCCTGCCGATGATCAGGCAGTTCCAGCACCGTCACGACCTGGCCGACATGGTGGTCGTCGCCGACGCCGGCATGCTCTCGGCGAGCAACCTGCGTGAGCTGGACGAGGCGAACCTGCGGTTCATCGTCGGATCGCGGGCCACGAAGGCGCCGGTCGACCTGGCCTCCCACTTCCGCTGGCACGGGACCGCGTTCACCGACGGGCAGATCATCGACACCATCACCCCACGCAGCGGGGACCACAAGGACGCCGCCAGCAACCCGGCCCTCAAGGCCGAACCAGTCTGGGACACGGCCACGCATCCGGGGTCGTGGCGGGCGGTGTGGGCGTTCTCCACCAACCGCTCGGTCTGCGACAGCAGAACACTGACGCTGCAGGAGAACCGCGCCCGAGCGGTCGTCGCCGGCCAGAAGCCGGCGCGCACGCCACGGTTCGTCACGACCCGCAACGGTGCCACCGAGCTCGACGAGAAGGCGCTCGCCCGGGCACGCCACCTGGTCGGGCTGAAGGGCTACGTCACCAACATCCCCGCCGCCCTGATGCCCCCGGCGAGGTCATCGCCAGCTACCACGACCTGTGGCACGTCGAGCAGTCCTTCCGGATGTCGAAGACCGACCTGCGCGCCCGGCCGATGTTCGCCCGTACCCGCGACGCAATCCAAGCCCACCTGACCATCGTGTTCACCGTCCTCGCCGTCAGCCGAGAGACCCAGAACCGCACCGGACTCTCGCTGCGCCGCGTCCTGCGGACCCTGAAGCCGCTGCGCTCGGCCACCGTTGAAATCAACGGCGTGCCCACCACGATCCCGCCCGCGCTCAACCCCGACGAGCAAGCCCTCCTCGCCGCCCTGCAGACCCCGACGCCAAGGCACTAAGCCGAATGACCCAACTCAGGACGAACATGTGTGAGCAAGGCCCCGGCCCGCAACCAGTTCACGCCGAACCGGTCACCCCATACCGTCTAGTCCCCGGCAGAGCCAGCAGAGCTCACGCGTACAGCTGTTCGATCTCCACGGCGTGGTCCTTCATCACCATGACTCGCTTCAGCTTCATCGATGGGGTGAGGTGGCCAGAGTCTTCCGTCCAGTCATCACCCACGATCATGAACCGACGGATCGACTCTGCCCGCGAGACGGCCGAGTTCGCCTCGTCGACGACGGCTTGGACCTCGGCCTGCATCACTGGGTCCTCGCCCAGCTCGGCCGGGCTGGCGTTCTGCTTGCCGTGCTGCTCGGCCCATGCCGGCAGAGCCTCGGCGTCGAGAGTGATCAGCGCGGCGATGTAGGGGCGCCCATCGCCGACCACCATGCACTGGCTTATCAGGTGGTGGGCGCGGATGCGGTCTTCGAGTACGGCTGGGGCGACGTTCTTGCCGCCGGCGGTGACGAGGATGTCCTTCTTACGGCCCGTGATGCGCACGAAGCCGTCGTCGTCAATCTCGCCGATGTCGCCGGAGTGGAACCAGCCGTCGGCGTCGATCACCTCGGCGGTGGCGGTGTCGTTGTGCCGGTAGCCGCGGAAGATGTGCGGCCCCTTCAGCAGAATCTCCCCGTCCTCGGCGATCTTCGCTGCGGTGCCCTGAATCGGACGGCCGACCGTGCCGATCTTCACGTCATCGGGGGTGTTGCAGGTGGACGGTGCGGACGTCTCGGTCAGGCCGTAGCCCTCGAGCACGATGAGCCCGATGCCGCGGTAGAAGTGGCCCAGCCGCTCGCCGAGCGCCGCACCTCCGGAGAGGGCGTACTTGACCTTGCCGCCCAGGGCAGCGCGGAGCTTGCCGTAAACCAGCCGGTCGAACAGCAGGTACTGCAGCCGGGTGACCAGGCTCGGCCCGCCCTCGTCCTGGGCGCGGCTGTAGTCGATGGCCACCTGGACGGCGCGGTCGAAGATGGGTCCGCGTCCGCCGGCGTGGGCCTTCTGGCTGGCCGAGTTGTAGACCTTCTCGAACACGCGCGGCACGGAGAAGAGGAACGTGGGCTGGAACGAGCCGAGGTCCTCGACCAGTGTCGTCGAGTCGGGCACGTGCCCGAGGCGCAGCCGGGCGGCAGCGGCGGCCAATTCGACGACCCGGCCGAACACGTGGGCCAGCGGGAGGAACAGCAGGGTCGAGGCGTCCTCCTCGAACAGCTGGTTGAGCGTCTCGACGCTGGTGCGGGCGACGAAGAGGAAGTTGCCGTGCGTGAGCTCGCAGCCCTTGGGCCGTCCGGTCGTCCCGGACGTGTAGATCACCGAGGCCAGGGAGTCGGCGTCGACGCCGCTGCGCCGTTCCTCGACGTCGCCGTCGCTGACGTCGCCTCCGCTGCGCGACAGGTCGTCCACCGCCCCGTCGTCGATGACCCAGACGTGCCTGACGTCCGGGACGCTCGCCAGCACCTGCTGCACCGTGACGGCGTGCGCGGGGGTCTCGACGAAGACCCCGACGGCGCCGGAGTCCTGGAGGATCCACTGCACCTGCTCTGCGGACGACGTCTCGTAGATGGGGACGACCACCCCGCCGGCCGTCCAGATGGCGAAGTCGAGGACGGTCCACTCGTAGCGGGTGCGCGACATGAGGGCGACGCGGTCCCCTGCCTGCACGCCCGAGGCGATGATGCCCTTGGCGACGGCGAAGACCTCGGCCCAGAAGGCGGCCGCTGTGACGTCCTTCCACTGTCCGCTGCTGTCGCGGCGGGAGTACACCACAGCGTCGGGTGCCTCGATGGCGTTCATCATGGGGATCTCGGCCAGGTTGCCCTCGACGGGAAGGTCGATGGACCCAGGCACCTCGAACTCACGCATGGGCGCAAACTACCCACCAGTAGGGCGTTTCACTACGGTCGGGGTCGACGGATCCATTGGATGGGGGGGAGGTGCCGGGACGTGCCCACGGTTGATATTGCGGACGAGACGTATGTCGCGGTGGCTCCGGAGGTGCTGGCGCCACAGTTGACGGCACCTTCCCTGCTGGGCGAATGGTTCCCGCGGTTGAGCCTGGACGTCTTCATGGAGCGGGGCGAGAAGGGCACGCGCTGGAGCATCACCGGGGAGCTCGACGGGTCCTTGGAGGTCTGGCTGGAGCCGATAGGGTGCGGAGCCCTCGTGCACTGGTTTATTCGCGGTGAACCCGGCTCGAGCCGGGGCGACGTGGCCCAGCGCTACGTGGATGTGCTGAACGGCCGGATGTTCGCTTTCAAGGACGTGGCCGAGGCAGCGGTGACATCGCCGTAGGATCGGGCCGTGGCCGAGAGCACGACGTCCAGCATCGTCATCCGGGCGACTCCGAAGCAGATCATGGACGTCATCGCCGACGTAGCGGTCTACCCAGAGTGGACGCCTGGCGTGAGCGAGGTCGAGGTGCTGTCGATCTTCGACGACGAGCACGAGCGAGTGGCCGAGGCGCGGTTCGTCATGGATCAGGCCGGTATCCGCGACGAGCACGTCTACGTCTACGACTGGGACGAGCACTACGAGGTGCGCTGGCACCTGCGAGAGCCAGGGCGAATGGTGCGTGACCTGCAGGGTGTCTACGCGACCGAGGCCGTGGACGACGAGTCGACCGAGGTGAGCTACTCACTACACGTGGACGTGTCGATCCCGATGCTCGGCATGATGCGTCGCAAAGCCGAGAAGGTGATCACCGACACAGCGCTGAAGGGCCTGAAGCGCCGCGTCGAAGGGTAGTCAGACCACGGCGCCGTCGTCGGGGTCGTACGGGTCGCGATGGCTGCGCATGCGGCTAACCAGGATCGCCACTCCGCCGAGGAATGCCGCAACCGCGCCAAGAATGACGAAGCCCGACGACACTCCGAATGCCGTCATCAGCAGGAGGAGCAGCGGTGCGCCCAGCGCACCGACCCACGCGGCCCAGGTGATGGCGTCCGCACGGGGGAGCGGCGGCGGGTCCGGCGGCACGAAGTGCTCGTCCGGCACTGCCCGCTCGATCTCGGCGTCGACGTCCTCGGTGCTGCCCCGCCAGATGATCACCGGCTCGTCGGGCTTGCCCACCCCTGTGTCCCTAGTGTCCTCGCCAGGGGTTTCACCTGAGTCGTCCTGAGCGGCTTCCACGTCGGGCCAGTCGGACCGGCCCTCGGTGTCGGGACCGCGCAGCGAGGCAACGATGCGCTCCCACTCGGCGTCGTCCGGTGTCCGCTCGCTCATCGCTCGGTCCGCCTCATGGGCATGCTCGGTGATCAGCTCGCCGCGGCGGGCGCCTCGTGGTCGGCGGACACCCGCTCCACGAACGCTGCGGACCGCGTGAAGATCATCTCCGCGTCGTGGTCGAGCGTGGCCACGTGCTGCGACTTCGGCAGCTCGACGTAGGTGAAGTCGCTGGCTCCGATGTCAGCCTTGAGCATGTCGGTCGTCACTCGGTCGACGATGTTGTCGCCAGGGGCGTGGAACACGATCGTCGGCTGGGTCACCCGGTGCAGGTCGCGCACCACCATCGGCCAGTGGTCGACGAACGAGACGAGAGCTCGAATCGGCGTCTTGTCGTAGCCGACCTCGTCCATGCCCTCCTTGGCAATGTCGTTCGAGATCGCCGGGTACTCCTTGATACCGAGCACCTTCATGACCGGCAGCAGCAGCTTCGCGCGCAGATCATTGCTGCCCAGTGCGGGGTTGACGAGCATGACGCCGGCGACATCCGGGTGCTGCTGGGCGAGGTGGACCGCCAGGGCACCGCCCATCGACAACCCCCCGACGAAGACGATGTCGCACCGCTCGCGCATCTGCCGGTAGGAGCGATCGACCGTCGCGTACCAGTCGTCCCATCGAGTGCGATTGCACTCCGCCACGGTCGTCCCATGCCCGGGCAGCCGGGGGACATCCACCGTGTAGCCCTGCTGGGCCAGGTACTCGCCCCACGGCCGCATCGAGGCGGGAGAGCCGGACAGCCCGTGGCTCAGGACGACTCCGATCGGTCCGCCGTCGGCGTGAAAGGGCTCGGCTCCAGGCATGAGTGGCACGTGCAGAGTGTCCCATCTGCCGCCCCATGGCGTCGACAGCGGTGCGACCCGCACTGCCGAGGAGGGTTACGTCGGGGCCAGGAGTGGGTAGGGTCTACCCGTGCTGTACTGGGTGCTCAAGAAGGGCGTGCTCGGACCCCTTCTGACCAGGATGTACGAGCCCTGGGTCGAAGGCCTCGAGCACGTGCCCGACGAAGGTGGGGCCATCTTCGCGAGCAACCACCTTTCGTTCAGTGACTCGATCTTCCTCCCGCTGGTCGTGAAGCGGCGCATCACCTTCTTGGCGAAGGCCGACTACTTCACCGGTGGGGGACCGAAGGGACGTGCCACCGCGGCGTTCATGAAGGGCGTCGGGCAGGTGCCCGTCGACCGCACAGGTGGCAGCGCGAGCATGGCGGCGCTGAACACGGGCATCCGCATCCTCAAGTCGGGCGAGCTGCTCGGGCTGTACCCCGAGGGCACGCGCTCGCCGGACGGCCGGCTGTACCGCGGCAAGACCGGCGTGGCGCGCATGTCGCTCGAGGCCAACGTGCCGGTGCTGCCGACGGCCATGATCGGCACCGACGTCGTCCAGCCGACGGGGCAGAAGATTCCCAACCGCGGCAAGGGCATCGTCGGCGTCCGCATCGGTGCCCCGCTGGACTTCAGTCGGTACGAGGGCATGGAAGGCGACCGCTTCGTCCTGCGCTCCATCACCGACGAGATCATGTACGAGCTGATGGAGCTCTCCGGCCAGGAGTACGTCGACATGTACGCCCAGAAGGCGAAGCTCGAGATCGACGCGGCCAAGAAGGCCGGCGGGGGAGTCGTACCCGTGTCAGGCGCCGACTCCCCGTCCGCTAGCGAAGCCGACGAGACGAGACGTCAGGCGAGCTAGCGCCGTCGGGCTGAACGCGCCGCGTCCCGCAGCGTCCGGCTGTCTCCGTACGTCCGACCCCTTCGAACCCAGAACCTCGCTCGAGTCGGACGTAGCAGCCGGCCCCGGCTCAGCGTCCTACGGGTTCCGACCCATTGCTCTCGGGAAGTCGGACGTAAGGGTCCGCGTCGGACGTAGCGATCAGCGTCGACGTACAGGTCCGCGTCGGACGCAAGGGCGTGCGTCTGACCTCGCGCGTCAGTCGTGCAGGCCGGCGCCCTCCGCGAGGTCCCCCATGGGCTGGCCGATGCTGTCGAGGAGCTCTGCGAACCACGGCTCGGCGATGTCGAACGACTTCCCGCCCTTGATCCGCTCGAACTCGATGGCGCGCAGCCGTCCACCGTTCTCGGTGTCGTGGCCCACGACGCCGTCCTTGCCGGCCAGCGCGCACCGGATCGCGTAGTCGCACATCGCCTGGATGAGTCGAAGGTCGTTGCGGTTGGCCCGCGACGACCGCGAGTAGTAGCCGCTCTTCTGCACCATCGACTTCTGTGCACCCAGCCGCTCAGTGAGCTGCTTGGCGAACCACTGACCCGGGTTGAGGGTGTCGATGCGCGGGTGGCCGTAGGCGTCGCGCTGGACCTCCTCCCCAGCAGCCTCCTTCTCGGCGATGATCGTGTCGATCCCGGCTCCCTCGGACAGGAAGATCGTCACGTTGCCCTGCTCGTCCATCACCTTGCGAAGACGCTCGACCTCGGCATCGATGTCCACGGCCATCTCGGGCACGTAGATCCCGTGGACGTCCCACGACTTCGCGTCGAGGCCTACCGAGGGCGCCCACTCCTGCCGGGTGATCCACTGGTGGTAGCGGCGCGCGGTCTCGGCGGTGAGCCATCCGCAGGACCGTCCCATCACCTCGTGGATGATGAGCATCCGCGGGTTGGACGAGTGCTCGGCCACGATGTGCGTGGCGAACTCGGCGCCGGCCTCGGCCGCGCTCTGCGCCCCGAGCGTCATCTTGATGGGCCACACGTCGTTGTCGATCGTCTTCGGCAGGCCGACCACGAGCAGCTCGCGAGCTTGCTTGCGCAGGTGCAGGGCCAGGTCGCGGGCCGACAGGTTGGTGTCGTCGCCACCGATGGTGTGCAGGACGTCGACGCCGTCCGCAGAGAGCTGACGGGCCGCGACGTCGAGGGGCTCCTCGCCCTCGGTGACCAGGCCCCGCTTGACCGCGTCCTTGACGTTGGTGAGCTTCACCCGGCTGTTGCCCAGCGGGCTGCCGCCGAAGTCGTGCAGCAGGTGCGCCTTCTCGCGCATCTCCGTGGTGAAAGTGATGGAGTCACCGGTGAGCAGGCCGGCGTAGCCGTCCCGGTAGCCGATGATCTCGATGTCGGGCGCGACCTCGGTGTAGCGCTCGACGAGCGCCCCCACCGCAGAGGAGAGACAGGGCGCGAGACCGCCGGCGGTCAGCAGGGCAACCTTGCGGATGTACATAGGCGAAACCCTAGACAACGACGACTGACGAGGGGGAGTGGGTCTGGGCGCTTGGGCCAGGCCAGCACGGCGCGTCTCACCCTGCGTGTCGCCGTACCCTTGTGCCTGTGACCGCCCCGACCGACCTCACGAGGCTGGCTGACCTCAGCGCGCTCGAGGAGCTCGCCGAGGCCGTGCGCGCCCTGCCGGCGGCTCAGCAGCCGGAGTGGCCCGACCAGGGTGAGGTCGACGAGGTGGGCGCGCAGCTCTCCACGCTCCCGCCGTTGGTGTTCGCCGGTGAGTGCGATGCGCTGAAGGACCACATGGCGTCGGTCGCCCGCGGCGAGGCGTTTCTGCTGCAGGGCGGGGACTGCGCCGAGACGTTCGCGGACCTCTCCGCCGACCAGGTGCGCGACAAGATCAAGACCCTGCTGCAGATGTCGGTCGTGCTCACCTACGCGGCGAGCGTCCCGGTGGTCAAGGTCGCCCGCATGGCCGGCCAGTTCGGCAAGCCGCGCTCGGCCGGCGACGAGACACGCGACGGGGTGACGCTGCCGTCCTACCGCGGGGACGCCGTCAACGACCTGGCCTTCGTCGGCTCAGCGCGCCGCCCCGACCCGGCACGGCTGCAGCGGGCGTACCACGCGGCGGCGGCGACGCTGAACCTGATCCGCGCCTTCGTCCACGGCGGCTACGCCGACCTGCGCCAGGTGCACGCGTGGAACACCGACTTCGTCCGCGACAGCCCCGCCGGACGACGCTACGAGCGGCTCGCCCGCGAGATCGATCGTGCGATGGCGTTCATGCGGGCGATCGACGCCGAGGCCCCGTCGCTGCAGGGCGTCGACTTGTACTCCTCCCACGAGGCGCTGCTGCTCGACTACGAGCTGCCGCTGACCCGCATCGACTCGCGCACCCACCTGCCCTACGACGTATCGGGCCACATGATCTGGATAGGCGAGCGCACCCGCCAGCTGGACGGCGCGCACGTCGAGTTCGCCTCGCGCGTGCGCAACCCCATCGGGGTGAAGCTCGGCCCGTCGACTCGGCCGGAGGACGCGGTCGCGCTGGCCGAGCGGCTCGACCCGATGCGCGAGCCGGGCCGCCTGACGTTCATCACCCGCATGGGCACTGACCGCATCCGCGACGTCCTGCCACCGATCGTCGAGAAGGTGCGGGCCGACGGCATCGAGGTCGCCTGGGTGACTGACCCGATGCACGGCAACACGTACGCCACCGAGTCCGGGTACAAGACGCGCCACCTCGACCAGATCATGGAGGAGGTGCGCGGCTTCTTCGAGGTGCACCGCGAGCTGGGCACCGTGCCCGGCGGCATGCACATCGAACTCACCGGGGACGACGTCACCGAGTGCCTCGGCGGGGGAGCGGACCTGCTGGAGGCCGACCTCAACTCGCGCTACGAGACGGCGTGCGACCCGCGCCTGAACCGGTCGCAGTCGCTGGAGCTGGCGTTCCTCGTTGCGGAGCTGTTGCAGCAGTAGGTGGCGGGCGTTCTGCTGCGGCAGGTGGCCGGGACGTGGCCCGTGCGCTGGGTCGGGGCGGCGATCAACTGGTTGTCCACATGGTGCCCTGAAGGGTTGACGGGTGTGCTGCTCAGAGGCATGATTAGCACATGCGTTCGAACGACTGGGATGGCCGGGCCGGCTCCGATGTCGACCTGGTGAACCCGACGCTCGGACGTCACGCGCCGACGACGCTCGCCGCCACGCTGCACGACGTCTTGGACGGGTTGCTGGGCTCTGATCTGAGCCTGCTGAGCGAGGACGAGCACACCCAACTCGTGACGAGTCTGGTGAAGGCTCAGTCCAGGCTTCAGGCGGCCACCCTTGACGCCGTCGCGGCGTTCGATGCGGCGGACGTGGCCTCGACGTCGAGGCACCGTACGACCAAGCGCTGGGTGGAGAGCCGCACGCGGCTGTCGGCCGGCGCCTCCGCCGCGTTGGTGCGCCAGGCCCGCGCGGTGCGCGATCACCTTCCCGAGACCAGGGATGCTCTGGCTTCTGGCAGCATCACGCCGCATCACGCCTCCGTCATCGCCACGGTCGTGCGTACCGTCGGCGAGGAGTACGCCAGTTCGGCAGAGTCGATTCTGGTCCGGCTCGCTCGTCGGGCCGATCCAGCCACCGTGGGGCGGGCAACTGCGGCAATCCTGGCCGAGGTGCACCCGGAGAAGGCCGAGAAGGCCCTGCACGATGCCTACGAACGCCGTGGGCTGCGCGTGCGCGTCGTCGGTCAGCTCGGGTACCTCGACGGCGTGTTCGACATCGAGAGCACCGAGCTCGTGCAGTCCGCCTTGATGCCGCTGATGAGTCCGGCGGGGGACGACGACAAGCGGACCTCCGAGCAGCGCCGCGCCGACGCCTTTCTCGACATCATCGGACGCCATCTGGCCCACGAGGACATGCCCGTGCAGGGTGGCCACCGCCCGCACCTGTCGGTGGTGGTGGACGCGGACCAGCTTCCACCTGCCGGACCGATGGGTGGGGGCGGCGAGGGCGGCGCGAGCGAACGGGCCGGGGAGAACTCGGACGCCGGGGACGCCTCGCAGACCGGGGCCGGTGCAGAGCCACAGCGGTCGCGCGGCTGGTCGGGGGTCGTCTCCCTGCCCTGGACGTCGGCGGCGGTGCCGGCCGCGGCGGCGCGACGGTGGATCTGCGACGCCGTTGTCACGCCGGTCGTGGCTCGGCTGCTCGGGCGCACCCCGCCACGCGCCCAGCCTGCGGCCGACCCGGTGTGGCTACCCCTCGCTGTGGGGCGTAGCCAGCGCACTGCGACGTCGGCCCAGCTCAAGGCGCTGTCGGTGCGGGACGGAGGCTGCATCCACCCCGGGTGCTCGCGCACATCGGCCTTCTGCGACGCCCACCACGTCGTGCACTGGGCCGACGGCGGTCGCACGGACGTGTCGAACCTGGTCTTCCTCTGTCGACATCACCATCGGACGTTGCACGCGGGGCGTTGGGCGATCCAGCCTGACTTGGGCACGCCGGGGCTGTTCTGGACGCGCGACCAGAAGGGCGTCCATCCGGCTCAGACGGCGAGTGATCGATCACCCCCGCATGGGCTCCCGGCGGCGTGACCGCCGCGATCCTGCTCCGCACAGCGAGGTCCGAAATCCGCTAGCGCTTGACGGTCGAGCCGGGAAGGGTGTGCGTGTGCCTGCCGAAGCAGTCGCCGACCTGATCGCCGACGCCGAGTCGTGCTACCGGGTCGTGTCGAGCCGGGACGGCCGCTGGGACGGTCGCCTGTTTCTCGGCGTGGTCACGACAGGGGTGTACTGCCGCCCGTCATGCCCGGCCCGGACGCCGCTGCAGCGCAACTGCCGCTACTACGCCACGTCCGCGGCGGCAGTCGCGGCGGGGTTCCGGGCGTGCCGGCGGTGTCGACCCGACGCGTTGCCCGGAACACGCGACGACGACGTGCGCGCCGACCTCGCCTCCCGGGCCCTGCGGCTCGTCGGTGACGGAGCCGTCGACGACGACGGTGTGGCCGGACTGGCCAGCCGCCTGCACGTCAGCGAGCGGCACCTGCACCGGGTGCTGGTCGCCGAAGTCGGTGTGGGGCCCTTGAGGCTCGCCCTGTCTCGCCGGGCGCAGGTGGCGCGCCTGCTCATCGAGCAGAGCGACCTGACAATGAGCGACATCGCGTTCGCCGCAGGATTCGCCAGCGTGCGCCAGTTCAACGACGTCATGCGGGCCGAGTTCGGCGGGCCGCCGTCCACCCTGCGCACGCGTGGGCGGGATGCGGACCGGTCCCCCGTACGCGACGGCCCCGGCCTCACGCTGAGGCTGCGGTGCCGCGAGCCCTACGCCGTCGGCCCCGTGTGGGACTACCTGACCGCGCGGCTCATCCCGGGCGCGGAGACGCGCGACGGTGAGGCGCTCGTGCGCACTGTGCGCTCCCGTTCGGGGGCGGCGACGGTGCGCGTCCACCCCCCGTCGGACGGGACTGTGCGGGTCGACCTGGGTCCCACTGCGCTCGACGACCTCGGGCTGCTCGTCGCGCGCGTCCGACGTTGGCTCGACCTGGACGCCGACCCGCAGGCCGTCGACGGGGTGCTCGGCGCGGACCCCGGTCTAGCGGCTCGGGTGGCCCGGGCGCCCGGCATGCGGGTGCCCGGAACCGTCGACGGCTTCGAGCTCGCCGTGCGGGCCGTGGTGGGCCAGCAGGTGTCGGTGGCCGGGGCGACGACGATGCTGGGCCGGCTGGCAGCGGCTCTCGGGCCAGCCGGGCTGATGCCGTCACCCCACGAGGTGGGCGACGCCGGGGTGGATGCCCTGCGGGCGATGGGGCTGACATCAGCCCGCGCGTCCACCCTCGTCGACCTTGCTCGAGCAGTCGAGGCCGGGGATGTCGTGCTCGACCCTGGAGCGGACCGGGACGCCACGCGCACCGCGCTGCTGGCGATCCGCGGCATCGGACCCTGGACCGCCGACTACATCGCCCTGCGAGCGCTCGCCGACCCGGACGCGTGGCCGCGCGGCGACCTGCTGCTGGCCCGTCGGGTGGCCGAGGAGCGACTCGACCCGTCCCGTTGGCGGCCCTGGCGTGGCTACGCCGCCATGCACCTGTGGACCGGCCCGAGTGACGCAAGTCCGCCCCCGGCCACGTCCACGTCCACGTCCACGGCCACGTCCACGGACACAGACACGGACACGGACACCCCCGAGGAGACCGCATGATCACTGCGACCACCCTCGACACCCCCGTCGGCCCGCTCGGCCTCGTCCTCGACGACGACGGGACCGTGCTGGCGTCGGGGTTCGGCGACATCGACGCCCTGACGTCCCGCCTGGGACTGTCGGACGACCTCCCGTCGGTCGAACCGGAGCAGCTTCGTCCGGTGCAGCAGGCGATCGACCGCTACTTCGCCGGGGAGCTCACGGCCCTGGACGACGTGCCGGTGCGGCAGTCCGGTGGACCGTTCTCCCAGCGGGCATGGGCGGCGATGCGAGGCATCGAGCCCGGCTCGCCGGTGACCTACGCCGAGCTGGCCGAGCGGGCCGGGTCGCCGGCAGCGTCCCGCGCCGCCGGCCAGGCGTGCGCGCGCAACATGGTGGCGCCGTTCGTGCCCTGCCACCGGGTCGTGCCTGCCGGGGGCGGGGTGGGCGGCTACGCGTACGGTGCCGACGTGAAGGAGAGGCTGCTGGCGCACGAACGTGCCTGGTCGTCCGGCGCCCCGTGACCCCACGTGCGTGGCTGCCTCCCTACCTCGGCCTCGTGGCCATCTGGGGCTGCAGCTTCCTGTTCAACGAGCTCGCCCTGCGCTCGTTCAGCGCCATCGCCGTCGCGTTCGGGCGCATCTCTCTGGGCGCGCTCACCCTGGTCGTGGTGCTGGCCGTGCTCCGTCAGCGGGTACGCCTCGAACGCTCCCAGCTGTTCGACCTCGTCGTCGTCGCCGCGATTCTCACGGCGCTGCCGTTCGCGCTGATCGCGTTCGCGCAGACACGGGTCACCTCGATCCTGGCGGGCCTGCTCAACGCGACCACACCGCTGTGGGTGGCGATCTTCGTCGCCCTGATCATCCCGGCCGAACGTGCCACCCGCCGTCAGGGTCTCGGCCTGGTGCTGGGGTTCCTCGGCATCGGTGTGCTGCTCGGCGTCTGGAACGTGGACCAGCTCGACGCGGTCGGCGTGCTGGCCATGCTCGGCGCGACGGCCTGCTACGGGTTCGGCACGGCGTGGATGCGCTGGCGGCTGACCGGGTCGTCGCTGTCAGGGGTGTCGCTGAGCGCCGTCCAGCTCGTCATCGCGACGGCTCTGCTGCTGCCGGTGCTGCCACTCGGCGGAGCTCCGTCCGAGATCCAGGTCGAGTCGGTGCTGGCGCTCATCGGCCTCGGCGTATTCGGGGCCGGCCTCGCCTACGTGCTGTTCTGGCGGGTCGTACGCACCGCGGGGCCGACCATCGCGGCCACCGTGACCTACCTCATCCCGCTGGTGAGCACCACACTCGGCATCGTGGTGCTCGGCGAGGAACTCACCTGGAACCAGCCGGTCGGCGCAGCCATCGCACTCGTCGGTGTCGCCCTGGCGCAGGGCCTGATCGGGGCTCGCAAGAAGGCCTCAGCACGGGCCTGACACTATCTACTCACCCGGAAGGTGGGCCACCTGCGCGTCACGGGCCCGCCGCGGACCCAGCTCCGCCAGGTACATCGCCGCCAGCACCAGCCCGGCGCCGAGCACGAACCGCGGCGTGACCGGGTCGCCGTCGAGCGTGATCCCGAACAGGGCGGCGAAGACGGGCTCGGTCGTCATGATGATCGCCGCCCGGGTCGAGGGCAGGCGGGCCTGCGCCCACGTCTGCGCCACCATCGCCAGCGCCCCCGCAGCCAGGGCGACGTAGAGCATCACCAGCCACTCGGTTCCCGTCGCCGGCAGGGTGATACCGCCGGGCAAGGCCGCCACGCCGCAGAGCAGTGCGATGAACGCCATCTGCACGACGGCGAGCCCGACCGCCTGCCCTGGCTTCGACCAGGCTCCCAGCAGCACGATGTGGACGGCGTAGCCGACCGCCGACAGCGCCGTCACGAGCTCGCCGATGCCGATCGCGAACCCATTGAGCGAGGGCACCGCCAGGCCGACGGTGGCCAGGCCGACGGCGAGCCAGGTGGCCCGGGCGATCGACTCCCGCAGCAGCAGCGCCGCGATCACCGGGGTCAGCACCACGTACAGCCCCGTGACGAACCCCGACACCGACGCCGAGACGATGGTGAGCCCGTAGGTCTGCAGCAGCTGGGCGGCGCCGTAGGCCAGGCCCAGCACCATCGCCTTGCGCCGAAGCTCCGGTGAGAGCCGGGCCACGGAGCGTGGGGCCAGCAGCCACAGCCCTGCCGCGGCAATGGCGAACCGCACAGCGAGGAAGTCCGTCACCGGGATCGTCTCGGTGAGGTCCTTGATGACGACGAACGTCGAGCCCCAGATGGCGGTCACGCCGATCAGGGCAGCGGCCGGGGCGAGCGTGGCCGCCCGGCCGGGGGCGACGGAGGCCATCGGAGGTTCAGAAGACGTAGATCGTCACTTCGGAGCCGACCTGCACCGTGAGGCCCTCGGCCGGGGCCTGGCGCAGCACCGCGTTGGGACCGGCAGGCAGCAGCACGATGTTGCGGACGGTGAGACCCGCGGCCTCGAGCTCGGCCGTCGCGTCGTCGGCGTCCTTGCCCTCGACGTCGGGTACCTCGATCGTCTCCGGCCCGAGCGACACGACGACCGACACGGCGTCACCGCGGAACAGCGTGCCGTCGCTGGGGTCCTGGGAGAGCACCAGGCCCCGCTCGACCTCGGTGGAGTACGCCTCGCCGACCCGCGCGGTCAGTCCGGCTCCTTCGATGCTGGCGATCGCGTCGTCACGTGAGGCGCCCACCACACCGGGCACGTCGATCGGCTCGCGCCCCTTGCTCACGACGAACGACACCTCGGCCTCGCGCTTGACCTCCGTGCCGGGGTCGGGGCTCTGCGAGATCAGCAGCCCGTTCGGCACCTGCTCGTCGAACTGCTCGCTCACCTCGCCCGCAACCAGGGTGAGCTCGCCGAGGGCCGCCTCCGCCTCGTCACGGGTCAGCCCGGTGATGTCCGGGACGTCGTAGCGCTCGGGGCCGAGGGACACGATGAGCCGCACCGTGTCACCGGGGGCCACCCGCGAACCCGCGGAAGGATCGCTGGTGACCACGGCCTCGACCGGGACCGTCTCGCTGTACTCCTCGTCGCTGACGGCCACCTCGAGCCCCTCGGCCGTGGCGGCCTGCTCGGCCTCGGCGACCGTCATGCCGACGAAGCTCGGTGTCGTGACCAGCCGGCCCTCGAACCACCACCACGACGCCCCACCGACGACTGCGGTGACCAGCACCATCAGCACCAGGCGACGCAGGCGCCGGCGGCGTCGCGGGGGCCGCGGCGGTGTGGTGAACGGGTCGTCCGGACCGTCCGGATCGGCCGAGGCGTCGGACCCCGCGGCCGGTGCACCATCGGGGGGCAGTCCGTTCGGCGGAACCGTCGCATGACCCGCAGGATCCGCCGGCAACGGGTCCAGCGACGTCGTGCTGTGGTGGATCGGGTTCGTGTCCGACCGGCGAGCGGACGGCATCGCACCGGCGCCTGCCACGCTGGCAGCCGCGGCTGCAGCACCCGCCGCTGCAGCACCCGCCGCCACACCTGCCCCGCCGGCCAGGGTCGCGGCGATCGGCCCGCTCGTGCGGCCGTCATTGTCGAGGGTCTTGCGCGTGCGCCGCAGTGCGCCCAGGAACGCTCCGGCGTCGCCGAACCGCTCCGGCACGTCCCGTGCCGTCGCTCGCCGCACCAGCGTGTCGACCTCGGGCGGGATACCCGGCACCTGCGACGACGGGGCCGGGACGTCCTCGTCCACGTGCTTGCGCACCACGACGTAGTCGGTGGGGCCGTCGTGCGGCGGGTGCCCCGTCAGCAGCTCGAACAGCAGCACGCCCGCGGCGTAGACGTCCGAGGCCTGGGTGGCGGGAGAGCCGAGCGCCTGCTCGGGAGAGATGTAGGCGACGGTGCCGAGCAGCATGCCGCGGGTCGCCGCACCCCGGGCCGCCTGCGGGGCCGTCGTGACCGCGTGCGCGAGCCCGAAGTCGGCGACCTGCACGTGGCCGTCGTCCCCGACGAGCACGTTCTCGGGCTTGACATCGCGGTGCACGATGCCAGCCTCGTGCGCAGCCGCCAGCGCGGTGAGCACCGGGTCGATGATGGCCAGCGCCGTGCGCGGGTCGAGGCGGCCACGCTCGACGATCAGCGTGCGCAGGGTGCGGCCGCGCACCAGCTCGAGCGCGAGCCAGACCACGCCGTCCGTGGCGCCCTGGTCGAAGACGGTGACGATCGACCGGTCACGTGACAGTGACGCCGCGGCCCGCGCCTCGGCGATGAAGCGCTGGACGAACTCGTCGTCATCCGCCAGGTCGGGATGCATCACCTTGAGCGCCACGTCGCGGCCGAGCCGCTCGTCGCGGGCCTCGTAGACGGTGGCCATCCCGCCGCGGGCGATGCGGGACATGACGCGGTAGCGCCCGTCCACCAGGCGCCCCAGAAGGGCGTCGGTCACCGCCGTGTCCACGGCAGAAGTGTAGGTGCGCAGGTGGACAGGGCCCGGTTCGTGCGATTCGGGGGTGTCGGGCAGGCTAGAGACGTGCTCGAGGTGCTGCAGCCGTACTCCTACCTGGCGGTGCTGGCATCCATCCTGCTCACGACACTTCCCCTGGAGCTGTACCTCGGTGTGCGGGTGTGGCGGCGGCCCCGCCGGTTGGCCCTCACCGTGCTGCCCGTCATCGTCGTGTTCGTCCTCTGGGACCTCTACGCGATCGATGCGCAGCACTGGTTCTTCGACCCCACCCAGACCAGCGGCGTGACGCTCGGCACGCTGCCGCTGGAGGAGCTGCTGTTCTTCATCGTCGTGCCGATCGCCGCGGCCATGACGCTCGAGGCCGTGCGCGTGGTCAAGCCGCACTGGGTCGTGGGTGACGAGGCGTGACGTACACGCAGCTGGCCGTCCTCGGCGTCGTGCTGGTCGTCCTGCTCGACCTTGTCGTGCTGCGCACCCGGCTGCTCGGGCGCCGCGTGTTCTGGACGTCGTACGCGATCATCGGCTTCTTCCAGCTGCTCACCAACGGCTGGCTGACCGGCCGCGAGATCGTCACCTACAACCCAGACACGGCGCTGACCAGCGGCGAGGTGCTGCTGCTCGGCGACTGGCGCATCGCGTTCGCGCCGGTGGAAGACCTGATGTTCGGGTTCGCGTTGATCGTGCTCACCCTCGACCTGTGGGTGGTGTGGAGCAGGCGCGGCATCGAGCGAGAGCCGTACGCGGACGGCCCGTGGGTCCGCCGTCGAGATGCCCGCCTCGCGGCGCAGCGGGCGGCAGGGGGAGATGAGGGTCAGGCCGACCAGCGGGCGCGCAGCGCGCGTCCGTAGGCCGCACCGGCGACTCGGGCCCGCCGCCACGGCGACGTCGTCGCCCGAGTGTCGAACACCTGGTAGTCGATCGCCTCGACCTCGTCGACGATGCCGACGTAGAGCTCCTGCGCCGCCTCGATGCACGGTCGGCTCGTCGGGTGCAGCAGCGGGATGCCCGCGTCCGCCTGGTGTGACAGCCGACGCACCCGGGCGACCTGGAAGGCCAGCAGGTCACGCACGGCCGGGGTCACTTGGCGCGTCTCGAGGTGCTGTCGGGTGAGGCCGAAGCGCTCGAGGTCTTCGACCGGCAGGTACACCCGGCCCCGGTCGAGGTCTTCGCTGACGTCCCGGACGAAGTTGGCCAGTTGGAACGCCACCCCGAGGTCCTTCGCCGGTGCGTAGGCGCCGTCGTCCAGGGGTTCCAGGATGGGCACCATCTGCAGCCCGATCACCGCGGCGCTGCCGTAGACGTAGGTGTAGAGGTCGTCGTAGGTCGGGTACTCGGTGACGGTGAGGTCCATGCGCATCGAGTGCAGAAACGCCTCGAAGTGCTCGGCCGGGATCGACCAGCGCTGCACCGTGTCGACCACCGCCCGCCCGATCGGATCCGTGCTCTCACCCTTGTCGAGGTCGACGAGAAACTGCTCGCCCCACCATCCGAGCCAGTCGCTCTTCTCCTGCGGGGTCAGGGTCGAGGACAGGTCGTCGACGATCTCGTCGGCGTAGCGGGCGAACCCGTACAGCGCGTGGACGAACGGCCGCTTGGCCGGCGGGAGTAGCCGCGTGGCCAGGTAGTACGTCTTGCCGTGCTCGGCGTTGAGCCGGCGGCATCGCTCGTAGGAGGCGCGCATCGCCGGGTCGGTGATGCCGGCGGCATCCAGCTCTCGCGCGCTCACGGCGAGCATCATCCCAGAGCATCGGCGTGCCGGCATGGCACCATGCCCGGGTGCGCGCCGGCGAGGAAGAGCTAGCGGCCCTGCCCGGTGGCGTGGTGCCGGTCGCTCACCCCGTGGACGTCGTCACGTTGGAGGCACACTGCGACGCGCGCGGGCGTCCCACGGTCGTGCTGGACACGCACGCCGTGACCGACACCGCAGGGTTCATGCGGGCGGTCGTCGAGGCGTTCTCGCTCCCCGGATGGTTCGGCCGCAGCTGGGATGCCTTTCTCGAGTGCCTGCGTGACGTGCCGTCCTCCACGGTGCTGGTCTGGGACGGCTGGACCGACATGGCGCGAGCCACCCCACGCGACACCGAGGTCGCCATCGAGGTGCTGGCCGAGTCCGGCCTGACAGTGCTGCTCGTCGACGCCCCGGAGGACGACGACTAGGGCTTGCGCACCGTGATCGTCGTCCCGTCGCTGTCGCCGTCGGTGTCGGTGTTGCCAGCGGCGTCGTAGGTGAGGTCGTCGTGCCACACGCTGACGACGGTGAACTGAGCGACGCCGGTGCGCTTGCGGATGCCCGCCAGCTCGGCGCTGCATGTCCCGCTCGTGTCGGTGCGGCACGACGTCGTGCTGTCGTCGTTCCACATGCCGTTCACGGTTGCTCCTGCGACAGGGCTACCCGTGTTCTCCCGAACCGAAGCCGTGACGGCCGCCGTCCAGGTGCGCCCCTGGCTCGTGCTCACACCGTCCAGGTCAGCAACGTGCATCGTGGACGGCCCCGGGGTCGTCTGGTTGGCGACTGTTACGATCACCGCGGCGTCCGCGGACTGGCCCGCCGTGTCGGTCGCCGTCGCCGTGATCGTGTGTGCACCATCGGTGGTACTCATGCTTTCCCAGGACACCGACCATCCGTCCGAACCGTCATCATCGACGCCGATCGGCAGTCCGTCGACGCTGAAGGCGACCCGCTCGACGGCGACATCGTCGGTGGCGCTCGCCGTGACAGCGACCGTTCCGTGGACCGTCGCACCGTCGGCCGGGCTCGCGACAGAGACCTGCGGGGGCGCGTCGTCGACGGGAACCAGGAGTGCCGCCACGTTCTCGCGGATCGCCGGGAGCATGGCGTAGAGGACGTCCCCGGGGCACTCGGTGGCGAGGTAGTCACGGTGCCCGGCGATCGCATCCACGCTCAGGCTGTTCACGTCGTTGACGTAGTCCACCGTGCCGAGCGGGTCGATGTCGTGACGGGCGGCGAGCTCAGCGAGCAGCTGCTCGGCCGCAGACACGGCCGGCGTGGTGGGGTCTCCCTGGTAGGGCCCATCTGTGTTGAAGCTGCCGAGCAGGGCCACACCGATGTTGCCAGTGTTGAACCCGCCCACGTGGGCGCCTCTGGCCACCTGCGCGTCCGGATCGGTGGACTCGTGGGCGAAGTCGGCCCCGTTGCCGCCGGCGTTGCAGGCCTGCGAGTAGGTGTCGTCCTCCGGGTTGGCGCCCAGCTGGCCGGACCAGCGGCCCTCGAACACGCGACCGTCCTCGCCGATCAGGTAGTTGTAGCCGATGTCGCGCCAGCCGTTGTCCACCGAGTGGTAGGCGTAGATCGCTCGTACGGTGCCCTCGGGGTCCGGGTCGTCGTTGCTGGTCGCCGTGTGGTGCACGGTCATCACCTGGGCGTCGAAGAAGTCCGGAGCCTCGCGAGACCGCAGCGACTCGTCGGCCCCCCACTCGGCCCGCGACACGCAGTTGTCGATCGCCGCGGCACCACCGACGCGGATGCCGCTCGTGCGCAACGGGCCGTCGCTGGTGTTGAACGCCGCGGTCCGCGGCGAGCCCGCACCCGGCGGGATGCCGCGCACCTGGAACGCCTCGGCGCCGCCGCCGGCGACCAGGCCGGACGCCCACAGGCCCTCACCGGGTGCGCCGTCCTTGATCAGCGGGATCCACTCGCCCCAGACGCCGTCGAGGCGGAACCGCACGGCACCGTGGCTGCTGTGATCGGCGTGGTCGGGGGCGTGCCCCGGGTCGTCCCACAGCACGCCGAGGTGGTCGATCGGGAAGCCCGGTGTCACCGGACCGGCTGTGACAGGTGCCCGGTGCGACAGCGTCTCGGGCACGCGCACCGCCTGCACGGCCACGGTCGGAAGCATCACCAGAACAAGTGTCACGGCCGCCGTCACAGCTACGGTCCGCAGAGTTCGTCTCACGACTACTCAGTATCACCGGCGACGACGTGCGCCCAGTGCTGAGGGGCCTGCGTCAGCGTCCGCAGACTGTCGCTATCGTCACAGGCCCATTCGGCCGGTGACAGTCAGCGCGGCTCAACGCCAGGCGCGAGACCGGTACGACGGGTCGGGGCCGAGCACACGCTCGGCTGCCAGCCGGCCCGACACCAGCACCATCGGCATGCCGACGCCCGGCTGGGTGCCCGAGCCGGTGAAGACGACGTTCTCGCCCCAGATGTTGCGCGGACGGAACGGCCCGGTCTGGACGAACGAGTGGGCGCTCGCGAACGGTGCGCCCATCTCCATGCCACGGGCCTCCCACCCCAGCGGCGTCGTCAGGTTCTCGACCTCGATGGAGTCGCCGAAGCCGACGTAGCCGGCCTTCTCCATGGTGGTGACCATCTCGTCGCGGAACGGCCCGGCCAGCCGGGTCCAGTCCTGACCGCCGTGCAGGTTCGGGGTCATGAACAGCACGTAGTACGACTGCTTGCCCTCGGGGGCCAGCGACGGGTCCGACATCGAGTGGTTGCTCACCAAGAACGATGGGTCGGTGGGCAGCACCTCGTCGGTCACGAGCTCACGGAACGTCTGCGCCCACGGCTCCCCGAAGTGGATGTTGTGGTGACCGATCTTCGAGTACGTCGCCGACGACCCGACGAGCAGCAGCGCGCACGAGGGGGAGTAGCGCAGCGGACGACGCAGCGGTCGACGCAGCAGGTCGCGACGTGCCACCGGCAGGTCGGGATTGAGCACGACCACGTCGGCGGCGATGCGTTCGCCGTCCGCGGTGGTCACCGCCACGGCGCGGCCGCCCACGGTCTCCACCCCGGTCACCGTCGTGTCGTAGCGCAGCTCCACACCGTGCTTCTCCGCGGCTCCGGCCATTGCGCGTGGGACGGCATGCATGCCGCCCTTGGGGAAGAAGACACCGGCGACGCTGTCCATGTAGGCGATCACCGCGTAGATGGCGAAGGCGTCGTAGGGGCTCATGCCCGCGTACAGCGCCTGGAACGAGAACAGCCGCTGCGTGCGGGGGTCCTTCAGGTACTGGGCGACCTTCGGCGCCAGCCGGCGGAACCCGCCCATCGCCACGAGCCTCGCCAGCTGCGGCGTCACGAGGTCGAAGGGGGAGTCGAGGTTGCGGTCGATGAAGTGCCGCTGCTCCAGCCGGTACAGCTCGGAGACGAAGTCGACGAACTTGACGTAGCCCGCAGCCTCCTCGGGCCCGATGACACGGCGGATCTCCTGCGCCATGGCCTGCGGGTCGGGGTGGGTGTCGAGCACCGAGCCGTCGGGGTAGAACGCCCGGTACAACGGGTCGAGCGGCTCGAGGGTCAGCCAGTCCTCCATGCGCTCGCCGACGGCGTCGAAGGCGTCGGCGATGAGGTCGGGCATCGTGAGCACCGTCGGCCCGGTGTCGAAGGCGTACCCGTCGATCTGCAGCAGTCCGTTGCGCCCGCCCGGCACCGACTCGCGCTCGAGCAGCGTGACCTTGCGACCCGCGCCGGCGAGCCGCATCGCGGCAGACAGCCCGCCGAGACCGGCGCCGACGACGACGACGTGGTCGGTGGGACCGGTGACTGTTCTCATGGCTGAGCTCTCCCTGCGCGTCTGCTGCCGCTCACGTGTGCCGGGCCGTCGCCGCGGCCACGAGCGCCTCGAGGACGCCGCGAGTCGGCTGCCCTAGTGGAGCATCCGCCAGCGCGTCCTGCGACTCGGTGACCAGGTTGGCGATGAGCGCCTCGACCGCGTCCAGCGCACCGGTGTCGACGATCACGCGGCGCAGCTCCTCGACGCTGGCCGCGTCGAGCCGGGGGTCGCCGAGGTAGCGGCGCAGGGTGGCCTGCTGGGTGGGTGAGCCGTTCTGGACGGCGAGCGCCACCAGCATGGTGCGCTTGCCCTCGCGCAGGTCGTCGCCAGCCGGCTTGCCTGTCTGGGACGGGTCCCCGAACACCCCGAGCACGTCGTCGCGCAGCTGAAACGCCTCACCGAGCGGCAGCCCGAACGCCGAGTACGCCGCCAGCAGATCGGGCGCGGCGCCGGCCAGCGCGCCGCCGAGGAGCAGCGGGTGCTCGATCGTGTACTTGGCGCTCTTGAACCTGATGACCCGCCGCGCCCGATCGGCGGCGCTGAGCTCGTGCCCGGCGTCCTGCCCGGCTCGAGCCTGCTCGAGCATGTCGAGGTACTGCCCGCCCATGAGCTCGGTGCGCATGCGGTCGAAGACCGGACGTCCACGGGCCAGGGCAGCGCCGTCCAGGCCGGAGCCGGTGAGCATCTCGTCGCTCCACGACAGGCACAGGTCGCCGAGCAGGATCGCGGCGGCCTCCCCGAAGCGCTCCGGCGTGCCGAGCCAGGACGAGCCGCGGTGCAGCTCGGCGAAGCGGCGGTGGATCGCCGGCATGCCGCGGCGGGTGTCGGAGTCGTCCATCACGTCGTCGTGGATCAGCGCGGCGGCCTGGAACAGCTCGAGCCCGGTCGCTGCCCGCACGATGGCCTCACCCGCGGGCCCGTCCGCAGGCCCGCCGGCGCCCCGCCACCCCCAGTAGCAGAAGGCCGGACGCAGCCTCTTGCCTCCCCGGGTCAGGTCAGCGGCGGCCTCGGCGAGCGGGGCCAGGTCCGGGCTCACCCCCTCGAGCACGTCACCCTGCCGGGCGAGCACCTCGTCGAGCACCTTCTGGATGCGTGAGCGGAGCGCCTCCACATCGAACGGGCCGGCCACGGGCACGAGCGTAGGCCAGCGCTGCGACGTCCCCGCCGTCAGGAGGGCGCCTACCCTGGGACGGGTGAGCATCCCGCGACTGGACGACCCGGCGACGCAACGCCAGGTCAGCATCCGGTCGTTGCTGGACGACCCGCGGCCCACGTTCTCCTTCGAGTTCTTCCCTCCCCGCACCGACGCCGGCGAGCAGGCACTGTGGCAGGCCGTGCGCGAGCTCGAGTCGCTGCGGCCGGGTTTCGTGTCGGTCACCTACGGTGCCGGCGGCTCGACGCGCGACCGCACCGTGCGGGTGACGCGCCGCATCGCCGAGGAGACCACACTCACCCCGATGGCCCACCTGACGTGCGTGGGCAGCAGCAGGGCGGAGCTCGCGAGCGTGCTGGGGCAGTACGCCGACGCCGGCATCCACACGGTGCTCGCGCTGCGCGGGGACCCGCCCGGCGGACCGGGCACGCCGTTCGAGGCGCACCCGGAGGGCCTGGCCTACGCCAGCCACCTGGTCTCACTGATCCGCTCGCTCGGCCAGTTCGACGTCGGCGTTGCGGCCTTCCCGGAGGGACACCCCGAGGCCCGCGACCTCGACCACGACGCCGAGGTGCTGGTGGCCAAGGCGGATGCCGGGGCGCAGTTCGCGATCACGCAGTTCTTCTTCGACGCGGACGACTACTTCGCTCTCGTCGACCGGGTGCGCGGGCGGGGGTGCGACCTGCCGATCGTGCCCGGCATCATGCCGGTGACGAACGTGTCGCAGATCGAGCGCTTCGCCGCGCTGTCGGGGGCGGCCTTCCCGGCAGCGCTGGCCGAGCGGCTGCACGCCGTCGCCGACGACCCGGCCGCCGTGCGCGCCATCGGAGTGGAGGTAGCGACGCAGCTGTCCAGCCGGCTGCTGGCCGGCGGCGCGCCGGGCCTGCACTTCTACACGCTCAACCGCTCCACAGCGACACGCGAAGTGTTCGCCGCGCTGGCCTGACCACCGCCGTGCGCCGTCCGTCGTCCTCCCTGCTCAGCCGGGACGAGTACTTCGACAGGTGGGCCGAGCTGCACGGCGGGCACGACCCGCGGTCGTCGCGCATGACATCGGTCTGGCTCGGCGCCATGTACCGGCTGGCCCGCCCGGTCGCCGCGACCGGCGTGCCCCCCGATGCGGTGACCATCGCCGGCGCCGTCGTCTCGGGGGCGGCCGTCGCCGCTGCCGGCCAAGGGGGGCGGTGGGTGCTGGTCGCCGCCGTGCTCGTGGCCGTCAGCGGGGCGATGGACAACCTGGACGGTGCCGTGGCGGTCATGACGCAGCGCACGACCCGGTGGGGGTACGTCCTCGACTCGCTCGTCGACCGGGTCAGCGACGCGCTGTACCTGGTCGCGCTGTGGCTCGTCGGGGCCCCGGCCGCCGTGTGCGTGGCTGCCGGGGTGCTCATGGGGCTGCAGGAGTACACGCGTGCCCGCGCCGGCCAGGCCGGCATGCCGGGCATCGGCGTCATCACGTTGTGGGAGCGCCCGACGCGCGTCATCGCCACCGCGATGTTCCTGCTGGGCGCCGGGCTCTACCTCGACGACGCGGCCGGTTGGGCAACGGCGGGTGCGGTGGCGTGGGCGGCGCTGGGCGTCGTCGGCGTCGTCCAGATCGTGGTGGTCGTCCGTCGCCGGCTCACCGCTGACGAGGAGCGGGACCAACCCCAGCAGCCTGCGTAGGGCCGCGGGTCACGCATCGCCGATAAGGTCGGACACGATCTCGGCGCTGAGCCCCACGAGCGGCAGCCCACCCCCGGGGTGGGACGAGCCACCCACCAGGTAGAGCCCGTCGATCGGCGACCGGTTGGCCGGACGCAAGAAGGCCGCGCGCTGGCTGTTGGACGAGGTGCCGTAGATGGCTCCGCCCGGCGCGCCGGTCTCGGCCTGCAGGTCGGCGGGCGTACGCACGACGCGCCAGCGCAGACGGTCGCGCACGTCGAGGCCGCGGCGGGCCATGACCCCCAGCACGTGGTCGGCGTACTGCTCGGCGACACCGTCGGCCGTCCAGTCGATGGTGCCCGGCTGGTGGTCCGGGCCGTCCGGGTCGCGCTGGCGGGGCGCGTTGACCAGCACGAACCACGCCTCTGCCCCCTCGGGTCGCATCGCCGGGTCGTCGGGGTTGCAGATGTAGACCGCCGGGTCGTCGGCGGGCCGGGCCGGGCGGCGCCGCGTCCCGAAGAGCGCGTCGAACTCGTCGTCGTACTGCTCCGGGAACAGCACGGTGTGGTGCGCCATGTCGGGCGTACGGCCCTCCACGGCGAGCAGCAGGACGAATCCGGAGAACGAGAGGCCTGCCCTGTCGATGGAGCGAAGCACGTTGCGGGTCGCCCGGCTCGGCGGGAGCAGGTCGCGGTACAGCACGGTTGCGTCGCAACCGGACACGACGACGTCGGCTCGTACGGTCTCGCCGTCGGCCAGCCGTACGCCCGTCGCGCGGTTGCCCGAGGCGAGCACGTCTGCCACCGGTGCGTCGGTGCGCAGCGTCGCGCCACGGAACTCGACCCGGCGGGCCAGGGCCTCGCCCAGCTCACGCAGGCCACCGGGCACGTGCCAGACGCCGAAGGTCTGCTCGACGTAGGGGATGGTGGCCAGCACGCCGGGGGCGCGGCGCGGGTCCGACCCGGAGTAGGTGGCGTAGCGGTCGAGCACCTGGCGCAGGTGGGGGTCGCGCAGGTACTGCCGACCGATGCCGCGCAGGCTCTGCCACGGCGCGACGACGCGCACGTGGTCGATGTTGCGGGACAGCCGCGCCAACGTGCGCGCACCCTGCAGCGGTGACTCGAGAAAGGGTCCGCGGGTGACGTCCCACATGCGTCCGGCCCGCTCCAGCAGGGACAACCACTGGCTGCCTGTGCCCGGACCGAACGCCTCGTCCATCGCCCGGGTCGCCCCCGCCCGGGAGGCGTTGGGGAGCACCAGACGGGCACCGTCGGCGAAGCGGTAGTCGAAGGCGGGGTCGACAGGGAGTAGGTCGAGCTCGTGCTCCAGCGGGCGGCCGCTCTTGCGGAACGTGTCGCGGTAGACCGCGGGCAGGGTGAGCAGCGAGGGCCCGGTGTCGAAGACGAAGCCGTCACGGGAGTACCGCCCGAGCTTGCCGCCCACCGTGGGCGCCTGCTCGAGCACGGTCACCTGGTGCTTGCGCTTGGCGAGGCGGGCGGCCGTGGCGAGCCCGGCCATGCCTGCTCCGACGACGACGACCGCGCTCATGATCGGCCAGAGCCTACGTCGAGCATGCTCGCGGGCCGACGTGGGCCACCGTGACGCGGTCTAGCCGACCGGACGGCCCTTCCACCGCAGGGAGCCCGCGCGCCGCCGACGCCAGGACGCGGCCGTGAGCCAGCCCAGAGCCGCGATCGACACCGGATGGGCCAGGGCGTCCGGCATCACCGGCTGCCCGGTCGCCCGGGCTACCATCACCCGGCCCAGCACGGCTGCGGCGTACCCGACCGCCCCCGCCCGGGAGCCGGCCGCCACGGCCGCCACCGGCGGGACGACGTAGAGGACACCCAGAGCAGCGACGGTGCCGGCCGACCCTGCGCCACCGCCGAAGGCTCGCCAGAGCGACTTGGTGTAGCCCGCATAGAGGTCGTCCCAGTCCTCGTACATGCGGCAGCTGGCGTGCCGCGAGCCGTCCACGGGCACCCCGCGGCCGCCCGTAGCGCGCACGGCGCGCAGCAGCGCGACGTCGTCCAGGACGTCGTCGGCGACCGTCCGGTGCCCGCCCGCGCGCAGGTAGGCGCCGCGGTCGACGACGAAGAACTGGCCGGTCGCGGCGGCGAGCGTGGGACGCGGCGAACGCTCGGCCACCCCCAGCGGCAGTGTGGTGAGCCACGACCACTCGATGAGGGGCTGCACCAGCCGAGGCCCTGCGCCGTCCGCGAGCTGGCGCGGGTAGGGCGAGACA
>Ga0272441_10003914_pt1 | contig 27681 bp, 19 predicted proteins | sample SSMProp6N_FD_193582 | JGI IMG/M metagenome (GOLD analysis project Ga0272441, IMG submission 193582) | Marine sediment archaeal communities from Little Sippewissett salt marsh, Falmouth, MA, United States - SSM-Prop-6N | ecosystem: Environmental > Aquatic > Marine > Wetlands > Sediment ... | reverse complement strand
CGTCGGAAGCGGCCGGGCGTCGCGTCGCCCGCCAAGGCATTCTTACCGCGCGGGCCGCGGCGCGTCAACGGGCGAAACCCAGAAACCCGAGCGACGCCGTTCGAGCCGGCCGCGGGAGCCGCCGGTCAGCCTCAAGGGCCAGGGCACGTGCCACGAAGGGAGAACGTGCCCCGCCGCTTCCGCGGCGGGCTCGGGGTGCGGTGCTTCGAGACGCGCGGCGGGTACGGAGACCCGCCGCACGCCGCCGTCACTGTCGCCTGAATCACGCTAAGGTATTGACCGTCTGTACCCGTGGCCGTAGCCTGAAATGGCATGAGGCTCGTTATGCGACACTGCGCCCGTTCTCTGGCCCTCGGCGCCGTCGTAGCGGCGTTCGCGGTCGCCGCCCGCCCCGCCGGCGCGGGGTTCTCGGATATTCTGCGCCGCATCGGCCATACGATGGGGCCGGTCCTGCTCACGCGCGACGTTCTGGCCCGGCCCGGCGAGGAGGTGACGCTGCACGCGAGCCTTCGCAGCGGCCTTCGTCTCGGCGGCATGGGGGGCGTCCGCCTCCAGTTCCACCTCGAGGAGCGTCGCATCGACCAGGTCGCGAGCGACGCCGACGGCGACGCCTCGGTCCGCTGGACGGCCCCGGCCGAGCCGGGAAACTATCGGATCCGCGTCCGCGTCAAGGCCGACGACCAACCGGCCGACGGCAAGGCGATTGCCCCCGCCCATCTCCTGGTGGCCGTCCGAAAGCCCGATACCCCGATCACCATCGTCGACCTCGACAAGACGCTCGTCGGCTCGGGGTTCCACACGGTGCTCTTGGGCGGCGGCCGGGCCAAGCCGATGGACGGCTCGGGCGTGGTCCTGGCCCGGCTGGCCACGACGCACACCATCGTGTACCTGACGCACCGGCCAGACTTCCTGGGCCCCACCAGCAAGGGCTGGCTCGCCTCGAACGGGTACCCGCCGGGGCCGGTCCTGACGAGCACGCTGGGCGGGTTGCTGGAGGGCAGCGGGTCGTACAAGACCCAGCGCCTGGCCGACCTGGCCCGGAACTTCAAGAACCTTCGGGTCGGCATCGGCGATAAAGTATCCGATGCCCAGGCCTACGCCGCGCACGGCCTCGTGAGCATTCTCATCCTGCACGTGGACTGGTCCGACGACGACCCGGACGATTTCGAGGACGTGGCCGGCCAACTGGCTGCCCTGCCGGCCTCCGTGCACGTCGTCACGAACTGGGCCGAGGTGAACCACATCCTGTTCAGCGGCGCCCGGCGGCCGGCCGGCCCGATGATAAGCCGGCTGCGGGCCGTGGCGGCCGAGCTCCGACGACGAGGAAAGGACTGAGTCCGTGACCCACCGCCGAGCCGTGTGTGCCGGTCTCGTGGCGGCCGTCGCCGTGGTGTGGGCCACGGCGGCCATGCCCGCAACCGCTCTGGCCGCCGACGAGCCGACCGTGGTCATCATCTTCCCGTTCGAGTCGGCGGACGGCGGCAAGGCGGGCGAGAAGTTCGCCGACCGCCTCCGCCTGCGGGCCAAGCGGCTGAAGTTGGTCATCGTGGACCCGCTCAGCGTCCGCGACGCCATGGCCGGCCAGGCCATGCCCACGCTGGCCACCGCCCCCGCCGAGATGGCCCCGATCCTGAAGGACCGTTTCGCCGCACGCATCGGCCTGTGGGGCAAGGTCGAGCCGCACGGCCAGGGCCTGACGATGCACTTCCGCGGCCTGAACCTTGACCGCGGCGCCACGACCCTGACGATGCAGACGACCCGCCAGGCCGCCGAGCCGCAGCTCATCAACCCCATCCAGGACGAGATCCTGCTGGAACTGACCGGCCGCAAGAAGAAACCCGTGGCCGAGGCCACCCCGGAACTCGACGCCAAGGTCCCCACCGTCGGGCCGGAACTCGTTACGAACGGAGGATTCGAGCAGGGCGCCGCCACGCCCGCCGGCTGGGACCGTATCGACGGCCTGACCACCTTCTGGACCACGGGCGGCGTAACCGGCAAGTGCCTCAAGGTCAACACCGACGTCTACCACGACGAATGGGTCGCGTGGCAGAAGAAGGTCAAGGCCGGCGCCGGCGCCGACCAGGCCCCCACCCCCACCGTGACCAAGGGGGCCAAGTACGACACCGTGGCCGGTATCTACGGTGTCAAGTTCGACTCCAAACCCATTCCCGTCACCCCCGGCAAGGCCTACAAGGTCTGCATCCAGTACAAGGGCAAGAGTACGGACTTCTTCTTCCCGAAACTCTTTATCCGCGGATGGGGCGACGTGGAGGGCGAGAAACGCGTCGTCTACGACGCGTACCTGGCCCTACGGTGCCTCGAAGGGCCGGGCGCCTGGAAGACGGGCGTCCGTATCTGCGAGATTCCCACCGATACGCATTCGCCCGTCGAATACCTCGTCCTCAAGATCTACGCCTACTGGCCGCCCGGAGTCTATCGGTTCGACAACGTGTCCATGAAACAGGTTGCCCCCGGCACGAAGATTCCGGGCCCCACGGGCGGCAAGGCAGGGTAACGCCATGACTGAGAACGACTCGCATCGCGAGGTGGCCCGACCCCGCCGCGGAAGCGGCGGGTCGGCCCCGTCGGCCAAGGCACGCGACACGGCAGATGAAGATACCCGGCCGCCGGCCGAGGACCTGCCCGTGGCGGAACTGGCCGACGCCACGCCGCCGCTCGCGGAGCCCGTGCCGGCCGTGGCGACGCCCGTGGCGAAACCCGTCCGCAAGGCCAAGCCCGCGCCCACCGACAAGGCACGGGCCGCGGACGATGAAAGTGACCGGCCGCTCCCGCAGCCGGCTCGAAAGCCGGCCCGCGAGGCGCCGGTGGCCGAGGAGGTTGCCCCGCCGCCTGAGCCGGAGGCGCCGGCGCCCCCCGTACCGCCCGCCGACGAGGCGTCGCCCCCCGCCCGGCCGCACCGTCACTGGGGCTGGCGGTTCATAGGCGTGGTGCTGCTGGCGCTCGTGCTGGCGGTGGTGTTCCTGCCGCAGATCCTTTCGCTCGGCCCGGTCCGGCGGTACGCCATGGATGAGGCGAATCGGCGGCTGCCCGTCCGGGTGGACGTGGGCGGGTGGTCGCTCTCCTGGTTCGGGGATCAGGCGGTGGACGCGGTGGCCGTCCAAACCCCGTCGGGCCGCCCGGCCGCTCGCATCCAGCGCGTGACGCTGGAGCGCGGCCTGTGGGCCCTCTTGATGGACCGGACGGACCTTGGCCCGATCCGCGTGGTAGGCGGCGAGGCCTGGGCCGACGCCTTCGACGAACTCGGCGCTGCGTTCGAGGAAACGCCCCCGCCGCCCGAACCGCCCGTCGAGCCGGGCGAGCCGACCCCGCCCGAGACCGAGCCGACGGAGCCCGCTCCGCCCGAACCCGAACCGAGTGAACCCGCTCCGCCGGAGGGCCCCGGCCCGGCCCCCCTCATCCCGGAGGTCGTCGAGGTTCGCGGCTTCACCCTCCACACCGGCGAGGACCTCGTGCGCGTTGAGAACGCCACGCTGACCCGTGGCCGGGGCGACGACGCGCGCGACACGTTCCAGGCCACCCTTGCGGCCGACTACGGCACCCAGCGCGGCACGATCTCGGCCGAGGGGCACCTGACGGGCCTGTCGGCCGATTGGCAGGGGGCCGACCGCCTCGGCGTCGAGGTCACGCTGACGGCCACCGACCTGCCACTCGGGCCGCTCACGGCCGCCGCCGCGCCGGACGGCGCCGTCCAGGTAACCGGCACGGTGGCCGGCCGCCTGGTCGTCAACCGCAGCCGCGAGGGACGAATCCTCGTCAGCACCAACGTGACCGGATCGGCCATCCAGGCCTCCGGCAAGGCCCTCAAGGGCGATACGCCTACGGCCGAGACGCTCACCCTGGTTACCGAGGCCACCTACGACCACGGTGCCCTGACGGTGGGCGGGCTCGAACTGACGGTCGCGGCCTTACCCGTTGCCTCCACGCCGGCCGGTTCCCCGCCGCCGGCCCGGCAGGTGGCCAAGGTCACGGCGTCCGGCACGTTCGCGTTGGCGGCCGAGGGCGCCCACCCCAAGGGCGAGGGAACCGCCGCCGTCGACCTCGACCTCGGGCGGCTGGCGCCGATGTTCCGCCGGTCGCTGGGTCTGCACGAGGAACTCGTCATCGAGGGCGGAACGCTTGAAGGCCGCCTCGTGGCCTCGACGGGCGCCGACGCCTCCGCCGTGGACCTGACGGCCGACGTTTCCGGCTTCCGTGGGAGGCGCCGCGGCACGCGCGTGGACCTCTCGCCGATGCACGTGGAGGCCCACCTGGTCCGGGCCAATCCGGCGGCCGGGGCGGAAGCCAACGCCGACGCCCCGCCGACCGCGCCTGCCGAAACCGCCCCCGCCCCCAAGCCAACCTGGGTCGTTCTGGCCGAGAGCGTTGACGTCAAGTCCTTCGTGGTGGCCGCCGAGGGGTTCGGCAAGGTGACGGCTTCGGGCCGGCTCGACCGCCTCGTCCTGGACGCCGGGTTGGACCTCGCCCGCGCCGCCGACGAGGTTGGCCGCTTCGTGGATCTGGGCGGCTACGGGGCGGCCGGGGCCGCTACCGTCCACCTCGAAACCGGCCGAAGCCTCGAAGGCGACATCACCAGCGCCACCACCGTTACCGTCAAGGGCCTCGAGGTTGACCTGCCGGGCGGCGCGCGCCTCAGCGAGCCGCAGGCTACCCTGTCGAGCCGGTCGGTCCTGCGGTTCGACGCGCAGCACCGCCTGACCGAGGCCGACCTGTCGGCGTTGGCCCTCGAGGCCCGCACCGCCTCCCTGACCGCCAGCGGCGGCCTGACCCGCGCGGGCGACGCCTGGACCTTCCAGGCAAACGCCACCGGCAAGGGGACCGTGGCGAACCTGGCGGGTGTGGCGGCCGTCCTCCTGCCCCTGCTGGACCGGCCGGCGCCCGTCGCCGAAGAGGCACCGGCCGAGCCCGCCTCACCGGATGCCGCGGCGCCCGTCCCCGTCGGGGCGGCACCGGTCCGGGGCCACACCGGCAACGCCGGCCCGGCCGGGTTGGTTGGCGTCCCGGCGGCGACCGACGCCGCGTCGGCCGACGAGACCGACGCCGGGTGGCTGGCGGAGGTTCTGGCCCTTTGCCGCCGCGCCTCGGCCAAGGAGCGTCCCGCCCAGGGCACGTGGACCGTCGGGTTCGACGCCGGCGGAACGACCGGCGAGGTGCTGGGTGTCAGGGCGGACGTGGTGCTGGCCGACCTGCGGATGCCACCCGCCGCCGGCGATCCGGCCGACGCCGAGCCGTTCAACCTGGATCGGGCCACCCTCGCGGCCGACATCCTGTACGCGCCCGGCGCGGCCCGGACCGTGACGGTCAACGCCTTCAACGTGGCCACCCCCGGCGCCACGGTAACCGTCGAGGGCCCCACGACGGTGCTCGTGGACGGGGCGGCCACCACGTTCGACCGGCCCGCCACCGTTACCGTGACCGCGAACCTGCCGGCCGTGGTGCAAATGCTCCGGCCGCTCGGCTGGATGCCCGCGGACCCCGAGTTGGCCGGCGACGTCAAGGTGACGCTGGTTGCCACGCCCGGCACGGACGGGCCCGCCAAGGTCAACGTGGCGGTGGTGGGCGAGCAGATCGACGTGGCGTGGGCCGACGGCCGCCAGTACACCGACCCGCGGGTCCAGGTCATGGCCGGCGCCGCCCTCACGAGGAACGAGGCCGGCGATATCCAGGCCGTTGACGTGGCCGAGTGGACCGCTGCCACCGTCGCGGGGTCGCTCAAGGGCACCGCCACGGGCGCCCGGACGGAGGACGGCTGGCAGTGGGGCGGTACCGCCGACGGGGCGGGGGCCATCGAGCCGGTCGCCCATACGGTGGCCCGGCTTCTCGGGGCCGAGCACCGACCCATTCGCGGCGTCTGGAACCTGACGGCCGCGTATGCCGGCGACGGCCGACGCGTCCAACTCGAGGCCAAGGCCACCGACTTGGTGCTGCCGCGACCCGACCCGGAGGGCCCCGCCGACGTCCGCCTCCAGGATATGGACGTCCAGGTCACCGCCGCCTTGGGCGGCGAGGGCCGCATCCAGATCGAGCAGGCCTCGGTCACGGGGCCCGGCCTGACCGCTTCGGGCGCCGGGGTTGTCCGGCTGCCGGACGAGGCGCACCCGCAGCCGAGTGCCGACGGCCAGGTCGAGGCCGCCGTCGACCTCGTGGCGTTGGCCCAGGTGCTGCGCCCGTTCGGCCTGCTGGCCGACGCCGACCGCCTGGCCGGCCACGCCGCCTTCTCCGGCGAGGTCCGGACCGATGCCACCGGCCTCGGCGGGTCGGGCACGCTGACCCTGGCGGACCTCGAAGTGCACCGGGCCGAATCGGGCACCACGTTCCGCGAGGCCAAGGCCCGGTTGCCGCTCGTCTTCGCCCACGTGGCCGAGTTGAACCGGTGGGAAGTGGCCGCACGCGACATGAGCGCCACAACGGCCCGAGGCACGTGGCGGGTGGCGATCCAGGAGGCCGAGCCCCGGCCGCTCATGGAGGTCACCTGCGACCTGGCGTTCGACGGAGGCCGCGTCCGCGACCTCCTCGGCAAACGACTGCCGCCCGAACTCACCCTGGCCGGGCCGTACCGGCTCCAGACCCGGTTGGCCGGCCCGCTCCCCGAGACGTCCGACGCCCCGCCGGTTGCCATCGACGTGGCCGCCGGTGCCGACGAACCCGAGGTCCCCACGTGGCATCGGCATCTGGCCCCGATGCAGGGCGACGGCGCCCTGACCGTGAGCCGGTTCACGTACGCCACCCTCGAAGGCGGCGACGGAACCATCCGGTGGGCCCTGGGCGACGGCGTCCTCCGCCTGTCGCCGGACCCCACCGCGCCCAGCCGGCTGACGGTGGCCGAGGGCGCCGTGACGCTGGCCGGCCGAATCGACCTGACGGGCGACGAGCCGCACCTGGTTATCGACGAGCGGGTCCGCGTCATCGAGAACCTGCCCCTGGCCGGCGAACAGGTCCGGGCGTACCTGAAGTACGCAAGCCCGGTGCTGGCGGCCAGCGTGGGCGCCCGCGGCCTGCTGACGCTGGACGTTGTGTCGCTCGACGTGCCGCTCGGCGGCGACGCCCGCCGGCAGGCCGTCGGCGACCTCGTGTACCAAATCGACCAGTTCCAGACGGAACTCTTCGGGCCACTGGGGCGCCTGGTGACGGCGGGAGGCGGGCAGGGCCGGTCCGTCGAGCAAACCCTCGGGCCCATCGAGGTTACCCTGCGCGACGGCGTCTTCACGATCCCCGACCACACCTTGCAGTACACCCCGACGGTGGGCCTGCAATTCGGCGGCCGCATCGGCCTCGACAAACGCATGAACGTGATGGTGGGCGTGCCCGTGACCCAGGCGCTGCTCGAGAAGTACAAGGTGTCCGAACGCGCCCTGCCGTACCTGCAGGACGTGGTCCTGGCCGTGCCGCTCACAGGCACGATTGACGACCCGCAACTCGACAACCAGGCCCTGGCCAAACGCATCGGCGAACTGGCGCTCGAGGCCATCAAACGCGAAACCCTGAAACACCTGGGCGACTTCTTTAAGCGGTAGCGCAGCGCACCGCGGCGGTAGCGGAGACCCGCCGCACGGTTTTTGACGACGGGGTTTGACCCGGCACCGAAGCGCGGTATAGTTACGTACGGAAGGCCCAACCAAAAGCCCTCGCGAAGAGATACAACCCTTGGCGGGCGGTGTGGCTTACGGCCGTCTCCAAACCGGCCGCAAAGCCGTGGCGCTCAGCCACGTAACGCGAGCGAGGCGCGGGCCTTCCTTTTTTTCACGTCCCCCGGCCTGTTGTGCCCCCCCGTTCTTCATCGCGGAGGCCGCGGCGCACACGAAGCACCGGCACACGCGAAGCACTGGCGGGTCCCGGCGCGCCGGGACCAGTGGCACCCGGCGCACGGCCCCGGCGGCTGATTGGGGACGAACCTGTTGCGGCGGCCGGGCCCTTCGGGTATCACATCTTCCCGAAACGAACCGGAGCGCGGACCCACGAACGGACGGGAACCCCATGACCAGAGCGACGGCGATTCTCATTGGCGCGTGGTGCGTGTTCAGTTGGGCGGCGGTTTCGGCGGCGGAGGAATCAGACGTCCGGTCGCCCGACGGCCTGCTACGGGCCACGGTCGGCGTCACCGAGGGCCGGCCCACCGTCGCGGTCACGTGGCGGGGCAAGCCGCTGCTCGACGCCTCGCCCCTTGGCCTGGCGGTGGCCGGCGCGAAGGATGGCGGCGGCTGGCGCGAACTCCGGCGGTCTGCCCGATCCATCGATGAAACCTGGACACCCGTCTGGGGCAAACGCCGCCGCGCCCGGAACCGGTGCGGCGAACTCACCGTCTCGGTGGCCCGGTCGGGCGGCCCGCTCGAGCGCCTGGACATCGTCGTCCGCGCGTACGACGACGGCGTGGCCTTCCGGTACGTGCTGGAGCCCGGGTCCGCGGCGCCAAAGCCCCTTGAGGTGACCGACGACCTGGCCGAGTTCCGTTTCGCCGGCGACTGGGAGGCCTGGAGTTATCGCCGCGAACGCCGGCCGCTGGGGCCGGAGCGGTTGTCGGAGGCGAAGGGCGGCCGGCACACGCCGATGACCCTGCGGGCCGGGCCCGACCGGTACGTGGCTATCGTGGAGGCGGCGCTCGAGGATTTCGCGCCGATGGAACTGGCGAGCGACGCCGGCAGCCGGGCCGTTCGGGTCGAGGTGGCCCGCAGCCGCGTCACCCCACCGTTCGCCACGCCCTGGCGGGTGCTCTTGATCGGTCAGGCGCCGGGCGTGCTCGTCGATTCAGACCTGCTCGTGAACCTGAACCCGCCCTGCCGCATCGACGACCCGTCGTGGATCAAGCCCGGTGTGGCGTTCTGGGATTGGCGGGCCTGGGGCCACCAGGCAAACGGCTTCACGTACGGGCTGGACCTGGCGTCGTGGAAACGGTTCGTCGATCTGGCCGGCGAGGCCGGCGTGCCGTACCTGCTGCTCGACGCCGACTGGTACGGGCCGGAGTTCGACGCGTCGTCGGACCCGACGACGGCCAAGAAGGGGGCGAACGTTGAGGAACTCATCCGGTACGCCCGCGCGCGCGGCGTAGGCATCCTCCTGTACCTGAACGACAAGGCCACCCGGCAACACGACTTGGATGCCGTCTTGAAGCACTACGCCGACTGGGGCGCCGCGGGCATCAAGTACGGGTTCATGAGGGGCACGGGGCAGGCCAAGGTGCAGCGGACGCGCGAGATCATCGCATGCTGCGCCAGGCATCGCCTGGTGTGCGACTTTCACGACGGGCCCGTGCCGCCCACCGGCGACCGGCGCACGTGGCCGAATTGCCTGACGCGCGAGTTCTGCCATTCGCAGTCCGACGCCAAGCGGGTCTTCACGCCCGGCACGTTCTGCCTGCAGGTGTACGTGAACCTGGTGGCCGGCCCGATCGACATGTGCAACGGCCTCCTGGACCTGACGCATGCGCTCGAGCAGCGTCCGAAGATCTTCGAGCAGGTCGATGCCACGGTCGTGGCCGAAATCGCCCGCACGCTCATCGTCTTCTCGGGGCTGACGGTCGTGCCGGACTCGGCCGACTCGTACCGCCGGCACCCGGACCTGTTTGAGTTCATCGCCGCCCAGAAGATGCCGTGGGACGAGAGCCGGACGCTGGCCGGCGACATCGGCGAGTACATCGTCACGATGCGCCGCACCGGCGAGGTGGTCCTGGTGGCGAGCGCGACGAACGAAGCGGCCCGGACGCTGACGATACCCCTGGATTTCCTCGGCCCGGGCACGTACCGCGCCACCCTCTGCGAAGACGCGCCCGACGCCCACTACCAGAGGAACCGCGAGGCGTACGGCGTGCGGCGGTGCACCGTGACGGCCGCCGACACCATCGAGGCCCGACTCGCGCCCGGAGGCGGGCACTGCATGATGCTCGTGCCGGTGGGCAAAAAAGGTAACTAGGTTACTAGGTAACTGGGTGACGGCGTAACGCGCCGGGCGAGCCCGGCGGCTAACTGTGGCCCGGTAGGAGCGGGTCGGGCACGCCGGCTTCGCGGAACGCCTCGGCCCGCCTCAGGCAACTCGCGCACGCGCCGCACGGCACGTCCTCGCGCCGGTAACACGACCACGTCAGGGCCAGCGGAGCTCCGAGGTCCGTGCCCATCCGGACGACGTCGGCCTTCGAGAGGGCGATGACGGGCGTGTCGACGACGATGTCTGTGTCCGGCCGCGTGCCCAACGCGATGAGCCGGTTGGCCGCCTCGAAGAACGCCGGCCGGCAGTCGGGGTACCCCGGGGCGTCGGGTTCGACGGCGCCGATGACGATGCGGCCGGCCCCGAGCACCTCGGCCCACGCCACCGCAATGGCCAGCAGCGTGGCGTTGCGGAACGGCACGTACGTGCTGGGCACCTCGCCGGGGGCGTCGTCCGCGGGAATCGCGATGGCGGCGTCCGTGAGGCTGCTGCCGCCCACTTGGGCCAGGTGCGGGGCGTCGGCCACGAGGTGGACCTGGGGCCGGAAGTGGGCCACCTGCCGGCGGAAGCAGTCGAGTTCCTTCGCCTCGGTCCGCTGGCCGTAGTTTACGTGCAGCATGGCGAGGCGATAGCGGTGGGCCGCCCAGGCGGCGGCGACGCAGGAATCCATGCCGCCGCTCGCCAGGGCAACGGCCAGGGTGTCGCGGGTCATGGCGGTTTCCTCCGGGACGGCGGCGCCTTGCGCCGCGGTGTTCTTACGGGCGGATGAGGACCTTGATGGCCTCCGGCCGGGCGGCGGCTGCCAGGGCCGACACGGCCTCCGAGAGAGGATACTCGGCCGTCACGAGCGGCTCAAGGTCGAGGTCGGCCTCCGCGAGCATCGCAACGGCGGCGTCCATCGGCCCGCACCGCGAGCCCACGACCGTGACCTCGTTCACGACGAGCGGCGCGAGGTCGAGGCCGGCCGTGTCGGCCACGGTGCTCTTCAGGACGATGGTCCCCCGCGGCCGCACGAACCCCATCGCCATCGCCAGGCCGTCGGCGGTGCCGGTGGCCTCGACGACGACGTCAGCCGACGTGTCGGGGTCGGCCTCGTGGGCGCGGACGGCCGTCAGGCCCAGTCGGCGAACGAGGTCGAGTTTGGCGTCGGCCTTGCCGACGACCGTGGGCGCCAGGCCTCCGGCCCGGAAGACGCGGGCCACGAGTTGCCCGAGCCGGCCATCGCCGAGAATGACGAGGCGCTCGTCGGGCATGAGGGCCACCTGGCGGGTAATCTGGATGGCGGCGGCGAGCGGTTCCGCGAACACGGCCGCCCGGTCGGGCACCGCGTCGGGCACGGGCACGAGGTTGGCCTCGGGCAGGGCGAGCCGCTCGGCAAAGGCGCCGTCGCGGCGGTCGATGCCGAGGGTGGTGCGGCGCCGGCAGTGGGTCGGAAGGCCGCGGCGGCACAGGTCGCACCGGCCGCACACGCAGTTGATGCCCCCGACGACCCGCCGGCCCTCGAACGGTCCGTCCAGGGCCGTGCCGACGAACTCGTGCCCCAGAACGCCCGTGAACCCCATGTAGCCCTTGACGAGTTCGAGGTCGGTCTGGCAGACGCCGGCGAGTCGCACGGCGATGTCGACCTCGCCGGGGGGCGGCCGGGGGTCGGGGTACGCGGGATCCACGCGGACCCGGCGACCGTCGAAGCGGCAGGCGAGCATGGGTGCCTCCGCGCGGGGGAGCCCAACCGGGATCCGGGGCCGGGTTACTCCAGTTCCGCTTCGAGCGGATCCTTCTCGAAGAGGCTCTGGACGAAGTCCGTCACGCCTTGCCTGAAGTGCGGGCGCTGGCTTTCGCCTCCGGGCAGTTTGGGGGCGCGGCCGTACCGGGCGAACGGGTCCTCGGCCGAGGCCAGGAACGCGGTCCAGGGCTCGCGCTGGCGGGGCAGGTCCTGGCCGGTCATGTAGCGCAGGCTTTCCCAGGCGGTGTACGCGACGGCGAGGTTGCGGTCCTCGACGGCCTCGGCCAGGGCGGCGGTGGCCCGGGTGCTCTGGAGGTTGCGGAGGCTGTCGGCGGCGGCGACGGCCACGTCGGTGTCGGCGTCGTCCTGGAGGGCGCCGATGAGGGCCTCGATGGCGGCCGCGTCGTCGTGGCTGCCCAGCGCGTGGGCCGCGTCCGTCCGGACGTACGGGTCTTTGTCGGTCTCAATGACGTCGCAAAGGGTGGGGATGACGCCGTCGCCTTCCAGGGAGGCGAGTCCGCGGACGGCCGTCGCCCGGACCATGGGGTTGGGGTCCGTCCGGGCCACCAGGCAGTAGAGTTTCGTAACGCTCTCGACCTGGCGGGCGTTCTTGTCCTTGACGATTTCCTCGAGGGCCTCGCGGCGCTGGTCGGCCGAGGTGCTTTCGACGGCCACAACCTGGTCGGCCGTCGAGGGGCCGGTTATCTTCTCGATGAGGTCGGTCATGCTGACGCTGTGGCCTTGGCATCCGGCGGCCGAAACGCCCAGCACGACGGCCAGCAGTAGGACGATGGGACGCATTACGGGCATTCCTCCACCAAGTCCGGCGCGCCCAACAAGGTCTCGGGCGGGACGAGCGTCACCGGCTCGGCCGGCGTGCCGAGGAACCGGCTTCCGACGATCCGGAACCGGTCCGGGTGGTCGCTGACAAAGAACCGGGTGTTGCCCCGGCCGGCGGCGGCGAGGTGTCCGTCGGCCGCCAGGCGTTCCGCGACGCGCGCCGCCACGGCCTCGGCCGAGTCGACCAAGGTCACGTCGGGGCCGAGCACGTCGGCCATCGCGCCGGCCAGGAGCGGGTAATGCGTGCAGCCCAGGACGACCGTGCCGACCCCCGCCGCCGCCAGCGGCGCCAGGTACTCCCGCAGCGCGAGGCGCACGATCGGGTCGTCGGGCGGACGGCCTTCCTCCACGAGGGGCACGAGCAGCGGGCACGCGTGCTCCAGGACGGTGGCGTCGGGCTGGAGCCGATGGATGGCCCGGCGATAGGCCCCGCTGGCCACGGTGGCCTCGGTGGCGATGACGCCGATGGGCCGGCCGTCGGCCACGGCCACCGCCTGGGCCGCACCTGGTTCGATGACGCCGCACAGCGGCACGTGGATGTGGTCCGCCAGGGCGGGCAACGCCGTGGCGCTGGCCGTGTTGCACGCCGCCACGATGCACTTCGGACCATGCTGCAGCAAGAACGAGCAGGCCTCCATCGCAAACCGGGTAACGGTGGGGCTGCTCTTGATGCCGTACGGGACGCGGGCGGTGTCGCCGAAGTAGACGATGGCCTCGGCGGGGAGCCGCCGGCGGACCGCCCGGACAACCGTCAGGCCGCCCAAGCCGGAATCGAAGACGCCAATGGGCCCATCCATCATAAGCCGCGTCCTGTGCGAGACTGGTAAAACAGCCCCCTGCACCGCGCCGATCGCCGACCGGCTACAGCCGGAGCCGTAGCGACGGTTGCGCGGCACGCGGCGCGCCAGGTCATGATATCGGCTGGGCGGCGCGAATCAAGGGTCGAGCCGCATCAGGGAACGCCGACTGGCGAATGGCGAGCGGGGGCCGACCCGCGTGCGCGAACACGTGGGCTCGCGCGAAGGGCAACGTACTGGCGGCGGCGCGTGGGCCCCTTGGTCGGCGTGGGCGTGGTGCCCCCCGCTGGGCGGTTGTGACGGCATGCGATTGCCTTGGCTCAACGCGAGTTCAGCCGCTCTTTGTCGGGCGGAAATGAGTTCCAGATTTCGACGTCGTCAAACCAAACCTCGTGCGTCCCGCCTTTGTCTTTGATGAGGTTAACCAAGGGTCCGCCATAGGACTTCAGGATGCCGGCATTCGTCCAGTTTCCGGCGTCTTTGGTTTTCACCGTTTCATCAAAGAGCACCTTGCCGTCGATGGCCGCCCAGTAGCGCCCGGTCGTTTCGTCGCCGGCCTTGGCGTAGAACTCAAGCACTTGCCATGTGTTGAGTATCGCTTTGACGCCGCTGCTCTTGAAAAAGGTGTGGCCGCTTTTGGGCGTGCCGACTTCAGAACGCCACATCAGGGGCGCCTTCCCGTTATTCCAGGAGTGCTTGTTTCCCCATTTGTGAAGGATGAGTCGGCACAAGTGGAACCCTGGACCGCCGCCGACCTCTATGAGGGACAGGCTAAGGTCCTCGTGTGACTGCCGGTTGCCATGGGCAATGTCGCCGCCCAACCGGAAACGCACCTTGTAGTAGAACTCCGGCCAGTCGAACTTGGTTAGCTCGCCCTGCACCCGTGAGTAGGCAATACGTTGATACTCCGCCCGTTTCTGCCAGGCGTAGAACACTCGGTTGTTGGGTTGCTCCGGGTCTCTTACGATTCGCGCACCGAGCATTTCCGGGTTCACGCCGTCTTTATGGTCCACGTAGTTGAACCAGAGGCCGCGTCCTTGCGCCTGCAAGTCATTCACCCAGTGGTTCGGCGGGGGAACCGACGTATCCTCGCCAAGGAGTCGGTCAATTCGAGGCGGCTCGAACTTCAGTTTCTCCGAGGTGTTGCCCTCAAAACCGCTTCGGAAAATCCGTTCGGCTTCTACAGAGGAACTTGCCGCAACGAGGCACAGGATCGCCAGGTGTACGCGGATGCGCACGTTCCTTGATGGGAGTAGGCCATGGGGGCGTTTCACAAGAACGGCTCCTTATGCGGCGTATCGCGCGTGAGAACCGGCCGACGATTACCGTCGGCCCTCTCGACCATTCTACGGCGGACCGCGAGATCGACAAAGGCCTCTGTTGCTTGGCGGCGGGTGGAAGCGGCCGTTTCCGGGCACGACGCCGCTCAACCTGCGCTCGTCGTCATGGTCGCGCTAGGGCGGCCATCCGGCGTCCGAGGTGGCCTTGGGGCCTCGGGACACCGGATTCGACCGGTAATCGCGGCCAACGTGTCGGGTTTCAGCCGGCGGGTTCTCGTTCGACGGGGGCCGGCACCCCCCCGTCAGGCCGCTAAAACGGCCCCTGGGGCAGGTCCGGGCATTTGTGCTTGACATGCGGCCGCGGTTGTTCAATCATATTCCAGGATTAGTCGAGTTTTGGTCGATGAAGGTACAGCGGCCCTTGGGGGCCGCCGAAACCAATAGGAGAACACACAAGGTCTGTTTAATGGGAGGGCGGGGCAAGTCAGCGCTCCGCACGTGGTTAATCCCAAGGCCGGTCGGTTGGCCGTCCGTTGGCTTCGGGCGGCCTCAGGCTGAAGGTCGGCTTGACGGTTGGGTTGAGGAGCATACCGGGAACCATCGACCCGATACGGTTGGATGCGGGTCGCGTTACCGCCGAGAGGCGGCACAGGGAGGTGATGAGTGAACGGCCGTAGCCGAGGTCACCATGGTGTTGGATGCCAGGTAGGAGTACGCTGCGCCGGCTAAGGCCCTCGTCATTGCCCGTTTGGCTTACCGGTAGGTCCTCGCCGCTCGCCGAGCGGCCGGGGTTGGTTCACGTCGCAGGCTGACGTTCCCCTCAAGCGGCCCGTCGTCCGTGTGCGCCGAGTCCCCCTTTCCCTGGAAAGTGAGCGAAGTATGACTTCGTACGTCCCGTTAGCGTTGGAGGGCGAGACGATCGCCGCCATCGCGCTGCTGGTGGCAACGGGCGTCGGAATCGTGGTGGGCCTCGTCCTGCTGGGCAAGCGGGGACAGAAGGCCAAGGCCGAGGCGGCCGACGTGCTCGCCCAAGCCCGCCGCGACGCCGATACCCTCCGCAAAGAAGCCAAGGTTGAGGCCCGCGAAAAGGCCATGGCGGCCCGCGACGCCTTCGAGAAAGAGGCCGCCGCCACACGCGAGGAACTCCGCGACCGCGAACGCCAGGTTGTTAAACGCGAAGACGGCCTCGAAGCCAAAATGGAGACCCTGAACCGCAAGGAAAAGGCCGTCGAGGTCGAGCAGCAACGCGCCGCCCAGATGGAGAAGGGCCTTCAGCACAAACACGAGGAACTCGACAAGGCCGTTGCCGAGCAGACCCAGCAACTCGTCCGCATCAGCGGCATGGGGCCCAGCGAGGCCCGGACGGTGCTGCTGGAACGCATGGAGGCCGAGATCGAACACGAGGCGGCCGCCCTCATCCAACGCAGCACCGAACGGGCCCAGGAAACCGCCGACCAGAAGGCCCGCGAAATCCTCGCCGGGTCGATCCAGCGGCTGGCCAGCGATTACACCTCCGAGGCCACCGTTGCCACGGTCGGCATTCCGAACGACGAAATGAAAGGCCGCATCATCGGCCGCGAGGGTCGCAACATCCGGGCCTTCGAACGCGTGACCGGCGTCGACGTGATCGTGGACGACACGCCCGGCGTGGTGGTCCTGTCGTCGTTCGACCCGGTGCGGCGCGAGGTGGCCCGGCGGGGGCTCGATAAACTCATCACCGACGGCCGCATCCAGCCGCCGCGCATCGAGCAGATCGTTGCGGAGTGCCGCAAAGACGTCGAGCAGGAAATGCTCGAGACCGGTAAACAGGTGGCCCTGGACACCGGTGTCCGGGGGCTGCACCCGAAGGAAATCCAGTTGCTCGGCCAGTTGAAGTTCCGGACGTCGTACGGCCAGAGCGTGCTCCAGCATTCCATCGAGGTCTCCGCCCTGGCGGGCATGATGGCCGAGGAACTGGGCCTGGATGGCCAACTGGCACGCCGGGCCGGACTCCTGCACGACATCGGCAAAGCCGTGGACCACGAAGTCGAGGGCGGGCACCCCGAGATCGGCGCCGACCTCGCACGACGGTACAACGAGAAACCCGAAGTCGTGCACGCCATAGGAGGCCACCACGAGCCGAACCTGCCGGACATGCTGTACACGGTGATCGTATCGGCGGCCGACGCCGTCAGCGCCAGCCGGCCCGGGGCTCGCCGCGAAACGCTCGAGAAATACATCAAGCGGCTCGAAAAACTCGAGAGCCTTGCCACCCGGTTCGACGGCGTTGACACCGCCTTCGCCATTCAGGCCGGACGCGAAGTGCGCGTCGTCGTCGACGCCGACAAGGTCGACGACGCCACCGCCGTCAAGGTGTGCCGCGATATCGCCAAGGCCGTCGAGGACGAACTGACCTACCCCGGCGAGGTCAAGGTAACCCTGATTCGCGAACGGCGCGTCGTGGAGTACGCCCGGTAACGGTGACGCGCGCGTTGCGCTGCGCCACCGTTAGCCGCCGGGCAGACCGGCGAGGCCGGGGCGCCGCAGCCCCCGGCCCGTACGATACCGAGAGAAAGCCACCGCATGGAATTCCGCGCCCTGCTCATCGGCGACGTCGTTGGCAAGCCAGGCCGCAAGGCCCTCCGGGCCGCCCTGCCGGCCCTCCTGGCCGCACACCACGTCGACGTGGTCATCGTGAACGCCGAGAACTCGGCCGGCGGGTCCGGCATGACGCCCCCTATCTTCGAGGAACTGCGCGCCATGGGCGTCGACGTGGTGACCCTGGGCGACCACGTGTACCGCAAAAAGGAAATCGTGCCGACGCTGGAGGCGTCGGACCGCGTGCTGCGGCCGGCCAACCTGCCGGCCGAGGCCGCCGGCCGCACCTGGGCCGTCCACGAGAGCCAGTCGGGGTTTCCGTTTGCCGCCACCATCCTCCTGGGCCGCACCTTCATGAAGCCGGCCGGGTGCCCGTTCCACGCGGTGGAATCGGTGCTCGAGCACATCGGCGACGCCGCACGCCTCATCTTCGTGGAGATGCACGCCGAGGCCACCAGCGACCGCATCGCCATGGGCTGGCACCTCGACGGCCGCGTCACCTGCGTCTACGGCACCCACACGCACGTGCAGACGGCCGACGACCGCGTGCTGCCGCAGGGAACGGCGTACATCTCGGACCTCGGCATGACGGGCCCGCACGACGGCGTCCTGGGCCGGCAGAAGGAGAAGGTCATCCCGACGCTCATCACGGGGATGCCGCGGCACTTCGACGTGGCCGCCGGCGACCTGCGCGTCCACGGGGCCCTCGTGACGGCCGACACCGAAACCGGCCACGCCATTGCCATCGAGCGCATCGCCGTGCCGGTCGACCTGGGGCAGCAGGAACCGGCCAAGGATGGGGCAGAAAGCGCCGAGAAGGACACGGGCGGCAGCGAAGAACAACGCACGCCCGACCCGCCTATGTAGGCCGGGACGACGTTCCGGCGATTCTATGGATTGCCGGGTCTGTCGCTCCGGCTTACAACATGGGCTCATCTCGCCACGGGTGTTACCGCCGTTGCGGCCGGATGATTGGCCGGTCGTGCCCCTCGCCGGGAATCGGCCCTGATGGCGGAATCACGATGGGCCGGGCCGGCGTCGCGTGCGGCTCGATGTCCTGGACGGAGAGGTGAATCGTCTTGCCGCCCAGCGCCACGCCCTTGCCCACAATGGACCCGCTCGCAACGCCAATCCCCCGGCCGCTGCCGGGCGTATCCTCGTACCCGCTCGTGCCCTTCAGGGCCCGGACGACGAACGCCAGCACCTCGGCGGTCGCCACGGCCTTGGCCTGTTTCGGGTCCCAGTGGCTCACCGTCAGGACGAGGTCGGCGGCGTAGCCTTCGACGAGTTTCGTCTGGAGCCGGTCAAAGAGGTCGCGGCGGCCGAACATTTCGAGGCCGATGACCTTGCCGGTCCGGGCGTCGGCCACCGCCACGCCAACCGTGTCGGGCGGGCTGAACTTGCCGAGATCCTTGTGAACCTCGCCGAACTTGGCCCGGTTGGCGGGGGCTTCGAGCATCGAGTCGAGGCTTTCGGTGGCGTTCGACCCGCCCAGGGCGGGGGCGGCCTCGCGCACCTGCTCCCACACCTGGCCCTGGCCGGCCCCGCGGTTGATGCTGTTCTGGATAGACGCCGGGGCAATGGTGGCAGCCGCCTTGAAGTCCTTGCCGCCCGCCCACCGGCCGCGCTCCACGCAGAAGACCGGCACCTGGACCGTCTGCTTCGGCTCGACGATGGTGTCCTTGCGGATGACGCGGGTCTGTTTGCCGCCGCGGATGATCTCGCCGCTCATCAGGAGCACGCTCTTGTCGCCCGTGTTCTTGACCTCCACGTTCGGGACCGAGGCCTGGGCCATCTCGCCGACCTTCAGGTGACCGCCCGAGAGGGCCAGGTCCAGCGTTTCCCACTCGCCGGAGGCCTGTTTGCCGGACCACCGGATCGGGAAGACGAGCATGTTCTTGTGGGTCCGGGGGGCGGCGATAGTGAGGCCCGCAAGGATCTCCTGGACCTCCGGAACGTGTTTGGCTTGGGCCACCGTGGCGGCCGCCACTAGCGCCACGAGGGTGATGGCCGCCACCGCCACCCGAGCCGTTGTGCACCTGCGTGCCATAACGCACCTCCTTGTCGCCCGCGTGGGCGCCTGGTTCGCCTGCACGGCATTAGACGAAGCGGGCGGCCGTCGGTTCGCCGAAAACGAATTCCCGACCGCTCGCCGGCGATTTGGGTTTTAACGCAGTGACCGCTTCGGATGCGGCGCCCCGCGTTTATCGGAACCGGCAAAACCAATGTAGCCGCGGGGGTGCCACGGTTTGCTTGTCAAACCGTGCTCTGAACCTGGAAACACGGATTGCGAGCAATCCGTGGCACCCAGGAGTTCGGATAGCCGCAACATTGGTCTTGCCGGAGTCAATAGCCGTCGGGCTCGCCCGGCGCGTTGCGCTTGCCGGCGACACGAAAGGAACGCCACCATGAACCGACGCGATTTCCTGACGACCACGGTCGCCCTGGCGGCCGGGGCAGCCGGCCTGGCCGGCGCCACCCGAACCGCGGCGGCCCCGACCGCCCGCGACCTCGCCCGTCGGCTGCCCCGGTGGCGCGGGTTCAACCTGCTCGAGAAGTTCACGCTGCGGCGCGGCAGCCAGCCGTTCGTCGAGACCGACTTCGCGTGGATGCGCGAGTGGGGGTTCGACCTCGCCCGCCTGCCCATGGATTACCGCTGCTGGACCGACGCGGACAATCCGTACGCGTACAACGAGGCGTGCCTGAAGGAGATTGACCAGGCCGTCGCCCTCGGCAAACAGTACGGCGTGCACGTCAGCCTGAACCTGCACCGGGCGCCGGGCTTCTGCATCAACCCGCCGAAAGAGGCCTTGAACCTGTGGGAAGACGCCGAGGCCCGCAAACAGTTCAACGCCCAGTGGGCGATGTTCGCGAAGCGCTATAAGGGTGTGCCGTCGGCCCAGGTCAGTTTCGACCTCGTGAACGAGCCCGCCCGGTACAAGACCGAGGCGCAGTACGTCGAGGTCCACCGCGGGGCGATCGAGGCCATCCGCGCCGTCGATCCCGACCGCCTTATCATCGCCGACGGCATGCAGGTGGGCCAGAAGCCGGCCATGGCCCTCGCCGCCGACGGCGTGGCCCAGTCCATGCACGGATACATGCCCGGCCGCGTCACCCACTACAAGGCGTCGTGGGCGGGCGGCATGAACTGGCCCGAACCCACCTGGCCCCTGAAGGTCGGCAACCAAACCCAGGACCGCCAGTGGGTGCAGGACACCCGCATCAAACCCTGGAAGGCCCTCGCCGAAAAGGGCGTCGGCATCAACATGGGCGAATGGGGATGCTACAACAAGACCCCGCACGCCGTCGTCCTCGCGTGGATGAAAGACGTGGGACAACTCGTCAAGGCCGAGGGATGGGGATGGGCCCTCTGGAACCTCCGAGGATCCTTCGGCATCGTCGACTCGAAACGCCAGGACGTGGCGTACGAGGACTTCCACGGTCACCAACTCGACCGTAAGATGCTCGACCTGTTGCGGCAGTTGTAGCGCCGCCGGGATTGGCGATTTCGGATCGGTGGTTTTCAGTTGAACGGCACCGTCCCGCCGCGTGCCACAGTTAGCCGCCGGACGTGTCCGGCGCGTTTCCAAAGGAGCCACGGATGAACCGATGCACCCTGCTGACCGTCGCCACTGTCCTCGTCGCCGCCGCGCTGGCGACGGCCGCCATCGCCCGGGCCGCCGCACCCAAGATTCCGCCCGGCGTGCCCGTCTTCGAAGCCAGGGACGGCGTCATCGTCATCGAAGTCGAATCCTGCAAGCCGCAGGGCGACTGGAAGCCCGAAAAGGACCTCAAAGGCTTCACCGGCAAGGGCTACTACACGTGGCGCGGGGGCGACAGTTTCCGAACCCCCGGCAAGGGCAAACTGATGTACGTGGTCCGCGTGCCCGAGGACGGCACGTACCAGATGGCCATCCACAACCGCCACGACTTCCAGGATTCCACCCTCGAGAACGACTGCTGGACACGCATGGACGAGGGCAAGTGGCTGAAAACGTTTTCCTCGAAGCGCGGCGAGTGGACCTGGCATACCCGGCACGAGCACAGCCACTCGAAGAAGATCCCCGCGTCGTACGAGTTGACGGCCGGCGTGCACCTTTTTCAGATGAGCGGCCGGTCCAAGGGGTTCAGCATCGACCGCGTCCACCTGTACCGCGACGGCGTGAAGGACGCCCTGAATCCCAAACGCCCCGAGACGCGCACCGGCGCCGCCGCCGGTGCGGCGAAGCCCGCTCCCCCCGCCGCCAACTCGAAACGCCGGCTGCCGTTCCCCGTGCGGTGACGGGTTCCGGATACCCGGCCGCCCCGCGGATGGGTGCTCCCGGTTGCGTGCCCGTCGGCCATTGCATCGCCGGCGCCGATGCGGTATGACACACTCCCATGAGCATCCTCTTCGACGCCCGCGCCGTTCCGGAGCCCGAGGACGAGGGCCCCGAGACCGTCTGGGACCTCACGCGGCGCATCCGCGACCTGCTGGAGATCGAGTTTCCCCAGGTCTGGGTCGTGGGCCAGGTGACGAACCTGAGCCGGCACTCGTCGGGCCACGTCTTCTTCAGCCTCAAGGACGAGCGGGCCTCGGTCCGGTGCGTGGTCTGGCGGTCCGACGCCGGTCGGTTGCCGAAGGACTTGGCCGACGGTCTGGAAGTCGAGGTCCGCGGCCGCCTCTCCGTGTTCGCGCCGCAGGGCGCCTACCAGGTCTACGTAACGCGCGTGACGGCCCATGGCGTGGGCCGGCTGGAGGTCGAATTCCGCCGACTCAAAGAGCGGCTCGAGAAGGAAGGCCTCTTCGCCGCGGAGCGTAAGCGGCCCCTGCCGCGCTTCCCCCGCACCATCGGCGTGGTGACGAGCCCCACCGGGGCGGCCCTGCGCGACATCCTCCACGTCCTGGGGCGCCGCTGGCCGTGCGGGCGCATCCTGCTCGCCCCGAGCCGTGTCCAGGGCGATGCGGCCGCCGGCGAAATCGTCCGGGCCATCGCCACCCTGAACCGCGTCGGCGGCGTCGACGTGCTGATCGTCGGCCGCGGCGGCGGCAGCCTCGAAGACCTGTGGCCGTTCAACGAAGAGGTCGTGGCCCGGGCCATCGCCGCCAGCGCCGTGCCGGTCGTCTCGGCCGTCGGGCACGAGACGGACGTCTCGATCAGCGACTTCGTGGCCGACGCACGTGCCCCCACGCCGTCGGCAGCGGCAGAGATCGTGGCCCCGGATGCCCGCGACGTCGCCGCCGGCCTCGCCGCCGCGCTCGCACGCATGGGCCGCGCCCTGGGGCATCGGCTCGAGCGCCTGCGCACCGGGTTGCGGGCGGTCGAACGGTGCCGGGCCTTCCGGCATCCGGAGGATCTCGTCCTCATGCGAGCCCAGCGGGTGGAAGACCTCGCGGGACGGCTCGCCGGGCGGGTCCGGCACGTGTCGCAGACGGGCCGGATCCGGCTGGAGGCGGCGTCGTCGCGGCTGGCCGAGCAGGCCCCGCGGGCCCAGTACCAGGCCGCTTGCGGCAACCTGAAGATGGCGACGCATCGGCTCGCCGCCGCCGGCCAAACGCTTCTCGAACATCGTTGGCGGGCACGGCTCCAACGCCTCGCGGGCCGCCTCCAGGACCTGAACCCCGACCGTGTCCTCGCACGCGGGTACAGCCGGACGGTGCTCGCCCGAACCGGCGCCACGCTCCGCCGCGCCGCCGACGCCCGCGCGGGCGACCGCCTGCGCACCCACCTCGCCGACGGCGAACTGGAAAGCCGCGTGACCGATATGGGCGATACGCCCGCTAGCCGCGACACGCTTACGACTCGCGACACGCCCGTTAACCGCGACCGCGAGGGAGCGGACGCACGGCCGGGCAAGGACCCCCGTGGCACCCGGCGCGGGAAGCGCGACGACGCCGGGCCCACCCTGTTCGATGCGTAACCCTGCACCCGCCGGCTCGAGGTAATTGCGATGCGTAGTCTCCGATGGGTTGCTCTGGCGGCGCTGGCCCTCGTGGCCGGCTGCACGCCCCAGGCCGACCGCGAGGTGCTGTACCAGACGTGTACCGTCAGCGCGCTGCAGGAGGGCGTGTACGACGGCGAGATGACGTTGGCCGAGGTCGCGGCGCACGGGAACCTGGGCCTTGGCACCTTCAACGCCCTCGACGGCGAAATGGTCGTCGTCGACGGTACGGTGTACCAGGTCCGCGCCGACGGCAAGGCGTACCGGCCGCCGCCCGAGGCCCGGACGCCGTTTGCGGCGGTCACGCATTTCGAGGCCGACCGGTGGGCCGACGCCGACGGCCCCATCGGTTACGCCGACCTGAAGGTGCTGGTCGACCGCATCGCGGGCGTGCGGAACGTGCCGCTGGCGGTGCGCATCGACGGGCGGTTCCGGTACGTCAAGACGCGCAGCGTGCCGCGGCAAACGAAGCCGTATCCGCGGCTGGCGGAGGTGGCCAAGCGGCAGCCCACGTTCGAGTTCCGCGACGTGGCCGGCACGCTCGTCGGGTTCCGTCTGCCCCCGTTTGTTGAAGGCCTGAACGTGCCGGGGTATCATCTGCATTTCCTGACCGACGACCGCTCCGCGGGCGGGCACGTGCTCGACGTGACCGTGGAGGCGGTGACGATTGCCGTGGACGTTACGCCGGCCCTGCACGTGGCCTTGCCAACGGGCGGGGCGTTCACGGAAGTCGACCTTGGCCGCGACACGGCCGGGGAACTCCGGCGCATCGAGTAGGCGGCCGGGCCACACACTGGGGGCCGGGCCACACACGGTGAAGGAAGCAACCATGGCGCGAAAAAAGAAGGCCAAGCAGGCCCCGACGTTCGAGAAGCGGCTCGGGCGGCTCGAAGCCATCGTCGACCAACTCGAGTCCGGCGAGGTGGGGCTCGATGCCTCCCTGAAACTCTACGCCGAGGGCGCCGACCTCATCAAGGCCTGCCGCACGGACCTCGCCGAGGCCGAGACCCGCATCCAGGCCCTCACCGAGACGGCCGAAGGCGACCTGGCGACCGAGCCGATCGACGTGGACGAGGACGAGGACGCCGAGCGCGATTGACGATTTCCGATTTGTGATTTTCGATTGAAAGGCAACGCCACCGGCCCCCGCAACGGGCCGCCAGGCCGTTCAATCGAAAATCGTCAATCTGAAATCGCCAATCCCTTAACGCCTCTTCTTCCCGCGTTTCTTCTTGGCGGCTTTGCGTTTGGCCTTGCCGGCGCCTTGCGGCTTGCCGGATGGCTTACCGGATGGTTTGCGGGATGGCTTGCCGGATGGTTTGCTCTTTTTCTTGGCGCCGCTGGCGTTGGCTTGGCGCGGTTTCTTGCCGGGCGAGGCAACCGCCGTGGTCTCGGCGCCCATTGGGCGTTGGCGTTCGGCGGGGGCGGGCACGAGGTCGAGTTGGCGCCGGGCGATGTCGATGGCGGCGATGCGGACGGCGAGCTCCGACCCGATGCGCAGAACGTTCTTCGTCTTGCGGCCCACCAGCCTCCTCGTCTTGCGGTCGAACCGGTAGTGGTCGTCGGTCAGGCTGGAGACGTGGACGAGGCCGTCGATCAGGAGGTCGGGGTTTTCGACGAACACGCCGAATTCCTGCACGCCCGTGATGACGCCCGTAAAGGTGTTGCCGACGCGGTCCTGAAGGAACTCCAGGAGTTTGATTTTCGTGAGTTCCCGTTCGGCGGCCTCGGCCCGGCGTTCGGTGCGCGAGCAGTGGACGGCGGCGTCGCGCAGCGGCGCGGTAACGAGCGGTGGCCCGGCGTTGCCCTTGCGGTCGCCGCGGCGGCGCCGGCCCTTGCGGGCGCCCCGGCTGCGGATCAGGGCGTCCAGGGCCCGGTGGACGATGAGGTCCGGGTACCGCCGGATAGGCGAGGTAAAGTGGCAGTAGGCGGCGGACCCGAGGGCGAAATGCCCCTCGGCCTCGACGCGGTAGTCGGCCTTCTTCAGGCTCCTGAGGACCGCCAGGTGGACGCCGTACGCCTCCGGCCGGCCGCGCACCCCGTTCAGCAACTGCTGGAGTTCGTGTCGGTCGGTCGGGTCGCGCAGGCGGTGGCCCACGCTGCTGGCGTAATGCAGCAGTTCGTCGGAGGCCTCGGCGTCGGGTTTGGGGTGGACGCGTCGCAGGAAGTCGCGTCCGGCGGCGTCGAGTTCGCGAGCCACGGCCTCGTTGGCCTCGATCATGAACATCTCGATGATCCGGTGGCTGAAACTGGTGTCCTCCGGATGGGCGTCCACGACGCGGCCTTCGTCGTTGAACTCCAGGTCCACCTCCGGCAGGTCGAGTTCCAGGTACCCGAGGCGGCGGCGGCGTTCGAGCAGGCGATGGGCCAGGCGGTTCATGGCGCCGAGCAGGGCCACGGACCCGGGGTCCAGGCCACCCGTCTTGCCGTCGATGGCCGCCTGCGCCTCGCGGTACGTCAGGCGTTTGGCGCTCTTGATGAACGTGTTGGCGACGTCCACGTCGCCGGGCTCGCCGTCTGAGTCGAAGGTGATGAACACGCTCTTGGTGAGTCGTGTGCGGCCTTCCTGGAGGCTGCAGGCGCCGTTCGAGAGCGTCTCGGGCAGCATGGGGATGACCGCGGTGGGCAGGTACGCGCTCGTGCCGCGCTCGTACGCCTCGGCGTCCAGCGTCGAGCCGACGGGCACGAAGTGGGCCACGTCGGCAATGTGGACGCCCAGGGTCACGCTGCCGTCGTCGTGCTCGGCGAGGCTGATGGCGTCGTCGTAGTCGCGGGCGTCTTCGGGGTCGATCGTGACGATGGTGTCGGCCGAGAGGTCGCGGCGGCCTTCGAGGGCCTCCGCGTTGATGCGTTCGGCGGCGCGGCGGGCCTCGTCCAGGGCGGCGTCGGAGAACTCGTCGGGCAACTCGAAGTGGCGGATGACGGCCAGGGTGTCGACGCCCGGGTCGCCGCGGTGCCCCAGCACCTCGGTGATGACGGCCTGGCCGGGTTCGTCTTTCAGGCCGTACTCGATGGGCTCGAAGACGACCTTGTCCTTGGCCTTGGCGCCGGCGCTGGTGGCGTCGGGAACGGCGAAGTCGTGGAACAGGATGCTGCCGTCGGGGCGGACGAGAATGTGCTTGCCGACCTGGTACAGGGTGCCGACGTATCGCTGTCGTCCGCGTTCCTTGACCTCCAGGAGGCGGCCGTAGTAGCCCTTGTCGCCCTTGCCCTCGACCTCGGACCGGACGGTGTCGCCGGTGACGGCGTTGAGGGTCTTACCGGGCGGGATGAAGAGGTCGTCGCCTTCGGTGGGGCCGTCGGCCTCGGCCGGTTCGACGAAGCCGAAGCCTCGCTGTGAGAGGCTGAATCGGCCTTCGAGGGTTCGGTCGCCCTTGGTGCGTGGTCGTTTGGCGGCGGCCAGGCGTAGCCGTCCGCGTACCGGCTCGATCTCGCCTTCGAGGATCATCCGCTTGATGAGCGAGCGGAACTCGCCGTAGTCCTGCTCGGCGACGTCAAAAAAACGGGCCAGCCGCCGCAGCCGAATCGGGTGGTATCGGTGCGACTGCATGTGGTCCAAAATCTTCTCGCGTGTGGTCATGGGGACTCGCTTCGGGAAAGGTTCATTGGGCCAGTATAGGGTCCGGGGCCGGTGGTATCAATTGGCGACCTTGCCGGCCCCTTGTTTTCGCCTGCCTGGACCCGTACGCTGGGTAAGGACCGTGCGTACAGGGAGCCCATCATGGCCGACGACTCGATGGAGCCGATGTTGCAGCAGGCCCGCCGCCTGGGTAGCCTGATCCGCGAGCATCCGCACTACCAGCGGCTGCGCGAGGCGGACGCCCGCGTCCGCGACGACAAGGAGGCCGCCGAGGCCCTCGACGCCTACAACAAGGCGGCGGCCGCCATCCAGCAGAAGGAGCGGCAGGGCCAACCCGTCGAGGTGCAGGAAAAACGCGACCTGGAATCGCGCCGCGACGCCGTCGTCGCCAACGCCACCATTAAGGCGTTCAGCGAGGCCCAGGTCAATTACGCCGACCTGATGCGCCGCATGAACGGGGCCATCTTCGAGTCCATCACGGGCCAGGACCAGCCGGCGGACACGGCCGCCGACGAGGCCGGCCCGACGATTATCACGCCCGAGTAAGGCTCACGCCTTGGCGTTTTCGTCGAGGTCGTCATAGCCCTTGAAAAGGGCCCCGCCAAACATCTTGAGCCACCCGGTCCATCGTCGGTTCGGGTCGGCGTCGGTTTCGACGTTCAGCCAGAAGGCGTGGAGTTTGGCGTCGATGTTGTCGAGGTGGTTCAGGGCCAGGGCCTCGGCGGTCATCGGCAGTTTGGGGCTGCCGAACTCGTGTGTGCCGTGGTGCGCGAGGAGCAGGTGCCGCAGCACGTTCGCGAGCGGCTCGGGGAAGGCCGTGCCGGCGGCGCGGAGGTCGGCGATCTTTTCCTGGAGCATCAGGACGCCCTGGATGAGGTGCCCCACCAGTTTGCCCTCGTCGGTGTACCCGAGCGATTCGGCGTATGCGAGTTCGCGTGTTTTGCCGAGGTCGTGCCACAGGGCTCCCATGAGCAGGAAGTCGCGGTCGAGGCGGTCGTACTGTTGACAGATGAGGCGGGCGGCCTCGAC
>Ga0272441_10003913_pt1 | contig 27687 bp, 22 predicted proteins | sample SSMProp6N_FD_193582 | JGI IMG/M metagenome (GOLD analysis project Ga0272441, IMG submission 193582) | Marine sediment archaeal communities from Little Sippewissett salt marsh, Falmouth, MA, United States - SSM-Prop-6N | ecosystem: Environmental > Aquatic > Marine > Wetlands > Sediment ... | reverse complement strand
TCGACCACGTACGGTCCGATCGGCTCTTGCCGCCGGAACTTGTGCCCGCCGAGGCGCCTGTCGCGAAGCCTGGCCCAGAGCCGGCGCTCGGCGTCGGTCATCTTCCTCCTGAGCTCGCGCGCCCTCTCGCGGTCCACCTAACCCCTCACCCTCGGTCCCTCTCCCCTTGACAAAGGGAGAGGGAGGCCCGCTGCAGCGCCCCACGATCCCGCCACACACTCCACACGAACACCCCCGCCAGCGCCACGGTCAGCCAGAACTCCCACAGCCAGAAGACGCCCCACCAAGGCTCCGGGCGCGTCCGGCGGCAAAGCGTGGTGGAAGGCCAGGTAGCGAGGGGGTCGTTGGCGACGAGGATCATACTCCCAGAAGGAGATATTCCGACTATCCGGCGCGGCGCCTTGGCAACGGCATACTTGCGGCCCGTTCTCCGAGATCGGATCTCGCCGTCCTTCAAGTAGACGCCGTCCTGTGTGGTGCCCCGTTCGCCGTCGTAGGTGTCTGTGTCGCTCGGGGCCTGAGAGTAGTGGGAGAACTCGCCCGACCCCGCGTCGTAGCAGCGGGGCGGGGCTGACCCAGGGAATGCCACAGCATACCTGCCGTTCTTGCTGAAGCCGTTTGGCACGTCGGGTATTTCGGACACCATCAGCCACGCCTCCCACCGCCACCACAACCCCACCCCGCTCGTCACGAGCAGCAGGAAGACAACCAGCGTCCTCAGCGAGAATCTCGGGATGATCCAGCGCAGGCGCATGGCCACCTCGCGTCACGCTCTGGGGGGCAGTCGAAGGGGTCGTACAGGCGTGCCGGAACATGATACAACGCGGGGCGGTGTGAGGCAAGGAGTTGCCGCGGTCCAAGTGGGCCCCCACCCCTGTCCAACGCCACGCCCGGCGTGACCGCGCGGCAGTGTCTCCTTCCCCCGGTTACGGGGGAAGGTCGGGATGGGGGCGGTAGCGGGCAGGAGCGTCGCTGCGCTGTCCCCCACCCAGACCCTCCCCCGGCCGGCCGGTAACGGCGTGGGGCCGGGGGAGGGGTTGCGGGTCCCCCCCCGCTTGACTATGGGGCCCCGATGGGGTAGGCTTCCACACGGCGGCGCCTACGCCGCTTTGGGGGGGTGAGGGGGATGGCAATGCTCAAGAGAACACTTGCGGCGCTGGCTCTTCTTGCTGTTGCGCTCCCGGGCCGGGCGCTCTCGGCCGAGGTTATCGTGGCCAGAGTTCTGGCCGTGGGCGAGGGCAAGGTGACGGTATCCGCCGGCTCCGACGCCGGCGTGGTCAAAGGCCAGAAGTTCGCCGTGGCGCCGCTGGCAGCCGAGGGGGCGCTGGGGCTCAAGCTCAAGGACGGCTCTCCGGTCGCCCCGGCAGGGGGCGCGGTCGGCAGCGCCGCCGAGGTGAGGCCCGGCTCGACTGTGATCGAGATCGAGCAGCCCGCGCCCGGCTTCGAGGCGGCCCCCGGCATGATAGCCGTCTGGATGAGGCCCGCCCCAGTGGCCCCCGCCGCACCGGTGGAGCCCGGCGGCTTTCGGCTGACGGCCTCCGCGACCTCCGCCGACCCCGGCGACGACATCGTCGTGACGGCGTCGGCGCACAAGGCCGGAGCGTGGTACACCTGGGAGTCGGGCGCCGGCTCCTTGAGCCACGAGCGCTCGACGCAGCCGAGCGTGACGTGGACCGCCCCGCGCGGTGCCGGGAAGGCGGTGGTGAAGGCCGTCAGGCACGAGGCGGGCGAGGAGGACGAGACGTCGGAGGTCGAGCTCCAGGCCACGGGCGAGCTCCGTCCACTGCCCGAGAAGGTCTCCATCGAGCGCACGGTCGGCTCGCGCCGCTTCGGCGAGGCTATATCATCGATGCACCGCATCGGCGACATCACCTTCGACGACCGCGGCTACTTCTACATGCTCGACACCCGCACGAAGCGGGTATACGGCATGGACGTCCTCGGCCAGTGCCGCGTCACCGTGCCGCGGGAGGTGACGGGCGCCCAGGTGCTGCTCGGGCCGACGGCCGTGACGGCGGTGGGGCCGCGGCTGTACGTGGCGGATTCGTCGGCCGGCATGATCAAGGTCTACGACGCCGACGCCGGCGACGACAACAGGGGCAAGTTCCTTAGGACGATCGGCGCGGGCGAGCGCATGGGCAGGATCGTGGACCTCGCGTCCGAGCCGGGGGGGAAGGTCTACGCCCTCGACTCCAGCCGCCGGAGCCTGCACGTCTTCGGCCCCGACGGCTCGTACATCCGCAACTTCGGCCGCAAGGGCGCCGGGCGCGGCGAGTTCCTCAGGCCCGTCGCCGCCGAGTGCGACCTCGCCGGCAACGTCTACGTCCTCGACACCGCCCGCGAGGACGTCCAGATATTCGACGAGAGCCACAATATCAAGCGCTCCTTCGGCGTCACGCTGAAGGGCCTGGGCGACCCCGTCGACATCACCGTGCGCAGGACCGACGGCAGCGTGCTGGTGCTCCACGGCGACCCGTCGCCCGCGGTGGCCGTCTATGATAAGTCGGGCAAGCTGGTCGCGAACAGCCTCGAGAAGATGAGCTTCTTCGCGAGGCTGCCCGCGCAGCCGCTCCGCATCACCGGCGACGCCTCCGGCAGCACCGTCATCTCCGAGCGCGGCCGCCGCAGGCTCCACCGCTACGACGTCAAGGGCACCCCCGACGGCAGGCTCTGGGACGTGCCGCCCGCGACGAAGTCGATAGCCGTCTCGTCGCTCGGCACGGTGCTGGGCGTGGCGGGACGCTCGCCGCTCCTGCGCATATGGGACACCGCCTGGTGGCTGCGCGGCGCCTTCCTCGACCCCAAGGACGAGCAGGCGCTGGCGAGGTCGCTCTCGCGCGCCGCGCCCACGGGCGACGGGTCGCTTCTGTGCGCGGTGGACCCGGGAACTCTCAACGTGCTCTGCTTCGACCGCGAAGGCAAGCTCTTCAAGCTCGTCGGCGGCAAGGCCACCGACCGCAAGCCCCCTCCCGAGAAGCTGCAGAGCGCCGCCGACATCGCGCCCGCGCCTGGCCGCAAGGTGGCCGTGCTCGACTCGAGGAGCTTCCGCGTGGTGACCTACGACCCGTCGGACAAGTCGGCCGTTGTCACGAAGCTGATGCGCGGCAGGATGGAGGGCGGGCTCTCGTCGCCCTCGCGGCTGGCCGTCGACGTCGAGACGGGCTGGAGGTACATCTACGACCGCAAGACGCGCCGCATCATGAAGTACGACGAGAAGGGGCAGTTCCTCGGCTCGACCGGCGGAGCGGGCGAGGGGCCGGGGCGCTTCACGAACGTCGAGCGCATGGTCGTCGGGCTGCGGGGCGAGCTCTGGGTCTTCGACGCCGGCCGGCGCGACATCCAGCGGATGGACTTCCGCACCGCGGCGGGGAAGTCGACCTTCACGATCGGGCGCGAGCCCTTCGACGGCGAGATCGTCGACATCGGCGTCGGCGGCGGCGGCCGGCTATACGTGCTGACCTCGCGCGACACGATCTACGTCTTCGTGCAGTTGGAGGGGTAGGGGGGCGGGGGGCGGCCCGGGGGTCATTCACCAGCGGCCCGGAGTCTGAAGGCCACCCTAGGCGCCGCGCCGAAGAGCGAGAAGGCCCCGATGTAGGCGCCGACGAGCACCACGCCCATGCCCAGGAAGTCGCCTCCGGGGAGCATCAACTCGTCGAGCAGCAGGCCCACCGGCATCACAAAGAGGAACATGGCACACACGCCCGCCGCCCCGGCGGCCAGCCCTCTGCGCCACGGGCTTTCCTGACCGTCGACCTTGAGCAGCAAAGCGCCGTAGAGCGGGAAGTACCCGAAGAACGTGATGGCATACGCGCCCTCATCCGCCACCAGGAAAAGCGCACCGCAAGCCATCCCGCCGATGACACCCGAGTAGACCCCCAGAACGCTGAGGCGGGGCTGGCCCGCGGTCAAGCCCACCATCACACCAAAGGTCGCGAGAGCAGTTGACCAGGCCGCTGCGCTAACCAGGGCCGTTGCCACCGACCACTCCAACGTCGTGAAGAGGCTGTCCGAAGCGAGCCGACACACGCTGGTGTCGACAACGTAACCCGCGACGACCGAGGCAGGACCCGCAAGCGCGAGCAGGAGCAATCGCCGCCTCATTGCCTCCTGCAGCGTCACGTTGTGCTCATCCTCCGCCCGTGCCTCACCACGCCCCACCCACCCACCCCGCAAGCGCAGCAGTCAGCCAGAATCAGGAAGACACGCGACGACCCGCCCCTCACTTCCCCGTCGCGAGCTTGATGATGGCCGCGGCGAATCTCTTCCCCATCTCGACCAGGCCGCGCGTGTCGTAGTGCAGGTTGTCGGCGCCCTTCGAGAGCGTGTCGCAGTCGATGAAGGCATAGCCGGGCTCGGCGCACGTCTCCTGCGCCTTGCGCACGAGGCCGACGTACTTGTAGACGCCCTTTGGAGGGTTCACTCGCCCGGCGACGAAGAGCATGCGCGGGGCGCCCAGGTCCTTCCTCGCCGCGCGGATGAGGCCCGCCAGGTTGGCGGCATAGGCCTCGGCCTTGGCCTTGTCGCGCGAGTCGCGCTCGCCCTGCATCCAGAGGAAGCCGATGATCTCGATGGGCCGGGCCTTGCGCGCGGCCTTCACCTTGCGCACGAGCGCCGCGTAGAGCGAGTTGCGGTTCTTCGGCGACCACTGCGACGCGAGGTCGGTGCCGCCCACACTGTGCTTGATGATGCCCACCGGCTCGCGGATGGCGGCAGAGATAGCGTGGGCGAACGATATCTCGGGGCCGAAGCCCTTGCGCTCGGTCTTGCCGGGTGCCAGCGTAATCCACGCCTTGCCGTCCCAGAAGAGGGCGTTGCGCTGTGCGGCCTTGAGCTCGGCCGGGAGCTGGGCCGCCTTCGCCCGGGTGCCGACCATGTTGCTCTGGCCGGCGCAGATGAAGACCTTGAGCGGCCTCTCGGCCGCCCCGGCGTCCGTGCTCAGGCCCGCCGCGGCCGACATCATGAGCGCGGCCCCGATAGCGACTCGTCTGCAGAGCATGCGGTGCTCCTTTCGGCCGCCCCGTCGCCCCTAGGCGCCGCTACGGCGTCTCGTCCGGTCACGCCTCGCCCTTCCTCGCGACGACCGCGAACACGCCGCCCTCCGGGTCGAAGGGCGCGCCCGCGACATCTGCATACAGGTTCTCAACGGCGAGGCCGCCCTCCGCGAACTCCCTCTCGATACCCTCGGGGCTGAAGTACTGCAGCCAGTTGTAGACGGTCCGGGTGCGCGCGGCCTCGACGATCGTGTACTTGTCGAGGACCACCTTCTCTTCCTCGTATTTGAACGTGTTCAGGAATCCGTAGTACTTCTCCGCCGACCAGAAGCCGCCCAGCAGGTCGGCCGCGTATGCGGCCGCCTCCTCGCGCTCCTCGAATCCCGTCAGCGAGTAGACGTCGAGCAGGACGGCGCCGCCGGGCTCCAAAGCCGCGTGGAACCTGCCGAGCATCTTCTTCCTCTGGACGAGGCTCAGCGCGCAGAAGTCGCACATGATCATCAGGACGAGATGGAAACGCTCGTCCGTCTCGAACTCCAGGTAGTCCTGATTCACGTAACAGATCGACAGCGCCTCCCTGGCCGCGACCTCACGCGCGTGCTCAACGGATCTCTTCGAGAAGTCTATCCCCGTCACGTCCGCCCGCTTCCGAGCCAGCCTCGTCGCGTAGAGTCCCGGGCCGCAGCCGAAGTCGGCGATCTTCGTCCCGGCTCCGACGTCGAAGTGCGAGGCGATCCATTCGACAGAACGGTCGATGAACTCCGCGTTCCGGGACGAGATATCGACCTCTTCGTTGAGATGATACGCGAGCATCTGCTTCGACGTATGCTCGTCCGTCCACAGATCGCTCGCCGTGTAGAACTCGAACGGCTTCGGGCGGGCGTTGATGCTCTGCAGCTCTCCGAACATCGCTCTACCGATCCTCTCGCGCACGGCGTCACGCGCACAGACCGTCAGCCGGCTCCGGCCGTCCTGCCGGACAGTTCCTTCTCTATGTCGAAACTGTCGAGTTGTGTCCAGTTGCGGAGGGATTTGAACTTGTCGATCTTCTCGTATTTCGAGAGGCTGACGACTCGATTCGAGGCCACGTCCACCCAGATAACGAGTGCCGTGTCTTCTCCCAGGAAATACGTATACACCGTCTGCCCTTCGGGATATCGTATCTCCCAGCAATTCGTTTGCTCTCTCAGTTCGAGCTGCTCCAGGCGTGCCCTGACTTTCGCGTAATCCGCCCCCGCTGAAATCTCACTGAGAGGACCCTTGGCCGGAGCCTTCCCGCACCCGCACAGCAGCGCGCAGCAGGGCAATGCCAGTAGAAGGCAGCTCTTCACCATGTTGTGAGGCCCCCCCCCCCCCCCGCGCGCGGCCGGCCCTCACGCCTTCGCGCGCAGCTTCGACTCGACCGTCTTCACGGCCTCGTCGACCGATATCCGCTCCTGCGCCATGGTGTCGCGGTCGCGGATGGTGACGGTGTCGTCGTCGAGCGACTGGAAGTCGACGGTCAGGCACCAGGGCGTGCCCGCCTCGTCCTGCCGCGCGTAGCGCCGGCCGATCGAGTCCTTCTCGTCGTAGAAGGCGTTGACCGAGTGCAGAAAGAACTCCTGCACGATCTCGCGGGCCTTGGCGACGAGATTCTCGTCGTTTTTCTTGAGTGGCAGCACGGCCGCCTTGATCGGCGCGAGGCGCGGGTCGAGGCGCAGCACCGTCCGGCCGTCCTTGCGGCCCTCCGAGGGCGGCTCCTCCTCGTACGCGTCGACGAGAAACATGAGTGCGGCGCGGTCGGCGCCGGCGGCGGGCTCGATGACGTAGGGCAGGAAGCGCTCCTGCGCCTGCGGGTCGAAGTACGAGAGCTTCTTGCCCGACGCCTTCTCGTGCTTGGCGAGGTCGTAGTCGGTGCGGTTGGCGACGCCCTCGAGCTCGTCCCAGCCCCACGGGTACTCGTACTCCACGTCGTAGCAGTCTTTGGCGTAATGGGCGCGCTCGTCGGGCTCGTGCTGCCGGAGGCGCAGCTTCTCCGGCGTCGCGCCGAGGTCCTTGTACCAGCTGAAGCGCGCCTCCTTCCAGTACTCGAGCCACTCGTCGTCTGTGCCGGGCTTGACGAAGAACTCCATCTCCATCTGCTCGAACTCGCAGGACCGGAAGGTGAAGTGCTCGACGACGATCTCGTTCCGGAAGGACTTGCCGACCTGGGCGATGCCGAAGGGGATCTTCATCCGGTACGCCTGCTGTACGTTCAGGAAGTTGACGAACATCGCCTGCGCCGTCTCGGGACGCAGGTAGACCGTGGCCGAGTCGTCCTCGAGGGGGCCGAGCTTCGTGCTGAACATCAGGTTGAACTGGCGCGCCTCGGTGAGCTCGCCGCCGCACTTGGGGCACCTGGGCTCGGCGAGCTTGTCCTCGCGCCAGCGCGACTTGCACTTCCTGCAATCCACCAGCGGATCGCTGAAGCCCGAGACGTGCCCCGACGCCTCCCAGACCTTCGGCGACATGATGATGGAGGCGTCGATGCCGACGACGTCCTCGCGGCCGTGGACCACCGAGCGCCACCACTGCTCCTTGACGTTGCGCTTGAGCTCGACGCCGAGCGGCCCGTAGTCGTAGCAGCTCCGCAGGCCGCCGTAGATCTCGCTCGACTGGAAGATGAAGCCCCGCCTCTTGCAGAGCGAGACGATCTTCGACATGAGGTCCTGCTCGGCGTCGTCCTTCTTCTTGCTGTCGGACATCAGGTCTTGTCGTCCTCCTCGGGCGCGTCGTCAGGTTCGTTGTCGAGCTCATCGTCAGGCTCGTCGTCTTCGTCGGGCTCGTCCTGCGGCTCCTCGGAGGGGCCCTCATCTTCGGCCGGCTTCGGCCTCTCGAACCTCACGTCACCGACGAGGCCGGGCACGTTCATGAAGAGCAGGCATATCAGAGGATACATCCCCCACGCGGCCGCCCAGAAGATGACCGACGTCGAGAGCGGGTCCCCCTCGGGCGTCTCGGCCCCCGAAGTCGCCAGCCACCTGAGGACCGTGTCGAGCACCGAGAGCGCCACCAGGAAGCCGGCGGTCGCGTTGATGCTCGTCTTCGACCACCACCAGCGCGCGGAGAGCCCGCCGCCGCTGAGGGCCAGCCACGTGTACGCCAGCGCGGCGGCCGCCCCCTGGCCGAGGATCCACCAGTAGTGCGGCTTGCCCAGGAGTTCGTCCCCCTGCAGATCGACGGACTTCAGCAGGATGACGAGCGATACGACCGCGAATACGCCGCCGATGATAGCCGTGACGACACCGAAGCCCTCTGCGAGCCCGGCCGCCTCCTCGGCCTCCTCACGGCTGGGAGAGCGGCGGCGCTTCCTTCTCTTCTTCTTGGGCCGCCTGCCCCTCTTCGGGCCCCCGTCTTCCTCGTCCCCGTCGTCCCCGTCCTCGGACTCCTCGGCTGCGGCAGGCTTGGCCTTCTTGATCTTCTTGACCTTCTCGGCCGCAGCCTGCGGGGCCGGCTTCGGATCGGGGCGCTCGGCAACAGGCAGGTCCAGGTCGGTCGGGGCCTCGGCCTGCGCCTGCTCGGCGGCCAGAATGGCCTTCTCTACGCGGTCCCTGGGGAGGCTCTTGGTCGCCGCCTCGTCGACGTCGTCGAGGTCGTCCTCCTCGGCCGCCTCCTCCTCGGGGGCCTCGGGGTCGACCGCCTTCTTCTTCATCGCGTCGCGCATCTCCTTGCGCCGGTGCCTCGGCCTGCGCGCCATGGGCGTCCCCTTCCCGTGCTTCGGTGCCCCCGGCGGGGCACCACCGCTCCGTGTGCTGATTCTATGCCCATCCGGCCCGGGGTCAAGCTAACATCGTCACCGTCGGAGCTTGACAGAGAGACGCCCGGCGGAGAGAATCCATCACCCCGCCTCAAGGAGGCGGGGCACGGCCCGGGGAGGCCGTGCCCCTATGGGGAGGAGGCCCTTGCGGGCCTCCGCCAGGTGATCGCTGTTACGCAGAGCAACGGCCGTGCCAAAGTTCGCGCGGCCGAGGTGAGGAGGCCCGCCGCCCCGGCGGAGGGCCTCGCGGAGAGCCCTGACGGGGGTCTTGCGATGAAAGCCTGTGAAGAAGGGCCGGCGCGCGTGCGGACCGGAGGGCGGAAGCGTCTGCCGCCCGGGCGGACGTTTTTGCCGCTGAGCGTTCTCTTCGCCGCGGCCGTGGCAGCAGTGCTCGCGGGGTGCGGCAAGGAGGAGGAGGCCCCGGAGCCCGGCGGGCGCCCCAGGCTGGGAGACCCGGCTCCGGAGTTGAACGTCTACCCGGAGCCGCCGCCGAATAAGGAGCGCACCTTCGTCGAGCCGACCGAGGAGGTTGACGAGCCCGAGGAGTACAAGCTGAACGAGCTCGTCGCGGGCTCGCCGACAGTAGTACACTTCGACTCGGCCAGCACGCCTCTCGCCGGGCGGCAGTCGAGGGCGCTGGCCGAGCTCACCGCCAAGTCGCCCCCCATCCCGGCAGTCAAGTTCGTCACCGTCGTCATCGGCGACAAACCTTGGCCCAGCGCCGGCGCGGGCGGCACCGCCAAGATATACCACGCCCGCCGCCGCGAGGCCCTGGACGCCTACGGGTGCGACCTGCTGCCGATGATCGTGGTCGTCGATGCCGACGGCAAGGTCCGCCACGTGGGCGCCTTCACGCGGCCGGAGGAGCTCCACAAGGTGCTGACGGGCCTCGCGTCGCGCTAGCGGCCGCCCGCCTGCTCGACCGGGAATATCTTCCTGCCGCCGCATATCATCGCCGGCCTATCGCCCGGGGTGTAGGAGAGGACGTCCGTGCCCCCGGCACGCCTGACGGTCACCGTGAGAGCGCCGCCCCGCTCGGAGAGCTCCACCGACTCCACCGCCGGCTTCGCGTCCGCCTTCGCCGGCTCGATCACGGCGCAGAACCGCGCCGCCTTGCCCCTGCGCGTCACCACGACCACCGGCACGCGGTCCATCACCGACCCGAGCGGCCCGTCGCCGACGGCGACCTCCGTCGCCGGCTCGCCCGCCATGACGAGGTGGGTCGTCACGTCCTTGCCGGAGAACTCGACGCGGATCGTCTCCCCGTCGGTGCGGCCACGCTTGACGTTCCTGATGTACTCCGCCCCCTGGAAGGGCGCGGGGAGCTTGCCCGCCTTCGCCGCGGCGTCGCACGAGACGGCCTCGCCCCTGTTGTGATAGACCCAGTCGAAGCGGCGGGGCTCGGCCCCGTCGACGACGAGCTCGTCCATGACGACGAGATACGACGGCGTGAGCGCGAGCGTGCGCGTGTGCTTCACGCCCTTGTACGCCTTGTCGCAGCTCGCGCGCGCGAAGGCGAACTCGTCGGCGGCGCTGAAGTTCACGAGCTTCCCCTCGACTCCTTCCTGCGAGGCACCGTCCACCACGACGCAGTTGTGCGCGGGCGTGGCCTTGTACCAGTTGCGGTGTATCGGCAGGCGGTAGGCCTGCGAGCGAGCGCGCCCCGGGTCGACGCCCAGCTCCCTGCCGAGCCCGAAGAAGACGAAGCTCAGCTTGTCGAAGTGGCCGTGGAAGCCGCCGTAGGGACCGAAGGTGAAGGCCGCCGTGAGCCCCGCCGGGCCCTTCGCGCGCATGATCGCGTGGCCGGCCGACTTGAAGACGCGGCTCTCGAGCTCGGGCAGTTCCGCCTTCACCGCGACGTCGCGCCCGCGCATGACGGAATCCCAGCTCGGCGCCGCGGGCAAGAGCGCGAGGAGGCCCGGGTCCCCATTGGCGGCATAGGCGGGCCCGAAGCGGCTGCTCTTGCCCGTGGCTGTGGAGTTGACGTCGTCGCCGAAGCGCGGCAGCCGCCCGTTGGCCATCGTGTAGTGCACGGGCAGCGTGAACATCTTCTGGAACTTCGGGTGCGACCAGAGGTCGATGCCGAGTCTGCGCGCGCCCTCGGCCGTCTGCACAAGAGCCGAGAGCGTGTAGAAGTGGTAGCCCCACGAGTTCTCGTACCACATGCCGTCGTCCGTGATCGAGATGTTCATCTGAATCGTGAAGCCATGGAGCGGCTGGCGGACCGCCTTCCTCACCCACGAGACGTCGCCGATGACGGCGCCGCCCCAGAGCATCCCCGCGTTGTGCCACGACTGCCAGTTCGACTTGTGGGCCTTGTGCTTGTCCATGTTCTTGAGCATGGGCACTATCAGGCCGGTGCGGATCTTCTCGTGGTCGGCTCCGGTGAGCACGCCCGAGTCGTGGATCAGGTCGTAGGGCGCTGCGACGTTGCGCGGCATGGCCGACGCCTCGTTGAGTGTCTGCTCGAAGAGCCGCGCCCCGGAGCGCGAGGCCTTGTTGCCGGTGCGGCAGCGGCTGTCGTGGTAGGGGTATTTCTTATAACGCTGAGCGTAGCCGAGGAGGACGGCCTTCGCGCGCTCTGCATATTTCTTATCACCCGTGACAGCGTAGGCCCACGCGCAGTTCCGGCAGTCGTCGAGGTTCCGGTGGTGCTTCTTGGAGAATATCACGTCGTCGTAGGGCGCCCCGGAATAGACCTTTCCGCACTTGGGGCACTTGTGGTGGGTGTCGTCGACTTTCCGGAGCCCCATCTGGCACTTCTCGCACTGGTACCACTGGTTGTGCTGGCCGCCGCGGGGAGGGAACTCCGGCTCGCGCTTGAGGGCCGAGTCGGCCCGGCTGACGACCCGGGCGACGACGTTCCGCTCAGGGCCCTTAGACCGCCACGCCGCGCGGAGGCGGTCGAGCTCCTCGGGGGTGCAGGCGACGACGGGGTGCTTCAGCGGTACGGGCAGTCTGATCTCGGGCATCTTCCACTCTCCGCCCCGGGCGGGGCCGGACGCGACTGACATGGTGATTGCGAGAATGAAGGCGAAGGCGAGCCCCCTCGCGCCTGGCGGGCCGAGCCGGCCTGGCGGGCCGAGCCGGCCCAACGGACATCGTCGTGACATTAAACACCCCCCCGCTGATGACCCGGGGGGATGATAACCGGACGCGCCTGACAGGGCAAACGCCGGGCTACCTGTTCCGTGGGGGCGGGCCCGTCTTCGCCTTGTGGAGCTCGCAGGCCTCGATGAGGTAGGCTAGCACCCGGCGGTCGTCCCTCTCGATCTCCTTCGCCTGCTCGCGGGCGCGCTCGGTGCCCTCGCGGGCGAAGACAGTGTTACCCACCCTCCATTGATCGATGACCGAGTCGGCCACCTTGCCCTCGCTGTATGTGACGCGGAGCCGGAGCCGGAAGTACTGGCCTCTCCCCGGTTCAAGCAGCTCGTACGCATAAGCCGGGCCGCCCTTGAGCTGGTGCATCTTGACCGGCTGGGCCTGCATTACCCGCGGGGCCCCGAATGCGGCGTCCACTTCGGCCTTGGGCGTTCCCTCGGCCGGAGAGAGGATCGAAGTGAGGCGATCGATCTCCTTCCGGACCTCCTCGTGGGTCAGGCCCGCGACGGTCGCGTTGATCGCCTTCCGCCTCTCGTCCGGGACTGCACGGCGGGGCTGCTCCGGCGCCTGCGGCGCCTGCCGCCCGCAGCCGGCCCCAATCAGAACGGCCGCCACGAGGGCGGCCGCTCTTGAGATCTCCGCGCGCCGAGTCACTTCCAGATATCCTCCGTGTCGAAGCGCTGGGGCGTGATGCCGGCGGCCAGCTTCTTCGCGGTCCCCCCGTCCGGGGTCTGCACCACGACGCGGCCCCCGACGGCGCCGGTCTTGGCGAACTCGGCCCGGTACTCCCTGCGGCCGTCGGTCACCTCCACGATGACCTTGTCCGCCGCGTCCGTGAGCTTCGCCTTCGGAGCGGCGTCGGTGCCGGAGCCCGTCACGTAGATGTAGTGCAGGAAGCAGTCCGTCTTCCTCGCCGCGCCCGGGAAGACCTCGACGCGCCAGGCGCCGGGCTCCCAGCGCTTCTTGGCGACCTTGATGGGGAAGTTCCTGCCGTCGGACCAGAACTCCTTTCCCGGCCCGCCGACCTTGGTCACGCGCGCGTCGGCCGGCAGCAACGTCTCCGAGAAGAGCCTGCCCTTGAGATGCGTCACGACCGCCGTCCTGCCGCGGATATCGGGCTCGTCGACGGTGTGCATGAGCCAGCGCTTCTGGTAGGACGCATCCGCCGACGTCACCCGGTCGAAGACGAGGATGACGTCGGGCTGGATGTGCAGGAACTGCCTGGTGAACTCGGGTACCTTGCCCGAGCCGTAGGCCTTCGCCGCGTCGCCCACGGCGTAGGTGAAGTGCTCGTTCGTCTCGAAGGCCCTGACGCCGTCGAGCTGCAGCGGCGGCCGGATGTGCATGCCCCACTGCGCCGAGTCGTAGATGCCGCCGATGAGCCCGGGCCAGTGGCCGCCCATCTGGCCGCCGTCGTTGGGAGGATTTCCGCGCTTGGCGCGGAACTTCTCGCCGGGCTTCTTCACGGTGATCGTGTTGTGGGCGATGGTCCTCGTGAAGTAGAAGGGGTAGTGGTCGCACGAGCGGTCGTCCGATCCCGAGTCGATGGCGAGCGACCCGCCGCGGTCGATGACGAAGGAGTTCTCGTCGGCGTGGTAGTGCGTGCCCGGCGTGAACGCCGGCCCCGACTTGAAGACCGCGACCACGTCCTCATTCCCCCAGCCCGAGCGGCAGACGACGTGGCCCACTCCCGCGAAGTGGCGGCCCAGCGGCATCGTCTCCGGATAGGAGTAATCGGCGGCGGCCGGGAGCTCCGGGTCATACCATACCACCGCCTTCCACAGGTTGGTGATGGAGAAGTCGCCCGGGTTCGCCATCGCCTTGTCGACGGCGGCCTTCGCCTGCTTCTGGGCGATGCGGTCACGCCACCTGCCGGCGATGTGCTCGGCGAAGGGCACGCTGACGCTGCCGCGCGCGGAGTCGTTGAACTTGAACTGCGAGCCGTTGTAGCGCCTCTCGTAGAGGCGCCACTGGCCGAGGAACTTGAAGAAGTTGGCCTTCTGGAAGATGTCCTCGCCCGTGGCCGAGGCCCACGCGTGGGCTTCGAGCGCCCAGTCGTTCATCGTGAAGGAGCAGTACCCGTGCCCCTCGCCCCAGCCCCCGTCGTCGGAGTTCCAGAAGTTCGTCCCCGGGATCAGGTGGTTGCGCATCAGGTCCTCGGCCTGGCGGAGGTAGAACATCTCGCGCTCAGGCCTGACGTTCGCCCCGGCGAGCGCCAGCCCCGTGATGATGTTCTTGCCCGAGTTGGTGTAGATCTGGTTCGAGACGTCGCTGAAACGCCAGGCGCTCTGCTGTTTGTCTGCGATGGGGAGGAAGGCGTTCACGTACCTCCGGCGCTCGGCCTCGCTGAGGCCGTTCCAGACGAGGTCCAGGCAGGCCGCCGTGCCCCCCACCCACTGGGGGCGGGGGAAGTGGGCGAGGTTCTTCGCCCAGGAGGACTCCGAGCGCGCGAGCTGCCTCTTGGCCTCCTCGAGGAAGAGCGGGTCCTTCGACAGGTTCCACGCGACGCCGAGGGACACCATGTGCTGGCCCGCCGTCCACGTGTTCTTGTTGTCGCGGACCCAGCCGGACCGGGCGCGGTTCTTCAGGTTAGTGATGTAGTGGTCGTATATCTTCTTGATCTCGGCACTGGCGGCGATGCGCTTCTTCGTCTCTTCGACGAGCTTCGGCGTCAGGAACACCCGGGGGTGGTCGGGGAGCGTCATCTTCTTGTGTATCGAGAACTCCGTCACGCTGGCGCCCTCGGCGAGCTCGCACTTGAGTTGTATCCACTGCTTGCAGTCGATCGCGTCGGGCATGTCGAGGCGCTGGCCGCCGGTGAGCTTCGCCCACGCCGACCACTCGCCCGGCACGTTGCGCCCCTTCGGCTCGCCGTCATCGGCCCCGCGCACCGAGAAGGTCACCTCGCCACGGCCCTTCCAGGCAACATGCGTGTAGTCGGGCTTCTCGAGGCAGGTGTTCCACGGGGTCGTCGTGAAGCTCCCCGCGCCGGAGGCCGTGCCGTTCATGATCTGCCACTGCCGGTAGCGGCCCCACTTGAGCGTCACGCCCTCGGTGGAGGCGATCTGGTCCGGCGCGCAGAGGTCGAAGACCTTGCGCGAGTCGTACTCGAACTCGCCCGCCGCCCCCGCCACCCGAGACGACGCTCCCACGGCGAGCAACACCAGCAGCATCCATCTCATCGCCCGACCTCCCTATCCACAGGTCTCGCCCGTCTATTCGATCTTCGCCTTCGCCTTCTCGGCGACCTCGGTATCGGGGTACTTCTCGACGATCTGCATGTAGAGCCGCCTAGCCACGCCGCGCTGGCCCATGCGCTCGGCCTGGCGGGCCATCTGGAAGAGCTTGCCCGCCGCCTTCGCGGCGACGCCCTTCTTCTCGGCCTCGCGCTTGGCGGCCGCCTCCTCTTCGGTGAGAGGCTTCTTCTCGGGGCGTTTCTGGACCTTCGGCCTCGCGGCTACCATCGGTCCGATGTAGCTCCTCGCGACCACGCGGTTGTCGAGGAACAGGCTCTCGTCCTTCGGAGGGCCGTTGTTGAAGTAGGTGTGGTCGAGCACGAGGTTAAGGGCGAGCTCATCGGTGTTGCGCCATTCGAGGCCCGGGACGTGCTTCTCGAGCTTGCCGTCCAGCCAGAAGGCGATGGCGCCGTCCTTCTTCCCCACAGTGTTGACCTTCAGCATCATCTCGAAGCAGTGCCAACGGCCGATCTCGAAGGCGGGGCCGTAGCGGCCACCGTCGCCGTAGCCGCCACGTTGATGGGGGTGATAGTAATACGATCCCGGCCTCTTGCCGAGGCACATGATGCCGTAGATCTTGTCGGCTCCGGTCGGGCGCTTGCCGGCCGAGCCCTGGGGCCACCAGTCGGGCTTGCCCGCCCCCACCCCCGCGAGACCGTGGAACTTCGCGCCCTTGCCGATATCGAAGCCCTCGGGGTACTTGAGATAGACGCGCTGAAAGAGGACCAGCTCGGGCTTCTTCAGCTTGTACTGCCCCCCGTTGCCCGTCTTGCCCTTCTTCAGCGTGGCCTCGAGCGCCCCGCTGCCGGAGAAGACGTTGGCCTTGTCAGTGGTGTGGGCGTAGAACTTCATGTTGCCCTGCCAGCCCTTGCGCCACGACTTCGGCGCCTCATAGTCGTAGAAGAGGATGACGTTCGGATCCGAGCCGAGCCCCAGGTCGCCCGGGTACTTGCCGGCGAGGCCGGTGCCCTCGGGCAGATCCCCCCCCGCCGCCCCCGAGGCCCGCGGGCCCGTCACGGCGACGATGATCGCCACGAGAAGAAGGTACTTCATCGCGCTTCCTCCTCGGCCCGGTCCTACTCCTTCTGCTTCACGGGGCCGATGTAGTCCCCCGCCACGACGATGTTGTCGAGGAGGACACCGGCCTTGCCCGTGCTGACCCTGTAGTCGGGGTGCGCGCGGGCGTACTTCTCGGTCCGCTTGAAGACCTCCTCGCTCACGTAGAGCAGCAACCACAGGCGCGTGAACTTGAGGGACGCATCGCGCCTGAAGCGGAACCCCTCGAAGGGCGTCCCCGCATCGTCGATGATGTACTTGTCCCTCCGCCACCGGCCCTTGACCGTTCCCGGCCCCCAGTGACCCGCGAGCTTGCCGTCGATCCAGTAAGCCTGCTCGCCGTCGCTCTTCCCCGGGGCCGAGTTCATCTTCATCATCACCTCGAGGCAGATCCACCTGTCGCGCACGACCCTGACGGGCGGCTTCGAGGTGAAGTTGTCGGGATAGAAGCTGGTGCCCCCCGGCCCCTGCCACGAGCGCATGTCCATCCAGTGGGTGCCGAGCGTCCACTCACCCGGCGGGGGGAACCCGGTCGACCAGGCGTCCGGCTCGAGGACCCCGCCCGCGCACTTTGGATCGGGCTTCTTGTCGGCGTTGCCCTCCGGCCAGCGCGGACCGTTGGCCATGGCACGGAGGCGCACGAAGTGGTGGGTGTACCCGCAGTCGGCCGCGAACTTGGCGTAGTAGCGCATGTATGCCTGGTCCAGCCCCCGGAAGCGAGCGAAGAGGTGCCCGCCGCTGTCTCGGCCGCGCGTGGCCGTTATCTGCAGGCAGTGCCTGCCGGAGCTCCCGTCGGGCGTGCCCGCGGCGATCTTGAGCGTTCCCTTGCCGCCGATATCGCTCCACTTCGGCTTCAGCGCCGCGAGCGACCCGGCCTCGAAGTCCTCGTGGAAGACCACCGCCGGATCCCTGTCGATCCCCCTGTCACCGGGGTACTTCGCCGCGAGGCCGGCGTTACCTTCGGGAAGGCGCTCCTCGGCCGCGGAGGATCCGAGCGCCAGCGCGACGGGCACGAGGATCAGCAGGCACTTCAAGGGTACCTCCCGGAGGCGCGGGCCTCGCGGCGTCGCGGCCCTACTCCTTGCTCTTGATGGGCCCGATGTACTCCTTCGCGAGCACTATGTCGTCGAACGAGACCTTGCTCACGTGCCCCTCGGGGGCCTTGGTTATATACAGCAGTATCCACAGGTAGTTCAGCTTGAGCTGGGCGGACCTCCGCCACCGGAAGCCCTCGAAGGGCTCGCCGCCCTCGGGGACCTGCCTCTCCACGCGGCCTTTCTTCTCGTCCGACCACCGCACGCTGTAGCCGCCCTTGTCGAGCTCCCACTTGTCGAATATCCACTTGCCCTTGGGGAAGCCCTTGCCCAGGTGCGACACGAGCTTGCCGTTGACCCAGATGGCCTGCTCGCCGTCGTGCTCCTCGGGCTTGTTCAGCTTCAGCATGATCTCCAGGCACTCCCACTCGCCCTTGCGGACCTTGGGAGCCTTGTCGCGGATGAAGGAGTTCCCCCACGTCTGGCCCTTCGGAGGCGAGCCGCCCATCTCCATCCAGTACGTGTAATAGTCCCACCGCCAGGCCTTGCCGTGGGGCTCGACGGCCGTGCTGAAGCGCTTGGCGCCGTCGGGGCGGATGCCCGCCCCGCCCTGCGGCCAGGGCGTCGGCGGGTTGTAGCCGCCCATGTGGACGAAGTGGTGGATGGGGAAGCACTCCCTGTCGATCTTCGTGTAGAAGCGCAGGTGCACCTTCTCATGCCCCTGCTTGAAGCTCTTGTAGAGGTGCGCCCCCGAGCCCTTGCCGCCGACGAAGGTCATGAGCAGCGACTTCTTCCCGGCGGAGCCTTTCGGCACGTCGTCCACGTAGGTCATGATCTGCCGGTTCTTCACGCCGTTCCAGTCGCCCTTGAGCGCGTCCGGCGACTCGGACTCGAAGCCCTCGGCGAAGATGACCTTCCCGTCCTTCCCGATGCCGGCGTCGCCCGGGTACTTCGCGGCGATGCCGTTGTCCCCCTCGGGGAGCTTCGGCCTGGCGTCGGCGGGGGCCTTCTCCCCGGCAGGAGCCCCGGGCTCGGCCGCAGGCTCCGCCTTCTCCTCGGCCAGCGCGGCCTCGGCGGCCCCCCCGGCCGGCTCTCCGTCATCCTCGGCCGCCGGCACGCACCCGGCCAGGGCCAGACTCACAAGCAGCGCCATTGCAGTTCTCATCGCTCTCCTCCTTCTGGTTCTCGTTCGGACGCGGGGGGCGCCCATCTGGACAGCTCCCGCCGCGCCTTCGCGGCAACCCCGGTTCCAGGATACTTCTCCACGATCTGCTCGTAGAGCTGCTTCGCCACGACCCGCTGACCCATACGCTCCGCCTGGCGGGCCATCTGGTAGAGCCGCGCGGCCTCCTTCTCAGCAATGGCCTTCCCGCTGGCCTCGCGCGCGGCCGCAGCCTCCTCTGCGGTGGCTGCCTCGCTCGAGACGGCCTCGAGCCGGGCGGCGGTCTTCTTCGCGATCGGCCCGACGTACTTCCGCGCCACCACCACGTGGTCGAAACGCATCCTGTTGGTCTTCACGGTCGTGGAGTGGTCCGTCACGTAGTACTTCAGCCAGAAGGTGTTGCACTTGAGCTTGTTCGTCGAGCGCCACTTGAAGCCGGTCATGCGCATGAGGAGCTCACCGTCGGCCCACATGGCCTGCTCGCCGTCGTCGGCGTCGGGGGCCGAGTTGGCCTTCAGCATCCACTCGAAGCAGTGCCACTTGTCGTACTGGGGGTGGAAGCGCTCTTTCGGGAGATAGTTGGTGCCCCACTTCCCCTTCATGTGCTGCCAGTAGGTGTAGAACATGACCTCGCACTTGGTGAAGTCGACCTTGTCGCGCTTCTTGAAGTCGAACATGGTGAAGAAGCGCTCGTCGCCCCGGGGCACGACCCCGGCAGCGCCCGCGGGCCAGCCGGTCCTGTCGCGCTCGCCCCTGATCTCGCAGAAATGGTGGATGGGGCCGCTGCCCCGCTCGAACTTGGCGTAGAGGCGGGCGAAGAGGACGTCCGAGTCCTTCACGTAGGTGAAGAGGTGCCCGCCTGAGTTCCGGCCGAGCTGGGCCTCCATCTGGACCGACTTCGTTCCGGCGCTGCCGCCGGGGGCGTCGTCGACGAACTTCATATGCTTCTCGCCGCCGATGTTCTTCCACTTCTTCCTGAAGGCTTCGGCCCTGCCGTGCTCGAAGTCCTCGACGAGGAGGACGTCCGGGTCGCGCTCGATCCCGGCGTCGCCGGGGTACTTCGAGGCAATCCCCGAATGCCCCCGGGGCATCTCGCCGAAGTCGGCATGGCGCGGATTGTCGGCCGACCGGGCCTCAGCGCAGGCGAGGGCCGCCGCGGCGAAGAGGCCGAGAGCCGTCCAGGTGCTGATCCTCATCCCTGGGCCTCCCCGGAGAATGGCGGGCCGCAGCCGCGCCGACTATATCAATTTTATATCAATACCGCATGATGATATACACCTCGCCGGCCCCGGCGTTCGACCCGAATCCCGACGCCGCCGGCGGCCCGGTCCCGTTGACAGGCCGGCCGCGGCGGTGTATATAGTCCGTGGCGGCGGCCCCGGAGATATCATGCCGAAGTACCTCGTCACCGGCGGAGCCGGATTCATCGGCTCGAACATCGTGCACGAGCTCGTCGCGCGCGGCGAGTCGGTCCGGGTCCTCGACGACCTCTCGACGGGCGCCCTCGAGAACCTGCAGGGCGTCGCGGACGAGGTCGACTTCGTCGAGGGCTCGGTCGCCGACGGCGAGGCCGCCCGCGCCGCGGTGCGGGGCGTCGAGGTGGTGCTCCACCAGGGGGCGCTCGGATCGGTGCCTCGCTCGGTGGCCGACCCCGTCCGCTCGAACCACGCCAACGTGACGGGGACGCTGCAGATGCTCGTTGCCTCGCGCGAGGAGGGCGTCAGGCGCTTCGTCCACGCGTCGAGCTCCTCCATCTACGGCGAGAACCCCGAGCAGCCCCGCCGCGAGAACCTGACCCCCATGCCCGTCTCGCCGTACGCTGTCAGCAAGCTCGCCGCCGAGGCCTACGTCAGGGCCTTCGCCCGCGTATACGGCATGGAGACGGTGGCGCTCAGGTACTTCAACATCTACGGGCCGCGCCAGAAGCCGGACGGGCCCTACGCCGCGGTGGTGCCCGTCTTCGCCATGAGGCTGATGGCCGGCGAGACGTGCCCGATACACGGCGACGGCGAGCAGTCCCGCGACTGGACCTTCATCGCCGACTGCGTGAGGGCGAACCTGCTCGCCGCCGAGGCCCCCGCCGAGGACGTCTCGGGCGAGGTCATCAACATCGCCGCCGGCGGCGAGACGACGGTGAACGAGCTCTTCCGCCTGGTCCGCGACGCGGTCGGCGGCGGGCCCGAGCCCGAGCACACCGAGCCCCGCGCCGGCGACGTGCGCCAGGCGATGGCCGACGTCTCCAAGGCCAGGCGCCTCTTGGGCTTCAGCGCCGAGACGCCCGTCGCCGACGGCATCGGCGTCACGGTCGAGCACTTCAAAGAGCGCGCCGGGCGGCCTTGAAATGCGCCCGGCGACGTAGTAGACTCTCTCTGAGAGGCGCGTGAGGAGAGGCGATGGCCGTCACCTTCTGCGAGAAGTGCGGGAAGCGGGTCTCGGACGAGCAGATCGCGGCCGAGCGCTGCGCCCCGCTCGCCAAGGGCTACCTCTGTCCCGAGTGTACCGCCGCGGCGGGAGCGAAGGCCGGCAGGCGAGCGGCGCCGAAGATCGCCCCCGTCGAGGTGCCGGCCGGCGCCGTCCGGCCCAGGGGCGAGATCGACGCCATCTCCGTCACCGGGGGCCCGGACGACGCGGCGGCCGACGCCGCGCCCCCCGCGTCGAAGCTCCCCCTGCTGCTCGCGCCGCTCGCCGCCGCCCTGGGCGTGACGGTGGCGCTCATCCTGTTCTGGCCCACCGGCGAAGAGGTGGTCGGAGACGGCCCCGAAAGCGAAGCCGACGCGGCCGTCAAGACCGTGGCCCTCGACGAGTCGCCCGAGTGGCGCGAGTACGACGCCGCCAACGCCTTCGCCAAGGCGAACCCGAAGTTCTACCGCGAGCAGATCGCCCGCTACCAGGAGTTCGTCGACAAGCACACCGACTCGGCCTACGCCGACGAGGCCAGGAGGAAGATCAAGCGGCTCGAGGCCAAGGTCCCGCTGCAGGTGGCGGAGGAGCTCGCCCGCTACGTCTACGACCTCGCCCGCGACGACAAGTACCCCGACGCCGCCGTCGCCATCGACGAGTTCGTCGCCAAGTACCCCGAGGGCGAGGCTGCCGAGAAGCTGGCGGAGATCCGGGCCGGGCTCGCCACGCGCGCCGTCGACAGCGCCGGGCTCGCCGTCGTCCGGGCGCACAGCGACGTCACGAGGGGCGAGGACGAGGCCGCCGAGGCCAAGCTGAAGGAGCTCGAGGCCTGGAAGATCAAGGAGGTCGACGAGCTCGTGGCGAAAGCCCGCGAGGACTTCGCCGCCGAGAAGGCCAGGGTCGAGGCCGAGGCCGCAGCCGTCGCCAAGCGCGAGACCGACGCCGCCGAGGAGTACGGGCGCCTCACGGCCGCGTGGTCGAGGCGCGCTTACACGTCGCTGGCGGAGTCCGTGACCGAGTACAAGGCCGCGTACGGCAAGACGAAGTTCTGCCGCGACAAGCGCCGGCAGCTCGACAAGATGGTCGCCGACGCGGCGAAGTGGCAGGAGATCAAGGCCGGCGAGCCCGAGGCCATCGCGGAGAACGCCGCCGTCGACATCATCTACCGCACCGACTTCGACAAGAGCAAGGGCCGCTGGTCGGGCGGCAAGGTGGTGCGGGACCCGAAGCGGGGCGGCAACGTCTACGAGATCCAGATGAGGCCCAAGCCCACCCAGTGGGTCGACGCGAGCATGGGGGCCTCCTGGGCGCCGCACGTGCCGCTCGCCCGCAAGGGCTACCTCTCCTTCTACTACTACCTGGACGGGCCGATGCCGAAAGGCCGGGTCTCGATGTCCAACTCGGTCAAAGGCCACAACGGCTTCAGCCTGCACTTCGCGGGGAAGTACGGCCTGAAGACGGGCGAGTGGATGTTCTTCTCGGTCCCGCTGGAGGAGTGGGCCCAGGGCCGCGAGGTCAACTTCACCGACGACGACATGGCCAGGGGGATGGGCTTCTCCTTCAAGCCGTACCCCAAGGAGACCGTCTTCAGGGTCGACGACATCACCATAACCAACGGCGGGTATCCCACGCTCATAGAGCAGCAGGTCCAGCGCGCTGAGAAGCGCCTCGAGGAGATGACCGCCTCGGCCGATAGTGACCCGTGGTTCGGCCTCACCCCGCAGATGTGCCACAAGCTCCGCACGATGAAGCGGGAGGGGGTCGTGGAGAAGTCGATCCTCAGGGCCGGCAGCGGCCTCGCCGCATCCTCCGGCTTCGTCGCGTCGCTCGCCAGGGCGAAGCTGACCGCCTCGAAGGGCTACAAGTTCCACCCGACCCTGACCGCCGCCGGCCGCGGCAGGGGCGTCGCCGAGATGAAGAAGAAGATCATCAGCGCCGTCACGCGCCTCAAGCCCGAGACGGTCTTCATCGGCATCGGCACGGGGGACATAGCCGCTGGCAGGACCCCGCAGCAGGTCGAGCCGGAGTACGTCGAGACGGTCAACGAGGTGCTGAAGCTCGGAGCCGTGCCCGTGCTCGTCACCATCGCGCTGCCGCGGCTTAACGATCCGAAGATACAGTCGGGCATCTCGGGGCTCAACACGATGGTGCTCACCAACGCCAAGAAGCTGGGCGTGCCCGTCATCAACGCGCGGGGACTCCTCAGCTCGCCGGCCTTCGAGAAGAAGAAGGCGTTCACGGGGATGAACCTGTCGCTGACCGGCTCGCGGGCGCTCAACGCGGCCGTCGAGGACCTCTACCGCCGGCTCGAGAAGTACGTCTTCGGCCGCGGCCCGAAGGCCCCGCCCCTCAGGCCGTCGGTCGAGCCGGCCGGGCCCGATGTCCCCGCCCGCCGGCGCGAGCCGAAGCCGCTCGACGATGACGCGATAGACGAGCCGGCACGTCCGCCGCGCAGAAGGATACCGCGCTGATGAGGGAGTCACGGCTTGCCTGAGCCGAAGACCCAGACGGACCGTGAAGGGGGGGGGCTGCCCGAGGGCATCGAGGACGTCGCCAAGGAGCTCGTCCAGAAGGCGCTCCTCGAGATACTCGAGGAGGCCGACGACGACAGGGCCGCGGTGCCGGACTTCTCCGAGGCCTACCCGATCGCCGCCGAGCACCTCAGGAAGCTCGTCGCCGAGTCGTTTGGCGAGACGCGGCAGGAGGGCCCGGAACTCGAGTACGTCTCGGAGGGGGCCTTCTGCTACGACTACGGCCGGGTGATGATCTTCAACCGGCTGCAGCGTCCGGCCTGCCGCGAGGTGCCGGTCGCCGAGAGGGCCGTCTTCCTGCCCCACTGCCTCCAGAACCGCAAGCGCTGCACGGCGGAGGAGCTCGACCTCTACGACCGCTGCGGCCAGTGCGGCGCCTGCGCCATCGCCAACATCGTCCAGATGGCCCAGGAGAGCGGCTACGACCCCGAACGGATATTCATCGTCGGCGGCGCGTCGGTGATCCCGCCGATCATCGCCGCCGTCGAGCCCGGCGCGGTCGCGGGGGTCGCCTGCATGGAGGAGCTCGGCATGATTATCGAACGCATCGTCAGCCGCTACCCCATGCCCCCCTCGCAGATGTCGCTGCTCAGGCGGCGCGGCTGCCGCAACACCCGGGCCGACCTGGCCGACGTGAAGGCGATGCTCCAGGCATGACCTCCGCGCCGGGGCGGCCGGGGTGGCCGGGGTGGCGGGTGGCGCGGAGAGCGGGGCGGCGGCGAGGCGGCCGGGCGCGGGAACTCCCGGCGGGGGAATCTCATGAAGACGACCGGCTTCGCAGCCCTGGCGGTTCTGCTTCTGGGCGCAGGCGTTCACGCAGCCGAGCCGGTGCCCGAGCTTGCAGAGCGCCTTTCCTGCAAGGACGAGCCCGTCCGATACGCGCTCGCGGCCGAGCTCACCCGCGCCGCATCCGCCGGCGGCGGCGCCGTCGGCGAACTCGCAGGGGCGCTCGAGAAGCTCTTCGGCGACCCGTCCGCCCGCATACGCACGGCCGCCGCCATCGGCATCGGGAACCTGGGAGACGCGAAGCTCCTGCCGCTTCTCCGGAAGGCCGCCGCCACCGGCGACTCGTCGCTGCTCCTGGCGATCACGAACGCACGCAAGGCCCTGGAGGACACACGCGTCGCGGACGACCTCGAGCGGATGCTGAAGGGCGACGCCGAGCCGCAGGGCCTCGCCGCCGCGCGCGTCATGGCCACCGCCGGCGACGCCGAGATGCTCCGGCGCGTCGTCGCCGCCGCCCAGGACCGCTCCGCCGCGGTGAGAACGCGGGCCTTCTTCGGCCTGGGCTTCTCGCGCTACCGCGGCACGATGGACGCCATCGGCCTCGGACTCTCCGACGCCGACGCCAAGGCGCGCCAAGTCGCCATCGACGCGCTCGGCCGGCGCCGCGCGCGCGGCGAGCCCATCGCCCAGAGCGTCGTCATGATCATGCGCGAGGACGACTCGCCCGCAGTGAGGCGCGCGGCCGCGAACACCCTCGGGCTGATGCTCGCGCAAAGCGCCGTCGAGGGGCTGAAGCTCGCCCTCCAGAAGGACGAGGACGCCTCCGTCCGCGTGACCGCGGCGACGTCGCTCGGTTCGCTCCGCGCCGACGCGGCGAGGGAGACGCTGCTCGAGACCGCCCGCCGCGACGAGACGGTCGTCCGCGCGGCGGCGCTCAATGCGCTCTCGCGCTACCGCGCGAAGGACCTCGTGCGTGAGTTTGTCTCGCTCCTGAAGGACCCCGAGGCCCGGGTACGATACGCCGCCCTCGGATGCCTCGCGCAGTTCGGCAAGGACGACCTCGGCGAGGCCGAGAAGTCCTTCGCCATGATTCTCACGACCGACCCCGACGCGCGGTGCCGGGCGTCGGCGGCCTTCGTGCTGCCGAAGCTCGGAGCGCGGGAGCACTTCGTGCTCCTCGTCGACGCCGCCGGCGACCCCGACCCCGCCGTCAGGACCAACGCCGCGGCGGCGCTCGCGAAGACGCAGAAGCGCGGCGAACGCGCAGACGTCCGCGTGGCGGACGTGCTCGTGAAACTCCTCGACGACAAGGCGGCCTCGGTGCGCGGCGCGGCGGTCCAGCAGTGCGGGCGCCTCGGCGTGAAGGCGGCGGTCGAGAAGGCGGCCGCGCTCGTGCGTTCCGACCCCGACGCGACCGTGCGCGCGAGGGCGGCTAAGGCGCTGAAGTCGCTCGGCCGCACGACGACTTCGGTCCCGGCGCTCTTGGACGCGCTCGGCGACAGCTCGGGCCCCGTCCGCGCCGCGGCGGCCGCCGGCCTGAGGTCGATCTCGGGCAAGCGGTTCGGCTTCGGCACGTACGACGCGCCCAGCCGCCGCGCGAAGGCGATAGAGGCGTGGAAGAGGTGGTGGCAGTCGCAGATCGCGTTCCCGATCGGGTCACGTCAGGGACCTCGCCGCGGGGGCCCGAGTGCCTGAACTTGCGGTTGTCCACGAGGGATACGACTCGGAGACGAGCCGCGAAATCTTCAGGCTTCTCGAGGAGTCGGGCCTCGAACCCGTGGCATCTTACGGCGAGGGGGCCGATGCGATCTTTGCCTCCGGGCCACTGATGCGCATAGCTGTGCCCGCCGAGCAGAAGGAGCGGGCCGCTCACGTCATCCAAGAGTGGGCGGCGGGGACCGAGCAGCGCTCCGGCATCCTCGTTCTCCAGTTCGCGGCTCATCTCCTCGTCTACTCCGCCTTGACGCTTGTGGTGATGGCGGCCCTGCGATGGGCGTGGCCGGACTGGTACCGTGGCTGGCCGATGCCGTTGACTGTTGCCGAGGCGGGCGTTATCTTCTTGGTGTTGAACTTGGTCGTGGCCGTCTTTCGGAAGGCCCTTCCCGTCGGCCACGGCAGCGACAGCAATGAGTGAGAGGGAGTTCCGCAGCCCATGAAGAGCATCCGCGTCGCGGCCGTCCAGTTCGAGCACGCTCCGGGCGACAAGGAGCGCAACCTCGGAGTCATCCGCGGCTTCGTCGAGCGCGCCGCCGCCGAGGAGGTCGACATCCTCCTCTTCCCAGAATGCTGCATATCGGGCTACTGGCATCTGCGCAACCTCTCCCGCGACGAGCTCCTCGCCCTCGCCGAGCCCGTCCCCGGAGGCCCGGCCTCCCGTGAGCTCCTCCGCCTCGCGGCCGAGACCGGCATGACGATCTCCGCCGGGCTGGTCGAACTCAGCGGCGACGAGATGTTCAACACGCAGCTCGTCGCCATGCCCGACGGCGCCACGGTCCGCCACCGCAAGCTCCACTGCTTCATCTCGAAGCACCTCGCCTCCGGGAACGAGTTCACCGTCTACGACGACCCCCACGGCGTGCGCGCCGGGCTCCTCATCTGCTACGACAACAACATCATCGAGAACGTGCGCGTCAACGCCCTCCGCGGGGCCGAGCTCATGCTCGCGCCGCACCAGACCGGCGGATGCCGCTCGAAGAGCCCGCACGCGATGGGCCTGGTCGACCGGAAGCTCTGGGACAACCGCGAGGCCGACCCGGCCGCCATCGAGGCCGAGCTCAAGGGAGACAAGGGCCGCGGGTGGCTCATGAGGTGGCTGCCGTCGCGAGCGCACGACAACGGCGTCTTCTTCGCCTTCGCCAACGGCGTCGGCGTCGACGACGACGAGGTCCGCACCGGCAACGCGATGATCCTCGACCCGTACGGCCGCGTCCTCGCAGAGACCTGGCGCGCGGCGGACGAGATGGTCGTTGCCGACTTGGACCCCGGGCTGCTCGAGCGCTCGACCGGGGGGAGGTGGATCAAGACGCGCAGGCCGGACCTGTACGGCGAGCTCACCCGCCCCACCGGCGGCGAGATCGACACGCGAGAGAGCCGCATGGGCGAAGGCGGCGGGCCGTAGGCGCCGCCGGCGAGGGCCCATAGCACGACCCCCATCACGCCATATATATATGTATAGCCCTGGCTTTCGCGATACATTCTCCTTCCGCACGGACTGTCATGAAAGCAGCCCATCATGACCCTCCCTCAGGGCGCCCGTCCGTAGGAGCCTGCACGAGCGTTCACGCCCGGGGTGATCACCGCTCGGCCGAGGGCGACAAGGCCGCCCACGACCTCCGGGCACACTCGCACGGCTCCCCCCGGAGCCCGGGGTCCGAAAGGCACGGCGCCCTCGGGCCGGTCAGCTCCGGGCCCCCGCCCGGGGAGTCTCCGGCGGGGGAACGACGCGCTTTCATCACCATCTCCCTCGCCCCCTGCAAGGGGGAGAGGGCAGGGGTGAGGGGGTGTCCCGCTACCGAGCAACCCCTCACCCTGACCCTCTCCCCTTGACAAGGGGAGAGGGGACTGGCCCACGGGGGCGGCCCGATGCACGCCCCCCTCACCCTAGGACGTTTACGTTCCATTTCTGGAGAGTTTTTCGCGGATTCTTTTGAGAATTTTGGAGACCGCCGGGC
>Ga0272441_10003912_pt1 | contig 27698 bp, 24 predicted proteins | sample SSMProp6N_FD_193582 | JGI IMG/M metagenome (GOLD analysis project Ga0272441, IMG submission 193582) | Marine sediment archaeal communities from Little Sippewissett salt marsh, Falmouth, MA, United States - SSM-Prop-6N | ecosystem: Environmental > Aquatic > Marine > Wetlands > Sediment ... | reverse complement strand
CGTGACGGCAAGTATAAAAAGAACGAATTTGCCTGTCAATGTAATAATCATCGCACCGATAAAGTGAAGATCCCCGCCGCAGGCAGCGGAGCATGCGTTGGCTGTTCAATTCAAGTCCCTTCGTCTTTATTTCACGAGCCCTGCACCGCGGGACATGACTGTCCGCACCGGCTTCCACAATCCGCGGAGCGGGCCTGACGAACAAACTTTGTGATTACAGGTTATTGTGGTCGCCGGACCCTGGCTGAATGGAGGAATGCGCAGTCAACACTCAACGGCAGACGGCACCGGAAAGCGTTGGGCCCGCCCTCGGAAACAGACAGACCTTCCGACCTATCCTTTCGATAATAAATCCTTTTCTCTGATTTTGAAAAGGGGTGTCACATGATTAAGGTATCGTGTCCGGCGAGAGAAGGGGCTCTCCCGCCGTGGAAAACCTGTGATATGAAATGCGCCTGCCTCTACGATCCTGATCTTTCAGGCATGCCCGGCGTCTCGCCCGCCTATTGAAGCCCTGAGATCACCACGGAAAAGGCTGCAGAGGCCAGTACCCAGAACAAGGTCTTTACCACCTGTTGATACCGGGGCAGATACAAGAGAGCGGGATCGGTCATCCCGAACATCGGTTCCGGGGACCGTTCCGTCGAATCTTCGGGAGTCACCATAAATACCAGCAGATCAAGAAAGTTAAGTGCCTTTCTCACCATAAACCGTTCCTCCCTTCTTTTCTTTTCATCCGGCCGGCGGTATTACCCTGCGAGCCGGCCCTTATTAAATCACCCGTTACCGGATCCCAACGCTCAATCCGGTCCTTCCAATTCATATTTCGAGAGGTTTCTCCGTTCTGTGCAGCAAGGAGATTCCGAACCTGTTGCGGCTTCTCATTTCTGACGTTTCATGACAATAGAATGTAAAGGATGCCGCGGTATCGGAAAGATTTTCGCTGTGACCATCCGTGTGCATTGAACCGGCCTTCCCTCCCGTCCGGTTTTTCCGTCATCTACTGTACATGTTGTATTCTACCACTCAGGCTCAAAATTTCCAGAGGATTTTTTTCTCTCCCACGATGACTGACCTCCCATCCTCTGCGAGCCGGAGAAATGCGCTCGCTGTTCAATTCAATCTTTTGTAAAGTGAAACAGCCTGTTGGAAACATTATATTGTGTAAAGTGCACCAGCCTTTGCGCTTCCAGGGTAAATGTTTTCAACATTGAGACAAGTAAGGCATCGCTGATATTGTAGAGGAAAAGGCCGGACGACTCTTTGTAGAAATTTTCGCTCATGAGTCTGTATTCAGGATGATTGTCGATATGGGTTTTCTCCAGAAAGGGATTCAGCTTTACCAGTAAACGTGCACCCGGCGTCAACAGGTTGTTCATGTAGCGTACAAGCGCAGCGGCATCTTCAGGATAAAGGTTATCAATTATATTTGAGAGGATTGCACCATCAAACGAGTGAGGCGTCAGGGATCCAAGCTCATCTATGCCGCCGGTTATAAATCTGCTTTTATCCTCAAGATGATGTGTCACTGCAACCGCATCGGCGATATTGACGGCACGGGAAGCAATATCAATTCCGGTAATGGAGGACGCCCCGGATAAGAGCGATGCAAATAGAAGTCGACCATTGCCGCACCCAAAATCAAGGATGGGGCCTTTTGATTGTGCCAGCCAGGCAATGGATTCATCGATTTCTTTGATGCCTGTTGCGGCCTTAGGTTCGTATATTACCTCCGCAGCAACAACGTTATTCCAATAGCGTTTCGCTTCAGCGTATTTTTTCACGTCTATCTTCTTTTTTCTCATGATTATTGACAATGGGGTGGGCACTCCCCACCTCCGGGAGGGTTATTGTGCGGCGATAACGACGAAGTTCTTCCTCTGTAAGAGTGAGTTGCATGCCTGTTTTTAACTGATTGCCATAGATATTTTACTTTTTATAGGTATGGTGCAGACCATGATTTTTCTGTCTGTCCAATGCGTTTCTCATTTCTTCCGTTACGGAAGCACCGTGTCTGTACTGGAATGGCCACATACTCTGCCGGTGGAAGAAGGCGACGCGGTCTTCATTGTGCAGGATGAGTGCCCTGTCCGGCTGGATCCCGGGCATGGCACTCAATTTGCCATTGATAAAGGTGATGCCCCGTTCCTCCGCTTTCATGCGCAATTTCTTCAGCAGGTCACCCACCGTAGCTCCCACAGGAACGCTAAGGGGTAAATGAGCATGACTGCCCAGAGAATTCTTCCCCCCAAACCGCGCCAGATCACCGTATAACCAGACATCGACCCTTATGTTTGCCATAGGCTACCCGCCCCCAATCGGCGGGAAGATGCCTGCCTCATCCCCCGATTTCAGAAGCCAATCCAGCGGCCGGGCCCGTCCATTGACAAAGGCTATCTTCACCTCTCTTGCAGGTATTTCCAGTTTCTCGTTCAAGTCTGCCACAATGGTGCCATCGGACAACTCAATCTCAATCGGGGTACCGGCAGAAATCCCGGGAACGTAGCGACATAATGTCGCGTATACTCTCACGGTAATCCTCATAGTTCTCGCATAGTGAAGGGCTGGACAGGGGTGGTTTCCCTGCCCAGCTCTTCAGCGAATTACAGTTCGCCATATACCGAATCAAGGTCGCTCTCCGATACATCAAAGACGACATTGTGCGGTGGCAACGGTTCCTGCAGCATGAACTCCGGTAAACGATCAGCTTCCTTGCCGAAACCGGCTGCTTCATTAAAGGCGCGTTCCTTCTTCAAGACTTCCGCACCATAGGCGACGATATCGTCTTGTGTCCACTTTGTACCCAGCACTCCATTGCACTCTTCGATCATGCCCTCGTATCCGGCAGGGATATCGAGAATCGCAAAGGCGATAAACAGGCAATGGCCGGAAGAGTCGATAAAGGCGGTTGCTGCCTGGAAAGCCCTGCTCAAAGCCGCCTTGCCTTCCGTTGAAAGGGGGTCCTGCTTTTCCATCACCCCTAAAATTTCCGGCGCAACCGTGTATCCCGCGGTATGATCAGCACCCATTGTACTGGTTGCATAGGTGATACCCAACCCCTTCACCGCACGCGGTTCATAGGCCGGCATTCCCTGTCCCTTTACCGCGGGCACACGATAAACACCCAATGCCTTGCCGGCCAATTCGGTACCGCCGCCCAGCACGCGCCCGAGACCGATCCCGTTGCCCATTTCCTCGATCAACTTGACAGCACCTTTGCTGTCTCCAAAGGGAATGACGCCTGCCTCCATGGCGACACCAATGGCTACGCCGGTTTCTATCGTATCGAGCCCGTATCCATTGCAGAGCTGAATCATCGTCGCGATATCATCCAGGTTGTCGATGCCGCAGTTGGCACCTAATGCCCAGCTTGACTCATACTCCACGCACGACGCATGTTCGGTTCCATCGGCGTTATACCAGGTATTGGAGCACTGAATGATACAGCCCGGACTGCAGGCGTGGTTGTAGAGTTCCTTTCCAAGACGTTCCTTGTTCCCCTCAAAAATTGCTTCGCCGGCGATCTTTGGCGCACCTTCAAAACGTCCGCTGGAAAAATTGTGGGTAGGAAACCCTCCCGCTTCGTTGAGAATGTTGGTAAGCACCGCTGTTCCGTAAGAGTTGAGGGCTCCTTTGGGCTTTGTAATGTCATGGGTGCGCAATGCATCGATCATCTTTTTACGACCTTGATCGAATAGCGCCTTATCGGCAATCTCCACGCCCGGGGCGCCATCCCCGTTAAGCACTATAAACTTGAGACCCTTGCTCCCCATTACTGACCCCAGACCGCCGCGACCTGAATATCTGCTTGGACGCTTTGCCAGGTCATTAAATGCTATTCCCGCGTTGCCATATCCGTATTCACCCGCCATACCGCACCCAGCGACAGAAATTCTTTTGCCAAATCGCTCATAGATCTTCGGGAATACCTCGTAAAGATCTTTCCCGGCGTATTCGGTGGCATCGAAGAATTCCGCTTTCGGTGTTTCGGCAGCCCTGTCCCACGTGATGTATGTTCCCCAAAATTTCTTTCCCTTCTTGGGTTTGCCTTCAACCACCAACGCCTTGATCTGCATTCTTGCAAGGTCTACCCCCCATGCTGAGCCTGCGTTGGATTCCTTGATGCCTCCGGTAAGCGGTGATTTCGCACCCGCCGATATGCGTGCTGAACTGGGGGAATCAGTTCCAGTTACGATTCCGGATGAAAATACGAGTTTGTTATTGGGACCAAGTGGATGGCAAAGCGGGGGAATTTCTTCAGAGACCAAAGTCGATGTCATTGCGCGGCCACAGAGATTTTTATAGGATGGAGGCGATTCCTCCAGGCGGAAGGTGGCATCATCCATGTTAAGTCTGATAATCCACATAGCTTACCCTCCTTATAATTCTGTGCCATGTCACGACTATTAATTGGTACGATACCTTATCCCTCAATTTTCTTACATCTGTTCCTCTTTTTTACCTCCTTTCCAATAAACTGCTGCATGGTGAAAGCATGTTCATTAATAAAATATTTTAAGTGCTTACGGACAACTCTCAGTGTGCAGACAAAAACCCGACACTCCATTCAGAGATTACTTAAGGAACTGAACAATGTCAAAAGAAAAGTCATGAGAGTAGACGTCAATGTAAAATCATCCCTGCAACTTAGAACAGGTGTGGGCCGTCAATAGAACATGCGGTCAAGGAAGAACAGACCTTTTCGTTGCGAAAGAAGCAGCTTTTCAAACAGTACATGATAGCGGGCTTTCTGCGTTTGACCTCCGGACATGCTTGCACATATTTCTTGTACCCGAAAGTTCCAGACTGCAGGTACGGTGCTTTACATAACAAAGGGCCGGTTTCGAAAAACCGGCCCTTTCGACTCAATGCGGTTAAGGACGTTTACAGTTTGAAGAGCAGCTCGGCGTATGTCGGGACGGGCCACATATCGGCGGGCACCAGCATTTCCAGTGCGTCGATATCGCCACGCAGGGCCTGCATGACCGGGATGACGTTATCCCGGCAGACTTCGGCCTTTTTGACGGTATCGTCGGTCTTCTGCGCCCTGTCCGTCGCCGCTTCCAGTTTCGCCAGGTTTTTGTAGGCAGAAGCCAGGGAAGCGCTGACTTTTTTCAGGAGATCTTCCTGGACCGGCGCGGAGACCGACAGGGCCTCGAAACTCGAGATGGAATCGGCCAGGGAGGCCGCATAGTCGATCCCCGCGGGCAGGAACTGCTTCCTGACCATATCGACAGCCGTCATCGCTTCAATATTGATCTGCTTGGCATAGTTCTCGACATAGATCTCGAAGCGGGAATGCAGTTCCTTGGGCGAGAGAACCTCATACTTTTCGAAGAGCTTGAGCGATTTCGGAGTCACGAAGGCCTTCAAGCCGTCCACGGCGTTGCCCGCATTGGGCAGGCCCCGCTTTTCGGCCTCTTTCAGCCAGGCGTCGGTATAGTTGTCGCCGTTAAAGAGGATCCGGCCGTGCTTCCTGTAGATGTCCTTGATAATCGCTGTCGCTTCGGCGTTTGTATCCCCGGCCTTTTCAAGGCGGGTGGCGATCTCGTCGAGGGCTTCGGCCGCAATGGTATTCAAGGCGACATTCACCCCGGCAATCGATTGCGCCGAACCAACCATCCGGAATTCGAACTTATCCCCGGTAAAGGCAAAGGGAGAAGTCCGGTTGCGGTCGGTATTGTCTTTCGGAATCGCGGGCAGCGTATCGACGCCGACATGCAGAACCTGCCGGTCTTTCGTGGAGAGTTCCTTGCCCTTTGAAATTTTCTCCAGAATCTCCGTCAGTTCGTCGCCCATGAAGATGGAGATAATGGCCGGAGGCGCTTCATTGGCACCCAGACGGTGATCGTTTCCGGCGCTGGCGCAGGTACCCCTCAGGATGTCGGCATGGGTGTCGACGGCCTTGATCAGGGCACTCAGGAAAAGGAGGAACTGGACATTATCGCTGGCCGTACGGCCCGGATTCAGCAGGTTGACGCCGTCATTCGTCGCAAGAGACCAGTTGTTGTGCTTGCCCGAACCATTGATGCCGGCATAGGGTTTTTCATGGAGCAGGCAGACCAGGTCGTGCCTGAGCGCCACCTTCTGCATGGTCTCCATGACAAGCTGGTTGTGGTCGGTCGCAATGTTCGTCGTCGCATAAATGGGAGCCATTTCATACTGCGCCGGTGCAACCTCGTTATGCTGGGTTTTGGAGGTAATGCCCATTTTCCAGAGTTCTTTATTCAGATCCCTCATGTAATCGGCGACCCGGTCCTTGATGGCACCGAAATACTGGTCGTCCAGTTCCTGCCCCTTGGGCGGGGGCGCACCGAAGATTGTTCTGCCGGTCAGCATCAGGTCGATTCTCTCCATATAAAAAGATCTGTCCACCAGGAAGTATTCCTGCTCGGGACCCACCGTAGAGATGACCTTGGTGGCGGTGGCATTCCCCATCGCTCTTAAAACCCGCAGCGCCTGTGTGGAGACGGCCGCCATGGATCTCAGCAGAGGGGTCTTCTTATCGAGCGCCTCTCCATGATAAGAATAGAAGGCAGTCGGAATGGTCAGGGTCACATTGCCGTTTTCATCGGTCTTCAAGAACGCCGGTGAGGTGCAGTCCCAGGCCGTGTAGCCCCTGGCTTCAAAGGTGGCACGCAACCCGCCGCTGGGAAAGGACGAGGCATCCGGTTCACCCTGAATCAGTTGTTTGCCGGAAAATTCCGTGTTGCAGCTGCCGTCCGCGGCCGCAGAGATGAAGGAATCATGTTTCTCGGCGGTAAACCCGGTCAGGGGCTGGAACCAGTGCGTATAATGCGTTGCGCCCTTCTCAATCGCCCAATCCTTCATGGCGTTGGCGACCACGTCGGCGATGTCGGGACGCAAGGGGGTGCCCTTTTCAATGGTTTCCATCAGGGCCTCGTAAATATCTTTGGTCAGGCGCTGCTTCATCACCTTACCGTTAAAAACATTAGAACCGAAAATTTCTGTCACATCCATAATTCTCTCCTTTAATTGAATATCGGATTCGCATTATCTGAGATAGATAATACATCACAATCTTCATTCCCCCTGCTAAAAGCAAAAGTTGTGCCAATATTTTATCTATAATATTACACGATAGTTACGCATGAATACTCCTTCATGATCATGCATATGCAGTACATTTCTGTCGGCTATGATGCCCGATGCCTACCATTTTGTACCATTTTATCCGCATCGTTCCCTCCGCGAAGGACTTTTTCATGGGAAAAGGCTGTTCCCCTTTATTTATTTTCAGCGACTTCACAGTTTCCTTTTCCCGGCAAGAAATCAGATCTATTCCCTGATTACATTTCGCCCACTTATTGATTGAGCTCTTCACGAAGGTGTTTCGGCAGGCCTCTGACCACCAGGTCGTATGAATCGTCGATCATGGCATGAACCAGTTCTTCGGGCAGGGTCCCGTCAAGGATGACCGTGTTCCAGTGGCGTTTGTTCATGTGGTAGCCGGGTCTCACGGCGGGGTAAATGTCCCTGAACATGAGGGCGTCCCCGGGATCGCACTTCAGGTTCATCCGCAGGGGATCAAGCGTCACCGCCAGGAGGGCGAACATCTTTCCTCCGACCTTATAGACCAGGTATTCGGGACCGAAGGGTCGGTCTTCCAGGACGCCCCTTTTCCGAAGCATATAGTACCGGAGGTCATCGATCTCCATGGCGTTTCAATCCCGGCAGGCAGAGAGGCGGTTTATCCCTTTCTGAAGACGAAGACAAAATCACCCACCCTTTCATGGCCGTACAGATCGACATCGGGCCATGTCTTGATTTCCTTCACCTTCAGAAACCCGCACTTCTCGAAGGCGTCCGCAATCCGGCGGTAATCGACCTTGAATTCTACGTGGTCGGCGGAACTGCTGCAGAATTCTCCGAAGGCCTCGACATAGTCGTCGGAGACCAGATCATGGGCGCGCAGATAGGAGAGCCGCCGCGCGTAGAAGTCGGTATTGGCCTTTTTGAATTCCTCTTCGCCTTCATAGGGCGGAATGACATAGTCACCCACGATGAAGAGGCCGTCCTCTCGGAGAAGTCCGTGCACATGTTTCAGGAAGGGAAGCTTGAAGGGATCTTCGAGATGATGATAGCCGAAGGTCATCAGCGCCGCATCGAAGGGTGCATCGCCGCGGTAAGTCCGCACGTCGGCCTCGAGAAAGCTGAAGTTTTTCCTGTGTCGCATTCGTTCCCGGGCCGCCGCGAGAAAGGGGGTATGAAGATCGATACCGGTATAGGTAAGATCGGGCATGTCGCCGAGCATGCCGGCCACCAGTCCTGTTCCGCAGCAGAAGTCTATCACCTTGGCGGGCCCCTGCTCCCGGGATTCGGCAAATTCCCGAGCCACGGCGGCAAGCACCCTGAATTCGAGAGATGACATCAGGGCGTCATATTCCCGTGCCTCTTCCTCATAGGTGGTATTCATATCTTCCCGCACAACGCTCCCTCCTGACGAGGCACCATGCTGCCTCAGACCGGCCGAATTGTCAAGCGGGGTGACGGCATCGGGATCGCCGGACGGCACGGCATTGACATTCGTTCCCATACCTGCTACCTCATGGCCCGTCACCATTTTCAGGAGGAACGACCATGAGCGTTGAGAGTGTGAAAACCTTCTTCGAGAAAGAACACCTTCATTTCGAGATCAGGGAGTTCGACGACAGCACGGAAAACGTCGAGAAAGCCGCCCGGGCACTCGGCGTCGAACCGGGACTGATCGCCAAGACACTGGCCTTCAAACTCAAGGACAGGAGCCTCCTTGTGGTAATGAAAGGTGACGCCCGGATCGACAACCGCAAATTCAAGGATCGATTCAAAGTCAAGTCACGAATGATGACGTTCGACGAAGTCGTCGAAGCGACGGGCCATCCCGTGGGCGGGGTCTGTCCTTTCGGTCTGGCTCAGGAAATGGAGATCTACCTCGACGAAAGTCTCAAGCAGTATGAGAAAGTCTACCCGGCGGCGGGTTCGCGAAACTCGTGCATCGAGATCACCCCCGATGAACTCTGCAGAATCACCGGCGCGGAATGGGTGGATGTCTGCCGGTAAATCATCCCGCCGGACGCAGTCCCCGTATCCGTTCCCTTCCCCGTGACGATGCACACGCCGCTTGTATCCCTGCCGCATATATGTGATAAATAGCGATATCATACATGCAGCAGGCCGGTTCAACAGTCGACCCGGCCGGAAAGAAACGGGACAGGATGGAAACAGCCCTTCTCAACGAAATCCTGATTATTTTTATCCTTTCTATCGCCGTTATCGTTCTATGTCACCGTTTCCGCATCCCTTCCATCGTGGGATTTCTGATTACGGGGGTACTGGCGGGGCCGCACGGCCTGGGACTTGTCGGTGCCCTCCACGAGGTTGAAATCCTGGCGGAAATCGGGATCGTCCTCCTGCTGTTCACTATCGGCATGGAGTTTTCTCTGAAGCGTCTCCTCTCCATCGAACGCCTGGTGATCGTGGGCGGTTCATGCCAGGTTCTCATGACGGTGCTGGTCATCCTGTGCCTGGGCGCATTGACGGGGCGTCCTCTCAATGAAGCAATCTTCATGGGATTTCTCGTCTCGCTCAGCAGCACCGCCATCGTGCTCAAGCTCCTGCAGCAGCGGGCTGAACTTGAAAGCCCCCACGGACGAGCCACCCTGGGGATCCTGATCTTTCAGGACCTCGCCGTCGTTCCCATGATGCTTCTCATCCCCCTGCTCGCCGGCACCGGAGCCTCGTCCCCTCAGGCTCTGCTGGTCCTGGCGGCAAAGATTGCCGGCATCGTGCTCCTTGTCGTGGCCGGTGCGCGGTGGATCGTACCGCAGGTGCTCTTTCAGGTGGCACGCACGCGCAACCGGGAAGTTTTTCTTCTTACCATTATCGTCATCTGCTTCGCCATCGCCTGGGCCACGTCAAAGGCAGGTCTCTCACTTGCCCTGGGCGCCTTTCTCGCCGGCCTTATCATCGCCGAATCGGAATACAGCCACGAGGCGATCGGAAAGGTGATCCCCTTCCGCGACGTCTTTACGAGTTTCTTTTTCGTTTCCATCGGCATGCTGCTCGATACGGCCTTTGTATTCCAGAAGCCCTTTACGATCCTCCTGGTCACTCTGGGCATACTCTGTATCAAGATGATCACCGGCTCCGGTGCGGCCCTCCTCACGGGCATTCCCCTCCGGACGGCGCTGCTGGCAGCCTTCGCCCTCTGTCAGATCGGCGAATTTTCCTTTATCCTCTCGAAGACCGGCCTCAGTGCAGGGCTGATTCCCCAGTCCCTCTACCAGCTCTTCCTTGCCTGCTCCGTCCTCAGCATGGCCGCCACCCCCTTTATCATTTCGCTGGCCCCCCGGGTGGTCGACGCGGTCACGCGGCTGTCTCTGCCGGAACGACTGCTTTCGGGGTTCCATCCGCTGGAGGAAATACCTGAAACCGTCAAGAGAGACCATCTCGTCATCATCGGCTTCGGCGTCAACGGAAGAAACGTGGCGCAGGCCGCCGGTACCGCCGGCATTTCCTACGCCGTGATCGAGATGAATCCCGAAACGGTCCGTGCCGAACAGCGCCGGGGCATACCGATTTACTATGGCGACGCCACCCAGGAAGAGGTGATCCGTCACGTCAACACGGAAGATGCCCGGATCGTCGTCGTCGCCATCAACGATCCTGCGGCAACGCGACGGATCACCGAAAACGTCAGGCGGCTGGCACCGAAGGTTCATCTCATCGTCCGCACCCGCTATCTTACGGAGATGAAACCGCTCTTCGAACTGGGTGCCGACGATGTCATTCCCGAAGAATTCGAAACGTCGGTGGAGATCTTTTCCCGTGTCCTTGCCCGGTATCTCATTCCCCATGAGGAAATCGAACACCTGGTAACGGAAATCCGGTCCGACGGCTACGAAATGTTACGAAGCCTTTCCCGAACACCCTCGACGATTTCGGACCTGAAGCTCAACCTCCCCGATGTGGAGATCAGCACGTTCCGGATATCCGGAAACTCACCCATGGCGGGAAAGACCCTGGCCCTGATCGAGTTGCGGAAGAAGTACGGAGTATCGGTGCTGGCAATACGGCGGGATGAACGCATCCTTGCCAACCCGGCGGCCGATGCGATGATAGAACCGGGCGACATACTCTATGTCCTCGGTTCTTCCAAATCCATTTCCGAAGCCATCACGGTCATTCGCGAAGCATCTTCCGAACAGGAGAACCGGCCATGAAGCGGACAATGCTCATCCTGGCGTGCCTGGCCTGCGTCACCTGTGCCGCCCATCATCCGCCACTGGACACCATGGAGCGTGTCGATCTGCACCGTTACCAGGGCCGATGGTACGAGATTGCCCGCCTGCCGAACTGGTTTCAAAAAGAGTGCACCCGCTCAATGGCAACGTACACACTTCTGAAATCGGGGAAAGTCGGGGTCCGTAACCAATGCGACACCGCAGGAGGCCTCACGAAGATATCCCGCGGTACCGCCTCCGTTGTCGACAGGGAAACCAACGCAAAGCTGGAAGTTGTTTTTGACAACTGGTTTTCCCGGCTTTTTCCTTTTTTCACGAAGGGAAACTACTGGATCCTTTATCTTGACGCCGATTACACCAGAGTAATCGTGGGAACACCCGACAGGAAATATCTCTGGATTATGGCCCGGACCCCGAACCTCGATGACGCAGTCTATCAGGATCTCGTCACGCGCTGCACGGCGCTGGGCTTTGACACGACCGGGCTCGTCAGGGCACCGGGCACCCCATAGTAACGGTGGGTCCTCACCGAAAGAAGATACCGGTCCATGAATATCATTTACACAATCGGCACCAGCAACCGCACCATTGAAGACTTCGGGAACATCCTCCTGCACTACAAGATTCGGGGCCTCATCGATGTGCGGCGTTTTCCCGTAAGCCGCTTCGTCCATTTCAGGAGGGAGCACCTTGAACCTTTCGTCACGGGCAAGGGGATCGACTACCGGTGGATGGGGGATCTCCTGGGCGGATTCCGTGCGGGCAGTTACGAAGAGTACCTCGCGACGGACGCATTTCGTGAGGGAATCGCCGCGCTGGAACAGGGGGCTCTCGCCCGCACCACGGCAATCTGCTGCGCCGAACGCCTGCCCTTGCAATGCCACCGCAAATTTATCGCCCGCCATCTCGAAAGGCGCGGGTGGCGGGTCCTGCATATCCTCGACGAAGCTCATCTCTGGCGGCAGCTGCAGGGAGAGCTCGATCTGTAATATCTTTTTTTCACGTCACACCAATTTTTACACAACAGAATAGTCCGATACATCGCATCGGAAAGGTCCCACCCCCGTTACGCAACCCCTTGCGCTCTCCTGAAGAGCGTCCGCCCTACTGACTTCAATGCACCTGAAATACACCCACCCATCCCCCCGAATGGGGTCTCCGCCGAATGGTATCTCCCGGTCACATCACATAGATTCCGTTCATGACGAAAACGAGAGAGGACGAACCGGGGTTCCGGTTTCGAATACGAGGCAACAATCATGAACGGCACCATATCATTCAGAAATCACGGGACATGGCGGCAGGCACATCGAGTATCGGCACTCCTGCTGACCCTGGTCATGCTGGTGAGCGGATGCGCCACCCTGTCGCCCGGCACATATAACAGGTCCGCCATTTCGGCCGACAAAGCCTTCACGGGAATGACCACTCCCGCGGAAACACCGCCACTGCAGGCACTCTCCGATGAAGAGTTTGAAACATTTATCGCCGGCAGAAAGTCCGGGTATCAAACCTGTTTCACGGAAGCGCCGGGACCGCCGGTACGCACGACCGCACCCCCTGAACCCCGGCCTGCTCCGGCGCCCGTCCTCCACACCGGGGATGACGATTCCGACGGATGGATCATCCTTGCCGGAGCGTCGCGGATCGTCCTCACGGGCCTCCTGGGCCCCGGCATCGCCTTCGTAATCGCCGGAGAAATCCTGGCGGCGGGGGTGTATGGAATTGCGTCGCTCTTTACGGGAAATTAGGGAAAGACGGGGCATCACCCTGTCCCCCCTTCACCCACCCCGCACAGACACCAGGTTGGAGGAAATAGGCTCTTCTCCCCATGCAAATAGGGTCTTTACCCAATTTTGTTTCTTCCTGCTGCTTGTTAGGTTGCACCCAGGAACAGAGAAGAACACACCCGAGAGGTGTTCAGAAAAGAGGTAATCAAAATGAAACGCGACAGGACATACAAAAATAAAAAGGAACGGGGACTTATTGCCGCGGTGCTGCTGATATTCCTTTTCCAGAGCTACGGCTGCGCCACGCTCTCCATGGGAACGGCCGGCCCGAATGCGAGTGCGGCAAAACCGCAGGTGGAAATGTCCCTGGCGGACAGTGTTCCCTATGGCCCCCGGGCGCAGGCCGATCCCGAACCGGTAATCCACAAATCGAAATCTCATTATCAGACCTACTTCACGGAACCGCCGGGGAAGAGACAACCCAAGGCGGTCGTGAAAAAGCCCGATCCACATCCGACAGAGGTGAAAGGCAGAACGGGGCTCTCCAACGGCGAGTTTCTGTTCATCATATCCCCCGCCGTCTTTGCACCCTATCTCATTGGGCCGGCGACGGGACTCTTCATCGGTATCGCCGATGTCGCCGGGCTGGTTCATACGGCCGCAACGGACCTGCGTCAAGATGTAAAAAGCCGGCGTGCCTATCGCACAACGCAGCAGACCGCAATCGTGCAATCCGGTCCGGAGAGGCAATCCCTCGACACGGCAATGTCGAAATCGACCTTTCTCAAGTAGTGCTCGTCATTGCCATATTGTAAAGAATGACGGCTTCGTAAAAAGTGCAGCTCCCCGCCCACAGGGCGGGGCTTCCCGGTAAGGAATTGTTTCATTATAGTGTGCCCCTTGACCCCGCCTGCAAGGCGGAGCGTGCGGGAGCACTCCCGGGCCAACTGCGGCGTACCATACGTACTCTTCATTCCCCAGGATTTGCGCGCCTTGCATTTGAAGCTTTTTACTTTGCCATTGAATATTGACTTCTTACAAAGCCATCAAGAATGATATAGAAGTAGAAGCAGGGAACAGATGAAGAACAAAGGATCCATAAATCGACGCCTCTCGGGGCAGTTGTCGGAGCTCTGCCGGAAGGGGGCAGGAATGAAAGGAACAAAAAAACAAACGGCACCATTGAATAAAGAGTTCTACCGGACGATCTTTGAGACGTCCTCCGACGCGCTGCTGCTCGTCGACCTGGAAGGGAGGATACGGGAGTGCAATCCCGAGGCCTGCAATTTCCTGGGATATTCCCGGAACGAACTGCTCCGGCTCAAGGCGACCACCCTCCTCCCCGATCTGCTCTCAAAGCATATTCCCGACATGATTGACGAGATCTCATCGACTGAGAGCCCCTTCATCTGGATTGCCGCCAAAAGAAAGGACGGCCGCATCGTACCGGCCGAGGGAAACATCAAAATCATCACCGCCGGCGGGGAGAACCTGCTCTATGCGTGCATCCGCCACGCGGCACCTCTCAAATCGACACAGATCCTCCTCCGGGAAGGGGAGATTACGTGGCGCCGCCGGGACGATGACTTTGTCATGCTTGGCTTCAGCACGGCCATTGAAGAAGTCAAAAGCCGTATCGCACAGGACTATGTGGGAAAGAAGGCGAGCGAGATACTGCAGAGCAGGCCCGATCTATTGAAGGATCTCAGAGAATGTTTCGACAGGAAAACGTCTCTGCGAAAGGAGGTTTCCTTTCGAGTAGATGCCGACAGCGACCTGACCCATCTCTCGCTGACCTATATCTTTGTAGAACCCCACTTCGTCATCACCCACATGGAAGACATCACGAAGGAGATCATGGCCAGGAATGCCCTTCGGGAGAGCGAGCGACGGCTGTCGACGCTCATGGACAACCTTCCCGGCCTGGCCTACCGGTGCCTGAACGACGAACACTGGACAATGCAGTACATCAGCGGCGGCTGCCTGGGAATCACGGGATACGAGGCAGCGGATCTCTATGAAAGCAAGCAGCTCCGGCTGAGGGACCTTGTTCATCCCGACGATTACGAATCCGTCAGGGAACAGCGGCAGGAGGCCCTCCGGGACAGAAAACCTTACATGCTGGAATACCGCGTCGTGACTGCGTCGGGTGACAAAAAATGGGTCCTGGAGCGGGGCACGGGGATCTACGACGAGAAGGGAACCCTCGTTGCTCTGGAGGGCCTCATCACCGATATCGACGACCGGAAAGCGGCAGCAACGACCCTTCGGAACGAACGCGACCTCATTCTCAATTATCTTGAAATGACAGGAACCATCATCGCCGTCATCAACGAAGATCAGAAGGTCATCCTCGTGAACAAGAAAGGCTGCGAAATCCTCGGGTACGACGGAGAAGAACTCATCGGGAAAAACTGGTTTGACACCTGCATCGCCGAACGGGAACGGGAGGAGGCGCGGGACCTCTTTCTCCGCGTCATGGCGGGGAAACGAAAACCCGCCGACTACGTGGAACGGACCGTCCTGACCAGAAAGGGGGAGGAAAAGGTCATCACGTGGCACAGCTCGGTCATCAAAAATGCCGTCTTCAACATCTCCGGTCTGCTCATTTCGGGAGAAGATATCACGGCGCAAAAGAAGGCCGAAGCGGAACTGCGAAAATCGGAACAGGATCTGAGGGAGCTCTCCTCAAAGCTTATCGAGGCCGAAGAGAATGTGCGACGGCGTATTTCCCGGGAACTGCATGACAGCCTCGGCCAGTACCTGACCACCATCAAGGTAGGTGCGGAAAATGCCATGCATCAGCTCCGGGAAGACAGCAGGACCTCCTGTGTAGAATTACTGAAACAGCAGGTATCACTCATTCAGGGAGCAATTGAAGAGGTCCGGAGAATATCCCGTGACCTCAGACCCTCCATGCTCGATGATCTGGGTATCGTGGCTACGATTTCCTGGTTCTGCCGGGAATTTCAGGCCGCCTATCCCCGTATCCGCATAGAGAAGACAATCGACGTGTCGGAAAAGGAGATCCCCGACGACCTGAAGATCGTCATCTACCGGATACTCCAGGAGGCCTGCAACAATACGGCCAAGTACGGCAGGGCCTCGCACATCGGCATTCATCTCAGCAGGATCGAGGATCGGATCGAGCTCATTATCGAGGACAACGGGAAGGGGTTCAACCTGCGGAAAATACTCACCACGGAAAGCCCCCGGAAGGGGCTCGGCCTCGAGAGCATGAAGGAGCGGACCCAGTTTTCCCAGGGATCATTTCATGTCTCCTCCCGTATCGGCAAAGGGACGAAGATCCATTCATCCTGGCCCTGCCAGCCTATCTGCTGACGATCCCCTTCTCCATGGCGAAGGCCGTCAACTCCGCCGCACTGTGGAGATCGAGCTTCTTCATCAGGTTATCACGGTGCTTCTCGACGGTCTTCAGACTGATGCAGAGGATGTCGGCAATCTCCCGGTTCTTGTGCCCCTCCGCAATCAGCTTCAGGACCTCCCGCTCACGCTGTGTGAGCGTGTCCCATGGTGTCCGGGGAGTCTGGTCCTTCCCCCCCTTCAGATATCCGTCAATGACCTTTCCCGAGATTTCGGGACTGAGGTAGCGCTGCCCCCGCAGCACGCTCTTGATCGCCATGACCAGTTCGTCGAAATCGGCATCCTTCAGCACGTAGCCGTCGGCACCCGCCTCGAGACTGGCAAAGACGTACTCCTCCTCCTTGTGGACGGTGAGCACCAGGATCTTCGTTTCGGGACACTCCCGCTTTGCCTCCTTGATCGCCTCCATGCCGTTCATCAGGGGCATGGACAGATCCATCAGGGCAATATGGGGTTCCTGTTCCGAGATCAGACGGACGGCCTTGATCCCGTCTTCGGCTTCGCCCACGATCTCAAATTCAGAGTGGGAGGACAGCAGTGATTTCAGTCCTTCCCGCAGAATGGTGTAATCTTCGGCTATCACGATCCGTTTCTTGTCCGGCATAACATTCCTTCTGTAAAGTTCATCACTTAATGACACCTTATAGCACAGGCACGTAACAGGGCACAACATTATCGCGTACCCCCCACTCCCCTTCCCCGCGAAGGGGGACACAATCAGTAATTTTTTCAGCGGGAAATAGGCCCGAATTCTTTTTCAAATAGGGTTTTCACCCGATGTATTAATTCCTCAAGGGTATATATATTCGCTTTGGTTCTTGAGAGAATGACTTCACCGCTTCGAAGGTGAATATCCGAACACGTATACGTGTTCGCCGGGAGACCGGATACAACAATTGAAAGTATGGATGAGAAGGAGAATGAAAATGAAAATCACGGGAAAACAAAAAAACATGATAGGGGCCGTCACGGCCTGCGCACTTTTGCTGTGCTTCACGGTAGTTTTGACCGGCACCGCTTTCGCGGAAAACACGACCACGGCAGCCGGCCACATGGGAACATTCTGGAGCGAGAAGTATTACGCGAAACACCCCACCCCCAGGAACGAAATCATCAGGCAGTGGGGAACCCCGACGGCGATTGAAAACCTGGGCAATGGGACGGAAGAGTTAATTTATCACATCGACAACACCCTGGGGATCGGGGATCAGTTTTTCACAATCGTCAATAACCGGGTGGTCAGCAGCGGCATCTGCACGGGCGCGAGCAAGGCCCACGAACCGGCCACGAAGGGCTTCACCGGCACCTTCTGGAGCAAGGAATTCTACACGAATCATCACAGAACGAAAGAGGAGATCCTGCAGAAATGGGGAACACCCGCCCGCATTGTAAAACTGGAAAACGGCAATGAAGAACTCTACTACCCCATCGATAATACCATGGCAATCGGAAACCAGGTCTTCCTGGTCGCACAGAACACCGTGGTGGCAAGCGGGATTGCCGACAGGGTTCCCGAACGCTCGCCCCTCGAAGCCAACGGCCTGAATGGGACCTTCTGGAGCACCCGTTACTACGCGGAACATGCCGTCAGCGAGCACGATATTATTCAGCGATGGGGCAACCCCACGACAGTCAGGAAACTGGCCGACGGCCGCGAGGAACTCTTTTATCATATCGACAACACCATGGACATCGGCGACGGCGTTTTCCTGATCGACAAGGGCAAGGTCGTTGCAAGCGGTATCTGTGACGAGACGTGGGAAACACCTGCCACGGCGGCGAAAGACGGCGACGCACCCGCCTGGACCAACTATTCCTGCAGCGGACAGACGACCACAAAACAATAACCGCCCCCACCCAGGAAAAACACCGGGGCCAGGTTTCGGCATTCGCAGAACCCAGCGTCTGTGAGATGCCGACAACCTGACCCCGGTTCTTGGACCCCGGTTTTGGAACGACACGACGACAGGTAATGTATCAAATGAATGCAGGCAGACATAACAGGATCATCTATGCGCTCATGCTTTTTCTTTTCCTTGTGATACCCGGCGCGGCACATTCGGAAGAGCTGACCTTTGAGGACGCGTTGAAGATTACGGGAGCAACCCATGAATCCATCACGGCGGCTCAGATGGAACAGAAGCAGCGGGAACAGGAAAAACTGGCCGCGCAGGGACTCTACCTGCCCACGATCCGCATACACGGCAGATACACGCGCATCGACGACCCCGTATCAATCGATCTGAATGACATGAGAACGGTGATATCGGCGCTCCACCCGGCGGTGCCGTCATCGATGATACCGTCCTTCGAGATGACCCTCCAGGACGATGCATACCGGGAAGGCTCCATCGATGCCACGTGGCCCCTCTTCACGGGGGGGCGCATCACGGCTGCCAACAGGGCCGCCGAGGCGACCGTCAGGGAAGCGAAGGAAAAGGTGCGCGGGAAGGAATACGCCACCATATCGGATTTGACCCGATACTATTTCGGTCTGCGCCTGGCCAGACAGGTGGTCGATGTGCGGCTCGAGGTCCTGAAGGGAATGGAACGGCACCTCTTTCAGGCCCGAAAAATGGAGGAACACGGTATCATCTCCCGTGCGGAACGGCTCCATGCTGAAGTAGCCTTTTCCGAAGCGGACAGGGAATTCAAAAAGGCGGTCCGGGAACTGGATCTGGCACAAACGGCCCTGAACAACATCCTTTCCAGCGCCACTCCCGTCGACCCTGTGTCACCCCTCTTCATATTCGGGACGATAGAACCCCTTGCAATATTCCGAAGCCGTGCAGCCGAGAACAACCCCGCGCTGAAACAGCTCGACGCAACGATTGACCGCGCACACCAGGGATACGAAAAGGAAAAGGGCGCTTATTTCCCCGAAGTCTATCTCTTCGGCACGAGAGCACTCTTCGAAAACGACCTGACAGCCCTGCAGCCTGAATGGGCCGTGGGAATCGGGGTCAACTTCACCCTTTTCGACGGCATGGCCCGCAGGCGGCACGTAACTGCGGCACAATACCGGGAGAAAGAGATCTCTCTCCTGGGAAAAAGGGCACGGAAGGATGTGGATACGCTGGTGGAACAGAATTATCACGAATTGATGAAGGCGCGGGAACAGTATGAGGCGCTGGAAACATCATGCTCATCGGCGGAAGAATATCTGCGGGTGCGTACCCGGGCCTTCAATGAAGGGTTTGCCTCGTCACTGGATGTGGTCGATGCGGAGATGGCCCTCTCCCGCGTCAGGATCGAGCGGTTACGGGCCATGTACGATTTCGACGTGGCACTGGCCAGGCTCCTCGAAGTGAGCGGCGGAAGCGAAAAATTTGACCAGTACAGAATGCGGTCGGCAAAGGGGAAAACAGATTGTGAAGAAAAGTCATAAAATCGTTCTCATCATCATGTGTGCGGTTTCCGCCCTGACGGTCCTGTCCGTGGCGACCTGGTTCATTTCACGGCCCGTACCGACGGTCCTGCAGGGACAGGTCGAGGCCACACAGATAGACGTGGCGTCAAAGATCTACGGCCGCATCGACCAGGTAACGGTCAAAAGGGGCGACAGAGTCGACAAAGGGCAACTCCTCGTCTCCATTGACAGTCCTGAAATCATGGCCAAATTGAAACAGGCGATCGCGGCGGAGAAAGCCGCCACGGCCAATCGCACCAAGGCCTATAAAGGGGCTCGGGAAGAAGAAATCCGGTCCGCCCGCGATGTCTGGCAAAAGGTGAAGGCCGAAGCCGATCTGGCGGAAAAAACGTTCAACCGTATTCTGATACTGTACCGCGACGGTGTAATTCCCGAGCAGAAACGCGACGAAGCCGAAGCACGATGGAAGGTGGCCCGCAGGGCCCAGGAAGCGGCCAAGGCGACCTATGACATGGCCGTGGCCGGCACCCGCGAAGAAGACAGGGTCGCCGCAAGTGCCATGGCGGACAAGGCCTCCGGGGCGTTCTATGAAGCGGAATCATACCTTGAAGAAACCCGCCTCGTCGCGCCCATTTCCGGTGAAGTAATGGATATCATTGCCGATCCTGGTGAAATGATAAGCCCCGGCTATCCTGTCGTTATCCTGATCGACCGCAACGACATGTGGGTCACCTTCAATATCAGAGAAGACATGCTGGAGAATATCGTGATGGGAACCATACTCGATGCCCGTCTTCCCGCCTTCGGCAACCGCATGATACAATTTAAAGTCAATTATATTGCACCGCTGGGTGATTTTGCCACCTGGCATGCCACCAAGGCGTCGGGCGATTTCGATCTCCGGACCTTTGAAGTCAGGGCCGTCCCCGTGGAAGCGGTACCGGCACTCCGCCCCGGCATGAGCGCGATTCTTCTCATGGACGAAGACAAATGAAGACTTCAATGGCACGGGAAGAACAGAAAACGAAAAGAGGCTTTATAACGGTCCTTGTTCGTGAATCAGGTCGGATCGCATCCAATCCGCTCTATGCGATCTTTACCTTTGTTGTGCCCCTCGCCGTCTTCGCACTTCTCTGCACCATCTTCCACGAAGGAGTGCCCCGGGAACTTCCCCTGCTGGTATATGATGCCGACCAGTCAAGCTTTTCACGGCAACTGATACGCATGCTCGATGCCTCATCTACCATCCGCGTAGTTCCGGCACCTTCAGGCATCGAGGAAGGCAGACGCCTTGTCCTTTCAGGCAGGGGCTATGCCTTCATCGTGATTCCTGAAAACCTGGAAGAAAACATCCTCACGGGACGCCCCTCGGAGGTGATTGAATATTATAATAATCAGTTTCTCCTGCCGGCAAGCCTTGTCGACAGAGATGTAAAAAAGGCCGTGGCGACCCTGTCGGGCGGCGTGGAACTCCGCCTTCGCCAAAAATACGGTGAAACGCGTGAGGCCGCCCTGGCGCACCTGCAGCCGATCCTCATCGACAGCCATGCCCTCTTCAATCCCCAACTCAATTACGTCTATTTCCTCGTGAACACCCTGCTGCCGACGATGCTGCAGATATTCATCCTCATGGTCTCCGTCTATGCCCTCGGCATCGAGCTGAAGGACGGCACCGCCGGAGAGTGGTTCGATGCCGCGGGGGGAAACACCCTGAAGGCGGTGGCGGGCAAACTGCTTCCCCACACCCTCTGCTTCCTCTGCATCGGATTCTTCATGAACACCCTCCTGTTCCGGTTTCTCGGCGTCCCCCTCAGGGGGAGCATCGTTATCATCATGCTTTCCACAGCTCTCCTCGTCTGCGCCTATCAGTCGTTAGCACTCTTCTTCGTCGCCGTCACCGCGAACATGCGCCTGGCCCTCAGTTTCTCCGCCTTTTATGCCGCTCCGGCCTTTGCCTTCGTGGGCATCACCTTTCCCACCATAGGCATGCCTCTCGCGGGAAAGATATGGGGCAGTCTTCTGCCGCTTTCGCATTACCTTTCCATACTGGTAGACCAGTCCCTCAGGGGTGCTCCCGTCTCCATGTCCCTCCCCTCGATAGCGGTGCTGACGGCCTTTGCACTGATACCTTCAGCGGCCGTCATGTGGCGGTTCAAGAAACTGATGACGGTCAACACATACTGGGGTCGGTCATGAAAGAAATTCTCAGAACCTGGCAGCGGGAATACGGGATCATCTTTACGGACGGTGGACTTATCCTCATATTCTTCGCGGCGATTCTCGTCTATCCCCTGTTCACCACCGTTCCCTATTCGCCGGAGATACTGCGCGAGATACCTGTCGCCGTTGTCGATCAGGATCATTCCCGGCTGAGCAGACAGTTGGTCCGGATGACCGATGCCACCGAATCCATGCGCGTGACATCGACACCGCTGAATCTCGCCGAAGCCCGCCGTCAACTCCTGGCGAAAGAGACCTGCGGCATCATCGTCGTTCCCCACGATTTTCAGCGGTCAATCCTGCGGAATAAACGGGCAACCGTTGCAGTCTTCAGTGATGCCACCTATTTTCTCATATACCGGCAGATCCTGACGGGCATGGTCGGCATAGGCCAGTCATTGTCCGCAACAATCGAGATAGAACGCATGGGCATGGCGGGACTCCCCTACCTCCGCGCCCAATCGGCCCGGGAGCCCCTGAGCCTGAAATCAATCCCCCTCTTCAATCCCTCCGGCGGATACGCGAGCTACCTGATGCCGGCGGTATTGATGGTGCTGCTCCAGCAGACACTGCTGATCGGCATCGGGATGCTCAGGGGAACGGCCAGTGAAATGCCCCGCCAGACCATGCCCCGCAGAGGCAACGTGATAGGCACCGTCCTCGGTAGAACCGGTGCCTATATGTCCATATATGTCGTCCACGCCGTATATTTTTTCCTGATCCTTTTCAGATTTTATCGCTACCCCCAGCATGCCGACGTCATGACCCTCGGCATGATTCTCCTCCCCTTTCTCCTGGCCGCGGTCTTTCTCGGCCAGGCCGTCGCGGAGCTCTTCCTGCGCCGCGAGCTCTCGCTGTTGGCCGTGGCACCTCTTTCCATCCTGGCCCTCTTTATCGCAGGGTTTTCATGGCCCGCCGAATCGATACCGTCGTGGCTGCGCACCCTCTCCTTCCTGCTCCCCTCCACGTCGGGTATCGACGGGTTTTTCAGGGTGAACCTCATGGGTGCCGACCTGCGGGACATCGCCGGCAACCTGGGGATTCTCTGGGGTCTCGCGGCGGGATATTTCGCGCTCGCCTGTCTCTCCCTGCGATATGGGATAAAGCGGAGGAGCTGATGTTCCGGCCGGGATATCTTTGACGGAGTCGACACATCCCTTTACGCGGGAGGCCGGAGAGTACGAACCGCAACGTACTCAGTCGTCTACATCGGAATTTCCCGTGAATCTTCCGTCTGACTTCTTCTTTCCAACTGCTGTCCCCGCCGTCTCGAGCCACCCCGTTCGGACGTCCGACTGTTCATCAAAAAGGGGCACGTAGGGTTTGATGTCAAGCAGCGGCGTGCCGTCGAGCATATCCAGATTCTCGACATGAAGCGTGCACCCCTCCACACCGGCGAGCCTGACCACCGACAGACCGATGGGATTGGGACGCCTGGGAGCCCGCGTGGCAAACAAGCCCCGCTTTTCGGTATCGAGAAAGGGCACGACCTGAAGTGAAAATCCACTGTTGAGGTGGAAATGATAGAGCAGGATGAGATGGGAGAATCCGTCAAGGTCCTTCAGACCGCCGGCGTAGTCGGGATAGATTTCCACGGTTCCCCTGGTGCCCCGCGCCCCCGAAGGCTGGATGGGCATTGCCGCGGGATCGGAAAAGGGTGTATGGATGATGCCGATTGGCTGATATTCCAGTTTCATTACGTTCACCTGAAGGTTTCTGCACCTGCCATGTCAGCCGGATAATCCTCCGGCGTGAATCGTTGCGGCCATTGCCGCTGATAAAACCCCGTTACTGGTATCAGTGATCGAATAATTTGCCAAGATAAAAAAGGAACGGCCCTGTAGAAAAATGCACCCGCCGTGGTACGACCCTTCTCCGTTGCGGCAGCAGAGACAACGGTATCGGCACTTGCGCCCCTCGACCGGTCACGGCACATAATATTTATGTGAAGCTCCCCGCCCACAGGGCAGGGCTTCCCGGCAAGGAATTGTGTAATTATATTGTGCCCCTTGGCCCCGCCTGCAAGGCGGAGCCTGCAGGAGCACTCCCGGTCATTTTTTTATTGACAAAGAATGTTTTTAGGGGTAGTGATTGCGATTCTTTTTGATATCTCGGGGTGTATCCCCCACCCGAATGAATCTCCACCCCATAAACGGACTGCGTGACTGAGTGAGCGGAGAAGGTAATGACGCCACGGGATAGTGCGGGGAGGCTGTCTTCATGCAACAGGCGGCACAGGGCAATCCCAATCCCCTTCCCCGGGGCTGCAGTGACAGGGGAACGCGATAAAAAGAACACAGCATGTGTGAATTGAGGGAACGAAAAGGTACAAAACAATGAGCAAGGACATCATGAAAGTCAGAAACATCGGGATCAGCGCCCATATCGATTCGGGCAAGACGACGCTTACGGAGAGAATTCTCTACTATACGAAGCGAATCCACGCCATTCACGACGTCAAGGGAAAAGACGGCGTCGGGGCCACCATGGACTCCATGGAACTCGAAAAGGAACGGGGCATCACTATCGCCTCGGCGGCAACCTTCTGTGAATGGGACGGACACGAGGTGAATATCATAGACACCCCCGGACACGTCGATTTCACCGTTGAGGTTGAACGGTCACTCCGCGTACTCGACGGAGCGGTCCTGGTTCTCTGTTCCGTGGGAGGCGTCCAGTCGCAATCGATCACCGTTGACCAGCAGATGAAACGATACCGTGTCCCCTGCATTGCCTTTATCAACAAATGCGACCGGAGCGGCGCCAATCCCGACCGCGTCATCGCCCAGCTCAAATCGAAACTGGGACACAATGCCGTGGCCATGCAGGTACCCATCGGTCTCGAAAGCACCCACCAGGGTGTCGTGGATCTCGTCACCATGAAGGCCCTCTACTTCGATGGAGAAAAGGGTGAGGTCATCCGTATCGAAGCCATCCCGGAACAATTGCAGACCGAGGCGAAAGAAAAGCGTGAGCTTCTCATTGACGCCGCATCCATGTTTTCCGATGAACTCACCGATGCGATCCTGGAAGAACGCGACATTGCACCGGAGCTGCTTCTCAACGCCGTTCGCAGGGGAACACTGCTGCGACAGATCACCCCCGTCTACATGGGTTCCGCTTACAAGAACAAGGGCGTACAGCCCCTGCTCGACGCGGTGACAGAAATCCTTCCCAGCCCCCGGGAAGTTACCAACGAAGCGCTCGACATGAAGCAGGGCGAAACCTCCGTTCCACTGGAGAGTGACGCCACAAAGCCGACGGTTGCCCTTGCCTTCAAGCTCGAAGACGGCGCATACGGGCAGCTTACCTACATCCGTGTCTACCAGGGCACAGTAGCGAAAGGCGCCACCGTCGTCAACGCCCGGACGGGAAAGAAACTCAAGATCGGCCGGGTCGTCCGCATGCACGCCGACCAGATGGAAGACATCAACGCGATTCCGGCAGGCTACATAGGAGCCCTCTTCGGCATAGACTGCGCCTCCGGCGACACCTTTGTTTCACCGGGACTCAATCTCACCATGACCTCCATGTACGTTCCCGAACCGGTGATTTCCCTGGCCATCGTTCCCAAGGACAACAAGGCCCAGATCAACATGTCCAAGGCCCTGAACCGTTTCACCAAGGAAGATCCCACCTTCAAGACCTACGTTGACGAGGAAACGAACGAAACGATCATCGAGGGAATGGGCGAGCTTCACCTCGAAGTCTACGTCGAACGGATGAAGCGGGAATATGACGCGGAAGTCTCCACGGGCAATCCCCGCGTCGCCTACCGGGAAACGATCACGCAGCGGGCCGACTTCAACTATACCCACAAGAAGCAGACCGGCGGCGCCGGTCAGTTCGGGCGGGTTGCCGGCTACATGGAGCCGGCCGGCGAAGGCGACTTCGAATTCGTCAACGAAATAACCGGCGGCACCATCCCGACACAGTACATTCCGGCCTGTGAAAAGGGATTTCGGGCATGCCTGAAAAAGGGGCCCCGGATGGAATACCCCGTCACCGGCATCAGGGTCGTCATCAACGACGGCCAGGCCCACAGCGTGGATTCCTCCGACATGGCATTCCAGGCGGCGGCCATGGGAGCCTTCAAGGAGGTCTATTCCAAGGCAAAGCCCGTCATCCATGAACCGGTCATGAAGGTCGTGGTCGAAACTCCCACGGTGTTTCAGGGAGCCGTGATGGGCCTGTTGAATCAGCGCCGCGGCATGATCGTCGGTGCACAGGATGAAGGCGTCATGTGTGTCATAGAAGCGCAGGTACCCCTTGCCGAGATGTTCGGATTTTCCACGATCCTTCGATCGTCGACCCAGGGACAGGCCCAGTTCACCATGGAATTTTCGCAGTACCGGCAGGTTCCCCAGTCAATCGCCGAAGAACTGATCGCCGAAGCGGCAAAACAGAAAAAGACCGCCGTGGCATAACGGGCCACGGCAGGAATTCGACAATCGATGATATGCAGACACAGGCACGGATCATCAGACTTAAAGACAGGAATCTCGCTATGTTAAAAAATGACCTTATTTTACGGAATCCCCTCCGTCTCATGGGGAAGACCACCGACGAAATCCTTCATGAAGGAGGGTTCGGCGCCGTCCTTTCCCGGGCGGGTGTGGGCAAGACGGCACTGGTGGTGCAGCTGGCCCTCGACAGCATGCTCCGGGAGAAAAACGTCCTCCACATCAGCCTGCAGGACCCCATCGAAAAAGTGACCCTCTGGTACCGCGAACTCTTCCAGAATCTTATCACGGAATACAATGCCGAGCAGATACACGACCTCTGGGACAGGATTCTTCCCTGCCGGTTTATCATGACCTTCAAGATCGCGGGGTTCAGCGTCCCCAAACTCGAGGAACGCCTCGCCGATCTGACGGAGCAGAATATCTTCACGCCATCGATGATCATTATCGACGGTTTTTCCTTCTCCGAATCGGAATTATCCCAGCTGCCGGGACTTAAAGAACTGGCGGAGCGATGCCGTATCCGCCTCTGGTTCACCGTCCCCGTGCATCGTGATGAAACCTTCGGACCCGATGGTTTTCCCGTAAGGCTTGCGGAAACAGCGGACCTCTTCGATGTCGCCCTGGCGCTCAAACCGGCGGATACCGAAATCCGCATCGAGGCCCCGAAGAGCGGAGAACCGGATATTCCCGACACAGGAATCTTTCTCGACCCGGCAACGATGCTTATCAAAGACCGCCACTGACGTTTCCATTATAATCTTTTCTGCGCGGTCTGAACGGCATTGACATCATCTCCTTCCATAATCATGGAAAGAGACGATGCCATCACCATTGAGGCAAGGAACAACATACTGTAAATTACGGTAACGGTCCCGCAGCAAGCATACTTCAGCGGACACCGCTTGCGGTGGGAGAAACTGCTTCTAATCCCTGATTTCCACCTTGCTCTGCAACACCGCAGGCAGGGTCGCCATCATCTCGGCAGTGGGAACACGGCCGGGAATAAAAGGCGGTTGCCCCATATCCTCTAATATCTTCAGGCCTCCCTCGGAATCGAGGAGATATGCCAGGAAGGCAAGGGCGGCGTGCCTGTTCGGGGCATTCTTGAGAAGCGTTACTCCATAGGTGCACGATTTCCCCTTTATATCCATAAAGGTCCCCGGCTTTTTCCCCGTCACCCTGACGACGGCCCCGGCATAGAGATCGTCACATCTGTAATTTCCCAGGTTTATTTCGTCGGGCAGGCTTATATACTGCAGGTCGTGCTGAACGGCAACGGAACGAT
>Ga0272441_10003911_pt1 | contig 27707 bp, 24 predicted proteins | sample SSMProp6N_FD_193582 | JGI IMG/M metagenome (GOLD analysis project Ga0272441, IMG submission 193582) | Marine sediment archaeal communities from Little Sippewissett salt marsh, Falmouth, MA, United States - SSM-Prop-6N | ecosystem: Environmental > Aquatic > Marine > Wetlands > Sediment ... | reverse complement strand
AAGATATTTTTCTTTTTTTTGCCCTCACACCAAATGGGGTGAAAAAAATAAAAATATCGTTCGATTGTCAAAGAACTAATTTATCGTACCATCTCCTTATGCTTGTATCCATTTTAATCGTTTTACACATTTCGTATTTATTTTATATATTCCTTCATATATATAAGGTGTCCGCGGACAGTCCGGGGGGAGCTTGCCTTAAGTCGTTAATTAGAGTCTTGCTGTAATTGTCATCCCAATTGCTCTATGCCTGCTATTGATACAGTTGTTATGAGAATTTTTCACAGTTATTCTCACTGTCTTGAAACAGGGGGTGGCGCGTTATGGCTCCACATATCTTCGCAATCTTCATATGCATCACAAGCAGGAGGTATTTCATCGGTTTTAACATCCCTTATTAATGCCTGCTCTATAATTTCAATATCTTGCTGAAGACGATAGTGATGCCAGGGAAGGTACTCTAATACAATAACGCCCGACTATCCAAGGTTAACAAGTTCTCGAACTGTTTTTATACAAAACGTATCTATGGGCAGATGTTGTTCTTCGTTATTACGTGCAGACAAATGGACAACTGGAATATATTGCCAATATTTTTGTATAATGCACATGATCATATCATCATTATGAATATGAGAGGTGTCTAACGTCATTGGAAGCTTGGCTTGAATAATTTCATCTGGTGTAAATATCCGTTCATGACCTGTGAATGTTTCAATAGCGATACCGACTGGTGTCTTATGTTGTAAATGCCGCAGATTAATACACTCTGTTTCCTGTAAAATTGCTTTGTTCTTTTTAGAAACTCGATTGGGGTGAACAGTAATTGTTTTGGCACCAAGATCTTCGGCAATCTTAATTGTCTGCTGGCCCCATTCAAGAAAATTGTTGTCATTTATCTTTGCCATGGTAGCATGAACAGTGCTGTAAACGATATCCTTTCTTTTCAATATCTCGAGCATTTCTTCAAATTTAAGAACAGCCTTTTTCCAATAAACGTATCGGTATGGCAATGCCAATTCTATCGGAAAGTCAACGCTTTTTAGACGTTTATCGATTTGATCAATGGTTTCAAATCCGACACGAGCTGAAACTGTAATTGACTGTTTAGAGATTTGATTTATTTTTCTTTTTGCTGTGTTTATTTTTAGAATTCATAATACCTAAATTCTTTTTGTCACTCGTATCTTGAGGTTATTATCTTTGGTATCTATATCCGCTCCATTAGCTAAAAGCAGCTTAACTATATCTTCGTGTCCTCCTTTTACAGCCAAATGCAAAGGTGTATTTCCAAGCCATTTAGCATGTATATTGGAACCCCTGGCGATCAAATACTGGGCCATCTCCTTGTGTTTATTTAAAATTGCATGGTGCAGAGCTATCCGGCCATCAGAAATCTTTGCGTTTATGTCTATCCCTTCTAAAATAAACAGCTTTGCTATTTGAATGCTGCCAACACTAGCTGCTACATGCAAAGGAGTTTGTGAAGAATAAGTTTTTATATTAATATCTGCTCCTTTGGAAATCAGATATTTGGTTAAGTCAAAATAGTCTTCATGAGCTGCAATATGTAAAGCGGATCAGCCATATTGATCTTGTTCATTAATATCCGTCCCATCAGTTATAAGCTGTTCGATCCTTCGAAGAGCATTTTCAGCTACTACATCGTTCCAAAGTGTGCTTTCCCAATCTGTCATTCTTTTGCCTTTATACAGAATAGTCTTTGCAAAATTTTTATTTTTTATCTTCCAGTTTTATTCTGCGGATACTAGTCTTTTATATCAACTAATCTCAAATCTTATAAATCTTTTTATCTTAGCCTGTCCACCAGTTTTTTTTGCTGTTTCTGCCAATATTTCTGCAATTGTTTTGTCATTGTCCTTTACGAAAGTTTGTGTGACAAGGTAATTATTTTCGACAAATTTTTCAGCTTGATCAGAGGCCAAGTTGCGATCGACAGCTATTGGGTTGAGGGCTATAATATGCATCGCTATATCATTGGCTATAGATCTAAGGCAAACAGCTACTTGTTCACTATTTGTTGCGATTTCAACCATCGAACCTAACTTTCTGTTAAAATGGACATATGCTCCTATTACACCGCTGCCGATAAGCCGGTACTTTTTGAAATTGCCTATTTCTATTTTTTCACCGGTCTTATTTGCGCAATCGGCTATAAGCTCCTGAGATGCTATGTCTTTTGCGATATTTTCCTGAATGTCCCGGTTTGCCTTAGAATCTTCACAAAGCAGAACTGACTCGGCAAGCAGATTTGCAGTTGTGACAAATGGTTCGCTTCTGGAGGCGAAATCCGTTTGACAATAAAGTGTTGTCAATACGATTGTTCTGGCATCTTCACTCTTCCTGCAAACCACTATGCCGTTGCGGACACCTTTGATTGGCTGAAGAGGCTGTATTTGTGAACGACTGCGTAAAAGCGATAATGCCTTATCTATATCACCGTTTGTTTCCACAAGAACACGCTTGCAAACCATTATTTGGCGTCCACTCATCTGTCGGAGTTTCAGCACCATTGCGTTTGTAATAGCTTTCGAGTCAATAGGCAAGTGTGAACTATTTGCAATGTTTCTGGTATATGTTTTTTTCAGCATTGTTTTGCCATCCTATATTTTATTTTCTATTACACTTGATATGAAGTTGTTAGGGATCCAGATAGACTCGCTATACCGCATTCTGTCATCACCATGAGCTGGATTATGAATAGCCTGGAAATAAGAGTCTCGCATTTGGCTCTTATAAATCTTCAACATTTCTATTTTTCTCCTTAAATCAACTTCACTAAGCTCGATTACCCTAGGGATATAGTTAGTACCATTACAAACTATTTCTTCATCAAGCGGGATCCTTGAGTAAGGCTGGTCATCAACTAGGTACAAGGTTGTATCTTCTTTTTTTGAGATCACTGCTGTAATAACCTTAAAAACTGCTTCATGATGTGTATGTGCCCTTAGACGACCAGGCATTGGACAGACTACTACGGTGGGCTGGATTCGCCGTAATAACTGTAGCAATTGTCTTTCAAGACCGGAGTCAAGCCTTGCATTATAAAATGTGTTTACGTTTGTGTCATGGCTGTCATAAAAACCAAGTTCGTGATATGCAGCATCAATTTCATGGCAGAATCTGCAATCTTCCTCCTTTCGGATTTTTGGTATCGAGGCCCTCTTTATCCGTGTTGTAGATTCTGCCAAATGAAAAGATAAGGAAAAGACCGTTGCAAGGTGCAGAGGCTCTGGCAGCAATCCTCTGTTTATGATATGCGTTGAGGACATGCAGATATCATCTGAATGTGGTGATATTAATAATGTGCCCATTTTCTTTCCCATTCCGTTGCCTTGCAGTCTTTTTCTTTTTATGTATTTAATTGAGTGCTTCTATATATATATGATGTCCGCGGACAGCCTGGGGATCAGATCTGAAAAAGGTGTGTTAACAGCAAGGAAATGGTAAAATCTACAAAGAAGTTACAAACAAATGACGCGTTTTTATTTATACCACCATTCACCAATGACAAGATTTACTCCGATTCGAAAGTCATGATCGGGTGCAGAGCCTGGGGCAGAACTTCGGTAATACGCTAAAGGAACCAAGTACTCAGTATAAATAACGAACCGGTCGAGCCATTGCCAGTCCGGAGAAAGACAGTGTCTTGGCAAGCAGAAACGGATGCCGCCGCCGCCAAGCAGTCTATTTTCCCACGCATATTCACTATTCTCACTAAGTGAGCTTTCCAGAATAGCATACGGAGAAAATGTTGATACGATACCCGCATCAGGTTTTCTGAGGCCAAAGCGAAAAGAGTTTGCAAAAATCAACGTATTGTAATTTTCATCGAACCCATTTGTAGAATTCCATATCAAACCATTCCATATCTCGGCCCAATAAGGTTGGCTCAGGTCATGAACATTGATTTCCTTCCAATAATCCAGGCCGGCTCTCAATTGATGGTCAGGTCTCCAGGAATGCTCATCTTCCTTGTAATAGACGTCGCTATATTCAACAAAAGCATGCAAGGGCCAAAGCCATTGCATAATTGGATTTTCAGACTGCCTCATTTCCTGAGAGCTGAAAGGATAAACCTGAAAGCCATATCCCGGTCGGGCTCCCCAGTTATTTTCAAACTCATACGGTCTGTTCGATTCCACACCGGATAACCGTACATAAGGACCCCAGGAAAAATCATCTCTTCCTGGTGGAAGCCAAAAGTCCGCTCGTGTGTCCCATTGAAACATCGTTGTTTCATGACCGGGTTGGTAAAATTGTGTTTTACGGTAGCTCAAATCGAGATTTGCAGAAATCGACAACCAATCGCCAATACCAATTCTGCTGGTTTCTAAAGGGGCGCCAGGATACGAAAAGCTGTCATGCTCGTTTTTGATATCAGATGATGCTTGCTCTATATCCTCAGTTAGAAACTGTGTTTTATTTTCATTAATATCGCCAACTTCAAAAGGATTGATGTCTAATTCAACAAAAACGAGCCATGCTGCAGCACCTATATTATTGTATGGCCAATGTTGAGGAAACACGGCAGGCATAGACAATTGCGGTTGTTCTGATGGAAGGCCATGGGAGTCAGTGAGAGCGACGTCATCAATAAATAGTATGGTTTCTGCGGGATTGCCAATATCTTTCCCAAAAGAAATTCCAATGTGGACTAATTTTTCAAGATCTACTTTTTGGGAAATCGAACCTAATTCCGCCGTGTATTGTTTCCACTCCAAATTGATCTTCGAAGGCGTTGGAACAATGGCTGCTTGTACAGCGTAATTTTTTGCGTTGGCCTCGCGGAACAATAATTTTACCCTGGCTCCATTTATGCTTGGCGTCTTAGCCCAGAAAGAAAACTGTTTATATTTACTTGCATCGAAAGGTATTATTTCCTTGTTTTCATTCATTGGGCCCAGATCAATTCCCAAACTGGCCCAACCACGATCATTTGTCAAACACATATTCGAAGCATTTACCAAACGAAAAGACTGCACGCCAGTATGTACATTTTTCACTGAATAGTCCGGACATTCGGGTTCATAGTAGCAACTATAGGGTTCTGTAAAATTCTCTTTTTTTATCCTTTCCCAATTTGGCTCGGCATCACCATATACTGCAACATTACCGAAAAGACAATTCGGATGGCCCTCAAAATGAGCGATAAGCATATCCCCTGACTGAAACTGCTGGGTGATTCCAGGGAAGGTGACACCTACTGAATAGGGAATTGCACCGTTTCGGCTTTTTAGATATCTTAAGGATTTTAGCATTGAATTTAAGTCATTTGCCTGATGCCCTATTCTTCGAGATGCCAGGATATATCCGGCTGTACCCTCGGACCAAAAACTTTGCCTAGCTTGATCGCCGAAAGTTATTTTGGAATAGCCAACAAGTTTCGTGGCCATATAAGAAAAAGTGCAACGATGTTTATCTATCCAAGGTAGACCATTGTGAACCCTATCCTCGGTTATTATCTTTTCCGAAGCTTCGCATCCAGCAGCTTTTAAGGCCAGTATTGTCCATGTCTGGCTATCCAGTCTTTCGTGAAATTGACTGATTTCCAAGGTGCGATTATTGCTGTATCCCGGATAATAACAACTTTCTGCCGGATTCCACATTTCACGATTAAGCCAGCGTGCAGCCTCTATTGCTGCTTTGTTGTACCTGACATTTTTTGTGACTTTATACAATCCGGCCATAAAGGCAATGAAATCAGCATTGTGCTCCGTACTCGTCCAGTTGAATAACTGTCCATTTTCATCATACCCTCCTGGTATGGACCCAGCGGATTTTCCATCTGTTACCTGGAGATCAAGCATAAATTCCGATAGTTTTTCAGCAGCAGCAAGATACTTTGTTTTATTAGTGAAAAGATGCAACCTAAGCAAAGCGATCCCCATCCAGGCATTTGGACCGACGGCAATTGGCTTTGCAGTGATAGCTCGGGAGCCGGCATGATATCCATCAGCCCATGCTTTTAGTTTTTTGTTGCGAATCTTCAACATCCCATCAGCGCAATTTTGGGAGGCATCCGTTTCATCCAAAGAGTTAAGAGTAATAATCGTGATGGCCTGATCATATGTCCAAGCCGTATAATCTCCCGGCATGTCATAACTGCGAAATAAACCGGTTTGTGAATTTTGCTGTTCTTTTAGATAATCAGCAGTCTTCATCTCTGTATTATAATTGGGGTAGAAATTATCACTGGCCTCTGAATTAACAAGAGCTATTGAAGACGCAATTATGTATGTTATAAAAATTAGCAAGATCGGCAATCTCATAAGTTATTTCATACACCTTTTTAATAGAGGGCTATAGATTAGTTATAATATTGTCCAGCTTTGCGGCCCATGCTCCAAATAATTGCGGAATTAAACTGCTATTCTCTTGATAAATATCAAGTGCTTTTTGTCCCCCGGGACTCTGACAAATTGAGCAGGCACAGTCATAGATATTTTTCTCTTTTATAAGCATTGCTTTTGCTTTTTGTATAAAATCTTCTTGCTGCGATGTAAGGTTTACAAGGTTAAATCCTATTAATTTTTCCCACCCGTCTATGCTCCGGGGACATTTATAGAGTTCATCAATAAGCACGTTTTGATCAGTAATAGCTGGTAGAGTGCTTACAAAATCAATTATGTTACATTTAAATGACATTTGTTTATGTAGCATAAACTCATACTTTGGGAAAGTACCGATTTCTGCTTTGATCATGAAATCTTCATGTGAAAGCATATTGTTTCCGACTGTAAAAACACAATGACTTGAAACAAATAGACATATATCTTCTCTGAACCGAGCAATAAATGTTTGCGCCGTATCCTTTTTAGGGTCTTCCAGTGCTGCTTTATATTGGCGGACAAAAATGTAGTCACTCAGGTTAAGTCCTGGACGTGGCACTGACTGATTAAAATTGTATAATAATTGACGAATTATTAATAATTCAAACAACGATGTCAGTTTATGATTTTCGAATCTGCAAGATTTAAGTGTTTGGTTCTTATGAACCAAGTTAAGTTCTAATGAAATAGCTTCGTTTACAAAGTCGTATCCAAAATCAGCTTGAAGTTCACATCTATCTAAAGGAACCTTATTAGCAGGAGCAGCCTTTTTATAAATGGGGCCCAGCATTGTCACAATGTCATCCAATTTCGTGCCAACTTGTATAAGATAGTTATTGGATGTTCCGGTTATGCTGTTAATGTCCTGAATATCATCCTTGATCTCTTTAATTTTGCGGCGTGTATCGTCCAATGTGCTAAGTTTGTTGTTTGCGGATCGGACTTCTGTTTCTAAGTGTTGAAAGGTGTTCTCAATTTCATCGAAGCCTGCAGAGATCGAAGAAAACAGAGGAGAAATTTGTCCTTCAAGTGATTCAAATTGACCGGAAATTTGTTTCTTTGCAGATTCCAAGGCGCTGGTTATGTATGGAAATTCTTTTTCCATATAAACTTTTACGTCTTTAATGCCTCCTTTTATGGTTTCGATCTTTCGAGTCATAGATACCAATACTATGAGTATAACAACGGTTAACAAGATTATGATAATAAACCATACCCCATTGCTGTTCCCCTTTTTTATAATCTCATGTTGAATTTCCCTGGCAGCGGCATCGAGTTCGGCTGATACTTCGTAGAAATCTCTTCTGTTTGAAATAGATTCCAACGCATTGTAAAACTTATCCAGGCCGGTTTGGTTTTCAATAATGTTGACCCATTGCGAAATCGAGGGATATGGTTGTGCAGATTTCAGTATTTTTTCGATATCCAGTGAGTTCCATCGCGGATATTGAGTAAAGAACTTTTTTAGGGCCTGGGTATTGGCGGGTACGGCGACGGTGGCCTTGTACATTTCCACGCCGATCTTATCTGCAGTAAGATGTTCGATCAGTTTTCTGCCTTTCACGCTAGTCATGCCCAAATGCGATCCGCCCAGAAAAGAAGCTGCTGGTTTATTGTGGATATCCGGCAAAGAAACGGCATAGATTGTACATTCAGGGTTCCGCTCAAAGACGGAGCTCATATATAATCCACCGAAAACAGCATCGTAGCGGCCATCAACTAATCCCTGTGCCATAACTTTCCAGTCAGGCATTGACCTATTATCGCCGGAGTCGAAATAAACCAATTCATCTTGCCTTAGTTGGATTAATTTGTTAATTCCTTCCAGAGCCTCATTCCGCATGAAGGCCACTTTCCAACCACCTTCTTTTTTTTCTAAAAAGGTTCCTCCAAAGAAGTATCTGAAGGTATCGTGTAATATGTTCCAGTCCTTCTTTAAGCTGATCCCCAAAGGTGCCTTCCATGAAGATCTCTTGTCGATTTGCGATTCTTTACGGTTTTTAAGACACTGTGAAAAATCCTCGAATGTCGTAAGCGTTGATGGGTCTTGGGTAAGCTCCTGGCGGACATAAAGAACACGTAGGTCAATTTGCCACGGGATCGCATAGATTTTCTGAGAATTTTCAGGGCGGCATGTTTGGACAAGAGTGTCAGGGAAATGGCTCAAGTCCGGGTTGTTCATAAAGGGAACTAATAATTTTTCACTCAAATAGGCCGTCCAGGTACTTGGAACCTGAACGACATCATAATCCTGTCCGTGAGCAGTAATTTCATAGAACGCCCGAGCCCAGGATACAAAGCGGATATTTACCTTAACTTTTTCCGTTTGTGCAAAATCCAATAGTTGTTCACAGATCCAGCCTTGTTTGTTCAGTTCCAGACCTTCCCATTCCTGTGATGTGTTGTCAAAAACCAGGTAAGATGAGTAATTTGGATCATCAATCGAAAAGAGATGGATTTGTTCATCCTTCGACTCAATGGGCATTAAAAGGATGGAGATTTCGGCTCCGGATATGGCTGGAGCAGAGAAAAAGCTGGTGCAAAGAACAACTAAAGATATCGTCAGATATCTTATTATATTCCGTTTCCTGAGAAAACAGCTTGTTGAGTTGTCCATTCCCTGATTTCTTAGCAAAATCCAATTCCTTCCTGGCTCATATTCATGCCGTAAAAGCTGCGTATATAGTATACCCTGTTTTTTTACATTACACAAGGCCATTCTATGGCCAAATGCATCCAGCGACAATCGGCTCGGCCTTGTGAATATATAAGCTCTCTTTCATAAAAAGCCCTACTCCGCAGACAGTCCGGGGACAGCACAGTATTACAGAGAAGGTAACAAGGGAAAAACGGTTTTGATAGATAGAACACTGAATTGAGGCTAATAAAATGAAAACACACAAATATCCATACATTCTTGAGTTGCATCTCGGGTGCAGTTGCCGATTGAACTGTACGTTTTGTTATCGAAACGGAGGAACGTATCGAAACCATCAAATGCACATTTGCGGAGGTACGCTAAAAAAACTAATAGTTGATTTTGCTGAATCAGGCGGTCGCGAATTATATATTTCCGGCGGACTTGAACCTTTCACTGATTACGAAATGGTTTGCCATTCGCTTCTTTTGGCAAATAAAGCAGGGCTCAAGGTACGTGTTTATACAAATGGAGCCGAACCAATACTCCAGAAAAAATGGATTCAGGAGTTACTCATTTGTACAACAGCACAAATTCGTTTTTCTGTACATGCCAGAAGCGAAAAAACCTATTCAAAGATAACCGGAGTTCAAGGCGCAAGAGCAATATTCACGTTGGTAAAAGAAAATATTCTATCGCTTCTGGAACAAAAAGAAAAGACCATGCCGAAAATCGGTATTTCATTTGTTGTCAATGAGACAAATATTACTGAATTGATTGATGCGGCAATATTTTGGAGCAAGTTTGGCGTGGATTTTATGGATGTTCGCTTTGATGTACTGGCAGTTGATGATCAAAGCAACAAATTCCAAAGTATTCTGAATACTTTCCAGCAACTTGTTGAGTCAAACGCATTTTCTCCGATGCAGGTCAATGTGGGAGATTTCAAACAGGGCAAACCGATACTGCCGAAATGGTGTTCGGTCCCTTTCTACAAGATCGTAGTGGATCGTTTTGGCCTTGTTTGGCCGTGCTGTCTTTTGGCACAGCCCGGAAGCCGTCCTTCGTGGGCTTGCTTGGGAAGTTTAGCAAAGCAAAGGTATCCCGATATTTTGAGAAAAATCTCAGATAAATTTCCAAGGCGGCATTGTGGTACCTGCACCCCCTTCGAAATAAAGCAAAACAGCAGGTTAAGTCTTTCGGTGTTATAGCTAAAGAATTAAATTGTTCAGACCGTCTGCAGACATCACAGTATTACAGAGACGTTTATGAAATTAAGAGAAAAAAAACTAAGGTAAATATATGAAAGGATAGACCATGATTCCCGAAAGAAATCGTCCAAAACCTGATCCCCCAAACGTACGTTTAGTGGATACAATGCTGAATCAACTTAAGATGAAACCTGATACAGGATTTGTTGCGGTTAAGCAAATGTTGAGTCGGCAGCCCGAAACTGTCAAAGCAGCATTGCTGGAAAGACTTGCGAAACACTATGCAAAATCAAATCCGGAGTATCTTCGGAAGGTTGAAAATGAAATCAAGCAATTAAAACAACCGCCACGCAATCTGGCTGTTCTTGAGACGGTAAGAGATGACGAAATGGGTAACCGGTTTGCAATTGTCAAAGATGGAAATAGTATCTCAGAAGTGGAAATTTCAGGCGATGTAAAGAAGGAAGAGTTAATACCCGCCAACCGGGTCGTTATGCCAAAAGGTTGCGGAGCAATTATTGGGGTGAGAAGTTTACCGCCGGCATGTCCGGCAGCAGAATTTGAACGGGTCCTAAACGATGGCCGCCTTTTGATGAAAATCGGAAGTGACCATCTCGTCCTTGGTCGAGGAGGTGAATTGCTCAGTAATGAGGTGATTCAAAAGTTGAAACCGGGCGACTTGCTTGAATACGATCCTTCAATCAATTATGCAATTCGGATTGCACAGAAAGCTGTCAAAACAGCACAGTATCTTGGCGAACCACCTAATGTAACCTGGGATGACATTGGCGGAATGGACGGCGTCAAAGAAACTATCGATAGTGAAGTTTTAGGGCCTTTGCTGAATTCTAAAACCTATAATTTTTATGGAGTGTCCGTTCCGCGAGGGATATTGTTTGAAGGCCCGCCGGGTGTAGGCAAGACTATGATGATTAAAGCAATGGGGACGTCTTTGCTTTCTGCACTGAAGTTGTCCAAGGACGCACCTGTTTTGTATCAGATCAAAGGTTCTTCTCTTTTGAGTTCCTATGTGGGAGAAGGTGCGGCACGGGTCAGAGCACTTGGTTCGGCGGCTCGTGAGGCTGCTAAGGAATATGGGCTTGCGTTAATTTTGCTCGACGACTTTGAATACGGGGGCGGATTGCATCGGGGAGTTGGAGATAAAAGTTCTCCTGCATATTCCAATTTGACAGCCGCACTTATATCAGAAATGGAAGGATTGAATGGGCATGGTCAGATTATTTTTGCGGCAACTGCCAACAGGGTTGACCTTGTAGACAGTGCCTTACTTAGAGCGGGCCGATTCAGTAAAAAAATTAATGTTCCGCGGCCCGATCCTGAGGCATGTATGAAGATTCTTGGTATTTATTTGCGAGACAAACCGATTGCTGTCGACCGTAATGTCGAGGAATTGGCGGAAAAAGTGGTTCAACAAATATTCACCTACGATGATGAGAATCTCTTACTTCGACTTAATTATTTGGATGGAGAGCAAGAAGAGATATTTCCACCCCGAGTAGTCAGTGGTGCGATGCTGGCTGAGGCAGTGCGTTGCGCAGGACTTCTCGCGATTCGCAGAGATTTATCAGAGAACTTGCAGGAACCAAGCGGGATAACATTTGATGATCTTACCGCAGCATTAGATGAACAGTTTGGCGCAACGATTCAAGCGATAGAGGCAAACAACGCGCATCTGCATTATTTGGGAGTGCCTGCCAATCGAAGAGTTGTTGATGTCGAACATGTTTGGAAAAATAGACAGGAGATGATAGCGTAACTTTTCTTAAGAAAGGAGAACATTATGAGACAGATTGAAAAACAAAATGATAGGAACAGAAACAAATTGCAAGAGAATGTGAATTCCAGCAGCAAAGATAGATTGCTTGTAGAAGTGGCGTCAGATGACCGACGTGTCCAATTGGATGTTTACGGGCATGAAACAGTCGGGCAGGTCAAATGCAAGGCCCTCGGGGAAATGCAGCTTCCAGCCAAAAATCCTGAACGATACATTGTCATTGGAGCCAACCGGCAACCCGTAGATGACAAGATATCTTTGAATAAAATTCTTGCAGATGGTCAAACCTTAGAGTTTCGGCTGATACCGCAAGTCGTTTTTGGCTGGAAAAAAATGTTGATTCCACTTTTGAGGATAGCACGATGCCTGATCCGTTGCTGACACAATTCGATTTCGATACAGATTATAAAAACAGCCATAAAATTGCTGCCTTTTACGGTACGCGGATGTGGAAACAGGGAAGGCTGGTTTTTATTGAGTGCCCATGCGGTTTCAACCGAATGCTGTTGGCACAAATCTGTTGCCAGGGTTATCCGGAGAAGATGCCTAAAGTGACTTTTTTAAATCCCGTCACAAAAAGGCCATCCAATGAGATTCGATTCTGGCCAGAGGGAACCGTGAAGATTCCAGGTCTTTCTGGATATCAGGAATTGTGTCTGGCGGGAACTGAAACCTATGCAAGAGCTCACGGAACTTCACCTTCTCATCACAGCCTATCGGAGTTGGTGGAAATTATAATTAACTGCTGCAGAGGCCACGCAAAAAAAATTCGGTTAATTCCAGGGAGACGATAAAATGTGTGCAAAATTGATAAAATACCGCCCGGAACGGCTCAAAGGTTTGTTGGTCTGTGAATCAGTTATAAAACCTCTGGAGAAACATCTGTACAATACCGGGCTTGAGCGGAGAGAGGAGGCAGCGCTTCTGGCCGGATATATTGTGGGAAAGTCAATGGGATTAGTTACGACCGTTATTCTGCCTTATACTGAAAGCAGCTCCGGTGGATGTGCGTTTCCGATGGATATCACTGCGAGGTGCTTTGATACCATTGGCCGAAGCGGCCAACTTATTCTGGCCCAGGTTCATACGCATCCGGGACGAGCATGGCACAGCAACACAGATGATGAATGGGCATTTACAGACAGTCCCGGGCTGCTTTCGATAGTTGTTCCCTGTTTTTGCAGATATGACCTGCGGAAGACCTTCGCAAATAGCATCGCGGTTTATGAACGTCTGACAAATGGAGATTGGCATTGCTTGGCAGAGCCTGAGATTAAACGCCGAATATTATTTGTACCTAATAGCCAGATTATTCTGTAGCACCAATGGAGGTTCCATTAAAGTGTATGTTGACAATCAAAGCAGAGCGGAGATGTTCGCTCATCAATCGCTTGGAGTAGAAACGGCTAGAATCAAAGCGGCTCTACGCAATCGTACGATCGTGATCGGAATTTCAGAGAATTTGGCGAAGACACGTCAGGGACAAATCGGCCTTGTCAGCGCGGTAAATATATTGACCCGGTTAGGATCGCTTGCGCCAAATATTTATTTAGATATCCCACACGACATAAAAGCACTGCCGCGTATTCCACTGCTAATCGAAGGTCAGACTGTCTCGTGCCAAATGCTGAATTTTATGCAAGCGATTGCGGGGCTGCGAAAAGAAAATATTGTCAGAAATTATTCGGACAAACATAAGATATATGATCTTGGTTTATTTATAGGCCGACAGAGATGTAAAAGCAAACAAGCGATTACAATTGGTTCGAATAATTGGCTGGCCTTTGTCAACCCGACCGGTAAGTGTGAAAAAATAACTCCTTCGGCAAATCCGCTGGGAACGATATTAGCCGCTGCATTGGGCATTACGGAAATTGTAAAGCATTTGTGGATGCCGATCAAGGATTCGGATATTGAAATTGATCCCCTCCGAAAACGAACCGTTATTTCCAGCTATGATTTTTCAATCAACAAATACAAGGCTGAAAATCCCGCTATCCCCCAAAAGTATAGCCTGGGACATGCATGCATTTTTGGTCTTGGAGCCATCGGCAGTGCATGCAATTATATTCTTGGCTGTTTCGACAATCCAGAGCTTTCACTGGATTTTGTTGACTCGGACAAAATTGAACCAAGCAATGAAGAACGATTGTTTACAAGTTCACAGCCGGGAAAAGATATCAATACACTCAAAGTGGTTCACGCCCAGCGATTTATGAAAACGATTGACCCGCGGGCACGGGCTTTTTCCTATGGCATGCTGCTTGAACGATTCGTTGAAATGTCACGCGACCGTCTTGGCTATGTTTTTTGCTGTCTTGACAGTGGATCTGTTCGCCGAAGATTGCAAACGGAACTAGCTAGTGTTATTGCCAATGGCGGAACCGATATGTCACGATGGATGGTTTCAGTACACGAGTTCGATCGTCCGGAAAATGCATGTTTGCTTGATTTATATAAGGAGCAGCTCGGGGATCAGCCTGACATTGTAAAGCAGTTGGCAGATATATTGAAAATCAGCGTCAATGAGTTGTTGCAAATGCAAAGAATCGGCAATCACAGAATTGACGGCAGTGTAATCATCAAAGCGATGCGGCTAGAGCAGGATCCGGCTAAGAAGAGTTTGATCTCCCGTTACGCCGGTCTTACGGTCGAACAGTCGCTTGGCAAGGTCTGCACGCAAGCCTCACCCAGTAAGGCATTACCAGCAGCAACAATAAGTTTTGTTTCTCTTATTCCCGGGGTTCTAATGGTCTCGGATTTTGCCAAACGTCGTATTTACGGATGGAAACTACCTGAAGGATCACCAAATGTGATTCAGGCTGATAGTTTTCGGCAAGTTAATAAGTCGACCGCGATAAACATCCTTGCTTCAGATAAATGTTACTGTCGATCTGAAAGGTACGTCAAAGCCTTTGAAAAGCGCCAAAAGATACGTAACTCTCATTTAAATAAAATCTTTTTAGAGCCGGCTCGCCAGGTAAAGGTCCCGATCCGTCCCCCGGTTCCTCGTAGACCTCAAGTCAGGCCTCGTCCCGTATACCGTCGTCCACAAGTCAATAGGCATCCAAAGATTCCTCCTCCACCTGTTCGGGTGGTGGTTCCGAAGCAATCGCTTCAGTCGCCATGGTTCCCGTCACCGTATGTTTGTTGTTTTGCGATGCTGCTCTATTTGGCAGGGATGGTAGGCTCATTAATTCTCATATCACTATTTGTAAGGCATGAAGTACAAGCCAATCATCTACCCATCCCCTGGAGGATAATTCCACTCTGTTGGGAAGCAGGCGTAACAATTGAAAAATGGCTGAAATATTCAATTGTATCCGCTCTGCCTGTAATGGCATACTGGTTCTTTATGAAACTTGCAACATACATAATGAAAGGTAAAAAGCGAAACAATACCCTTTCGAATGCAGTACAAAAACCTCATGAACTCGGAGCTCGTTGGGGCAGCAAGTTATTAGCAACAGTATTTCAGATTATAGGACTCCCTTTTTTGCTTTTTAGTGTCGCGGCCTTCGGAACAACGAATATCCGAGCTCTTTTCCATTCCATAAAATTCATGGAAATTTTTTGCTGTGCAATAGTTCCAATATTAGTATTTTTCTTTTGTGAGATACTAATTTTTTCAGTTTTTGGAATTATGCAAATAGTAGAGCCTACCCAAGTCCGTTGCGATTGGGTTTTTAATCTTCCAGCAAAAAAAAGAGAGAAACAAAATGGCAGCTAAAAGTGTGGTCGAGTAGACGTAATATGGTTCCTTCACATAGGCATACTTTGTATTCCCTGTTTCTCCCCTCTTTCGATTGAGGAGTGTCACAATATTCTGCCATATGAAAGAGCTTCAACGCCCCTCACGGAACCGGACGTGAGGATTTCCCTCATCCGGCTCTTCAGCATGCTTCACAGTCCTGCTGATGGTCAATAAAACTTGTGCACAATATGCGGCAACAGCAAAGGATAGTTTCTCAGGTAACTGAGATAACGCTCCCAATTCCATCGGTTGCGCTGACTGCGTCGATTAAGCCACTTGTGAACCATTCGCATCACTTGATAATAGTAAACCTTCAACATTTTGCTATTACCACTGACACCATAGTATTGATAGTGACCACGCAATTTCGACGCCAGTATTTGCCACCATAGCTTGGTCTTGCACCAATTTCGTACAGACCTTAGCCAATCATTCATGGCTCGACATGCCCTGTGAAATCGTTTACTGCTTGTACGGCGACTCAACATATACCAGCCGCCCTCAAGGCTGCAACGCCAATAATGAGTAAATCCCAGAAATTCAAACGTATAAGGCTTGCGCCTCTGCCGTTTGGCTTTCTCTGGTTCTTTGCGGCTAAAACTGATTGTCCGCGTCTTTTCCGGATGAAGGGTTAATGAGAATTTCTCAAAGCGGTCTCTTAAGGCCTGCTCAATCATGCAGGCATCTGATTGCTTCTGCGACATGATAAGAAAATCATCCGCATAGCGAACCAGATAGACTTGCCCTACCATTCGTGGCTTGATTCGTTTCTCAAACCACAAGTCCAACACATAGTGCAGAAAGATGTTGGCTAACATCGGACTTAGATTCCCACCTTGTGGAGTTCCCTGTTCTATCTTAACCAATCTGCCTTCTTCTACGTAACCCGCCTTCAGAAAACGGCGTATTAACAGCAGAAAGCTCGGGTCTTTAATACGGACTTCAAGCATCTTCAGCAACCAGTTATGTGAAACGTTATCAAAGAAATCTTTGATGTCCGCCTCAATCACATATCTCACTGGCCGCTTCATGATAGTCTGGTCAACTGCTCGCAATGCATCATGGCAACTCCGGCTTGGCCGGAAACCATAAGAGCAATCCAGAAAATCTTGTTCATAAATCGCTTCCAGTATACGGGATATTCCTTTCTGCACTACTTTGTCCTCTAAACTGGGTAATCCCAGTGGACGTTTTTCATGTTCATTTTTCGGAATGTATACCCGTTTAGCTGGTTTCGGTCTATACTGTTTTGCTTTCATCCGCTTGACCAGATTGGCAAGGTTCTCATTAAGGTTTTCACCATAAGCCTGCCAACTTACACCATCAATGCCACTGGCTCGGTCTCGGCCAAGCTCCAAGTAGCATTCCCGAAGGAACTTCTTGTCCAGTAAATGAGCTAAGCTCGTAAACTGTAACTTAGGTTCCTTTCGGGCACGTTCTGATATGAGAGGCAAAAGAGCTACCGTACTGTTATCCATCTCTGAGTATGGCATTACATAACCTTTCCTCTCTGCAACATACTGCCGGCCCCTTCGAGTGAGCTACATACTCCGCCGGGCATTACCCCGACTACACCTCTACTATGAACCGGTCCGACTGCCATGCCGCCATACTTCCGCCTTGCCTCTTCAGCTTGTTGGAAGCTTCTTTCGAGAACGACGTGGCTCTCCCAAGTTCCATTGTGAACCGTTGAATGACCCGCTATGGACTTCGACCCCGGCACGTCGCTGACACACTCGCCATTACCGTGTGCAGCAATACTGGCTTCAGAATGGAGAAACTCCTGGCCCAGTGCAACATTTAGACATATTTCTGGGCTCCACACCTTCACTTTCGTTATGGCTGACCATTCACCTTTCCTTAAGCTTTGCATATCTCGTTACCTCAATACACATTAAGTTCCGTTCTGGCCCGGCGGCTAACCTTTGACCAGGCTGGATTGTCCAGCTGACTCACAACAGCTTAACTTGGCACACTCTCCATTTTGTCACCATACATGCAATATTTCATATGTGCCAAAGAAAAAAACCTCTAATTTCAGCTTGAAAACAAGGAAGTTAAAAAAAATTCAATGGAAAATAGGATATATAATACTGTTGTCTCTACAGCGGTAAACGTATGTTCAAGACTTTCGCCTTTATCTGAGAATTTTTTAGTCTTTGATATTGCCAACTTTGTGGATTTGTGATTTTTGCCTTCTGTAAAGGCAGAAGGCTCTGGCGGGGAAAATTACCACGGCTGCGATACAAGCTATTTCACATATCAGGTACACAGAGGAAGGTTTGATAATTCTAAACAAAGGGTTGGCATTGGACGGCCATAAAGGGCGGATGTCTCGGTAAAGTGTGCTGTCGAAGATGATGTGGAGCCATACGCCGAGGATGCCGGAAAGAAGCATTTTTGAGATGCAGGTTTTGCAGGGCAGTTGGAAAAACTGCATGGGCCATTTGAAGATGTCTTTTATGAAATATGCTAAAAGTCCCCAGAGCAGGCCAACGGCGGTGCCAATCAGGAGAGTATGGCAAAAGCCGTGAAGTGGATAATTTAGCGGCAGGAGGATTACTGTTAAGGGTTCCAAGTCGACAGCTACATTTGCAAAGACGAAGGTGGGGATATCTATGTATTTTTTAGCAGGCAGAGCTAACAGCGCAGCCGGACCAAAATGATACGGAGTGAAGGGCACCTGAACCTTTCTTCAAAAAACAATGGTTAACTGAGATTTCCGATATAGCATTTTATTTTGCTGCACAGTTGCGCCTCTGAGCCTAATTTCCACTATAATATCGAAATCGGCCTTGAATGTCATTAATAAATAAAACGACAACTCTCTCGAATTAGGCTGCATCAGAGAAGCTAACCAAAGCATTCTGGCGAGGCACCCCAAAGAAACTTTGTGGTTAGTTATTGGGAGGAAAAGATAAGGCAGTGAGCATCACAAGGGGCCTATTGATAAGGAATCCGCTTTGCGGAGTTGATTTTACCTTAAAACGACAACTCTCCGAGACGACATCGGGATCCAGACACCGGAAACAGCACCGGGGTTGCTCGAATCAGCCGTTCGAGCTCTGCGGAGAGCTAATCAATAGAAGCTTTCCCGCAGGGCTCACTTCGACTTCGCTCAGTGTAAACTCACTTAATAAGTGATGAGATTAACTCTTGTTTCTTTACTTTTGACCAGTTCTTAATTTGCCTTTCTCTTGCTGCTGCTTGATGTTTATCTGGAAAAGGCTCTTTATAAAGCAATGGAGGTTTACCATGCTGGTGTAAGCGATTTTCGAGAGCGGTGGTTATTGGCGTATAAAACTTTTGCTTTTCTTTAATAATATAAACATACCACATCAGCCGAAGCTTTCTATTTTTTCTTTGCAATTTTCCAGCTCGTTTGGGTTGTAATTATATGAATTTGTGATGAACCTGTAAAGTTTTTCAAACGGCAACTCTACCACATTGGGGTGCGGCCAGGATAGCACACCAAAGCATGCTTGCCCCTAAGGGGCAGGCGAGGCAGCCCAAAGGGGTTTTGGGGAACTTCCATCCACCAGTTAAAACAGGTGGTATTAAAATTGGAAAAGATAAAAGAAAAGGCAGTGAGCATCACAAGGGGCCAATTGATAAGGAAGCCGCTTCGCGGAACTGATAAACTTTATAACGGCAACTCTACCGCATTCGGCTGCGGCCAAGATAGCAAACCAAAGCATGCTTGCGAGGCACCCAAAGGGGCTTTGGGGTATGTTATTGGGAGAAAAGATAAAAGACAGTAAGCATCGCAAGGGGTGCTTTCAAGCACATAAATAGTGCGTGATGAGAATCGGAAGAAATTCGAGGGGAGTTGCTTCGCAATTCACTGCAAGCGAACAGTTATTGAGTATTAGAATGTGAAAAGGGAGTAAATGATAAGGAGAACCACCGAGGCAGGTCTCGGCGGCTAAACAAAACGACAAGATTAAAATTTTAAGGGCAACTCTACGTCCTCTTTTCACAGCTTTCGAACATACAACCAAAGCTGCGGGGATATACAGCAGAGTCAATATTAACGCTTGACCTTCAAGACAGACTTGATATTCTATTCTAAGCAATATTTTATTTATACGCTGAGAAAGGGATGTGAAAAATGCAACGAATTCAAAGCAGACGCGAATTTTTGAAATTAGCAGCGATTTCGGCGGTATCGGGATTACTGCCCTCGGGATGTATGAGCAACAACGTTGGCAGCGGCAAAAGGAAAAGGCCCAATATTGTTCTGGTCTTTCTTGACGATTCCGGCTGGAGCGATTTTGAGCCTTTTGGCAGACAACAGTACAAAACACCTAATGTCAAGCGATTAGCCGATGAGGGGTGCCGATTTAATAATTTTTATGTTCCGCAGGCGATATGCTCAGCGTCAAGGGCGGCGCTTCTTAGCGGGTGCTTTCCGGGAAGGACCAAGGTATTCGGGGCCCACGGTCCGAACGGAGCCGGTCTTGACCCGAAGTACAAGATAATGGCCGAAGTATTCAAGGGCAACGGGTATAAAACGGCAATCTTCGGTAAATGGCATATTGGCGACCAGGACGGTCGGCGTCCATGGGACAGGGGTTTTGACGAGTCGTGCGGATTATTGTATTCGAATGATATGTGGGAGTTTCACCCGGAAAACCCGGAGTACTGGGGTAGGTATCCTCTACAGTATTTTGAGAACGGCAAGGTTAAGGTCGAACGAGTGACCCCTGAACATCAGCCGATGCTGACAACGTGGTACACAGAAAAGGCCGTTGATTTTATCAAACGGAACAAAAACAATCCGTTCTTTGTTTATGTACCCCAGTCGATGCCGCATGTTCCGCTGTTCGTCAGTAAAAAGTTCGCGGGGAAATCCGGCGCGGGGCTTTACGGGGACGTGATGATGGAGGTTGACTGGTCCGTTGGGCAGATAACAAAGGCCCTTAAAGACAGCGGGGTTGAAAAGGACACTATCGTCATCTTTACGAGCGACAACGGGCCGTGGATATCTTACGGCAATCACGCGGGGAAAACGCCTTATCGGGAGGCGAAGGGGACAAGTTTTGACGGGGGAGTACGTAGCGCGTGCATCATTAAGTACCCCGGCAGGATAGCGGCTGGTTCTGCCAGCGAACGGATGTTCTGCACGGTTGACCTTTTGCCTACGCTTGCGGGTTTGGCTGGTGCGGCGCTGCCAGAAAACAGGATAGACGGCAGAGATGTTTGGAAGCTTGTGTCCGGCAAAGCGGGAGTGAAAAACCCTCACAAATATTATCCATTCTCCACTGGCAAACAGTTCCAGGGAGTAATCAGCGGTGACGGCAGATGGAAACTGCATATTCCGCACAGCTACCGGACACTGGTAAAAGCCGGTAAGGACGGTGCGGCGGGTAAGTACAAACAGGAAAGAATCGGCTTGTCACTTTTCGATATGAAAAACGACCCGTATGAAACTAAAGATGTCAAGAATGAGTATCCTGATGTTCTTAAGCGGCTCAAGGGGTACGCTGATATTCACGAAAAGGAATTTTATAATAATATGTGATATTGTGTCGAGATGAACGGAAGTTTTTAACTTTCGCAAATTATTTTATTTTCAAAGGCATAATGCACCTTTTTTTAAATAAGGCAAAAGGTACATCATGGCTTAAACTGAGGTGTCAACCATGTCCGTGAACACCTGTAAGCTATGTATCCAGTCTATAGACATACGCGGGCTGAGGTCTATATCAATAATGGTCAAATGGTAGTTTTAGAATTCGTTTTTTATTTTTCCGGCACGGATAAGTTCGCCGATTCGGGCTATTGTAACGAATTCACAGTTATATTTGCTGCGTGCGTGTTGGACGGCGGCAGCGAGGTTAGAGGGGACGATGGCGGTGTAGTCGTGACAGGTAACGGTGATATAGTCGGCTTTAGCGAGGCCGTCATCAATCTGTTGGAGCAGTTGGTCTGTTGGCCGTTCCAAAGAAGAGCCCGGGCCGCGAAAGATAGTTATATCTTCCATATCCCCTACCTTCCATACATTGTTGCCGCGATGGTGAATTTGTGATTGTGCCAGGCCCTGAAAGTCGTAGAGGCTGTGAGCGCGTGGGAGGAGTAAATTTCTTACTCCGGCGGAATGGAGGATTCGCAGGTCACAATCGAGATAGAATTTATCGCGCATGTCGCCACCACCGTAACGGAAGGAGACGGGGGCGGGCATTTTGACTTCCTTTCGGTGTGCAAGAGCGGCGTGCAGGAACTCGATACGCCTGGCGGGTATTTTCCAGACGTCGTCGCCGGGTTTATCGTTTATAAAGTAGTTGAAGTGTGTGTGAATTCCGAAGTCGTCGATTCCTTTGCGGAGCGGCCAGACGGTTTTCATCATAGCGTCAATTTCGCGGAATTCGCGTGGTTTACGCTCGCGGTCGCAGATGACGAGCCAGGTGAAAGGGATGTTTTCTTTTTGGCAGACGCGGACAATATCCATAGTGAAGATGCCCTGCCAACTTGTGAAGCTGGGGGGGCAAAAGTAAGCCTCGGTGTCGGCAGTGAAGGCGATATATTTTTTTGCCTGGGGTGAGGGGGTTTTTTCAAGTTCGCTTGCTTTCAGGGGTGTGCATATCGTATTTATGAAGGCCAGGGTCAAAAGTGAAACAAGGGGTAATGAGAAATTTACTTTTCTCAGCATTTTATCAACCTTTCCAAATTAATTGCGGTTATCGGTTAATCGTACGGCGTCCAGAGATATAATAACTGGGGGGTGGTGAATTCGTGGAGGGCGTCCCTGTCGATATTGAACAGAGAGCGGCTTTGAACAGATAAAAGCGAGGACAGGGAGAAGGGCTTTTGATATTCGACGACCTGTGCCTGCTGGATACCGGCGAGGGACAAGATATGGTTTATTGCATCGTCGAGATATCCGACAGCATCTATTAGATTTTCAGCGAGTGCTTCATCGGCGGGGTAAATGCTGCCGTCGGCGAGGAGTCTGACCTGGTCCAAAGTGAGTGATTCTCTTCCTGCGGCGACAACGTGTAGGAACCTCTCGTAGGCGGGCGAGATTAATTTATCCTGCAGGTACTGTAGCTGCCTCTCGTCTGGCGGGGTGAAAGAGCTGGGCCAGTCTTTTTTCTCTCCTGATTTTACAACGACCGGTTCGATTCCGAGCTTTTCCTCGAGAAGCTGCTGGAGAACGAAGTAGTTCATTATTACGCCGACGGAGCCGGTGATGGCAGTGGGTTCGGCAATGATTTTATCGCAGGCGACGGAGGCATAATAACCTCCGGAAGCGGCGATACTTTCCATGAAAGCAACGACGGGTTTTTGGGTCTGGGTGCGCCACTTTCGAATCTGGTTATTAATCTGGTCGCTTGAAGAAACGAGGCCGCCGGGAGTATTGACCCTGATAATGAGACCCTTTATATATTCGTCTTCAGCGGCGTTTTTCAGTTGTTTGTAAATGTCGCGAGACTGGTTGTCTTCGATTAGGCCTTCAAGGTTTATTACTGCAATCTTGCTTGTTCTGGGGCCTTCCCTTATGACTTCCTCTGTGAAGAGTCCTTTTTGCCCAACCGCAAAAAACATAGACATACCGATTAGCATAAAGAACAACATAAAGTTTGCGAGTACGGAGATGGTTATGAAAAGCGTCCAGAAGATTCTCCAGCCGGTACGTTTCTTAGGTTTTTCCGGGGAGGGCGCAACGGGAACAGGCGACGTCGTTGGCGGAGGGGGAGATGGTGGGGGAGAATAATTATTGTTTTGGTCGAAATCCATAACTGCTCCTTTCTGTTTTTACGAAGGTACCGGTTATTGTAGTAGCTACAAAGTACGATGTCAATCGGTTAAAAATTACGGTTTCCAAGCGCATCTATTTGTGGTTTTTTGAGGGGAACTAAAGCTGTCTGTTGAGGCGGCGCTGAAGGTCTTTCAGTTCGTTTACTTTTTTGTTGCCGAAGAGGATAATCGGAAAGGCGGTCTTGTTATGCATCAGGGGTTCATCGATGTCGACCCATTCGGCTGCGAGTTTTCCGTCTTTGGTGCCGGGGATTGGTGAGAAATCGGCCAGCATTCCGCGAACGCCGAGACTGGCGGCGAATCGCATTGTTTTTTCGAGCTTTTGTATATCGCTTTTGGGGTGGCCGATGATTTGGTAAGCGGTAATCGCCTTTGGGTCGGCTCCAGCGGCGGTTAAGCAATCAACGGCTTTTTCAAGTTCATCGCATGAGACTTTTTGGCCGGTACACTGCTGCCATTTTTCCGAGGCACTTTCGAAGCCAAGATAGAATGTTTTAAAGCCGGCTCGGACCAAAAGGCGTGCGAGGTCTTCGGTGATGAAACGTGCATTGAGGGCGTTGGGGGTGTGGAAGTTTACTTTTATATTTTGTTTCAAGACTTCTTTTAGAAAGGGGACCAGGACCATTTCAGGTTTAAAGAGGAGGGCGTCATCATAGAAAGCGATGTTTTGGGCGTTTAGTTTTAAGAGTAAATCCAGTTCGTCGAGTGAGCGGTCGAGGGGACGAGGTTTGAATGGGCCATAGACTTTTGGTACGGAACAGTAGGTGCAGTTAAAGGGACAACCTTCAGTTAGTTTGAGTACGCCGACATTTAGTTTTTGATAGGCCTGCCAGAAGGCCGGCTGGAGGGTATCGGGCTTTATACTCAGATATTCGGAGAGGGGGAGCAGGTCGGAGCCTTTTACTAAAAAGTCGGGTTCTAATTTTTTTGCATGGGCAGGACAGAGTGTTACGTAGTTTCCGCCCAATACGATTTTAGCACGAGGGAGTGCGGTGCGAATATCGCATATTACCTCCTGAACGGCGGGGTACCAGTAGGTCATCATTGTCTGGATGAACACGAACTCGAAGTGTCCGGCTTTTTTTAGGAAATCCTTGAATATGTTTCGGGGCAGGCCAAAGCGTCGAAAGTATCTTGGTATTTTTTCGAGGCATTGAGGGGAGGGGATTTTCTTGCAGTAGAACCGTCCGCGTCCCCATCGGTCCGGCTGGAGTTCTTTTTTGGAGGCCATGAAAGGATTTGAGCGGTCGAGGTAGTCGAAGAGTTTAAAATCGGCTTTGTTTTGGAAAAAGCCAGCGACGGCGAGCAGGCCGTAAGGCTTTAGCCAGAAGTCATAAGCGGCATAATCATAAATCGGCGGATTAACGAGCAGAATTTTCGGTACCATAACAACATTATACCGACTTTGTGGTCGATTTAAATACAGCAAACAGGCGATATTGAGCTTCTCGGCTGCGCCGGGTTCTTCTATATCCTTTGCAAATCACCGGTGCGTATTTTTAAACAGGTCTTTTGGGCTGGGGTTTCAAATCGGTCAATTCTCCCAGCCTGACAGGTTTTCCGGTTTCTATGCTGTTTCTTGCGGCGATACCAATCAAGATAGACATTGCTCCATCGCGTGTACCGGCGGACTGCCTGTATGGGTCGGGGAGGTTGGGATTTTTGAAGATTTTATCTTTCATCCGAGTGTCCCCGCCAGCGTGACCGCCGGCGCTGTGTTGTACGTTAATAAGCTCGGTCCTGCCGAAATTATCGGTTACGCGAATCTGGTCATAGTTTTCCATGGGCCATGGCTGGTTTTCGTGCACCCATGCTTCCAGCCGTCCCTTTGTGCCGTTAAAAGCAATCCGATAGCCTTCATAGGGGGAATAAGTTGTCAGAGAATAGCTGACCTGGACTTTATTTGCATATTTAATCTGGACGGCCATCTTGTCATATATGTTGATGTCCTTTCTCCAGAGGCACCCATCGCGCAAGTAACCATCCTCTTTTTCGTGGTCCACATATAACTCCATCAAGTGCTGGTTTTTGGTTATATCAAAGTAAAATTTGCACTTATCCCTGAAATTGCACTGGCGGCAATTAGTAGAGCGGAAGGGGTTATTTTTGCCATAGAATTCGAGGAGGCCGTAGGCAAATACTTCTTCTGCCTCGGAATCCAGCCACCAGTTCAAGAGGTCGAAATGATGGGTGGCCTTGTGGACCAGAAGGGTACCTCCTTTTTCCCTAAGGCGATGCCATCTTCGAAAATACGAGGCGCCGTGGTAGATGTCCAGATACCAGTGAAAATCGACGGAGGTTATTCGGCCGACACTTTGTTCCATCAGGAGCTGCTTGAGTTTTTGACGATGCGGTGAATATCGATAGTTAAAAGTTACGATACAGTTTCGGCCGGTGCTTTTTTCGGCATCGAGAATCTGCTGGCATTTGAACTCATCAATCGTCATAGGCTTTTCGGTGATGATGTCGCAGCCCATCTCCATACCTTTGACAATATACTTATTGTGGTATGCGTCAACGGTGGTTACAACGATTTTGTCGGGTTCGGCCTGTTTTACCATTTTTTCGAAATCGGTAAATGTGGGGCAATTTACGCCGATGTATTTTTTTGCGAATTTTACCCGGCTGGGATTAATATCACAAAGGCCAACAATTTCGACATAATCACTGTAATCGGCCATAAGCTCTTTTCCATAGGTATTAACTCCGCGGATACCGGTACCGATTATTGCCAGTCGCATTTTTTTTGCCGGTTTTTGCTTAGCCATAATCGAAGTCAAAGGACTAACAAGGCCGGTGCCAGCTATAGCGGCTCCGGTCTTAACCACAAATTGTCTTCTATTCATACCCTTTTCCATTTTGTTTCCCTTTCCACACAATATAGATAATTTTGCCATAAGTAATTTTTTCAGGCTCTCATATACAGGCCGCCATTGACGGCGATGTATTCTCCGGTTATGAAGGCGGCCGCCTCGGAAGCGAGGAATAGTATCGCTTTTGCGACGTCTTCTGCGTTGCCGTTTCTGCCGAGTGGAGTTTTTTGTGCGACTTCTTTTCTTCGCTGTGGTGTGCTGAATCTTTCATGGAACCTTGTCTCGATAAGGCCGGGCAGGACGCTGTTTACCCGGATTCCGTATGGAGCGAATTCTGCAGCCATAGCAATAGTTTCGGTGGCGACGGCGGCTTTTGCTCCGGCGTAGATACCGGCACCTTTGGCCCCGCCGTTATGGCCGGCAACCGAACCGATATTCACTATGCTGCCGCGGCTTGTTTTCAAATATGGCAATGCGGCTTTGACGGCTAAAAAGATGCTGCGGACGTTGGTGTCATACACGTCGTCGTGGTAGTCAACGGAACCGGCTTCGAATGTTTGCCTATCGATGAGTGAGCCGGCATTGTTGACAAGGATGTCGATGCCGTCGGCGGCTTTGGCAAACTGTTCGGCCATTTGGTTTACCTGTTTTTCGTCGCGCATATCGGCACAGAGGAGGACGCCGTCGCTGTTTTTCCTGACCTTTTCGAGGGTTTTTTGGGCGCCGGCTTTTGTTTTGAAGTAATGGACTCCGACGAAACAGGCCTGCTTAGAAAACATAATTGCTGCGGCCCGGCCGATACCGCTGCTGGAGCCGGTAACTAAAACTTTTTTGTTTTTGAGGTCTTCATAAATCATTTTGTTTTTCTTTTATTGGTCGTTCATAGGTTTATCCTGTTCATCCTGTATCTGTTCGAGTTGGAGGCCGAACCTGCTTAACTTACTGCCGCCCTCTTCGTACTGTCCCTGGGCGTTTCGAAGGTGCCTGCCGAGGACGTCCCATCTACCAAGAAAGTCAGCAAAAGAGGCGTTCAAGCCCTTCAAATTCTGTCGTATTTCTGCGGCCTGCTTTTCTATTTGCAGGCCGTGAAGACCCATTACGACAGTCATTAAATAGGCATACAATAAGTTGGGGCTTACCGGTATTACTTTTTTGTCGAGCGAATACTGGAGGATGTCTTTTGTATCGCCTTGAAGCTTTACTATTGTTTCATAATAAACATTTTCGGCTGGGACGTACATTAAAGCAAAGTCGAGCGTGCCTTCGGGAGGTCTGATGTAATTCGAGGCGATTTTATCAATATGGACGGTTACGTCTTTTAGGAACTGTTTGCGGAGTCTTGCTTTTTGCTCGTCTGTTTCGGCTTTTACAATAGCTTCAAA
>Ga0272441_10003910_pt1 | contig 27711 bp, 19 predicted proteins | sample SSMProp6N_FD_193582 | JGI IMG/M metagenome (GOLD analysis project Ga0272441, IMG submission 193582) | Marine sediment archaeal communities from Little Sippewissett salt marsh, Falmouth, MA, United States - SSM-Prop-6N | ecosystem: Environmental > Aquatic > Marine > Wetlands > Sediment ... | reverse complement strand
GTTTGCAGCTTACTCCTCCCAACAGCCATCTCATTGATTTTATATCCCTGAAAACCTGGTGCGGACTTATTTCCTCAGGGAAAAATGATTCTTCACTGGATTCATCAGTATGTTCAATCACACAATTCTTTCCTGAACATCCTTCTATTGGATGAAGAACACAGAATCCGATCCGGTTTTTTTCAAACTTTGTAAGGGTCTTTCCCTCCATTGTAAGGATTATAGTGTTGTCCTGCTTCCCTTCAATGGTGTAATCTGCTGAGAAGGCCATTGTTCCAGATTGATAGAGGCATCTGAAAGTGATGGTGAATGATCTTTTGTTTTTCCTGATCTTTTCATCTTCAATCAGAGGATTTATTGTCATCCAGTCTTTATCACGTACTGCCGCATATATCATTCTTATGAGTTCATTTTTGCCAGCGGAGATATAACGAAGACTTCCACTCTCAAAAATCATGGAAAGGTCACCAGCCCTCAGCTGAATTTCACCTGCGTTTGTATTTTGATCACCATGCCATATTTTTTCCTTTTCCGGAGTATCAGGAACGGAGTCCATAAGAAATGATTTACTTAATGTAAAAATGTTAAGTTATGAACTTGTTGTTAAAATAACAATATATTTTACAGGTAACATAAATTAAAGACCAAGGCACAATGATTTTGAATATCCGGTAGTACTTATTAGAACCATTTCTTATTTTTATTGTTTAATATTCAAACTTTACAATTTTCAAATGAAAACAAGATTTTTAAAAATAGTATTAGTCGGATTTGTAAGTTTGTTTCTTACATTTTCTGAATCAAAAGCACAGGCACTGCTTGAACTTGAAACAGGTGTTGTTTTTTCGGGTTATAATGATGTTCGTATTCCCGGTGATCAGGGGACTCTTTTTTCATTCAGCAGGGAACTTGAAGCATCACCAAAGGTATTTTACAGGTTAAGAGGTGGCTATACATTTGGTACAAGACACAATATCTCCGTATTGTATGCACCGTTAACTATTAACTCTGAAGGAATGATTTCAGAAAACCTCCTTTTTGAGGGAGTTGAGTTTCCATCAGCTACGCCATTGGAAGGTTCCTATAAATTCAATTCATACAGAATCACTTACAGGTATGATATTGTGGAAAGACCCCGTTTTGAATTCGGACTCGGGTTTACAGCTAAAATAAGGGATGCAAGTATTAAAATTAATTCTGCAAGCCAGGAAAGTGAAAAAACAAATGTTGGATTTGTCCCTATAGTAAATATAAGGCTTGATTGGATGATTAACGATAAACTCTCCCTTCTTCTCGATGGTGATGCACTGGCAGCTCCACAGGGAAGAGCTGAAGATATTTTTATCGGAACCAGTTATAAGGTTTCTGACAATATCGGATTGAAAGCAGGCTACAGGATCCTGGAGGGTGGTGCTGACAATGATGAGGTTTATAATTTTGCATTGTTCCACTATGCATCTGTTGGGATATTCTTGTATCTTTAATAGACGAACTGAAAATGTTTGCAGACAAAACAATATTCCATCGTTTAAGATACCTGATACTTTTTGGACTGGCTTTGCTGATATCTGCTACATTATATTCCCAGTCTGAATTATCTGGTTTCCCGGAAAAATTCAGGACAATAAATAATGGAGGAATGTATATTCTTGCTGGCTGGGCTGTATCGAACATGGCTTACGGAACATATGGCTGGGCAACAGCTGATGGTCAGCGAAGTGATCTTCTTAAAGGTTATGGAAATTCACTTATATTGCAGGGAGGGTTTTTACTGGTATTCGATCTTATTTTATACCAGGTTATCAAAAATAACAGGCTTGATTATGTTGATAATATCGGTTTAATATTTACCGGAGATATGACAGGGTTTCAACTGGGTCTTAAGTTTTAAATAGTATATTTATATTTTCTTCTTGATTATACTAAAGAATAATCTTTGTTTCTCAAGTTTAGTATAGAGTGTGATGCATTAAATACTTATATTTGTTATAATTGAGAGTGATTAGAATAAATTATTTGTAACCCTGATTATTTTCTGATCTAATGAAGCATCACCATTTGATTTGCTTTTTGCTGGCATTTTTATTGTCAGTCCATACATTTTCCCAGAACCTCAATATTTTTATTTCTCCATCCGGCAATGACAACAATCCCGGGACAAAAGAGAAGCCATTGGCATCATTAACCGCAGCGTGCAATGAAGCAAGAGAATACAGAAATAAAGGAGATTTAAACCAACCTGTTGAAATAATAGCCCTGGGCGGTGAGTATTTTATGCAACAGCCATTATTACTTACACATGATGACTCAGGTACTGAAGAGGCTCCTTTGATGATAAGGGGAGAAGAAGGGAGAAAAGTAATTTTCAGAGGCGGAATAAAAATATCAGGCTGGGAACAGGTTAATGAAAAATTATGGAGAGCTTTTATACCCCAGGTAGCATATTACGACTCATATTTTGAACAGCTTTATGTGAATGGCAAAAGGGCGGTACGAGCCAGAACACCAAATGACGGTTTTTTGTCTATCAGGAAAGTAACTGAGACTGTTCTTGTAAAAGGAACGGGCCGGGCACCACTGCTTGCAGTACAAACGATTGAAACCGACAGTGCCGGTACTCAGATATTCAGTTCCTTCACAAATGATGATTTCCGGGACGCATTAGTGACATTCTATCATAAATGGGATAATACAAGAAAGCATATTGAAGGCTTCAGCAGTGAAGATAATGCAATATTTATTATTGGAGGCGGGATGAAACCATGGAATCCCCTCGATAACAGAACACGATACTTTGTTGATAATTACAAGGCAGCACTAGATGCTCCTGGTGAATGGTACCTTGACAGGTCGGGATATCTTTATTATATACCCCAGGAAGAAGAAACAATTGAAAACTTATCCGTATTTGTACCGGTAATAAAGGAATTCATAAACATAAAAGGAGAATCAACTGACAGACAGGCAAGTAATATCAGATTTGAAAATATGGTTTTCGAAATAACCGGTTACCACTCACCTGATGCCGGAAATGAACCTGCCCAGGCTGCTGCACCCATTGATGCCGTAATTACACTTGATTTCGCCAGGAATGTTGAGTTTATCAATTGCGAAGTAGCTCATACCGGAACATATGCGTTCTGGTTCAGGAAAGGATGCAGTAACTGTGTCATAAATCATTGTTACCTGCATGATCTTGGTGCGGGAGGTATTAAGATAGGAGAAACAACACTGAGAGAGGATTTATCAGATATTACCAATAGTATTACCATAGATAATAATATTATCTCGGATGGAGGACATATATTTCCATGTGCAGTAGGCATAATCATATTTCACGCAAGTGATAACATGTTGGTCCATAATGATATATCCAATCTGCGATATTCTGGGATCTCAGTAGGATGGGTATGGGGATATAGCTATAGTCCCGCCAAAAAAAACAAAATAGAATATAATCATATTCACCACCTGGGCTGGGGTGAATTGTGTGATATGGGTGGAGTGTATACCCTCGGAGCTTCTGAAGGAACAACAGTATCAAATAACGTGGTACATCATATATACTCTTTCGATTATGGAGGCTGGGGCCTCTATACTGATGAAGGATCTTTCGGGATAACAATGGCAAACAATCTCGTATATATGTGTAAAAATTCAGGTTTTCATCAGCATTATGGTAAAGAGAATATAATCAGGAATAATATATTTGCCTGTAATATCAGGTCTCAATTGCAGGCAACCAGGATAGAAGACCACAGATCATTGTCATTTGCAAATAACATAATATATCTTGATAGGGGAACATTATTAAGCAGTAACTGGCATAAGTTTAATTTATTAAGTGATTACAATTGTTACTGGGATACGCGTACAGAAGATATAAAATTCGCAGACATGACATTTGCTGAATGGCAGAGATCCGGTAAGGATGTTAATTCAATTATTGCTGACCCCGGGTTTGTAAATCCTGAAGAGTTTAACTTTGATTTTAAGAGCTTATCTTTGACAAAAAGGATCAGGTTTATACCTTTTGATTATTCAGATGCGGGTGTTTATGGTTCAGATGAATGGAAAGACCTGGCAAAGATTGATAAACAGCTGGCTGAGAAATTCAATAAGGTGATATTAATCGGTGAAACCATAAAATGAAAAGAACAGATAACAGAGAAGAGAAATCAGGTAATAATATCTTTTACAGGCGACAGCTGGAAGAGGTTAACCTGGCACTGGCTGAGAGTGAGTCGAGTTACAGGAGTATCTTTGAACATGCCACCGATGCTATTTATATACAGGATGAAAAAGGTATTTTTCTTGATGTTAATCCGGCTGCAACAAGAATGTACGGATATAAGCGGGAAGAGATGATTGGATCTACACCTGAAAAACTTGCAGCCCCAGGGAAGAATGACTTGAAAAAAACAATGGAACATGTGCTAAAAGCCTTTAACGGTGAGCCACAGACTTTTGAATGGTGGGGAAAGCGTAAGAACGGAGAAGAGTTTCCTAAAGAAATAGTACTTAACAGGGGAATGTACTATGGCAGGGAAGTGGTATTTGCTATGGCAAGGGATATTACCGAACGAGTCAATGCCCTTGAAGCACTTAAGGAGAGCGAGGATAAGTTTAAATCTCTTGCCAATCAGATCCCTCTCGGAATGTACAGAACAAAAACAGACGGGCAGCTAGTATATGCTAATCCCACACTGGTGAAAATACTTGGTTATAACTCTGTTAAAGAACTTATAAAGCAGAATGTCAGGCATTTATATGCAAATCCGGATGACAGGAATAATCAGTTAAGAAAATCAAAAAAACCATCAGGTGAGATACAGAGCGAATTTCAGTTAAAGAAAAAATCCGGTGAGTTGATATGGGTTAAGGATAACAGCCGGCTTTTATTTGATAAAGAGGGAAACCCGGAATACTTCGATGGAATATTGGAAGATATTACTGAAAGAAAATGTTCGGAAATTGCACTGAAGGAGAGTGAAGCAAACCTGAAGGCTGTAATCGAAAATACCCTTGAAAGTATATGGTCGGTCGATAGAAATTACGTAATACAATACGTTAATGAGGTTTTTGTTAATGCCTTTATGAATGCTTTTGGAGTTCGTCTGGCACCGGGTGTTAAAATAGTGGACTGTGTTCCTGAGGAAATGAAACAGGTTTGGATAGACAGGTATGAAAGGACTTTCAGAAATGAGCATTTCATTCTTGAAGACAAAATTGAAGCCGGGGATACTGCCTTTTATGTTGAAATTGCAATGAATCCGATAGTGGTAGACGGAAAAGTTGTAGGAGCCTCAATATATGGAAGGGATATAACAGAAAAAAAACATGCGGAGATACAGTTGCAGTATATGTCTGATCTGAGGCAGTTAATCGTCGATCTGTCTGCAGGATTTATCAATCTTCCTATTAAAGATATTGAATCTGCAATTAACGAATCTCTGGTAAAAATAGGAAAGTTCGTTGGAGCAGACAGGGCTTTTATTTTCGATTATGATTTAAACCTGAAAACAATAACCCTGACATTTGAATGGTGCAATGAAGGTATAAAACCGGTAATTGAGTCAAGACGACAGTATAATGTTAATGCCTTTCCTGAGTATTTCAAAACTCTTAATAAAGGCAGGATTGTTATAGTAGATGATACTAAGGAATTACCTGAAGATAGTCTGAGAAAGATACTCGGAGAGGAGAAGGTAATAAGTATGGTAACCATACCTCTTATAAGTGAAGGAGAATATACGGGTTTTGTTGGTTTTACATCAATGAAACAGAAACATGTCTTTACTGAACTGGAACAACAAATACTACAAGTTTATGCACAAACAATCATAAACGTAAAAGAGAGAGTAAAAAATGAACAAAGTCTTATTTCTGCCAAAGAAAAAGCTGAGGAAAGCGACCGTTTAAAATCTTCTTTCCTTGCCAATATGAGTCATGAAATACGTACTCCTATGAATGGTATACTGGGGTTTCTGGATCTTTTGAAAGAACCAGATCTTTCTGAAGAAAACAAAACGACTTATATTGATATCGTAACACAGAGCGGTAACAGACTGCTTGAAACAATAAATGATATTATCGAGATCTCGAAAATAGAAACAGGGGAGCTGAAAGTGAGTATTTCTACTGTGAACATCTCAGATATTATGAACTATTTCCATGGATTTTTCAGCCAACAAACAGATCAGAAAGGATTAAATTATATTATCTCTAATAAGTTACCCGAAAATATTAAATCTTGTCAGACCGACAGGATAAAACTTGAAAGTATAATCTCGAATCTAATTAAAAATGCAATTAAATATACTGCTGAAGGATCAATTGAATTTGGATGTGGACTTGAAAAGGATAATCTGATATTTTATGTTAAAGACACAGGAATTGGAATTCACTCTGACAGGATGAATAATATATTTGAAAGGTTTGTCCAGGGTGATACTTCACTGTCTCATCCGCAGGAAGGTTCGGGCCTTGGATTATCGATTGTTAAAGCATATGTTGAGATGCTGAAAGGAGAAATCCGGGTTGAGTCTGAACAAGGAAAAGGAAGTACCTTCACATTCTCGATTCCTTATTTGCCTGGTAAGAAAGACGTTAAAACAACAAAACTCAATAATACAATAAAGAAAAAGCCTGTAAAAGAAACCAGGATACTAATTGCTGAGGATGATTATGCAAGCTATTTATACCTGAAAAAAAGCCTTTCAGCCACTGGCATTACGTTCCTGCATACAGTTACCGGTGCAGATACAATAAAAGCAGTCAATGAAAATCCCGATATATCATTGATAATGATGGATATAAGATTTCCTGACATGTCAGGCCTGGATGCAATAAAACAAATAAGGAAGTCAAACAAGAAAATACCCATTATAGCCCAGACAGCATATGCACTCGGCGGAGACAAAGAAAAGGCAATAAAGGCAGGATGTAATGATTATATTTCCAAACCTGTAAGCCGTACTGATCTGGAAAAAATTGTAAATAAATATACCAGGAGCAACAAGCGGTAAAATAAATATTTCATAGTATGAAAGAAAAAACAAAAGCCAACCTTAATAAGATTACTCCATGGATCCTTACCTTAATCAGAATAGCTGTCGGCTGGCACTTTTTATATGAAGGGCTTTCGAAAGTTATTGATGGAGGCTGGAGTTCCGCACCTTTTCTGTCCGGATCAAGATGGATCTTTGCACCTGTTTTTAACTGGATGGCTGAAAGCACTGCCATGACTGCAATTGTTGATTTTCTGAATATCTGGGGTTTAATACTTGTCGGACTTGGCCTTATTATCGGAGCCTTTACACGCATTGCAAGTATTGCAGGAGCAGTAATGCTTTTCTTCTATTTTATTGCATATCCTCCAATTCCGGGTTATACAATAAGTGTACCGGTAGAGGGTAGTTACCTTTGGGTCAATAAAACTCTTATAGAATTTTTCCTGCTGATAGGTTACATCTTTATCTCACGGAACTGGCAATTCAGTATCGACAGGTTATTCGGGAGATGGAAGGAAGAAAAAGCCCGTCAGCCGGTTCCCGAAATTAATCGTGATGAGGCAAAAATAAGGGGCAGGCGTGAACTGCTGAAAGATCTTATCACTGTGCCTGCTCTGGGCGTTTTTGCCTATGCATTATATAGAAAAAGGAAATGGGATAGTTATGAGGAAAAATTCTTAAAGATAGAAGGTATGGATGCCAATACGGGTTCCACACTTCTTCAGTTTAACTATACCAGTCTTAAAGAACTGAAAGGTGAAGTGCCAAAAACCGTAATCAATTATACTGACAAGAGTGGAAATCCTGCACAGTTTGAACTTAGCAGGCTTATCATGGGCGGTAACCTTATAGGGGGTTGGGCTCATGCCCGTGACCTAATATATGTATCAAAACTGGTAAAGACATACCATACCGATGAAAAGGTAATGCAGACAATGGCACTTGCTGAAAAGTGCGGTATAAATGCTATCATAACAAATCCACAGCTTGGAAGAATCTGGCAGAAATATAAACATGAATTTCAGGGTAAGCTGAAATTTATATCTGATTGCGGAATAGCTCTTGATTTTCAGAAAGGTATAGCAATGTCATTAGCTGTTGATGCAGATGCACTCTATTGCCAGGGAGAGATCACCGACCGCTGGGCCGACGAAAACTGGGAAGATCCCGAAAAGAGAACGATAGACCAGCGTATGGAACTGATACGTGAAGGCCTTGATGAAATCCGCCGGCACGGTAAACCTGCCGGAATAGGCGCTCACAGAATAGAAGCCATTAAAAAATGTGTTGAATATGAACTAAAACCCGATTACTGGGTAAAGACATGCCATAGCCATAATTACTGGTCGGCACAACCCGGTTCACCCTGGAGAGATAATATGTTTGACTACGATCCGGAGGAGACAATAAGATTTATGGAAACACTAAGGGAACCATGGATAGCTTTTAAGGTACTTGCCGCCGGTGCTATTCCTCCTGAAGAGGGGCTTAAATACGCATTTTCTAACGGTGCTGATTTTGTATGTCTTGGAATGTATGACTTCCAGATGGTCGATGATGTCAATATTGCCCTCGATGCATTGGCAGCTGCAAAAGAACGTAAACGTCCCTGGATGGCATGATAATCATCAAACAACAATATTCATGAAAACATTTCTGTTAGTACTATTTATATTTTCCTGTACTACTTGTATTTCTCCGGGACAAATAAAATGGGTTCACATTTCAAGTGAAACAGGGGCAATTGAAGTGCCTAATCCGGGTAAGCAACAGACATCAGCTGCTGTTGCAGATTTTAACAACGATAACATCAACGATTTCTGTATTTCGGAAAGAACTTCTGCACCCGGACTGGTCTGGTACATGCGAACAGAAAAAGGATGGGAAAGATATATTGTAGAAGATAGTATCTGCTATATTGAAGCCGGAACAACAACCTTCGATATCGACAGGGATGGAGATCAGGATATTATTGCCGGGGGAGAAAGTAAAACAAACCAGGTTTGGTGGTGGGAGAATCCGTATCCCGATTTCAGCAGTAAGAATGGCTGGAACCGCTACCTGATAAGAAATACCGGCGGTAACAAAATACATGATCAGATTATCGGAGATTTTGATGGAGATGCTAATCCCGACCTTGTCTTTTGGGCCCAGGGAGACCAGATACTTTATTTTTCGCGGATACCTGAAAATCCAAAGATACTGTCGGAATGGAAACTCATACCTGTTTACAGGTATCATTCCGACAGCCAGATGCAACAGCATGGTACTTACCCTTCGTGGAAAAGTACCAATGAACATGAGGGACTCGCCGGTTCGGATATTGACGGCGATGGTGTGCAGGATGTTGTCGGAGGCGGGTTGTGGTTTAAATATACCGGATATGATACGTTCTCATTTAATACGATAGACGGAGCCTATACCTTTACCCGTTCAGCAGCTGGTCAGCTGGTTAACGGTGGACGGCCTGAAGTCGTTCTTGTTGTGGGAGATGGATGGGCACCTATGTATATGTATGAATATCAGAGTGGTACATGGAAACAAAAAGAGGTCGTTCCAATGGTAAGTAATGGACACTCTCTGGCAATTATTGATTTTAACCGTGACGGAAATATGGATATATGGTATGCAGAGATGACACTCGGTGGACATACAAAAGCGGTAAACAGGATCTTGCTTGGCGACGGATCAGGTAATTTTCCTCACGATATTATTATTTCTGAAGGTATTGATCTTCACGACTCGGAGATTGTTGACCTCGACGGAGACGGAGATCTCGATATACTTGGTAAACCATATGATGGTGGTGCTCCACGTCTGGACATATGGCTGCAGGATGGTACAGGAAAGAAAGTAGGAGCCAATTAGATTACTTTCTGGGTTTTTATACTGTCAGATGATGCAGGGCCATTGTAGCAAAGCCAAGGGCTAAAAAGAATCCGATCATATCAGTAATTGTAGTTAATATTGGTCCTGAAGCAAGGGCAGGATCAATATTCATTTTTTTGAGGATCAAAGGGACAGTACCGCCTATTGATACAGCTATTAGGGTATTTATTGCCAGGGCTCCGCCAACCACTATTCCGAGGCAGATATTGCCTTTCCAGAGGTATGCTGCAACCCCTATCAAAATACCGAGGACAATACCATTAATCAGACCGACAGATATTTCCTGCAGCCATACTCTCATAACTTCTCCTGGTCTTACGGTCCCGAGTGAAAGCTCACGCATACTGACAGCCACGGCCTGGTTTCCTGTGCATCCACTCATGTCGGATATTATCGGCAGGAAAACTGCCAGTGCAATTACAGTACTCAGTGTATCCTGATAAAATGCTATTACGCTGGCTGCTATCAGATTGAGTACAATATTTACTGATAACCATGAAAGACGTCTCCGCGATCTGAGTAACACGGGCATAGTTCTTAATTCATCCCCGCCGACAATACCCTGGGTTTCAAGGTGCTCGAAAGCCGTTCTTTCATTCATGGCTTCCAGTATGCTATTCCTTACTACGACACCTATTAAATAATCCTGATCATCAACAACCGGGAAACCGTAATAATTGTATGTATCAAACAAATCATCAAGCTTTTCAAGAGAAGTATCCACATTAACAGCCATTACTTCTTCTTTTATTACGATATCGGAGAGTTGCTTATTTGGATTACTTAATAAGAGATCCTGCATTTGAAGAACACCAACAAACTGTTTGTTATCAGATACAACATAGATATATCTGATCTGGTAATTCTTATATTTCTCTGAGTTAGCCCTCATGTCTTCTATTGCTTCTTTAACGGTTGATGATTCGTTGTAGGCGATAAACTCGGTCAGCATAAGTCCACCGGCAGTTTCCGGGTCATACTCTATCATTTTTCTGACCTCAGCGGCTTCTTCAGGACTCATTTCCGTAAGAATAGCCTCTGCCTCTTTTTCAAGCATCTCACCGAAAAGGTCAGCACGGTCATCACTCGTCATTTCGTTGATGATAGCCACCGCGCTTTCGGCATCCATCTCTTCCATAATATCTGCAGCCTGTGCTTCCGGCAACTCTTCAATAACATCAGCCGCCTCAGATGGATTTATCATCATCAGCATTTTGTGCTGTTCTTTCCTGGTAAGCTTACTCATCAGATAGATCACCTCACTTGTCGGGAGTGATTCAATATAATTGTTCAGATCAGTCGTGTTATCCTCCTGAAGTAATTTATTTACGATCTCGAAAGGCTGCAGTGTTTCTTTTTGATCCATGGCTTTATATGTTATTGTATAGTTTTATTTGTTACTGATCAGGCATACCCAGTCTTTACCATCTCTTTGTGGAGGATCTCCTGTTGAGATATAGGTCCGGCCGGAGATTCTTTTTACCTCCCCTTGATGTAAATCTCCGCCTTTTCGCGGATTATACCACTGTATTGTGTAGTTACCGGCGGGTAGTAAAATATCTGTTGATTTCCCATCAGGAAGGTATATAGCATATATCGAACCATCCTTTGCCAGACAATAATCATTTTCATCTTTTGTTAACTCATCAGCATTTTTCATTTCATAAAATGGCAAATAGCGGTGAAAGAAATCCATTGCTGTTTTTGTCTGATCCCATAGTATGTCGCGACTTCGCCAGTCCTCACAGCTGAGATCGGAATGCGGGTATGAATATCCGAAATACCATTCAACACCGGCACCTCCGGCCATCAGGTTACCCCATAATACTTTATGACGTATAGTATCGTGTGCGGGATCAATATTATCCGGCAGGGCTCCCTTCCAGTGCTGACCAATTTCATCGGTACATACCACCCATGGATGTTCTGCATTTCGTGATTCCTGCAACCAGTAAATTGCATCACTGTGAACATCCTCCACATTACCGCATTGTATTGAGGGCCCTTCAATATTTTTATAACCCAGGTATTCAGTCATATCCTTTTCCCTTTGCTGTGGAGCTGCGTGTGTATGTACCACAATAAAATTATCATAAGGATCGAGCATGCGTATGTAATCGGCCATTAATTTTGTGTCATTATATGTTTGGCCATATGGTGACCATTCGGTGGGATTATGTTCTTCTCCAAGATTCCATGTTATTGCCGGATGATGCGAAAACCGTGCTATCAGTTCCCGCAGGTATAGTTTCCTTTGTACATCGAGATAACCACAGTCGAGAAGAGTTTCGTTTTCGGTCTCCTGGAGTACAAAATGTAACATTATCCCTTTCTTACCGGCATGTTCAAAGACGATATCCCACTGATCGAGTTTGCTGCAATCGAAGCGGTATCGTTCATTGCGATCGGTATACGGCCATACGTCCTCTCCATCACCCAGGATATTCATGGTCAGAAAATAAATACTGTTCATTCCCTTTGATGCCAGGTAGTTAATTGCACCTATGATCCCCTTGCCTTTTCCATCTTTCCATTGCGGATCCCCTTCCTTCCAGTCTTTTATATGCGGTTCATAAAGGTGCAGGCCCTGGTTAGGAGTATCTTCGCCGCTCCTGGTTATGTTATTCCCTCCATAATATGTTCCGTCAAATTCCCTGTAACCGAGGAAATTTTCAGGACTGTCAGCTCCTCCCTTAAGAAAGAATTCACCGGTTCCTGCATATCTTAAATAATGTCCTCCCACATATTGCAGCCTGCCCTTTGACAGGACATCATCAGATCCAGTATCACTTTTTTCTACTACAATAGTACCGTTTATGCCATCAATATGACATCTATGACCTTTGTTGAGATCATCTGTAATGGCAATATTGCTTCCCTTAAGGAAGCTTACACTGTAATTCCACTTGCCATCTGCAGGCGGACAGAAATGTGCACGCCATTTATCTCCCGATCTTGCCGATGTTTCGGAGGCAATACCGTCGGCTGCAAAATATCCGGGTACCTTTATTTTGTGGTCTCCGTTGGTGAATTGGACATCCAGACGGTAATCTGTAAAAGGATTAACTGTGTCATATTCTGCAGCATATGGCCCATTAAATGTCAATGTGACGGTATGCCAGGTTTGCAGATCACCTTCGATGCTCACTAAAGGTGAATCAGAACATGAGCTGATAGATAATGAAATACCACAAATAATAATCAGATACAATACTAACGTAATTCTTTTCGCCGAACAGAATCGCATGAGGTTACACGAATTTTTCAATCCATGTGTAATTTTGTTTATCTTCATATCCCGAAATAATTTTTATCCTTAATCACTTATAATTAAAAAGTCAAGTTAAATAAAAAAATCTTATATCAGGATGCAAAAAGATATTTACAAATATTTGCTTGTCCTGTCGCTTATTCTATATATAAGCTCAGGAATATCATACCTGTGTGGTAATATTTTTCTGACGGGATTATTCCTGATAGCAGGTTTTATAGCACTGGCAACTGGTGTGAGGGGCTTTGAGAAGCTGAAAGGTTTCTCATACACTATATGGATCTTTACAGCAGTAACAGCTTCGATGTTTTATCCTGAATATTTTACTTCAATAGGTGATTTTGAGTTTAAGCTTCTTATAGTACCTCTTTTGCAGATCATCATGTTTGGCATGGGGTCACAGATGAGCTTCGCCGATTTTGCCGGTGTTATAAAAATGCCTAAGGGAGTTATAATAGGTGTTTTCCTGCAATTTACGATCATGCCCCTGGTGGGGTTGACAATAGCAAATATATTTAATTTCCCGGCGGAAATTGCTGCAGGTATTATCCTGATAGGCTGTGTCCCGAGCGGTCTTGCTTCGAATGTCATGTCTTTTCTTGCAAAGGCAAACCTGGCTCTTGCTGTTACAATAAGCTCTGTAACCACCCTGCTGTCTCCTTTTGTTACCCCTGTATTAATGAAGTGGCTGGGAGGCCAGTTCATTGAAGTTGATTTCTGGAGCATGATGCTGGACATTTTAAATATGATAATACTGCCTGTTGTTGCTGGTTTCACCTTTAATCTCTTTGCAAGGAGGATTGCCAGCCGCAAATCAACAATAGGTCAGTTAATAGCTTATCCCTTAATTATTCTGCTGACAACCGTTGTTTATGCTAAATCAGAAGAGGTTGGCCTGGCGGATTTTGTCATCAGGTTTCTTATATCGATGGGGTGGTTCTATTTTCTGCCTATTGTTGGTGCAATGATCCTTTCCAGGTATCTTAAAGGAAACAACCAGATAATGGAAAGGATACTGTCACTTATTTCCATGGTTGGTATTGCAGTGATTGTGACTGTAATAACTGCTTCAGGGAGGGACAGCTTATTACAGGTTGGCTTATTACTGATATTAACCAGCCTGTTACATAATCTTGCGGGATACACTCTTGGATATTCTCTGGCATGGATCACAGGAATGCCGGAGAGAGACCGCCGTACTGTTGCCTTCGAAGTTGGAATGCAGAATGGCGGTCTGGCATCAGGACTGGCGTTGCAAATGGGTAAAATAGCGACAGTGGGACTAGCCCCTGCAATTTTCGGTCCTCTTATGAATGTAACGGGTTCAGTACTGGCTAACTGGTGGCGGGGACGACCTGCTAAGGATGATCAGTCTTATACAATTAAAAACTCAGCTCCATAACCTGTCATGTGACCGTTTATCATCCCATTCAGGAGTAGGATCAAAATAGCCTTTAGCTCTGGGATGAAGGTGTTTTTTCACTTCTTCATCGTTTAACTCTATACCTAGCCCTGGTGCATCAAGGGGTACATTGGCGAAACCCTGGGTTATCATGGGCTGACTGCCGGTCATTTTTACCAGGCTTTCCCACCACGGATTGTCAACACTGTGGTGTTCCAGAGCCAGGAAGTTCTGTGTTGCCGCTGCACAATGAACATTTGCCATCAGGCATACCGGTGTGCCTGCCATGTGCATTGCCATTGCAACACCGCACTCTTCGGCATAGTCACCTATCCTTTTTGTTTCCAGGAGACCTCCCGATGTTGCAAGATCGGGATGGATAATATCCACTGCCCGGGCATCCAGTAAAGGCTTGAATCCGCCTTTCAGCATATATATGTCCTCACCCGTACAGGTGGGTGTTTCAATGGCTTCTGATAGGGTTTTCCACTGATCGGTATAGAACCATGGAACCATATCTTCGAGCCATGCGAGACGATATTTTTCCATAGCACGAGCGAAACGGATAGAATTATTTAAATCGAAATGGCCAAAATGATCTGCACAAAGGGGCATCTCATAACCGACAGCATTTCTTACCTGTTCAACATACTCTGCCAGTCCCTGCAGTCCCTTATCTGTTATCTGTACCTGTGTAAAAGGATGAAGGGTATTTCCGTAGCCCATATAGGTTCTGAGGTCATATTGTCCTGTAGCTCCATCCCAGAATTTTGAGTTTACTATAGTATCCGGCTGATTTGCAACAACATGTATTCCAAGGTCCATTTTAAGCCATGTAAATCCCTGTTCTTCAACTCTTCTTTTCATGGTTTGAGCAAATGTTACAGGATCCCTTGCTCCGGGAGTATCTGCATACAGGCGTATCTTATCACGGTATCTGCCGCCCAGGAGCTGCCATGAAGGTACGCCATAGGCTTTGCCACACAGGTCCCAGCATGCCATTTCAACTGCTGAAACACCACCACCCTGCCTGCCATGATAGCCGTATTGCCTTATTATCTTGAATATCATTTCAACATTGCAGGGATTAAGACCGAGGATCCTGCTTTTCAGCATCAGGGCATAACGTTCATCAGCACCGTCTCTTACTTCACCAAGACCATATATTCCCTGGTTGGTGTCTATTTTTATTATTGCAGTTCTTCCCACATTGCCAACCACGGCAACCCTCATATCTGTTATCTTCAGATCCGAAGGGCTGGAAGCTCTGTTTACCCTTGATGTCGTATGTGCAATAGTGTCCTCGAATGATAGCGACATAAGTCCTCCGAGAGCTAATCCTCCCAGAGCACTTTTTTTAAGAAAGCTGCGCCGGCTGTTATCTGTTGAAGGATTATTGGTTATCTCTTCAGCTCTCTCCGGCTGCCTGTTCTGTTCCTTAATACTTTCTATAGTCTTTTTCATTTTGATTATACTTTAGATTTCTATTTATTTTTAAATTAAAGTAACCCACCTCGAGCCCTGAGCCCTGTGCCCTGTGCCCTGAGCCCTGTGCCCTGTGCCCTGTGCCCTGTGCCCTGTGCCCTGTGCCCTGAGCCCTGTGCCCTGAGCCCTGAGCCCTGTGCCCTGTGCCCTGTGCCCTGTGCCCTGTGCCCTGTGCCTCTCTTACCAGTTCCTCTCCTTAAAATAATCATCAAGCTCCTCTTTTGTCATAGGGAGTTCGCCGGTATAATTTTGCAACCAGTTAATGAAGTCTTTACGTATCTCCTCACTCCACATGCTGTCTATTTCTCCCGGTTTGTATTTTCCTTCGCGAAGGCGCTGATGACCGAACTGGTCTCGTAAAGCGGTTACTTCAGCCGTTATCACCAGTTCCTCAACAAGATGGGCAGGAATGAAAACAACGCCGTATTTTTTTGCCAGAACCACATCTCCCGGAAGAACAGTAACCCTTCCAATGCGTATAGGAGCATTTATGGATGTCAGGGACATTTGTGTGAGATAAGAGGGATCAGCCCCTTTTATCCATCCATTAAACCCCTCAATATCACTAAGTCCTTCAAGATCTCTTACCGAACCGTTGAATATTACACCCCGCTTCGATTTTGAATATATTGAGTTACCGAGGTTATCACCGATAAGTGTTCCGTCGATAATCTTACCGTAACTGTCGGCAACATATACATCACCATCTCTCAGCACGTCTATCGGCCATGAGTTTGTGCCTCCCTGTTGTGCCCTGTTTTCAGCTTTACCTTTTTCCCTGATATATTTTTCAAGATCCGGTCTCAAAGGCATATACTGGGCTGTTACTACCCTGCCTGTCATTACTTCTTCGGGATGAATTATTGTCCAGTCACCTTCGAACTGATTGTGGTATCCTCTGTTTCTCAATACACCCCAGGCCTCCTCTATGGATATATTCCTGAGTCTTTCAAGGAGTGCATCCGGTACCTTTGGACGGCCGTCATCAAACCGTTCCCCTTTCCACTCAGATGTCAGGGATTTGATATAATCGGGTGATGAGCCAACATTCTGTGCTCCTGTAGCCTGAATAGTCAGGATGAGGACGAATAATAATATCGGTTTTTTAATCATACTATATAATTTAAAATTCAAAATTCAAGATTCAAGATTCAAAATCCGCTCCCGACGATTCCTCATGCTTCGGAATGTCGGGATTTCGTCGCTTTGCTCCTCAAAATCCGCAATAGAATCATGCTCCCGCATAGACCAGCAATGCCAGTCCCGCCAGGTATGCCAGGAACATAAATAAAATCAGTGAGTTAACCTGTTTTGATGCACCCCTGAATTCCTTCCATATAAACACTCCCCAGAGTGCTGCTATTAATGTTGCACCCTGTCCGAGCCCGTATGATATTGCAAAACCTGCTTTACCTGCTGCCAGAATACTCATCGACATTCCGATATTCCAGATTATTCCACCCAATATACCTGTAAGATGGACTTTAACAGTACCTTTTGCATAATCGCGTAATGACAAGGGAGAGCCTTCGAAAGGCCTTTTCATTATTATATAATTGAACAGGATATTACTTGCCAGAACACCAATAGAGAAAAAGAACACGGCTGAGTAGGGTGTAAGCTTACCGGGTTCAGGAGATAAGAAATTTTCAGCCATGGAACTGGCTACAAAGCGGTAGAACAGAGCCATGAGTATACCTGCAGATACTGACAGAAGTATACCCTTCTTTGACACCTTTTTCAGCGATGTGCTGTGTTTTTTATATGCCAGTGCATCAATGATGATAGCCGCAACTATCAGGGCCAGACCTATAAACAGGATGACAGGATTTCCTTTGGGTGCAAAAATATAGTTTATGATTACCCCGAGTGCAAGTGCTATTCCCACCCCGACAGGAAAGGCCACAGCCATGCCTGCAATAGCCATTGCTGCTACAAGAAGGATGTTGGAAGCATTGAATATAACACCACCCAGGATTGAGTTCAGTATATTCTTCCCGTCAGCCTGTGCAATATCTGCTGTAAAGTTTCGGCCCTGGTCTCCGATACTCCCCAGTGTAAAACCAAGAATAATGGAGAAAATAACAATCCCCAATACATAGTCGAGGTAAAAGAGTTCAAAACGCCATGATTTGCCGGTAAGTTTCTGGGTGTTACCCCATGAACCCCAGCACAGCATTGTTATTATGCAAAGAATAACTGCCAGTGAGTAAGATTGTGGTATGAACATTTTTACAAGATAAAAGACAAAAGTTAAAAGATAAAAGTAAAAAGTAAAAAGGGTGATATTTAAATTTTATTCGAATGAGAATTTAAAGTTTTCATTCTTTTTTGGAGCTGTCTTAAAGATCTTGGCTCCTGTGATATATACACGTGTTCCCTCTGATTCAGATCTTTTTTCTCCTTTAACGACCAGTCTGATACTATGATCACCAGGTTGAAGGTTAAGAACATGCCAGATGCATTCTGTATGCTGCTGACCGGCAAAATAATAGTATGTATCGATTGAGCGGTGAAGGGTTCCGTCGACATAAACATCAGCTAAGCCACCATCTTTAAACCAGTTACCATGAATTGAGATACCTGTACCCTGAAATGTTATCTCAACCTCATCGCCCCCATTTTCCGCATACATTGACTGCCGTGTTTTTTGATTATCTCTTCCTGTGACCTCATAAGGTTTCCAGTTGCCGTTAAATGACAATTCCTTTTCATCAAAGACAGATACCCATCTGTCAAAAACAAGATCAGGGAAAGCCACTTCTAGATCAGGAGCCTCGGGAGACTGTAATTTTACACTGATCTTATCATTTTTGATGTTACCGCCATTATCAGAAATAAGATCAAGGGCATAGTTATAGGTACTTTCAACAGCGGTATTAAACGAATATGTAGTATGGATAAACAGCGAATCACCGATTGCTCTTACTCCATCCTGCATATCCCGGGGCAATCCGTTGAATCCTTTGATTACACCTATTACTGCAAGTGCATTTGAAGGATTACAATCTGAATCCTGGCCGCAGCGGGTTGATATCTCAAGCGTTTTTACGGGGTCTCCTTCACCATACAGTAATCCCATTACTATATATGCTCCATTAAGCTTTGCGTCGATATTAAAGGGGGATCCTGCACCACATATATCAACATCTCCCCATTTGTTTTCAAGTTCCTGCCATGCTGCTCTCCAGTCATCGGGATAATGTTCATGTAGTTTTATTACATCCCTGACGATCTTATTGTAATCACTCTCAGAGGGAATTGAAAGGAGGGCCTTTTCGATAATTTTTGGAATATCTGTATTAAAATATGCTTCTGAATAGAGGGCTGCCACGAAGATACCTCCGTAGATACCATCACCGTAATTCATTATTCTACCAATCTTATCGGCAATCCCAGTGGCTGTCCGGGGCATTCCCGGGCACATAAAACCGATGTAATCGGCTTCTATCTGAAAATCAATATCATCAGCATGAATATTATATTCCGGTGTTCCGGAAAGGGGTGCGAAGATACTGTCATAATAATTCTTCCTTGCCTGCATATTGGCATGCCATAGCGGATAGCCCGCCGTGGCAAACATCTCCTGATATAATTTTGCGGGAGCATCAAGGCCGTATTTATCCATTGCCATAAGGAAGGTGAGCTGTACATATATGTCGTCCTGCCAGATACTTCCCCTGATATCAGATGGTTTCCATTTTATGGAATCTTCGTATGTTTTGCCCAGCGCCCTGAATTCAGTTGGTGCACCATAGGTAACACCAATCATCTTTCCTGCCCATCCGCCTGCAATCTTGTCTTTCAGAATTTCAGGCTTGATATTTCTATAATCATTTCCTGATTCCTGACAGGAGATGGATAAAAGAAACAGAGAGATCAGGATTAAAACAGGTAGATAATACTTCATAATATTTGTTTTTTAGGCCCCCTTTAGGGGGTTTGGGGGTTTTTATTAACAGGTTCATGCATCATCCTGTCTTCTATGAATGCAGCCATTTCGGGAACAGGCATAAGCTGAATAACATGAAGATGATTTCCTTCCGGATCATCCTCCCATGAGTTGCTTCCATCAGGATAGACAATTATTCTGCCTCTTACCGTATCAAAGAAGCCTTCTGTTCCGTAAATGCTTATCAGTACAGCAGTCTCATCCCAGCTCATACGACCTAATTTATCCTCCTCAGACAATGGGATACTTATCCTGAATACATCCTTTACCGGGCTGTTTGTAACGGCAGAATTTATCAGTCGCAGGCCTGTCCTTATTTCCCAGCCTATTTCAAAACCTGTGAATATTATTTCACCGGGCCAGTTTTCAAACACATATAAGGATGCTGTCGAATCCATAAACACATTAAACTCCTTGCCTTCAGGGAAACGTCCGGCCATTGAAATGAGCCTTTTGACTTTTTTGTCAACAAGCTCACGACCTGATAGTTGACAGATGTCATCAGGTCCTGACTTCAGCAGATTCTCCAGGTTTGTCAGAAATCCCACCGTTACAACGGTAATACTGTTATCGGGATTTTCAAACAGTATCTTCCTGTACAGGGTAGTGGCATCGGCAGCGTCAGATGTTGACGATTCAGTATGAGGATATAAGTCTACTATCGAATCAGCCCAGTGTTGTGATGATCCTAAATTCACACCATCTGTTTTCGGAGCACCTATCGGAAGATCAGGTCTGTTGAAATATGTATTTATCACATCGATAGATGGTACTACCAGCTCATTTTTGTTTGATGACATGGTGGCAAGTATTTCGGCCTTGCCACTGTCGGCCATAGCATGAAGGAAAGCAAGAGCACCCACATCGTCATAATCGGGACCGAGGTCTGTATCAAAAATTATCCTGGTTGGTTCATCAGTATCGTTTTTCGATTTATTATTACAGCCTGTAATCAGGATCGAACAAAATAGAATAACGAAAAAATATTTCATCTGTTTATTTTTAAAATACTGCCGGGGGCAATTATTATACTATTAAAGAACAACTTCTTCACTGTATGGTGCTGAGGCCTGTGCTCCCATACGTGTCACACAAATTGATGCAGCCTTATTTGCATAGATAACAGCATCCCGTAATCCTTTTCCTTCTGCTGTTGCGACAGCCAGGGCAGCATTGAATACATCTCCCGCACCTGTTGTATCTATTGCTTTTACCTGTACCCCGGGAAACATTTCAGTAAAATCTTCAGCTTTCACATAAGCACCCTGGGCCCCCATTGTAATAATGACATTTTTTACTCCTCTTTTTTGCAGAGATGTAGCGGCAGCTTCAGCTGTTGTGAGATTATGAATCTTTATGCCAGTAAGAATTTCAGCTTCCGACTCATCAGGTGTGATAAGCCAGATATGCCTTAGCAGGTAGTCACGTAACTTTTGCGCCGGGGCAGGATTGAGAATAACCTTTATTCCGCTTTCAGCAGCTGTAAGTACGGCAAATTCAACTGTCATTATCGGAATCTCAAGCTGGACAAGCATAACATTATACTTATCGGAAGTAAGGATATCACTATCAATATCCTGTACCAGGAGGTTGTGATTTGATCCTGGTGCGACAACAATGCTGTTTTCTCCCTCTTCATCTACTGTAATAAGGGCAATACCTGAAGGCACTTCAGGGTCTTTAACGACATAATTGGTATTTATACCTTCTTTCTTAAGGATTTTTGTTGTCTGGCTTCCAAACATGTCATTGCCTATTTTGGCGATGAAGGTTACCTTACCCCCGAGCCGGGATGCAGCCACAGCCTGATTTGCACCTTTACCTCCGGGATTCATCAGGAAAGTCCCTCCGAGAACAGTCTCGCCCGGATTAGGTATCTTATCAGTTTTTATAACCATATCGGTATTGGAACTACCGATGACAATTATTTTATTCATCTATCAGAATTTTTGGTTAAGGACCCGTCAGCAATATCTTATGCGGAGCCTTTATGGTTTGTTTAAAGACTATTATTATAACAGATTTCATGCTCGATCTAAGATAAGTAAGAATTCTGTAATTTACCATATAATTAATCATTTTTCGAAAACAGTATTGCTGTTAATACCTTATTTTTAACTTTATGGATTCAATATATTATTTGATAATGGTTTAATAATGAACAGGAAGATAATAACGCTTGGGGAGATAATGCTTCGTCTGGCTACTCCCGGCCACCAACGCATCAGCCAGGTTACATCATTTGATGCATCCTTTGGCGGTGGAGAAGCCAATGTAGCTGTTTCACTGGCTAAATTTGGACTGGATGCTGAATTTGTTACCCGTTTACCTGAAAACGATTTAGGTGATTCAGTAATTATGGAGCTCAAAAAACATGGGGTTGGAACAAATCATATTTTAAGGGGCGGCGAACGGCTGGGTATTTATTTCCTGGAAACCGGGTCAGTATCACGATCCGGTAAAGTGATATACGACAGGGCTTTTTCTTCAATTGCTGAAATTGAGCCTGGTATGTTGGATTGGGATAATATTTTCAGCGATGCATATTGGTTTCACTGGACAGGTATTACCCCTGCAATATCGAAAGGAGCATCAGCTGTTTGCCGTGAAGCCATCAATATGGCAAAGCAAAAAGGCCTGGTTATCTCGTGTGACATTAACTACAGGAAAAACCTATGGAAATGGGGTAAAAATGCTTCTGAAGTGATGCCTGACCTGGTAAAAGACTGTGATATTATTCTTGGAAATGAAGAGGATGCGGAAAAAGTATTTGGTATTAAGCCTGATAAAGCGGATGTATTCAGAGGAGAGGTGAAAAGTGAAGGTTATGAATCAGTATGCAAAAAGCTAAAAATTAAATATCCTCAGGCACGAAAGATTATTATTACACTTCGTGGTTCCATAAGTGCTGACCATAATACATGGTCGGGAGTACTATATGACGGAAAGGTGTTTTATGAAGCTCCTGTTTATCAGATCACACATATTGTGGACAGGATAGGAGGAGGTGATTCATTTATGGCAGGATTGATCTATGGTCTGCTTACTTATACCGAAGATGATCAGAAAGCACTGAACTATGCCACAGCAGCCTCATGCCTGAAACATACAATACACGGAGATTTTAATCTTGTTACTGTTGCTGAGGTGGAACAACTTATGAGAGGCGACAGTTCCGGAAGGGTAATGCGTTAATAATAATTTAAATAGAGATTACATATGAGAAAGTTGACAGTAATTTCCGCTATTTTGATTTTGGTGTTTTGCATTTCGTGCAAACAGAAACCTATGGATAGGATCATCGATGAATCACTTTCATTCGCAGTGAAGCAGTACAGTATGATGGCTGATGTAATGGTTGATAAAGATGATTTATTGCCAAGGACTATTGATACATCAGGTAACCTCATGACAGCAGGATCGGGCTGGTGGACAGCAGGCTTTTTCCCTGGAAGTCTATGGTATCTTTATGACTATTCAGGTGATGAAAGAATAAAAGAGGCTGCCATGGAGATGACTTCCAGGATTGAAAAAGAGAAATACAACACCGGAACACACGATCTTGGATTTATGCTTTACAACAGCTTCGGGAACGGATTAAGGCTTACCGGTGATGAGAGCTATAAGGAGATCTTGCTTACCGGGGCACAATCACTGGCAACACGGTACCGTCCGGCTGTGGGATGTATCCAGTCGTGGGGAAGTAACAGCAGATGGCAATGCCCTGTTATAGTCGATAACATGATGAATCTCGAATTACTGATGTGGGCTTTCGATATTACAGGCGATTCGAGCTATTACAATATCTGTGTAAGTCATTCGGATACAACAATTCTTAATCATTACCGCCCTGACTACAGTTCCTGTCATGTAGTGTCGTATGATACTATCACCGGGAAAGTTGAAGTTAAACAAACCCATCAGGGAGCATCTGACGAATCAGTATGGTCGAGGGGTCAGAGCTGGGGTTTATATGGATTCGTGGTAATGTACCGGGAAACAGGTCTGCAAAGATACCTGGATCATGCAGTGAATATTGCCGATTTTCTTATAAATCATCCCAATATGCCTGACGATATGATCCCTTACTGGGATTATGATGCTCCAGGCATTCCTGATGCAAAGAGAGATGCTTCGGCAGGTGCCATTATGGCTTCAGCACTTATTGAACTAAGTGAAATGGTTGATAATGAATCAGGGGGAAAATACCGGCAGGCAGCAGAGATCCAGCTCAGGAGTCTTGCTTCACCTTCTTACATGGCAAGGTTGGGCGAAAATGCTAATTTCATACTGAAACATAGTGTAGGTTCATTACCGGGAAACAGTGAGGTGGATGTTCCGCTCACCTATGCCGATTACTATTTTATTGAGGCACTTATGCGATACAGAAATCTTTCTGATTAGAAATCGATCATTGCCTTCATAACACCATCTTCATAACCTGCAACAAGGTCAAAAGCTTCTTTTGTTTTTGAAAACGGGAAGCGATGTGTTATCATATTGCGGGTATTTATTTTCCCGGATTCCATCATTTCGAGAACGGGGCCAACACAATCCACCTCTCTCCTTACGAATAAGATTGATATTTCTTTACGGCGTGTATCATCAACACCTAATGACCATCTTTCACATTCGGGAATTCCAACAACAATAAGGCTTCCTCCCGGTTTGAGAAGTTTTACAGCCTGGTCGAGGGCTTCCTGATCACCGCAGCACTCAAAGACATAATCAAGGCCATGGGGCTCGCTTTTAAGAATAGCATCAACAATATCTTCATTTAGCGGATTGCCTGTATAAGCAGAGCCCTCCCTGGCAGCAATTTCCAGACGTGCATCTATTTTATCTGTAACATAAACATTACCAACACCATAAGCTTTGGCGGAAAGAAGAACACTCATGCCGATGGGACCAAATCCCAGTATTCCTATAATAGAGTTGGATATATGATCAGCTTTCTTCACAGAATAGAGGCCTATTGAGAGAGGTTCAGACAAAGAACCATGATCGGGAGTGAGTCCCTGAGCCAGGGGGTAACAATTTTCCTCGGGCATGACAATATATTCCGACAGACATCCTTCTGCCTGTCCGGGGCACCCGAGAAACCTTATATTACGGCAGGTATGTTTTCTTCCGGCAAGGCACTGGTCACATTCATGACATGAGATTGCAGGTTCAACGGCAACCGGATCTCCCGGCTTAATACTCGTGACAGCAGAACCTGTTTCCTCAATTATTCCGGCTCCCTCATGTCCTACAGTGAAAGGATAGCTTACAACCTGCGACCCTATATTTCCTCTGGTATAATAATGAATATCCGAACCGCAAATACCGACAACCGACATCTTTATTTTGACATCACCGGGATTACTGATTACAGGATCAGGAACATCCATCATCTCCATCTTCCTTATCCCGGTAAGCATCATAGCTTTCATAATCGTGAGTTTTTACTATGACAAATATAATTAATACATTGGGTTTTTATTTTGTAAATTCACGGTCGTTCATAATATAATTATCAGTATGAGAAAGATATATGCCATCGGCGAGACACTTCTTGATATAATCTTCAAAAACAGCCAGCCCCAGGCTGCAAAACCGGGCGGAGCTATGCTGAACAGTACAGTATCATTGGGACGTATAGGATTGCCTGTATATCTTATAAGTGAATATGCCGATGATGATATCGGGAGAATAATTGATGATTTCCTTCATGATAACGGAGTGGGAACAGAATTTGTCGACCATTTCAAGGAAGGCAAGACAGCCCTGGCTATAGCTATGCTGAATCAGAATAATGATGCCAGTTACACCTTCTATAAAAACTACCCGCTAGAAAGACTCGAAATGGGATTTCCTCATATTAATAAAGATGATATAATACTATGTGGTTCAATTTATGCCATAACTCCGGAGATAAGGAGGAAATTCACTGATTTTATCAGTAGTGCCGGAAAACAGGAAGCGCTTGTGATATATGATCCTAATTTCAGAATGGCCCACGCATCCGAGCTTGACCAACTCAAACCATTGATAATTGAAAATATGAAGATGGCACGTATCATAAGAGGTTCGAATGAGGATTTTAAAAATATCTTCAATACAGATAATCCTGATGAAGCGTGGAATATGGTCAGCCGGTATTGCAAATGCCTTGTATATACTTCCAGCGATGAAGCAGTTTATGTGAGAACACCCTTCTTTGCAGGAAGATTTCCGGTGAAAAAATTAAAACCGGTGAGTACTATTGGTGCAGGGGACAATTTCAATGCAGGTATGATAGCGGCAATCTATAGAAATAAAATTTCCTCAGACCAATTAAACAAAATGGGAGAGGAGGAGTGGTCGAAAATAGTTACCACAGGTGTTGACTTTGCCAGCGATGTGTGTATGAGTTATGATAATTATATATCAAACGAATTTGCAAAGAAGAGGGTTATATAGCTTTTGCGTTTGCGAGCAGGTATTTTTCGGCTTCAACAGACCAGATATAATCGTTTGCAGCAACAATTTCATGCAACTCTGCATAAAATTTACTGTTGACACCCAATTCCTTCAACTTGTATAGTGAAACCAGCGGCATAGATATATTTGTATAGATCAGTTTTTTACCTCCGGGGATCTTCGGGAGGTTAAGGGTTGTTTCGATGACGGTATCCATACCACCGACATGAGTTATCATCACTGCCGGATTTATCCTGTCTTCGGCTATTAGCCGCAGTGATTCACGCATATCATCAGTATTACCTCCTGATGTACTTACAATATGTGTAAAAGCATAATGGGCATTATAGAAATTGAACTCTGCCTTAAAGTCAGGGTTTGTTGGTCCTGCGAAGAAATTGAGGCATCCGTCAAAGGCAAGGATAGCATCACCCTGTTCCACAACCTGTTTTACCGGAGCAAATACAAAGACATCATCATAGCCGGAACCTCCGGTAAGCTCACGAAGATACCCGGCAGGATCAATCATCTCCGATGTGTTAATAAAGTGCAGTTTAATTCCTTCTTTTTCAGCCTGTTCCGGTGTAAAGAGGCAGGCAGCTCTCGACAGACGGTTATCATCAATATCGGTTACAACGATCATTGAAGGTTTACGATCCTGATGAAGTGCATAATCAATAGCAGCAAGACCCATAGGTCCTACGCCTGCCAGAATAGCGAGTTTACCGCCTTCCCTGATTCCCATTTCATGATTATAGGTACCGGGTGGAATATGGTAGCTGGCATTGAAGGCTCCGATAATGCATGATACAGGTTCCGCAAGGGATGCCGGGAAAAAACCTTCTCCCTTGTACGGTAAAAGACATCCGGCTTCCATAACAATATTCGGAATGATAATATGGGTGGCATCACCGCCTATGTAACGATAAGAATAACCTGGTGCGTCAAGTGTTCCCATATGTGCCATTGCAGGCTGAATTGAGAACTTATCACCTTTATGGTAGATATGCTGCCATTTTTTACCCACATCAAGTATCACACCTGCAAACTCATGGCCAATGATTGTGGGATTTTGAGCAATATCATCAGGGATGCGCTTGTGGTCAGCACCCTGTATTGAAGCTTTGTATGATGACATACATATACTGTCGGAGATAACCTGTGCAAGGATCTCGTCATCCTTCATTTCAGGCAATTCAAACTCTTCCAGCCGCAAATCTTTCTTTCCGTATATTCTTACTGCCTTAGTTATCAT
>Ga0272441_10003909_pt1 | contig 27718 bp, 26 predicted proteins | sample SSMProp6N_FD_193582 | JGI IMG/M metagenome (GOLD analysis project Ga0272441, IMG submission 193582) | Marine sediment archaeal communities from Little Sippewissett salt marsh, Falmouth, MA, United States - SSM-Prop-6N | ecosystem: Environmental > Aquatic > Marine > Wetlands > Sediment ... | reverse complement strand
TGTGACCAATGAGGTGAACACAGTCTTTGCAGTAAACGGCACTGACCTGGAGATCACGGACAGTAACGGCACCCTTTCAGTACCCCTTGCTTCATTAGGCACGGATGATCAATTAGATTCTGAAGTAAACCTGGCAACTCCTTTAGATGTTGATGAGGGCGGAGTTGGTTCACCAACGAATGAGACTACTGTTCAAGAAGTAATCCAGGCAATTGCTCCAATTACCTCTAAAGCGGCACGTATATTTTATCCGCCATCAATAGCAGTAGACGCATCGACTAATGGTGTAGGATATACGGAAGACCTTTACGCACAGTATATAGCCCAGTTTGGAACCCCAACTGTAGCAAGTACCGGTGCACCTGCGGCAGTTCCCACGTACGCTGCAGCAGATTTATATTATTATGTAACCTATGCCGATCCTGCAGTTTTTGCCAACATGAGCATTAATGCGAGTGGCGTACTGACTTACGATATTATTGGACAGCCTTCAGATTACAATTCTTTAATAAATGTTGTATTTGTTGTTAAATAAAAAAACATAAAAGCTTATAATAGGTTTGAAGACTAAAAACAGATATCATCTTCTAGTCCTCAGTATTGTTTTTACTTTACTGGGGATTAGTGCATCCAATGCCCAATTTTTGCTTCAGGCACCCAACAGTGGTGACGAAAGTAATTTTAGATGGTATGAAGCTTCAGATACTTCAACAGTTTTAAGTACAGATTTCTTTTATGAGACCAGCACCCCAGGGGTTTACTTTGCTACTTATGACGGAACACTTTGTGGTTCTAATGCAACAGGATACTTTATTCTAACAGATTGTACTGCCCCGGATAACCAGGTTACTTTAGACATTACCGCAAATGTCAGTGGCAGTGCCACTGTAAGCTGGAACCCTGCAGTTGCCGGAAATCAACTACAGCCGGTTGTTACATCAACAACTTCGGTGGTTCGTTATGTAGCCACAATAAACAAAGCCGGTAATTCAATTGATCTCCCTGGTTTCACAGTGGTTTGTCTGCAGCAGGCAGCCACCTTGGTAGACGACCTTATTACGCTCGATGAAGATACTTCCATCGTTGTACCAATTTATGACAATGACAGCGATCTCCCTGCAATAGGAACTTTGACAAATACGAATCCTGCTAATGGTTCAGTTAGTATTAATAACAATGGGACTCCGAATGATCCAACAGATGACATTCTTACCTATACACCAAATCCGGATTACAACGGCCCCGATTCATTTGATTATACCGTCTGTAATACCACGGGAGATTGTAGTACCGCAACAGTTACTGTAGATGTGTTGCCTATAGTAGATGCATTACCTGATTCTATAGCCACTATAGAAGATATTGCCGTTGATATAGACATTTTAGCAAATGATAACGATATTCCTACAGTAGGGACCCTCACAAATACGAGTCCCGCTGATGGCACAGCTGTAATCAATAATAATGGTACTCCGGGAGACCTTTCGGATGATAATATCACATATACTCCTAGTCCCGGTTTTATTGGGACGGATTCCTTTACCTATACCCTTTGCGATAATTTATCCAATTGCAGCACTGCAACAGTTACTATTCTGGTAAATCCAATTGGGGTGGATCTGGACACAGACAATGATGGTATAGTGGACAGTTTTGAAGATTTAAATTTAGATGGCGATAATGATCCTTCAACAAATCCAACGGATACGGATAGTGACGGCATAGCAGATTATCTCGATATAGACAGTGATGATGATGGTATTCCGGACAACGTAGAAGCGCAATCAACTGCGGACTACACAGCGCCGAGTGGGATAGACGCCAATAATAACGGGCTTGATGATGTATATGAGAATGGCGGAGGATTAGGAATACTTCCGGTGGATACCGATGGTGATGGCTTTCCGGATTATGTTGATGAAGACAGTGATAATGACAATGTTCCGGATAATATTGAAGGGCATGACTTAAACAATGATGGCATTGCAGATGTAGTCTTTATAGGATCTGATAAAGATAATGATGGCCTTGACGATGGTTATGAGGGTTATACCGCTATTGATGACGATGTAAACGATGAAATTGATGATCCTTTTGATATGTTGCCAAACACAGATAGTGATTCCGAATCTGATTATAGGGATACGGATGACGACGATGATCTTATTCCTACTGCTGCTGAGGATGCCAATGGGGACGGAAATTTTGCCAATGATGATATGGATGCAGACGGTATTCCGGATTATTTAGAGCCTAATGCCAGCGAAGAGGATATTGAGGTATTTAACGTGGTAACTCCTAATGGAGATGGTATTCATGATGTTTTGAGTATTAGAGGGCTTGAAGATTTCCCAAATAATACCATTCGAATTTATAATAGATGGGGTGTACAGGTTTATGCTACAAATGCCTATAATACACAAGGCAATGTCTTTGATGGTACATCTCAAGGTAGAGCAACTGTAGATGTGGATAACAAACTTCCTGTAGGCACATATTTCTATATCCTTGATTATGAAAATGAAGATGGAATGCAGAAATCACTTTCCGGATATATATACATTAATAGATAAACCAATGCTGAAATTAACACATAAAAGTCATTTGCAAAGAAGCCTGATAACCATATCTAGTCTTCTGGTTGTTCTATTAACCGGAATTCTTAATGCTCAGCAGGATGCGCAATATACCCAGTATATGTACAATACGGTGAGTGTTAATCCGGCATATGCCGGTTCCAGAGGCCATATGAGTATAGCAGGTCTATATAGGTCTCAATGGGTAGGTTTGGATGGAGCGCCAAAAACGCAAACTTTCAATATGCATACACCATTGGGATATAGAGGCGTTGGTCTTGGGGTATCTATTGTAAACGACCAAATAGGACCTACATCAGAAACGTTTTTTGATCTCGACTTTTCGTACACTATACAACTGGCTAAGGAATCTCGCTTAAGTTTCGGATTAAAAGCAAGCGCAAGTTTGTTAGATATCAGATTTTCTGAGTTAAACCAGGATGTAACAAACCCTGGAGGACCGGACCCAACATTACAGGAGGATATTACCAATAGGTTCTCACCCAATATAGGCGGCGGAGTCTATTATCATACAGATAGGTTTTATGCCGGGTTATCTGTTCCCAGAATTTTAGAAACTTCTCATTTTGATGAATCCTCACTTTCAACAGCCAAGGAACAAATGAATTTCTATCTTATTACAGGTTATGTTTTTGACATGAGTGCATTTTGGAAGTTTAAACCTGCAGTTCTGCTTAAAGCTGCACAGGGCGCACCCTTGGGATTGGATTTGTCGGCTAATTTTATGTACAATGATAAATTAATCATGGGCCTCGCTTACAGATGGGATGCAGCGTTTAGTGCATTGGTGGGTTTTCAGTTATCCCCTTCATTTCTAATAGGAATGGCGTATGACAGGGAAATTACAGAATTGGGGCAAGCCACTTTTAATAATGGTTCCTTTGAAATAATTATGAGATATGAATTTATTAAAGTCAAAGGAAACTTAAAGTCTCCGCGATTCTTCTAGAATCATCTCATATTTAGTTACTTCACTTAATCAACTTTTTTTGATACTCTTACCCCGGAATATTGCATAAAGGTGCTACTTTTGTAAGATGGGAAATAAAAAAGAGGAAAATGTTATTCTCGTAAATCAGTTAGATGAAGAAATTGGTTTAATGCCAAAAATGGAGGCCCATGAAAAGGCTGTACTGCATAGAGCTTTTTCGGTTTTTATTATGAACAAAAATGGCGAGACTATGCTGCAACAAAGGGCTCAGCATAAATATCATTCTCCCTCATTGTGGACCAATACCTGTTGTAGTCATCAGCGTCAAGGCGAGACCAGCTTAGAAGCAGGTAAAAGGAGGCTACAGGAGGAAATGGGTTTTAAAGCAGATTTAAAAGAACTTTTCTGGTTTATTTATAAAGCTCCTTTTGACAATGGTTTAACGGAACACGAGCTTGACCATGTTATGATTGGATATTATGAAGACCCACCAGTTATAAATGAGGACGAAGTGGCAGATTGGAAATGGATGAGTCCCGCGAATATTAAAAAAGATATTTCGGACAACCCAGATGAATACACGGTTTGGTTCAAAATAATATTTGAAAAGTTTTACGATCATCTTGTTAAAAACCATCAGGTAATATGAAAGTAAAAGTCAGCCGTAAGGCGCATTTTAATGCTGCACACCGCTTGTACCGTAAAGATTGGGATGATAATAAGAATAATGCAGTTTTTGGCAAATGTAATAACCCCAATTTTCATGGACATAACTATGAATTAGTAGTTAGTGTGACCGGGGAAATTGATCCTGAGACTGGTTTTGTCATAGATATGAAAATTCTGAAAGATTTGATCAAGTCTGAGATAGAAGAAGCTTTGGACCATAAGAATCTAAATGTTGAAGTCCCGGAGTTTAGGACATTAAATCCAACTGCAGAGAATATAGTTATTTTTATCTACAATAAACTAAGGCCTCATATAGATTCAAACAAGGAGCTGGAAGTTATTCTTTTTGAAACACCTCGTAATTTTGTCACCTATAATGGCTAAGTCATGGGTCTGAAAGTTGGGCAACTCATTCCGCAATTTGCGCTACCTGATCAGGATGGCAAGTTATTTAATAGCAATGATATAGTAGGCAAGAAACCCTTTGTAATTTTCTTTTATCCAAAAGATTACACTCCTGGTTGTACATTAGAAGTATGTTCTTTCAGAGACAGTTATGAGGAGTTCACCGAACTTGGAGCGCTAGTCATTGGCATCAGTTCCGATTCTGAGAGTACACATCGTAGATTTGCTTCTAAATATCGCTTACCATTCAAACTTTTGGCCGATAAACATAAGAAAGTACGTGCTTTGTTCAAAGTTGAGAGTAAGTTGTTCAATTTACTTCCGGGCAGGGAAACTTATGTGGTAAGCAAAGAAGGAGTGATACTGATGGTCTTTAATAGTGTTAATGCTTCACAACACATGAAAAAGGCGTTAGATGCACTTAAGCAATTGAAATCGAAATGAATTTATATCCATTAAAATTTTATCCCATACTTAAAGAACGTCTTTGGGGAGGTACAAAACTAGGCACATTATTAGGTAAAGAATTGGAAAGTGATCTTATTGGAGAAAGCTGGGAATTATCCGGAGTAACGGGAGATGTTTCGATTGTTGCCAATGGGTCTTTTAAAGGAACTACACTGACAGATTTAATTAATCGATTTCCTGAGGAAATACTTGGAAAAAGTGTTTTGGAACGTTTTGGAAAAGAGTTCCCAATCCTGATTAAATTCATTGATGCTCAAAAAGATCTTTCCATTCAGTTGCATCCTAATGATGAACTTGCAAGAAAGCGTCATAATTCTTTTGGTAAAACCGAAATGTGGTATATAATGGATGCCGATAAAGATGCCGAGCTAATAATTGGGTTTAAAGAAGATATTTCTAAGGAAACTTATGTTGAAAGTCTGAAGAATGACACTTTAACAGACTTATTAAATTATGAAAATGTAAAAGAAGGTGACGCTTATTTTATAAGTGCCGGTAAAATACATGCAATAGGGGCAGGGGTATTAATAGCAGAAATACAACAAACTTCTGACCAAACATACAGGGTGTATGACTATAATCGAAAAGATGCTCAGGGAAATCTAAGGGAATTACATACAGAATTGTCGATTGACGCAATTAGTTACGTCAAGCAAAACGACTTTAAAGTTAGCTATCAGCAGGATGCAAACGTTTCTAACCCAATGGTAAATTGCCCCTATTTTAGAACCAACTTTATCAGTTTAAATAAAAATATCAAATTCGATGTTTCTGATCGGGATTCCTTTACCATATACATGTGTATTGATGGGGATGTTAAAATAGCTAACGATTTTGGATCAATCTCAATTAAAAAAGGGGAGACCGTTTTAGTACCGGCTATTACCGGCCATATTCTTTTGAACTCTGAACGAGCCAAACTTCTGGAAATTACTATTTGAAAAAGTGTACTTTTACACAAAATTTTGAGCGATGGCAAATATTAGAGAATTAAAAAAAGATATAAATTACGTATTAGGAGATATTATTGAAGCGGTTTATATTGTTGAGGCTTCCAATGACAAACCAGGTTCTAAAGAAGGGTCAGAGATTATTGATGGTGCGATAGCTACTTTTGACGATTTAATTTCAAAAGTAAATATAAAAGGTGTGGACAATAAAAAGGAACACTTTAAGAACGTACGCAAGGAACTGGAAGAAAAAGCCAGAGCGCTGGTAGATAAACTTAATAAATTACCGTAAGTCTTTACCTCTTGTATTATTTATTTTTTTCCTCTTCCAGATATTCTTGGAGGGCCCTGCCGTATTTACCATTGGCTACTTCCGGACTTAGTGAATTATTAATAGAATCAAGGTAAATTTTGTTTGCGTCCGGAACTTCTTTTAAGGCGATATATGGGGCAATATGAGATTCTTTGTTATTAAGAGCGAAATTTAGAGCAAAGAGATAACCCCTGCGCAGGTTCCTGTCACTTGCTTTTTGAATGGAATCCTGAGTTAAGGAATCTTTAGGGGTCTCAGGGTCATAGACGGCCCTCATAATTTCCAGATTTGTTGTGTTAAAACGGGACATGACTTTCCTGTATTCTTCAAGTTTCTTATGGCTTTCAGAACCTTCAATTTTAGCCTTGGTATCGAATGTATTCCAATTGGTATTAATAGTAATTGTACCGGGTTCACCAAAAAAAGTAATCCTGTCATTTATATCATTATTGTCCTTTTTATTAAGGTATAAATAAAAAATTTCAGGACTGTCCAGTTCAGTTTTAAACGTGAAGTTACCATCACCTTCAATTTTCAGAGAATCTATTGCTACAATAGAAGTATCCGCTATATGCTGAAGATAAAGCGTGCCTTTTTTTAATCCTTTTACCCTACCGGTAACGGTCATAGTATTTTCGGTATCCTTAGTTCCGCAAGAGGCTAATATGGCAAAGCTTATTAAAGTAATTATTACGTTCCTCATAGTATTTTATTTCTGCCGCAAATATCATTAAAGTTTATTGGAAATTTAAACTTTTGAAGCAATTTCCATTAGCAGACCACATATATAAGCACCGGCAGTACCTACAACATAACCCAAGACAGCTAGCAGAATACCTACAGAGGTGAGCGAAGGGTGAAACTCTGCTGCCACGATTGGTGCAGATGCCGCTCCACCTACATTAGCCTGACTACCTACAGCCAGGAAAAAGTAAGGAGCTCTAATAATTTTAGCCACAAGAATTAATAACCCCGCATGTATGGAAATCCAGATTAGACCTACTGCAATCAAACCTGGTTTGTCTAAAAAGCTTCCTAAATCCATTTTCATCCCAATGGTTGCCACAAGGATATAGATAAATAACCCTCCGATTTTACTTGCACCGGCTCCTTCGTAATTTTTAGCCTTTGTGAAGGACAGAATTATACCAATGGTTGTAGCAAAAACAACCATCCACAAAAATTCTGAACCCAGGGAAGAAAGGGCTTTTTGCTTATTCCGGATAACTTCAAAATTATCTTGTAAGAATTCTGAAAAATGGAAACCACTAAAATGAGCTATACCAACTGCAGTAAATGCCAAACTCAACATAATTATATAGTCGTGAAGCGTTGTAACCCGCGTAATTTTTGCGGTATATTCCGAAACTTTTATTTTAAGGGTTTCAATAGACGATGTATCCGCCTTTAACCACTTGTCAATCCTGTCAGACTTTCCAATCCCCAGAAGGATTATGGCCATCCAAATATTAGCTACAACAATATCTATCAATACCATGTCCCCGAATTTTTTGGGGTTATAAGCAAAAACTTCAAGCATGGCTGCCTGGTTTGCCCCACCGCCAATCCAGCTTCCCGCAATTGTCGATAATCCTCTCCATACCGCATCAAAATCATTTCCGCCTACCGTTTCAGGAGAAAAGATGGAAACTATTAAAATGGCAATCGGGCCACCTATAATAATACCTGCAGTTACTGTTAAGAACATAATAAGTGCTTTGGATCCGAGATTTAGTATTGCTTGAAGATCAATACTTAATGTCATGAGTACCAATGCCGCTGGCAGTAAATACCTGCTGGCAATATAATACAGCTTTGAATTTTCTTCTGTAATAAGTCCCGAACTGGTTAATATTGCTGGCAGTAAGTAGCACATTAAAAGAGTTGGAACAATTGTATAGAATTTTTTCCAAAATCCGGTTTTAATGGAAGAAGTGTAAAATACAAATCCAAGACAGAGACATAACAATCCAAAAATTACGGTGTCCTCAGTTATTGGTAAATGGTTCATGGAAGCCTATTTAATGGTGAAAAGCTTTCAAATATAATGAAATTAGATGGGGCTAATCACACTAAAAATGAACCTAAATATTCAACCAATAAGTTATTTTTAGATTAATAGATCTTGTCTTTGGTGCAAAACCATCCACAAAATAATTATCATTATAAACAAGAAAAAGATCAGAAAGTGGCGCAAAACGCCATTGTAATCTGGAATTAATACCAAAATTGTCTCGCTGATTACTATATTGAATTAAGGTTGACCAAAATATAGATTTGCTAAAGGTGACTTCAATTTTTGGACTTATTAACCAAATATCAGCACTGGGGTAGGGGTCTGGCAATTTAATTTTATCGTACCTCATTATCATGGAGAGAAATACTTTAGGTTGGAAACGAAAGGTCATTCCTCCTTGGATAGAAAAGCGGTCCCCATTAAAAAAACGACCAATAGATGGTTCGACGGAATATGAGAAAATTTTTCTACGGTCGGAGTTATACTCTGCTTTAACGCTGTTGTAGTGGTATCCCTGATTCCCTGGTAAAGGTATACCACCATCTGTATCTGTTGGATCAAAATCATCGATTAAAAAAGTATATTTATTCGAGAATTCGGCGCTGAACCTGGACTGATCCTTTAACCTGGCTTCCCACTGACCTCTGAATTCATTGTCAGTATTCTTAAAATCCATACTTGGGCTCCATATAAATATAGGAAAGAACTGGAAAGAATGATTTTGGATAAAACTATTACTTGGCCAAAATACACGTTCAAGTTGAACAAAGCTTTTTAATATATCCGTGCGCCTTACAAAACCCAAATCTGATCTGAAATCTTCGCCTACATATACTAATTTACCTGAAGCCTTGTAATTTCTTGAGTTGTATTCCAGGCGCGCGCCAGTGGCTAAATCTTTTCCGTTACTCTCCGGTTGAAATGACTTTTGAAAAAAGAATTTCCCACTCCATACATTATCCTGTGAAATAAGATTGTAATCGAGCCCTAAGACCCGGTTGTATTTATCTTCCGGCAAAAGAAAATCGTAGTCTTTAATAGTTTGCCTGTTAATAAAGAATAGACCAATGTTTGACCTTGCAAAAACTTTCTGCTGCAGGGCCAGCATCATATTGTTATTAGATGGGATTTCATTCTCTTCATCTGCTGAAGTTTGAATATTTAGAAAACCCAACCTGAAATCTTTAGTCAATTTCCCACTTAATCGAACGCCACCAATGATCCTGTTTTCGATGGTATTATCTGCAGTATCCTTTGCAATACCTATCCTTCTGGAAAAAAAAGGATTTGCATCCCTTGAATCACCAAAACTCCCGAACAGGTCATTATTATCTATAAAGAACTGTCTTTTTTCCGGTAGTGAAATTTCAAATCGCGTGAGATTTGTGACCTGATCATCTACTTCGACCTGAGAAAAATCCGGGTTTATAGTAATATCCAGATTCATACTATTACCAATTGAAACTTTTGCATCACCACCAACAGAAAGTTTATTCGTATTATCGCCTTCCTCAAAATCCTTAAGGACACTTCCATTTACATAAGGGATGAGAGCTAGAGGAGTTCTGGACTTACCCAGGGGTTTCTCAAAAACCATATCACCCATAAAGCCTAGACCAAATACTCTTTGGTTTTGGGGAATATTTATCCACGTACTGGTTTCGTTAGATTGACTGTCAAACCGGTAACTGTTAAACTTCCATTTTGTCTCCCCTTCTTTAAACTTAAATGAAGTGAGGGGAATAACCATTTCAGAAGTATACCAGCTGTTATAAATCTTTGAATCCCCTTTCCACTTTACATCCCATGTTGTAGTAAAATTCCTGGAATCCTGGCCTCCTCCGGAAACAAGGCCCTCTCTGCGCACCCCATAAGGGTTAATACCAAATAAAAAGGCGTTTGTACCATCACTAAAGGTATCAAAAAGTAAGCTAATATTATCACTGTTTCCGGCTCGGTAATCTCTTTTCAACGATTGAATAGCATAATCCTTACCCAAAGCATAAACCGTAATTCCTATATAAAGGTTTTTATCATCATAAAGCATTTTAATATCCGTCTGTTGTCTGGCCTGAACGGAATCTAAAGGAAAATATTCCCAAAAATTATTAGCGCTATTCGCTGTTTCCCATATGGGTTCGTCCAAAACCCCATCGGGGACAATAGTCTTATCGATTTTTTTAACAATAAAAGACCTGGTTTCATTCTGACCGTAGTAAATAGAGGATTTAATATTACTTTGTCCGTAAAAGGCTATTGAAGTAAGAAGTAAGGTTAAAAAAATAAACGTTTTCACCCTTAAATATGGATTAGACATCATAAAAAGTCTAGACAATTTTTAAAATCGTTTTTAATAGAAAATAGGATACAAAGATCTTCGTTTTTATTTTGTGGACAATGCCATTTCTGTAAACGACCCGAGTTGTATTGTGAACGACATATTCCCAGGTATTACGTTTAGCTATTTATAGATTACTGATGATATTTTAATGTGGTATAAAAGCATAAAATTACAGTTATATTCTGTCAAAATAGTATCAAATTTTGATTTTCTATGATTTATATCTGTGACGCTAATTTTACTGCTTGAAATTTTTGGTTTTCTTCTTTTTGGGATTTTTAAAAAGTCTTTTAAAGAAACCATCTCGTTTTACAGGTTCGCAATCAAGCATTGAAATAACCGCAGCATCCGGTTTAATAAACTTTGCCCTGGTTATGTAATTATAGGATGTATCACTATTTAATTTTTGCATCCAAAGAGCAAAAATGGGTAATGCCGCACTGGCCCCCTGACCAAGCGAAGTGTTTTTAAAACCAATTTCGTGATTGTCTAAGCCCACCCATGTAACATGAATTATTTTAGGAGTAAGGGCAACAAACCAGGCATCTTTATTATTCTGGGTTGTTCCGGTCTTGCCTGCAATATCATTTTTTAAACCGTAAGTATTGCGTATTCGGGCTCCTGTTCCTTCATTTATGGTAGCTTTCATAAATTCCAGCATAATCTGCCGGTTTTCTTCACTAAATGCCTGAACAGAAGAAACTGTTGGCACAAAAGTATCAAGTATGGAATCTTTGTAATTACGTATGCTACTTATCAAAATGGGTTTAACAGCTTTCCCGTTATTTACATAACTGGCATATGCCCCTGCCATTTCTTCTACACCTATTTCACCTGCACCAAGTGCTAATGATGGTAAACTTGGTAAATCTGCCGTAATTCCCATTTTTTTGGCCTGTTCCAGCACATTCGGGATTCCTGTTTTTTCCAACACTTTTACGGCCACGGTATTTACTGAATTACTCAATGCCTGTTTCATGGAATAATTCATAAAGGGCTCATCTTTGTTCCCCGAATTGGATGGGGACCAGCCCTCCATATTTTTATATGCCACTTCTTCTGCAGAAAAATAAGTGCAAGGTTCAATGCCATTTTCCAATGCTGCAGTATAAACTATGGGTTTAAATGTAGACCCTACCTGTCTTCTGCTCTGAGAAATATGATCATATTTAAAAACTTTATAATCAATTCCGCCTATCCAAGTCTTTACAGCACCAGTACCAGGATCTATTGAAATAGAACCGGTGTTTAGAAATTTCATGTAATGCTTAACGCTGTCTATTGAACTTTTTTCGAGTTCTTTTTCCCCTTCCCATGAAGTAAGAGTCATTAATTTCTTCTGTTTTAATGTATCCAGGGCTTGTTCCTCATTCAACCCCTGTTCTATAAGATTTTTATAAGCTATTGATTTCTTCACCGTTTTAAGAATTAATTCTTTATTAGTGAGCCAAGGGGCAGAATTACCATAACTCTTCTCAAAACTTTTTTGAAGTGCTTTCATATGAGTTTTCATAGCCTCTTCTGCTAAGACCTGCATTTTATAATCGAGAGTAGTATATATTTTAAGCCCTGAGGTATAAATATTATAAGAATTTCCCTGTTCATTTTGCGTTTTACACCAGTTGAGGATTTGCTTTCGAACTTCTTCTCTAAAATATGGAGCCAATCCCTGATTATGGTCAAAATTCTTATAATTTATTATCAACGGCAGAGATACCAGGCTATCTTTTTCTCCTGTTTTAATAAAGCCTTCGTCTGCCATGGCACTTAATACCAGGTTTCTTCTTAGGAGACTATTTTTAGGAAAAACTCTTGGATTATAGGTGTAGGTGGCTTTAAGCATTCCTATAAGAACCGCCGCTTCCTCAATATTTAGTGAATGGGCGCTTTTTCCAAAGAATTTTAAGGAAGCACTTTCTATACCAAAAGTATTGTCACCAAATGAAACTGTGTTTAAATATTGCTGTAAAACCTCTTCCTTACTATAAATTGCTTCAAGTCTGGAAGCAACAATCATTTCTTTAATTTTATCAATGGTCAAATAGAACGTTCCCGTTCTTGTTCTGGGATAAAGATTTTTGGCTAACTGTTGGCTAATGGTACTGCCACCGCCTGAGGCTTTATTTTGCAATAAAACCGTCTTCAAGGCAACACGGAATAAGCTTCTGTAGTCTACTCCCGAATGATCATAAAAACGTTCATCTTCAATGGCTATAAGGGCATTTATTAAATGCTTCGGAATGTTTTTATACGATATAGGTTGTCTGTCATTGAGGTAATACTTTCCAATCAGAACGCTATCTGCGGTGTATACTTCTGAAGCTCTTGGGTGTTGAAATTCTGCTAATGATTTCTTGTCTGGAAGTTCTCCCCAGACGCCAAAATAAATACTCAGCACAAAAATTGTGGCCATCGATATAATCATGACCATTACGATCAGAGCATACCTCAAAAGGGGAGGGTTTATCTTTTTAAAAATCACTTTTATGGATTTATTGGTGCAAGATGATATAAATTAATTAAAATAGTACATGCCTTAACAATAGATTAATGCCCTATTCTTTAATTTTGAAAAAAATTCAGCTATGAGGAGTATTGTTTTGTTATGTCTTTTGAGTGCCCATTTAGTAATGGGAAATTCTAATTTCTGGTCCAAAACCGGGCACAGGGTTGTTGGAGAGGTAGCAATGGGGCATTTGAACAGAAAAACTAAACGCGCGGTTTCAAAATTACTAAACGGACAAAGCCTGGCAGCAGTTTCCAATTATGCTGATATAATTAAGTCGGACAGGGCCTTTAAAAATTTCTCAGCCTGGCATTATGTAAATATACCGTTGGACAAGAATTATTCAGAGGTGGAACCAAGCCCAAATGGTGATTTGGTTACCGGAATTCAAAAATGTATTGAAATACTAAAAAGTCAAAATAGTACTGAAGCAGACAGAATCTTCTATTTAAAAATGCTTATTCATTTAATTGGTGATTTGCATCAACCCATGCATGTTGGGCGGGCAGAGGATAAAGGAGGTAATGATATTCAACTGCAGTGGTTTGGAAAAGGCAGTAACTTGCATAGGGTTTGGGATTCTAATATGATTAATGATTATGGAATGAGTTATACCGAACTATCAAAAAAATTACCGGTCCTTGATAAAGAACAAATAAGGGAAATAAAAAAAGGTACAGTTCTGGAATGGGTGAAGGAATCACAGGAATTGGTAAATGAAATATATTCCTCAGTTGGGAAAGGAGAAAAGTTAGGCTATTCTTACAGTTATAAATATTGGAACACTGTAGAAAAACAATTACAAAAAGGTGGACTCCGTTTAGCTCAGGTATTAAATGACATTTTTAGTTGAGCCAAATAGAATTGGATAATTAGAATGGTAATTTGACTAATAAATAGGAAATTAAGCGATGTTTTATGTCTTTTAATTCATTTTGCAAGTTATACTAATAAGGTTGTGTATGAGGAAATTAGCATAGTATACCAAAGTGTTAAAGATAGTATTCAACTCTGCAGTAAATGGTATAAAAAAATCGACTTATATAAGTCGATTTTTTTATTGGATTACTCTAAAGGTCAGGTTAATTCTTTCCCCAATTGGCCTGGCTGTTTTGGGTATTTGATGGTGCCAGTTATGTTGTGTTTGGCCACTCATTAGAAGCAGACTTCCATGCTCCAGAAGGATTTTATGTTTTAATTCCTTTAATTTCCTATGCCTTAGGTGGAAATAACGCTCCTGACCCAGAGATACTGACGCTATTACCGGATTCATACCTAATTCCTCTTCATCATCTGAATGCCAGCCATTACTGTCTTTTCCATCTCTATAGAGATTTAAAAGACAGCTTGAAAATTCAACGGGAGTCAACTTTGATATTTTTTCCCTAATATCTAATAAGGTTTCATTAAATGGCAGAGGATTCATAACAATACCTGAATAGGAATAAGATCGATTATTATTTCCATATAGTGCTGTTAACCGGGGCTGAGGGTATAATTTACCATAAACTCTTATTTCATCCTGACGCCATGGCACTGAAGATTTTAGCAATTTGAAATAGGTGCTGGCATTCTCATAGTCCAGGAAATTGGAGAAATATGTGATATCGCTATCAGGTAGTTGTAATTTTAATTGTTTCAAAAGTTTTAATCTATTATTGGACCACTTTTTTTAACCTGTTTCGGTATTCAGAAGGATTTTGACCGGTAAATGCCTTAAAAGATTTATTGAAGTGCGAAAAATTATTAAAGCCGCTTTCAAAACAAATGTCTGTAATGCTCATAGGCTGTTCGGCAAGTAATTTTGATGCGTGCACCAGGCGATATTCATTAACAAATTGAATAAAGGTTTTGTTTGTTATTTTTTTGAAATATCTGCAGAAGGAAGGAACCGTCATTCCGGCCCTATCTGCAATTTCAGAAAGGGTTACTTCTTCTTTGAAATTATTTCTCACATGATTAAAAACGATATTTATTCGGTCGTTATCTTCAATATCTGTTTTAAACGAGAATCCTTCTGCATTCAAAACCTTAAAATCCTGAGAATTTGCCAGTTCATTTAATATGGACAAAATGGATAACAACTGTTCAAAATCTGATTCATTTTCCAGATTTTCCAGTTTTTCACCAACTATATTTTTGGTTTCACCACCAAAAGCAACACCACCCCTTGCAATTTCGAATAAAGTCTGGGTTTGTCTCATTTCTGGAATATTAAAAAAAGAATTACCCAAAAAGTCCGCTTTCATTTGTATAACAATTTCACTTTTATTCCCTGTAAACTTATCAGTAAATCCACAATGAGGTAAATTACTTCCAATTAAGATTAAATCACCATCGGTATAACACGAAATATGACTTCCAATCTGGCGTTTGCCTGCTCCTCCATTAACATAAACTAATTCTATTTCAGGATGGTAGTGCCACAAATTGTCTTTGTTGTTCTTTGAGGAATCAAATTTTTGATACGTATATGAATGCCCAAAATTAGGGGCAATAGCTTCAAAAGCCGGTTTAAACTTTTTCATTTTTTTTTATGATTGATAAGATAAAATTACTCAACCCCGTTTTAGTCTTTTGTTACAAAATTACCCAATATATGTGGAATATTAACCTATATATTAAAAATATGATAACATGCGGTTAAAATAGGATATAAATTAGAAAACCTGGTTGTATTTCCTGAAATGCTTTGGTGGTAAGTTTGTCCTGTAAATTATTCATTAACTCTAAAACGAAATGTTATGAAAACAAATTTGAAATTTACCGCAATGATTGCCTTTATGTTTATTACAGTAGTAGGCCTGGCAAAAGAACCTAAAGTAAGCTTGTTGACAGAAGGTCAATCCAAAAGCTTAATTGTAGCATTAGATTCAAAAAACAACAAGACTATTCTCAAGATAATTGATGAAAATCAGAATATTATATTTTCGGAGAAAATTTCAGTAAATTCTTATACCAAGAAGTTTGACCTGGATAAACTTGAGAACGGTTCTTATTTATTTGAATTGGACGATTCCCTAAGGACATTAACTTATACAATAAGCGTTGAGAACGAGGAAGTAAAAATTCTGAGAAGAATTGAAAATAACAAACCTATATTCAGGAAAATCGGCGCTAAACTCTATCTTAATTTACTTAATCTGGATAGTAAAGATGTGGAAATCAAAGTTTTTGATAGTGATAACCGCACTTTGTTTAGTGAAGTAGTTGAGAACGAAAATATAGTATCTAAGGCCTTTAATTTTGAAACAGCTCATGAAGACCGCTATACTGTGGTAGTAAAGGATGGTGAAAATACTTACTATGAAGATATTGTAGTTAATTAGTATGTTGTTTAGTTTAGTTTAAAAAGGGGCCTTGTTGGCCCCTTTTTTTTACGAATATTTTTTTAGACGTTCACATTTATATTCTTGAAGTGCAAGATTTTATATTAACAGCCTTAAGATTTTTTCATCTTTTTTCTTTGCATAAAGCAATTGAAATAATTGATGCGCAGTTAATAAATTATCTGAAGGTTTAACAAGGCTTAGGTTATCTCCTGAAGAGACCTGACCTTTTTCCAGTACGTTAACATAGGCCCCCGGGAAATCATATTCAATGAACTCTTTCAAAATCCGGGGAGTGACCATTGCGGGCACTAGTTGTAAAATTACCTAAAATCTGTAGAATATTAACCTATAATCTATAATGGGATTAATATACGGTTAAAATAGGATATAAATATGAAAACCTGGTTGTATTCTCTGACATGCTTTGGTGGTAAGTTTGTCCTGTAAATTATTCATTAACTCTAAAACGAAATGTTATGAAAACAAATTTGAAATTTACCGCAATGATTGCCTTTATGTTTGCTTCAGCAGTAGGCTTGGCAAAAGAACCTAAACTAGGCTTGATGACAGAAGGTCCGTCTAAAAGCTTAATTGTAGAATTGGATTCAAAAAACAACAAGACCCTTCTAAAGAGAATTGAGAATACCAAGCCGGTATTTAGAAAAAAGGGAGCAATGCTCTTTCTTAACTTACTTAACCTGGATGGTAAAGACGTGCAAATTAAAGTTTATGATAGTGATAACCGCACTTTGTTTAGTGAAGTAATTGAGAACGAAAGCATTGTAACAAAAGCTTTTAATTTTGAAACCGCCATTGAAGATCACTACACTGTAGTGGTAAAGGATAGTAAAAATACCTACTATGAAAGCATTGTAGTTAATTAGTATGTTGTTTAGTTAAGTATTAAATAGGGGCCTTTTTGGCCCCTATTTTTATAGATATTTTTTTAGACGTTCTCTTTTATATTCAGGTAGTGCAAGATTTTCTATGGCAAGCCTTAAGATTTTTTCATCTTTTTTCTTTGCATAAAGCAATTGAAAAAATTGATGTACTGTTAATAAATTATCTGAAGGTTTAAGAAGGCTTAGGTTATCTCCTGAGGAGACCTGACCTTCTTCAAGTACTTTGACATAAGTCCCCGGGAAACCGTATTCAATGAACTCTTTCAAAATCTGCTGATTACCAAACCTTACTCCTAATTTAAAACAAGGTTCCCTGGGCTGTGATATCTGCACTAATGCACTGCCAATTTTATATATATCACCTATTCTGATCTGTGTTTCATCCATTTCGGTAACGCTAAGGTTCTCTCCAAACATTCCCCAATTCCATTCAAGATCCGGATAGCGTTTTTTCCAATACGGATAATGTTTAACAGAAAAGAGATAACAGGCCTTATGAATGCCTCCGTGTACCCTGCGGTCAGCAATAGAATCATTCGCCACTGTTTCTTTTTCTAAAACCAAAGGTGAGCTTGTTGGGTATTTAAAGATCCCTGTACTTAGCACTTTTCCATTCCAGGTAATTTTGGTTAAATTCCCAATATTCGTAGATAACACTTGCATCTTCTAAAGATATGTTGCCTCGTTATTAAATACAAACCGAATATTTGGAATTCATTTAAATCCAAAGTTCAGGGGTACTTTTGATAAAAAGCTAAAGGAAGCAATTTGCTGCTTAAAAGGAATTGTTATTTTAGTTTTAATTCCGTAACAATAAATTTTAAGATTCCAAGGCCAGTATTTTCTACATCAAGAATAAGCTCTTCATTTTCCTTCATATTGAAGGAGCAGATATCACCTTTTTTAAACTGACCAAATTGGATTTTTCCGTTACCCAAATGTATTACCCCAAATCCGTCGGTAATGCAGGTATAGCTAAAATCATTTACAACCCTTCTAAAAGTAAGCCTTTCCTTATGTTTGAGAGTAATATCCCACAATCGGAATTCATCATTTTCATATAGCATAGATTGTCCTAGTTCTTTTGAAAATTCCTCAGCTCTTAGCTCTTTTAATCTGCTTATTTCCCAACTTTCAAAATTTCCCTCAGGACTTAATTCTATTAGATTCATGATCATTTATTTTTAAGGTGTGTAACATTAACAGACAAAAAAATAGGGCCAATTCATTGGCCCTATAAGGGAACTACCTAAATTCAATATCTCGTATTACACTTCTCTAACCGGGTGAATATTAAACATTGATATTCAGCTGTTGAATTTGGCGTGCAAATATTGATAAAAGCCTTGGTTTAGACTTAAAATTTATTGAGCAAGAAGTTTTGATTTCAGAATTATATACTGAAAAAGGGAAGAAGCCACTGCCAAACAACAATTGTTAATTTTTTCACACACCTCAAATGGTCTAACTTTCTAATTCCTCGGTGTGATAATTCATAGGGGTAGTCCCTGTTGCTTTTTTAAATGCGGAATAAAAAGATGCCTTACTATGAAAACCTACTTCACGGCTAAGCCCTTCTATACTTAAATTATTAAGAATATCAGTTTTTAGGAGCTCCTGAGCCTTATTTATCCTGAACTCATTAATATAAGTATTGAAGTTCTTATTATAATGTTTATTAATTGCCATAGAAACATCCCTCGGGTGTGCCCTGAGGGCTGTGGAAATATCTACGACTGTAAGGTCTTGTTTTGAATAAATAGCTGAATCAATTATGTATTCATCTATCCTGTTAATTAAATCTAACACTTTTTCTTTTGAATCTTCTTTCTGTAATGTTGAATCCTTTACTGGCAGGTTGGCATGCTGTATCGCGGAAAACACATTATATTGGATAATTCCACTAATGGCAATAGAGAAAACAAGTATTAAGTTAGCACAGGCTATTAGCAATTCAAAAATCGGTGCGACCTTAATAAATAAGGTGCCGATTCGTATTCCTACAAGTACTAAACAAAAAACAATAAAAAACCTGGTCCATTGTAATTGTTTGTTCTTAACAGTGGCAAATTGGTTTTTTACTTCTTCCGTATGATTATGAACATATTTGTTTATCCTAATTACAATGTAAAGAGAATACGAAATCCCCAGAACGAAAAATATTTCGAAAAGATACGTCCCGCGCAGGTATTCTTTTGTTGATTCGGGCAGTAAAAACAATAGAAATAGCAATAGAATTGAAATGGCTCCAGGATACAATATCCTATAAGTGACTCTTTCATGAGCAAATATGGAGATCTTTTGTACATAAAGAAAAAAGAGTGGAAACAAAATCCATGAAAAACTAATAGGAAGAAGAAGTAATCCTGGATGATTTTCCAGTATTTTAAAATCCTTCAACAAAACTGGCAAAAACTCAATAGCAAACCCGATAAGAAATAGACCCAGAAAAAACGTGGATTTATTCCTTCTGTGTATAAAAAGAAGAATAACTCCTAAAATTAATCCTTGAAATATCCCTAAGGCATGAACTAAGGAAATAACATCAGTATCCATTTACAAACATTTTGCGCTCTTAAAGTTCTACAAAGTATCGCTTTAAAACAAATTATGGGTCTGGCAAATAAAAAAGCCATCACATATCTTTGCGATGGCTTATTATCCAAGGTAATGGATAAACTTATTTATTCCTCTTTGTCCAACTTTTTTGTAAGTGTAAAACCGGCAAAAAGTCCAAGACCGGCCATCAGGAAGATTGTTCCCGGATATGCCACTTCCTCATCCAAGCCCATTGCATTTACAAATACAGAGGCTATAAATATGGCCAAGCCCACACCTATCAATAATAATGAAAAATTAAGGATGAGTACTTTCCAGAAAGGGGCTGCATGTCCGCGTTTTCCTTTAACAAAAATACTTGCATCGGCACCTTTTTCAATTAACGCCAGGCGTTCTTTATTTCGTGTCGAAAAATATAAATAAAAAACTCCAAAAATTGCCCCGAATACGAGCGCAACTATAATAATTTCTCCTCCCATTTTATTTAGTTTTTAATGGATTAAACAATTTGTTCATAGGGTATGACGATCAAATTTCCAGGATGGTTACAGGATTAGATGTTTTTTTTAGTATTTTATGTAACCAGGAGGTTATTTTATAAGTCTGATATAACAAATGAGCCAAAAACCGGACGACTACCTTATTGATAAGGTTATAAAAGGGGAAAACAATGCCTATGCTGAATTGGTAGACCGATATAAGCAAATGGTATATACTCTGGCATATAAAATTGTAAAAAACCGGGAGGACGCTGAGGAAGTAGCGCAGGATACTTTTGTAAAAGCTTATAATGCTTTGAACGATTTTAAGGGTGATTCTAAGTTTTCTACCTGGTTGTATAAGATTGCTTATTACAGAAGTTTGGACTATTTGAAAAAGAATAAGAGACGGGTTGAGACAACCAAAATAGATATTTCTGAAGAATATAATATTGCATCACTAGATGATGCCTTAGATGCGCTGGAAGCAAAAGATCGAACAGAAATAATAAAACATGCAATTCAGAAACTACCTGGTGAAGATTCAGTTTTGATTACCCTGTATTATTTTGAAACGCTGTCAATGAATGAAATATCAAAAGTTATGGGAATATCTCCTAATACTATTAAAGTGCGGTTGTTTAGAGGAAGAAAGCGTTTAGCAAAAATTTTGGAAAATAATTTAGAAAAAGAAATTATACATAGTTATGGAAGAAAATAAAGATAAAAAGCTTGATGATTTTGTAAAAAAAGTTGTAAAAAATATAGGGCTTGAGACACCTTCTGATCATTTTACCCAAAGCATTATGTCAAAAATAGCTGCTCAAAAAGAGAATAGCACCGTAACTATTTATAAACCTTTGATTTCAAAAACGGGCTGGTTAGTTTTAGCCGCGATTACTCTTTTTCTGTTTGCTTTCATAATTTTTGGAAATTTAGACCTCAACGTTGGATGGCTGCCGAGTATTGATCAGGTGGCTTCATACAAAATTGATTTTTTTGATACTCTTAAACAGTTACGTTTGCCTAATACCCTGGTTTACGGACTTATGGGACTTACATTTTTTATTTATGTGCAGATTATTTTTTTGAAAAAGCATTTGGAAAATAGATATGCCACAAACTGAGCATTCAGAAAAATATTTTGAGCTTAAAATAGCGTTTAGCTATACAAATAGGAATACGCCCAATACATAAGTCCAAATTGTAGGGGTATTCTTAGAAGTAGGATCCATTTTGGGATTCCTGTGGACGCTTTTTTTCCAGATAGCATATAAAAGTGAACAGTAAGGAAAATAGCTAACATAGCTATTATCCCATATATAGCGGGATCTTTAAGTTTAGGAGACAACAGGCTTATTCCCAATACTATTTCCGAAATGCCACTTAAAGCTACCAAAAGTCTGTGATTGGGAAGATACCTGGGCATAATGCGGAGGTAGGCTTTGGGTTTTATAAAATGCATAATACCTGCCAGGATATACATAAAGGACATTAGCAGAAAATGCCAGGTATAATTCATTTACGATGAAATAACATAAAATTAAAAATAAAAAACTTCACGGGCCACCGGAAATTATCCTATAGATAATCTTATGTGCGCCCGTGAAGCATTCAATGAACATGAATTTCTTGCTAATCTTTAAAAATCACCTATTTAATCATCTCGTAACTTCTGCTAATAAACTTAGTTAGTTCTTCTCCCTTTAACAGGCCTTTTGATAATCGGGCAAGATCCAAAGACTGATTTATTAATCGATCTCTTTTTTTAGCTGTCTTTGTCTCAAGAATTTCACTAACCAGTGGATGATTTATATTTACTATTAAATTATACATTTCAGGCATGTTTCCCATGCCAAACATTCCACCGCCTCCGGTTTGCTGCATTTCCTTCATACGCCTCATGAACTCCGGCTCTGTAATAATAAAAGGAGAAGCCTCACTGTCCATGGCTTCCAATTGCACAGTATAACCTTTATCTGTAGTTACCTCTTCTATATTAGATTTAAGCCGTTCCTTCTCTTCATCAGACAATTTACTTATTTGTGTATCTTCCTTTTTGATTAGATTATCTAAATGATCGGCATCTACCCTGGCAAAAGACAATTTCTCATTTGAAGTCTCTAATTTTTGCATCAAATGTGATACAATAGGCGAGTCAAGAAGCAGTACTTCAAAACCTTTAGCTTTGGCCGCTTCAATATAACTATGTTGTGACTCCTTATCTGATGCATAGAGTACGACCAATTTGTCATCTTTATCTGTTTGTAGGGCTTTAATTTTTTCCTTCAACTCTTCAAAGGTGAAATAAGCGCCATCAACCGTCGGATACAAAGCAAATTTATCTGCTTTTTCAAAGAATTTTTCTTCGGACAACATTCCGTATTCGATGACTATTTTAATATCATTCCATTTTTTCTCAAAATCCTCACGATTATTTTTGAATAAAGCTGTAAGCTTATCTGCAACCTTTCTCGTTATATATGAGGAAATCTTCTTAACCGCACCATCTGCCTGGAGGTACGACCTGGAAACATTCAGGGGAATATCCGGGGAATCAATTACACCTCTCAGCATCGTAAGGAATTCAGGAACTATTCCTTCAACATTATCAGTTACAAAAACCTGATTCTGATATAGCTGAATTCTGTCCTTCTGAATACTTAAATCATTAGTTAGCTTTGGGAAATAAAGTATGCCTGTCAGATTAAAAGGGTAATCCACATTTAAATGAATATGGAATAAGGGCTCTTCAAATTGCATTGGATACAATTCCCTGTAAAAATTCTTGTAATCCTCATCTTTTAAATCTGCAGGCTTTTTAGTCCAGGCAGGGTTGGGATTATTTATTATATTGTCAACTTCTTTAGTTGGAGCCGGATCATCTTCTTTCGCATCTTCAGGTTTGGGAAGAGTCTCTGTCTTTGTTCCAAATTTAATTGGAATAGGCATAAATTTATTGTACTTGTGCAATAATTCAGTTATCCTGTTCTCCTCTAAAAATTCAGTAGAATCATCAGCAATACTCAAAACTATTTCTGTACCGTGCTCTTTTTTGTTAGATTTTTTCAAATTGAATTTAGGAGAACCATCACAGCTCCAATGTACCGCTGGTGCATCGGTATAACTCTTGGTGATAATCTCAACCTTATCCGCAACCATAAAGGAAGAATAAAAGCCCAAGCCAAAATGTCCGATAATGCCTGAGTCTTTGTCCGCATCCTTGTATTTGTCAAGGAATTCTTCTGCACCGGAAAACGCTATGTCATTAATATACTTTTTAACTTCTTCTTCACTCATACCAATCCCTTGGTCAATGATATGAAGTTTTTTGCCCTCCTTATCTATCTTCACCTCAATCATCGGATTTCCATACTCTAACTTTGCCTCGCCAATTGAGCTAAGGTGTTTTAATTTGAGCGTGGCATCCGTGGCATTTGAAATTAATTCGCGTAAAAATATCTCGTGATCGCTATAGAGGAATTTTTTAATTAATGGGAAAATGTTTTCAACTGAAACATTAATCTTACCTGTAGCCATATGTATTAGTTTTTTTAAATTATAACTTACACATGTCAAAAAAAGTACCATACTGTATGTAGGTGACAAACTGACACTTTAACTTCTTCTTGAATCTGCAAAGCTAAACTTTAACAAATTTTATGTTTAATTTATATGTATAATAATTAAACATTATGTATTTTTGACTTGTGATTGCGAAACATCAATTGCTATGAAAAAGATTTTTGATTTTGTAATCAGATTGTTTATTAATTGGTTAGGTTGTTTGAAAGTGTGCTTTTTCCGAAAAGCACACTTTTTTTATTCAGGGATTATCTGAAAATAGTCATTAAAAACGTTCATATAATATTTAAAAAAATTAAACATAAATAGTAAAGGTTATGACTGCTAAAACCACTGCAAAAAAGCCCTCTAAAGAAAATATTATTTCTTTTTACATGAATTTTGTGCTGGAACATGAAACTGTTCCTAAATCTGTTTTCAAATTTTGTAAGGAAAACAAATTAAAAGAAGAAGAATTTTATAAATATTTTGGATCTGTAACGGGAATTCAAAAAGCTATATGGGATTTATTCTTTGAGAATACCATGAATTTATTATCTAAAAATAAGGAGTATCAGGAATTTTCAAGTAAAGACAAGATGCTCTCTTTCTTTTTTACGTTTTTTGAAATGCTTAAACTTAATCGGAGCTATGTACTTTTTGCTTTGAATGAGGACAAAAACCCACTAAAAAATCTGGAACAGCTTAAAGGACTTCGAACCGGAATCAAAAATTTTGCAAAAGAATTGATCGAGGAAGACAATAGTGCAAAAATTTCTAAAATCACAAAACACCGCCCTGGTGTGTTTTCAGAAGGTGCTTGGGTACAGTTTTTATTTCTTCTCAAGTTTTGGATGGATGATACCTCAGCGGATTTTGAAAAAACAGATATAGCAATTGAAAAATCTGTAAAAACAGTTTTTGATGTATTTGACAACACACCTTTGGACAGCATATTAGATTTTGGAAAATTTCTCTATAAAGAAAATTTTTCATAATCCCCTTAACCGTAATATAATATGAAAACACTTGATAAAATCCCCACCGGGAAAATTGAAAGAGCAGGGAAACTCGTAAAGACAGGAGTTAAAGTAGGGGGTAATTTTATGAAGTATTATGGTAAAAAACTGGTAAACCCTGAACATGATAAAGAAGAGTTGAATGAAGAGAATGCGTCTGATATCTACAATGGCCTTAAATCACTGAAAGGTAGCGCGCTCAAAGTAGCACAAATGCTTAGTATGGAGAAAAATTTACTCCCATCGGCTTATGTGGAAAAGTTCTCTTTAGCACAATTTTCGGTACCCCCTCTTTCCGCGCCTCTGGTGCGTAAAACTTTTAAAAGGTATTTAAATAAATTCCCCGAGGAGGTCTTTGATTCCTTTGAGCGGAACTCCATTAATGCCGCAAGTATAGGTCAGGTGCACAAAGCAACAAAAGATGGAAAGGAATTGGCTGTTAAAATACAATACCCTGGAGTAGCTGAAAGCATAAGTAGTGATTTGGCAATTGTTAAACCTATAGCAATAAGGATGTTTAATCTTCAGGGAAAGGACTCAGATAAATACTTTAAAGAAGTTGAGCTTAAACTTCTTGAAGAAACTGACTATAGCCTGGAATTTATTCACAGCGAAGAAATAACCAAAGCCTGCCATATTATTCCAAATTTAGAATTTCCCAAATACTATAAAGATCTTTCCAGTGAGCGCATACTTACGATGGATTGGATGCATGGGCAACATTTAAGTGAATTCTCAAAACAAGGTTTTAATTCAAAATTGGGAAACAAATTGGGGCAAGCACTTTGGGATTTCTATATGTTCCAGCTACATGGACTTCGAAAAGTTCATGCAGATCCTCATCCTGGAAATTTCCTGGTTAGTAAACAGGAAACATTGGTTGCCATAGATTTTGGATGCATAAAGCATGTGCCGGATGAATTTTATGTCCCGTATTTTGAACTTGCTAAAAAGGAGAATATAGAAAACGATGCCTTTTTCATGGATAAATTATATGAGTTGGAAATTCTTACACCCTCAGATTCTGAAAAAGAAATTATTTTTTTTAAAGCCTTATTTAAAGAAATGCTCGGCCTATTTACAACGCCATTCCATGACGAGTACTTTGATTTTGGGGATGAGGTTTTTTGGTCCAAAATTGCTGCGCTGGGAGAGCGTTATTCTAAGGACGAACACATACGAAAAATGAACGGAAACAGGGGTTCTAAGCATTTTTTATATATTAACAGAACCTTTTTCGGCTTGTTCAATCTCTTACACGATCTTAAGGCGAATGTTGAGGTAAATTCATTTCGAAAGTATTTAAACTAGTTCCGGCAGCTATCTAAAAACATCAATTATTTTTTAGTTACCTTAGATTGAGAAAATGATTTTTCTTGTAACCACTTTTGCCCAATGTACAGGTAATTATTTTCAGACTAACTAACAAGCAAACTAGGTAATGTACAATTCAAAAATTATTGGACTGGGTTATTTTGTGCCCGATAATGTAGTAACCAATGACGATCTGTCAAAACTCATGGATACGAATGACGAATGGATCCAGGAGCGAACGGGTATAAAGGAACGGCGACATGTTATAAAAGGGGAGGATACTACCTCCACTATGGGCGTTAAGGCCGCGAAAATAGCTATTGAAAGAGCAGGGATAGATAAGGATGAGATAGATTTTATAGTATTTGCAACCTTGAGCCCGGATTACTACTTTCCCGGACCTGGAGTACAGGTGCAAAGAGATCTGGATATAAAAACTGTTGGGGCCATAGATATAAGAAATCAATGTTCCGGCTTTGTTTATGGGATTTCCCTGGCAGATCAGTATATCAAAAGTGGCATGTATAAGAACGTTCTGGTAATAGGTTCTGAATTACATTCTGGCGGCCTTGATATGACTACTCGCGGTAGGGGAGTGTCGGTAATTTTCGGAGACGGTGCTGGTGCTGTTGTTTTGACAAGGGAGGAGGATAATTCTAAAGGAATTTTGTCTACCCATTTACATTCAGAAGGTGCGCACGCGGAAGAACTTTCCTTAATTGCTCCGGGGATGGGAAAACGATGGGTCCTGGATATATTAAAAGACAATGATCCTAATGACGTATCTTACTTTCCACATATGAACGGGCAGTTTGTTTTTAAGAATGCCGTGGTTCGTTTTAGTGAGGTGATCATGGAAGGGTTAAAGGCAAATAATCTGGAAGTAACGGATATTGACATGCTGATTCCCCACCAGGCAAATTTGCGAATTTCTCAGTTTATACAGAGCAAGTTCAGGTTAAGAGATGACCAGATCTATAATAATATTATGAAATACGGAAATACCACAGCTGCTTCTATACCTATAGCACTCACCGAAGCGTGGGAACAGGGTAAAATAAAAGAAGGAGATCTTGTAGTATTGGCTGCATTTGGGAGTGGGTTTACCTGGGGTAGTGCCATAATCCGATGGTAAATATTTAAATCTAATTTGGATGGGGAAACGTTATGAAAATCTGGATTCTGCTCACGTAGATTTTATATCTAAACAAAAAATATTTTTTGTTGCCACTGCCATGAAAGATGGTTCAATTAATCTATCTCCAAAGGGTATGGATTCTTTCAGAATTATTGATGCCACTAAAATCCTTTGGTTAAATCTTACCGGTAGCGGGAATGAAACTGCAACCCAT
>Ga0272441_10003908_pt1 | contig 27721 bp, 22 predicted proteins | sample SSMProp6N_FD_193582 | JGI IMG/M metagenome (GOLD analysis project Ga0272441, IMG submission 193582) | Marine sediment archaeal communities from Little Sippewissett salt marsh, Falmouth, MA, United States - SSM-Prop-6N | ecosystem: Environmental > Aquatic > Marine > Wetlands > Sediment ... | reverse complement strand
TATTGCATGAGCGGCACGCGTGACACCCATCGGGAGTTAGATCTTCACCTTCAGGGCTACCGGTTGACAACGGCGGAAATCACCTACCGGATGCCCGACGCGCAAACCTTACTGCAGACCTTTGTCTGGCAGCACCTAGATATAGCGCCGCGCTATCCGCGCCTGACGCGCTTTCTTGCGTTTTGGGAGCGCGAAATCGACGGGCCGTTGCATTCGGTGCGCGTTGATAGCTGCGACCTTATCTCACCGTCGCGCTGGCGGCACGCGGGCATTGATCTAACGCTGCAATAAAACCCGGCCTGCCGGGCTATAATTACCGCGCTATAGTGGCGCCGATTCGATAGAGCCAATTGCGCGGGGGGGGGCCCATGGCTGCCAAACCCCAAGACTTTGCCAAGATCTATCGCCGCTTAGAGGCGTCGATCGCGCGCCGCCATGATTGCGGGCGCTATTGCGCGCCGCTCAATGGCGGTGAGCCGGTGTGCTGCACCACCGCCCACGCCATCCCCATCGTTCAAAAATCCGAATGGAAGCTGCTGAAAAAGCGCACCGACCTGTGGCGCCCCTTCAAGCCGTTCGACAAGACAAGCCGCACAATCGTTGACGAGTTGCACCCAAGCTGCAAAGCGATTGAATGCAAGGGTGCCGCCTTTTGCGAACGCGACAACCGCTCGCTGGCGTGCCGGGCGTTTCCGTTTTTTCCCTATTTCACCAAAGCGCGCGCGCTTGTGGGCCTTGGCTATTATTGGTCGTTCGAAGACCGCTGCTGGGTGCTGTCCAACTTAGCTTGCGTCGACAAAGACTTTGTGGACGAATTTTTAGCCGCCTACGAATTGCTTTTTGCAAAAGACGCAGACGAGCTAGAGGCGTTCGTGGAGGAATCGGCGGCCATGCGCCGCGTCTTTGCCCGGCGCCGCGCGGCGCTGCCGGTAATCGGGCGCAACGGCAAACTCTACAAAATCATGCCCAAGACGAAGGGCAAGCTGGTGCCCGCCAAACCATCTGATTTCGCCGCGCACGGCGCCTACGCCTCACCCAAAGCCTACCGCAAAGCGGTACGCGCGGAAGCAGGCGATCCGGATGCCCCGTTTCCGCCCCGGGTGCGATAACCGTTCTAAAACGCTGCTTGCAAGGGTCCGGGCGCTATCGGCACCGGCCCGTGGCGGGCAGCAGCACCGCTGCGAAACGCGACACCGCATAATCATCGGGCAAAAATAGGTGCCCGTGCGGCAGACGGAAGGTGCGGATCTGCGCGCCGGTGGGACGCTGCGCCAATCCCATATAGGTCAAGGCGCTGTGCGGCATATGGGCCTCAGCATCCCCCGCCCGGCTGCGCCACACCACCAGGCACTGGCCGCCCGAGCGGCCGGTAGCCGGCGGGTCGTAATAGTCATAATTCAACGCCACGACGCGGGCATCGGGAAAATGCGTCCGCAGATTACCGGCGATATGTTCATCCGCCGCCAGAATGGTGCCGTGGGTAAAGCCCATGTCGTCAAGGCCCGCGGCCAAGGCGCCATAAGGCACGGCGAGGCGGCATTTGCCGCAGGTGGTCGGCGATGGATAGACGAAGCCGGCCAACCGCCAGCCCAACGCAACCACGCTGACCGCTAGGATGATGCCGATAAATACCCGCAGGCGCCGGGCACTTGGCCGCACCGCGCGCACCATGGCCATCAAATAGATGGGGCCCAGCAGCATCAGCGGGTGCATCCAGCGTTCGCCGTAATGGGCCACCCCGGCAAACAAAACCGGCACCACCAACACCCCCACACCGCACAGCAGCGCATCGCGCACCAGCCGCACCGGATCAGCCCCCGGCGGGCCATGGGCGCCGGGATGCACGATGTTGGCGGGGGCAAAGGCGCGCGGCACCACAAGCAGCAAAACCGGCAACAGCGGCGACAAAAACAGCAGGGGCGCGCGGATGCTGGACACAAGCCCCGATGCGACCTGCGCCAGCCATGTGTCGCTGCCCGGCGCTGATAGGGTGGTGCGCGCCGCAGTGCCAAAATCAAACCCGCTGGATACCGCCCATGCATAGTGCGGACCTGCCAGGCACACCGCGGTTGCAGCGGTCAGCAACAGCCGCCAATTGATGAGGGCAGCGCGATACCCCGGCTGCATCAGCGCCGCGGCCAGCAGCGCCACCAGGCCGGCAAAATAAGCCTGCTTGGCCAGCGCGCCCAAAGCGACCGCCACTCCGAGCAACACATAATTGGTCACGGTCGGCGCGGCGGGCAGGCGCAACACCGCCAGCAACGTGAGCGGCGCCGCAAGCGTTAGAAACAGCGTGTGGGTCACGCCCTCATGGGCGTTCCACGCCAGCTGAAAAATCAGCAACACGGACACCGTGGCCAAAACCGCCCAGCCATCGGCACCGAGCACCCGCCGGGCGGCGAAAAAATAGGCCATGATTGCCGCCCAAAGCACCGTGTATTTGACGATCAGCGTGCTAACAGCGCCAGGCCCGGTAACCTGATGCACCGCCCACAAGGCCCACGCCGGCAAGGGCGGATATTTCGGCGTTTGACCCCAATCAAGGGTCTGGGCGTAGACCGTCTCGCCGACCCAATCGACGGCAATCACATCGCTAAACGCCAGCCGGATCAGCGCATGCGCCAGCACATAGACAAACGCGCCAACCGCCACAGCCGCTGCCGGCGTCCACCCGCCCGGCAACGGCCGGAACAGATCATCCCGGCGGCGGGCCGGCGGCAACGGGGCATGCTCGGTCGGCGGCATGGATCTAGCGGTCCAATATCAGCACATCGCACGGCAAAGGCCGCGGTGCGGCCCGTCTAAGCGGCCATTTCATCGCGCGCCGGATAATCGTTTTTCACCACAAAATCGATCGCCATCAAGATTTCATCCAATGGCGGGCGGGCAAACGGCATGTTTTGCTCGGCGAACGTCCAGGTAGCACCGCCAATGTTGGGAACGCTCAACGCGGGAGCGCGGGTGCGAGGCAAGATCATGGCGACGGCTCCTGATGGGTGAGAGATGGCCAAATCGGCTTGCGGGGACCCCACCCCCCCCCAACGTAGGGCTAAGACCACCGCCGCGCATCTAAACACATCCACCCAGAAATGCCGCGCCTAGCGCGAACACATTTCTATGAGGAGCCAGCAATCATGAGGTGAACCGGCAATGGCGGCCTCTACCGTTATGCGTCTCGCCAGAACGTCTAGGGTTTTTCATAAATTATTAGGGCCATTATGCAACCAATACGAGAGACAACGGCTCTACACCCGCGGCATGCGGGGTAGGCCACCTACAGATTTTGCGCGATGCCGGCGGCCAGTGCCGCCCGTGGAGACGGAACAAAATAACGCGGGGGAACCCAACATGGCTTGGCTGAACAACATACGTATCAAGACAAAAACATTCGCCGGGTTTGGCGTTGTGCTGACCCTGATGCTGCTGATTGGCGGCGGCGCCATGGTAGCGCTGGTATCGGGCAATACCACGTTCAAGACCTACCGGGATCTGGTGCGCCAATCCAAGGTCGCCACTGAGATCGCAACGCATATGTTGGACACGCGCCTGGGCGTTGAGGAATTCTTGGTGCGCGGTGACGCCGACAGCGCCAACCACGTGCGCACGTCATACCAGGCCGCTGTCAGCGCCGCGGAGCAGGCCAAAAGCCTGACTTCCGACCCGAAGAAAGCAGAAGAATTCTCCCAGATCATTGAACGCCTGACCACCTATGAACATGCTTTTGAGGAGGTCGTGGAGCTGAACGCCACGCGCGATGGGCTAATCGGCGACAGACTGAACGCGCTGGGCCCGCAACTGACACAAATGCTGTCCGACACCGCGGCCGATGCCGCGCGTACCGGCAACGCGCAGGCCGCCTACCGCGCCGGCGTGGCGCAAGAGCACCTGATGCTCGCCCGCCTTTCCGCCCAGCAATACATTCTCAATCACACCGAGGCCGAATTTGAAACGGCGATGGCTGAACTGGCGGCTCTGGAAGACACCGTCAACATGCTGGCGCCGCAGCTGCAAGTTTCCGCCGGCCGCGCAGCAGTTAGCGGTATTTTGGACGGCGCCGCCGCCTACGGCGACGTGGTATCCGAGCTCCACACGCTTATCGCCGAACGCGACGCGTTGATTGTGGATAAATTGGACACCACCGGGCCTGAAATCATGGCCAGCGTCGACCAGCTTGTGGCCCAGAAAACCGCCCAGCGCGATGCGCTTGGTGAACAGGCCGCGGCGACCATGCAGACAGCTATTGTCGCCGTAATCGGCGGCGCGGTTGTGGCGCTGCTGCTCGGCGCGGCCGCCGCTTGGTTGATCGGCAACGGCATTGCCCGCCCGGTGACCGCGATGACGCAGGCTATGCAACGGCTGTCGGAAGGCGATAAGACTGTCGACATTCCCGCAACCGATCAAAAAGACGAAGTGGGCGAGATGGCGAAAGCGCTTGGCGTCTTCAAAGCGTCGATGATCGAAGCCGAACGGCTGCAAGCAGAACAGGCCAAGGCGCAAGAAGCCCAAATCGCCCGCGCCCAACAGCTAGAAACCTTGACCACGCAATTCGACACCGCCGTTACCCAGGTGCTGCAAAGCGTCGCCGGCGCGGCGGAAGAAATGCAGGCCACCGCGCAATCTATGTCGTCGATCGCAGACCAAACCCGCGAACAAGCGACGATTGCCACCAGCGCCTCCACCGAGACATCAGCCAATGTGCAGACGGTGGCCTCAGCGGCGGAGGAATTGAGCGCCTCGATCCGTGAGATCGCCCGCCAGGTTGAGCAATCCGCCGGCATTTCCCAGCAGGCGGTTGGCCAAGCGGGCGAGACGCAAGAGACGGTCGTGCAATTGTCGCGGGCCGCGGATCGGATCGGCGAAGTTGTCAGCCTGATCAGCGATATCGCCGAACAGACCAATCTCCTCGCGCTCAACGCCACCATCGAGGCGGCGCGCGCCGGGGAAGCAGGCAAAGGCTTTGCCATCGTCGCCTCTGAGGTCAAAACGCTGGCGACGCAAACCGCCAAGGCTACAGAAGAGATCGGTCAGCACATTTCCGAGATCCAAACCGCCACCGGCGGTGCGGTCAGCGCGATTGAATCGATCGCCAAGACCGTGGATGAGCTCAGCGCCATTTCCAGCTCGATTTCCGCCGCCGTCGAACAGCAGACAGCAGCAACGGGCGAGATTGCGCGCAACGTGCAAGAGGCAGCCGCCGGCACCAATGACGTTTCCAACTCGCTTGTGGGCGTCAATGGCGGCGCCGATGAGACAAGCCGAGCGGCGGGGCAGGTCGTGGATGCGGTCGGCGAACTGACCGGCCAGACGGCAGCCCTGCGCCGCGAGGTCGACGAGTTTCTGTCCGGCGTCAAGGCGGCCTAACGCCCAACACGCCCTAGCCCCTGCCGGCGGATAGCCGGCAGGCGCGACATGCACGGCCACGGCAAATGCCGTAACCATTCTGTGTAAAAACAATCCGTACCGGTTAGAACGCCGTGGTGATGCGCAACGAGAACACGTGCGCGCTGTCGAATTCGCGTGTCGCCGCTGGGTCGATGACGGCTTGATAGGCCAACGTGGTATCGACATCGGGCAGAAACGGGAAACGGTAAAACGCTTCGACGCTGTATTCTTGCCGGGTGCCTCTGGTGGACGAATCGATCCAGTTGAACGTTGCACCGATGACGTCGTCGTCGAAAGAGCGTTCGGCAAACGGCTGATACTGCAAAAAGCTCAATCCTAGCTGGTTGTCGAAGATGGCCGCCCGGTTGAAACTATGGCCGTAACGGCCGACAAAAACAGTGTTTCCGTCAGCGGACAGTTCTTGCGAGATGACCGTGGCGATGCCCCAGCCGTTGCGGCCGGTATTGGCGTTGATCGGGCTGCCATCGCTGGTGCCGTCGGTTTGCCAAAACAGCAATTTTGAATAGCTGGCTTTGTCTGTGCGCGGGCGGATTTTCCACCCCAGTTCGATGCCTTTGTAAAAATCGCCTTCGGAAATATCGCCAAAAGTGAACCTGTCGCCATTGGCGTCGGCGATAACGCCGGCGATATAGCCCTGATCGCCGAAGTAATAGGCGGCGGTGGCGCCCAAGCCGGAATCGGCAAAGCCGGCGGCGAACACGCCGGTGGAGGCGTTTGACAGAAATGTCGCGTTAGGCGAGATGTGCCGGTTGGTCAGCAGCATGGCGTCCGTCGTGATCTTACCCAGCCGGAACGTCCACCCGGCTTCCGGGCCGCCCATGCGGTAATAGATATTTCTGAGGATGAACGCCGGGTCGTAGCGCGAAAACGTATTGCCGGTACCGCCGGCCGTACCGACGCTGACAAAGCCCAAGGTCTGCGGGCCGATATTGCCGTAATCCCAGCGACCTTCAACGCCGAAGAAGATCTCGCCTTGGGTCGGCGTGCCGCGGTTGAATATTTCCCACGTGCCGACGACGTCCAAGTCCGACGCGCCGCCGGCATCCGGCGTGCCCGATATGTGGTCGGTGGTGAATTGGCCAAGCGTATGAAACGAAACGCCCAGGCGCATATTGATCGCGCCGTAAATCAGATCGTTGAACGCCGTCATCGCGTCGCGCAGCGGCTGGATCGGCGATACGCCGATCACCCCTTTGCGCCGCTGCCCGAAGCCGTCTATCGCCTTGAGCTCATTGGGCACGTCTTGGTCGCCCTCAACCCAGCCGGTGGAAATACCGCGCACCTGAGGTGTCGCTGCCGCCGGCGGCTCGGCGTCGCCCTCCGCCGCTGCTACCGACGGCACCAGGCCGCCGGTCGCGCTCAGGGTTAGGGCGGCAACAACCGCGCAGGCTAATTTATATGTCATGGTACCGCCATTGCGCTGCATGTCTGCCGCATCGGCATGCGGCATCATGACCCGCGGGCAAGACACACCACGGGCAGGTCCTGGCTTCTCTCACCCAACCTCAACCGTCCCGTCGGCGCTGATTTTGAGCTTGTCGCCGGTCTTGACCGTGTTCATGAACTCGTCGCCTAGAAGGTCGATGGTGATGACCTTCCGGTCGTTCCAGATCTCGTCCATGATCAGGCCGCCGGCCGCAATGCTGTCTATGTGATCTGAAAACAGCATCGCCTTGAAGCCGACGCCGAGCAGGTTCACGCCCATGATCGCACCCGCGCCCATGGTCGAGCCGACGGTTTGCGGCGTGCAGATGATCTGGCCTGAAAGGTCCTTATCCTTGAGCTCGGGGTTGTTGGCGTCGGTGCACGGTGCCGTCTCGGTGTTGCCGGCGAACATATTGGTGAAGTAGGACGCGGTGGTGTTGAAGGGCTGCTTTGAAACCAGCGCCTCGCCTTCCAGGTCGCCGGCGATGATGGGACGTCCTTTGAACGTCTGAGCCATGTCTTTGTCTCCCATACGAATGTTGCAGCTTGGCAACCGGCGCGCACGGGGCGCGGTCGCCCATGGTGTGCGTTCCGCGGCCTAGACCTTTCCGGTCACCGCGATATCCACGAGCTTCTTGTCGGGGAAATACCGGACCGGCGAGTAGTTGCGGTTTTTGGCGGAATTGGTGACCGCCCGCACCCGCTCCGAGAAGCCCTTCATGCCGGAATAAGAAACGCCGCACATATTGGTCACGTGCACGTCGGCGCCGAGGGCGCGGCTGGCAAGCTGGGGTTGCTCCAGCAACGCGCGGGTGCGCGTTACGGTCGGCGCGAAGATGTAAGCGGGGATCGCCAACTTCTCTTGGCCGGCCGCATCAAGGGCATCAACGAACATCTTCGCCCACCGCATGGTCTCCTCGTAGTTGCAGTGCGGGCAACCGATGAAGACAGCGGTCGGGTCGCCGTTCGGGTCGTCCCAGAGGTTTTCGAAGGTATCGAGGATCGCTTGCTGTTCGGTATCATCGAAGACGTAGGTCTGGTAGTCCTCGGCCAGCATGTCGCGGCCCTTCTCCTTGGGCTCGGGCGTGACACCCTCCACATGGTAGCAGCCGACGGCGCCGGCGGCGGCGGTGGCGCTGCCCATATATTTGAGCTTGTGCCAATTGTCGTCGGTCACCTCGCCGCCTTCGAAATATTGGTCGACCCCGGCGATGAAGGGAATGTCTTCAACGCATTTGCGGCCGATGGCGGTGCCAAGCACACCCCAATCCGGCTCTTCGGTGGTCTTGACGTCGATCAGCCACTTAGCCTTGCGGCCTTCGTCGGTCATCAGGCCGAACTCAGGCGCCTTGCCGAGCATGGCGCACAGCATCTCCATGCCGGCGCCGTAACGGTTGGTGCGGATGCCTAACACCGAGTTGCCGTAGTTCACCGCCGAGGATTCGCACCAGGCGACCGGCGTACCCGGCTCCGGCGCGTTGCCAACGTCGTCGATGTAGCAAGCGCAGGAGCGGAAGTTGAGATCCGGCGCGCCGAGCTTGGCGTGGACCGCGTCCAGCCGCATTTGCAACGGATAGCCTTCGGCGATCAGGCTCATTTCGGTGGCGTTGTTCTGGACGTTGTAGACGTCGTAGGGACGCGGATTGACGGTATAGGGCGCGTAGGCCGTGAGCCCGGCCTCCGCGCACTGCTCGAGCATGACGATCAGGGATTCAAGATAGGGCGCGCCGATATAGAGGTTGGAGTGCGGGGCGCCGCCAAGGTCCACCAGCTTGGTCGCGCCGAAGGTCTCGCCGAACTTGACCAAGATCTTCATCAGCTTGGCCTTTTCCTCGCCGTCTTTGCCGTCGAGGATCGCTTGCTCGTCGTCGGTGAGCTGCATCTTGACCGGGGGGTCATCGGCCGAAGCGCCGGCCATCGAGGTACCAGAGAAGGTCGCCCTTTCGCCGGTGGGCGCGCCGTTAGGCCCGGTGCCGTTCATATCGGTGGTGAGGATGTGCCCGGCCCAGTCCGGTGCCGCCGTTGACCCGGCCGCCGATGACCCTGCTGCCGGCGGTGACCCGGCTGTCGGCGATGCCTGGGCAACCTGGATAGACGTCTCGGCGCCATCCGCGGCGCCCGTGTTGGCCTGCGCCGCCGCCGGCACCAAGGCCCCGGCAACCGGTATCGCTGTCATTCCTTTTACGAATTCGCGCCGTCTCATGATCGCTCCCCATCGTTGCACGCTGTTTTGGCCGCTTGTTTTGGCCAGCGGTCTTGGCCGGTCGTTTTGACTGGAACAGGCATGGACGCCCCTTTACGCCTAAACCCCTAAAAACTTTAGGGTATTGCCCGGCGCACCGTCAATCGCCCAAGCCGGGCGTCACACAATATTACTAGGCACATCGGGATATCAGGCACATCGCCGGACACGGATGACCCGCCCCCGTCCACGGCAAGGGCCGTGTTTCACGCACCTAAAACCGGTAGCTCAAACCGAGAAACGGTCCGTGCTGAATGACATTGTAGGCAAACTCGTTTGCCCCTTCACCGTCGGAGAAGTCGATGTCATAGACCCGGTATCCGAAGCGGAACGTTGTGCTTTTTGCAAACCTGTACCCGGCAATACTGTTGACGGACCAGCTTAGGTTTTCGCCGGAAACACCGAAGCCCGATACGTCGCCGCGCACGACGAGGTTCCAGGTATCACTAAAAACCCAATTGGTGCGCAGCCCAACCACCGGCGATATCCAGCTACGGTCGCCGCCCAGATTGGCGGCCAAAGGCGGCGGCAGGCCGGGGGTTACCTCGATCTTCTGGCGCAAATAATTGTAGCGAATGCCGGTTGTCATATCGACCTCGACACGCTTGTCCAGCTTGGCGCCAATGGGCACGGCGGCAAACCGGTAACCGATCATCATATCGACGATCGCCTGCCTGATATCCGCTTCAATCTCACCGCTTCCGGTCGGGCCAAAACCCTGCCTCTCGACGTTGAGGTCCACATATTGGCCATCCAGCACAAACCCAAACGCGCTACCATCCTTGGCCGAGCGTGCACGCCAGGCTTCACCGCGACCGGATATGGCGAAGTTCAGCAGCTTCCAGATGTCGCTGCCTTGCAGATCAAGCCCTACCGAGCCGCCATCCACCGTCGACGTACCCTTCACCGACACCGGAATGAACGCATAAATGCCGACGTCGAACGTCCATGGCGAGGCCTCTTCTAACGGCGCACCCAACGCCACAGCGTCCGGCGCCCCTTAGGCGCTGGCGGCAACCGTGGGGCCCAGCGCGACCGCCGCCATAAGAACGGCAGCTCCCCCATATGGTATGCGGCGCATGGTTATGTGGCCCCCCATTGCTGTGATCGCATCTGTTGTGTCCGGAAACACGCAGCAGCCTGCAAGCCGCAGCCACCACGCTTCTAAGGATACGCATACACCACTTAGAGCTATGCCCCCCCGGGCGGCGTTTAGAAGGCCCGCACCAGTATACACGGCTACGCTCTTCCAACACCGGTGCACGTGACACTTTACCGCGTTCGATGCGCACAACCGCCTATTTTTAGCTAAAACACCGCATGCGGGTCTCGATAAATCCGCGGCGTGCAGCAGCGCTAGATAACCAGCACGGCAATTGCGCTTGAAGCCCAGCCAGGATCAGCCATAGGCTGGATCAGCCATAGGCTGGGTCAGCCATGGGCAGCGGCCATATGCCGGATTACGCGCGGCCAAGCGAAACCCGGCCATGCGCGCTCATCACCTGATGCGGGGCACCGATGGAGTTCAAGGATTACTATAAGATCATCGGTGTCGCCGAAGATGCCTCCGCCGACGAGATCAAGAAGGCCTACCGCAAGCTTGCGCGCAAACATCACCCGGACCTCAACACCGATGCCGGCGCCGAGGCCAAGTTCAAGGAGTTGGGCGAGGCCTACGAGGTTCTCAAAGACCCGGCCAAGCGCGCCGAATATGACCAGCTACGCGCCTATGGCGCATCGGCCCGTGGCAGCACGTTTACACCGCCACCGGGCTGGCAATCGGGGGCGGACTTCAAGGGCGGCGGCTTTACCGGCGCCGATGCCAGCGCGTTCAGCGATTTTTTCGAAAGCCTGTATGGCCAACACACCGCCCGCCAAGCCCACGAATTCCACGAAGCTCAGGGGGGCGCCGGTGCCGGCAGGGCCAGGTTTGCGTTTCCCGGCGAGGATATTCACTACCGCATCAGCGTGAGCTTGCACGATTCCTACACCGGCGCCCAGCGCAGCCTCTCGCTGCAAACCCACCGCATGGGCGCCGATGGACGCATGACCCCCGAGACCAAGACGTTGACCGTCACCATCCCCAAGGGCGTCGTCCAAGGCCAGAAGATACGCCTGCGCGGCCAAGGCGGCCCGGGCTTCGGCGGCGCCCCGAATGGCGATGTGTATATGGAAGTGGAGCTAGAGCCCGACCCGGTTTTCAGCGTCGAGGCCCGTGACGTGACGTTGGTTTTGCCCATCGCCCCGTGGGAAGCAGCGCTAGGCGCTCAGGTGCAAGCACCAACCTTAGGCGGCGCGGTCAGCCTCACCATACCGGCCGGCGCCCAAAGCGGCCAAAAGCTTCGGCTCAAAGGCCGCGGCCTGCCAGGGCCCCCGGGGCTCGTGGCGGGTGACCAATACGTGGTGCTGCAGATCGTCATGCCGCCGGTGGAGGGCGCCGAAGACCGGGCGCTGCTCGAACAGATGCGCGACCGAATGCCGTTCAACCCGCGCGCAGCCTTGGGAGTGTGAGATGGCCGATGAAAGACAGGCGCTGGCCGCCGAACCCGTCACCGACGCCGGTGAATACCGGCTCAAAGACATGTGCGAGATGTGCGGCACCAACGCCGAATACGTCGTTGAATTGGTGGAAGCGGGCATCATCGATGTTCATGGCGACACACCGGCCGTCTGGCTATTTTCCAGCGCCGCGGTGATGCGCTCGCGCAAGGCGTTGCGGCTGCAGCGCGATTTGGAGATCAATATGCCAGGCATCGCCGTGGCATTAGCGCTGCTCGACGAAATGGAGACGCTGCGCACCCATGTGCGGTCTTTGACCCAGCAATTGGAAAAGCTGCAGCGGTAACCCGCTAGGCAGCGCCGGCAGATAAAGCAGCCGGTAAATGTCATTTTCAAATGTGACATTTATGTGTGTTGGCTATGTATATTGGCTGCTGAGGAGGCCCATACCCGCCATGGCAGCGCGCCGCCTATGAGCAAATACTACCTGCCGGTCGCCATCGGGGCGCTCGCGCTTGCGTTCTGGCTCAAGCCGGAAGTGCAGGAAATTGCCGCCGGCGTGGCGATCTTCCTGTTCGGCATGCTGATGTTGGAGGACGGCTTCAAGCTCCTCGGCGGCGGGGTGTTAGAACGGCTTTTGGCCGGCGCCACCCGCTCGGTGCCGCGGGCGCTGACCTTCGGCGCCGCCGCGACCACGCTGCTGCAATCCAGTTCGCTGGTCTCAATCATCACCATTTCGTTTTTGAGCGCCGGGCTGATCTCGCTGATCGGCGGCGTCGGTGTGATCTTCGGCGCCAATATCGGCACCACCACCGGGGCGTGGCTGGTCGCCGGCCTGGGCCTTAAGGTCGATATTGCCGCTTACGCGATGCCGATGATCGCGCTGAGCATCATTTTGGTGTTTCAAAAATCAAACGTTTTGCGCGGCATCGGCTACGCCCTCGGCGGGCTGGGCTTCTTGTTCCTTGGCATTCACCACATGAAAGAAGGCTTCGATGCCTTCAAAGACCAAATCGACCTCACGCGCTTTGCGCTGGGCGGCATTGCCGGGCTCATCGTCTATACCCTGATCGGCATGGTCGCGACGGTGATCATGCAATCAAGCCACGCCACCATGGTGCTGGTCATCACCGCGCTGGCCGCCGGGCAAATCACCTACGAAAACGCGCTGGCGCTGGCCATCGGCGGCAATGTCGGCACCACCATCACCGCCATCATCGGCTCCTTGGGCGCCAATTATCAAGGCAAGCGGCTGGCGCTGGCGCATCTGATCTTCAATACCGCCACCGCCGCCGTGGCGCTGGCGTTTATTAGCCAATTGGCGCAATTGGTGGATTGGATAAGCGCCCATGCGGGTATCGCCGCCGATGATTATGCCCTCAAGCTTGCGGTCTTCCACACGACCTTCAATGTCATAGGCGTGCTGTTGATGTTGCCTCTGCTCAACCGGCTCGTCGGCTTTTTAGAGCGCCGCATCGCCGCGCCGGCACCGACGGTGAGCATGCCGCGGTTCCTCACCGACGCCGTCGACGCCTTCCCGCAATCCCTCGAAGGGGCGTTGCGCCAAGAGGTCGACCACCTCTACGACAACGCCGCCAAGCTGATCTTGCACGGGCTCAATCTGCATCGCCATGAGATCTACGCCACCGACACTATCGAAGACGTCGTGCGCGGCAGCCGCAAGGCCTTTGATATCGACTTAGCGGACCAATACGAGCAGCGGGTAAAAACTCTGTATACGGCGATTATCGACTATGCGGCGCGGGCCGGCGACACCCGGTACGACCCGGATACGACCCGGCGGATCTACAGCCTGCGCGATGCGGCCACCCACATCGTCGCAGCGGTTAAGTCGGTCAAGCATTTGCGCAAAAACATTTTGCGCTATACCACGCGGCCCGGCGGCATGGTGACCACCCTCTATGATGGGCTGCGCGTCCAGCTTGCCCAGATCCTGGCGGAAATCGAAAAGCTGGGCGCCGCCGACCCGTCCGAGCGCAGCGCCTTGTGGCTTGAGCAGGAAAGCGCCCAAATAGAAGAGGACGCCCGGTCGACGGTCACCCGCGTCGAGACGCTGATCCGCACCGGCAAGCTCAGCCCCACCGCGGCGACGTCCTTCTTGACCGATTCCCGCTACGCTTACGCCGCCATGCGCGATCTTATCGCCGCCGAACGCTTGTACTACGCCGAGCGCGACAGCGCGCTGGCGGAAGTGGAGCACCTCATTGCCTTGGACGACGACGAGTTGGACGCCCCATCGGCCGACCACGACACCCCCGTGCCGCGCACGCCGGCGCCGGCGCGCAACACGACTGTCACACATGCCACCTAGGCTCTTTGGCAATCACGTTCGGGAGATACCCTGATGGGCATCAAAAAACTCGCCGCCAAAGTTGCCGATTACAAAGACCGGTTGGACCGCGGCAAAGCCAGCAAAATCAAGCCCGACCACGTTGCCCACGTGCTAGAAAAATTGCGCAAAAAAGAAGCCGCGCTGAAGCTGGAACTGGCCGCCGCCAAGAACAGCGACAGCAAGAACCGGCTAACCCGCAAGATCAGCGTCGCCCAAGAACAAATCAACCGCGCCGAATGGCTGCTCAGCAAAATCGCCTAAGCGCATCAGCGCAGGCGATCGGAAACGCCAGCTCTACACGGTAACCGTTGAACGCGGCGCGCAAGGTGATGAGACCATCGTACCTATCGGTCTGGCGGATCTCGGTGATGGCGACAACAACCACAAGTTCTGCCTGGCCACCGCCGATCGAGTAAAATCGGTCTCCTTCCCGGCAGGTCACCTCACCGACCCGCGCGATGACCTGAATCCGGCGACGTCCATCTCGATTTCAAACTAGCTCTCGGACACCCGCCGATTTGCCTCGCCCCGCTTGGCAAGGGGTACAGGGCACGTCCGCTTTGGGTCGGCATGCGACACGCCGCTTAGCCTCAAACTGAGGTCGCCGTCCAGGATCGCTTGTATGATCGGCAATCCGGACACAGGCAATCCGGCTCTCTAGCTGAGCCGGCCAAGCTCCGCGACATCTCCAAAGAACTCTATCTCGAAAACGATTGGGAGATGCCGCGCGGCTTCATCGACAGCCAGGCGCGCGATCCACGCAACTTCACCCTGGCTGAATGGCAACAAGCCAAACGCTTGGGCCTTCACGGGCGCGAGCTAAAAAGCATGATGCAGGAATGCTGGGCGGCTTCGGACTCGCGCGCCGCCTTCGTGCACGCGCTCGGCGAGCGCGGCATTGGGTTGCGAACCTTCTGAAGTCGCGCGTTGAGCAAAACGGCAAGACCAGCCTCCCCGATCTCTATCGCACCATCAGCGCCATCGAAGGTAACCGGCAGGTACCCGTATTACCATTGCCCTAAACGCGGCTGCGATAGCTACGGCAAGTCCATCAAGCGCGACGTAATAGAAGGGGAGTTCGAAACCCTGCTGCAAACGCTTACGCCTTCTGAAGGCTTGTTCAAGATCGCCTATGCGATGTTCAAGAAGTTCTGGGATGAGCGGCTTCAGTCGCAGGGCGAACGGCGCAAATCCCTGGAAGCCGAAGTTCGGAAAATTGAGCATGGCGTCGAGCAACTGCTCGACCGCATCGTCGATGCCGACTCGCCGTCCGTAATCCGTGCGTATGAAAAGCGCATCAAGGAAATGGAAGCGCGGAAGATTGAATGCCGGGAACGGATCGAGAAATGCGGCAAACCGCTCAATAGCTTCGAAGATTCAGTTAGAACCGCCCTCACATTCCTCGGAAGCCCGCAGAAACTATGGGCTTCTGAGCGCTTGGACCACAAGAAGGCAGTGATCAAACTCGCCTTTGGGGGTCACTTGGAGTATGTGCGGAATGAGGGGTTTAGAACCGCTGATCTGGCCTTGCCTTTCAAGGCTTTAGCCTGTGCTTCAGGGTCCAAAAGCAAGATGGCGCACCCGAGAGGATTCGAACCTCTGGCCTCTGCCTTCGGAGGGCAGCGCTCTATCCAGCTGAGCTACGGGTGCTGGCCCTGGGGCGCGCCGAGGCGGCGGCCGATAGGCGGGCGGACCGTAACCGGAAATAGATAGCGGGGCAATCGTCCGTACATGCCGCCCATAGCCATACCCTGATCGCCGCTTAACGGCATCCGGTGCCAAAACCTGGCCCCCTAACCCCGAGAAGCCCTCCAGGCCCCTCCCAAGCCCCTTCACTCCGCAAGCTGGCGCGATAGTCGCATGGCGTTGTCAGACGGATAGCAGATGCGCGTTTGGGGGCCGCGCTATGGGCATTCTGTGCCAGTCTGACACAGAAAACGTCCCAGTCCGGCAGGGGGGTATGAGGGGACATGGTGACATTATCGACCGTGAATGGCGGCGGGCCTGTGGGCGCGCCGGGCAAACTGGAGCCGTTCGACGTTTATGCAGATCCGGCCTGCAGGCTCGTGACGCCGCGCTTGCTCAGTTTGCACGCCTATTGGCGCAGCAAATGCGGCGATGCGGCGATGCCGACGCGCGAGGAGATTCATCCGCGCGATTTTCGCATGAACTTATCGCGCATCTTTTCGCTCGACGTGGTGGCGGGGCAAGGGTTTAGGTTTCGCCTGGCGGGAACGGCGATCGTCGACCTGTTTGGCTGCGAGCCCACGGGCAAGACCTTAACGCAGGCGCTGGGCGGCAAAGCCGGCCGTGCGGCATCGGCGGCGCTGATGGCGGTGGTCGACTATGGGCGGCCGCTGCGCACTTTCGGTACCATGGATTGGTGGACGCCGCCCGCAGACAGCCTGCCGGGCACACCCTCGCACGACTTTACGCGCGTGCGGTTTGAGGCCGTGCACCTGCCGCTCTCTGCAGGCGGCAGAGCACAAGGCGGCGGGGCAGAAGGCGGCGGGGCAGAAGGCAGCGGGCACGTGGCCATCGTGCTCAGCGCGATCGCGACCCATGTCAGCGACAGCTAGCCGCCCGCGGGCCAAGACGGCGCCTGACCGTATACCGCCCTAGGTCGCGCTTGAGCGCGTGATCTCCAGGAACACGGTCTCAAGACTGCTTTCCTCGATCGACAGATCCCTCAACTTGATGCCCACCGCGTTGACGCGCTCGAGGATCTCCGCCACGTTTTGGCGGCTGGGGCGGTAGGCAATTTCCATGATCCCGCCGGGCAGCAATGTTGGCGCTAGCGATGCCAGCGCGGCGGGGATCGCATCCAGCGGCGTTTGCGGTGTCACGCGCAGAACCTTGTTATCCAGGCGGGCCACCAATTGCGGCGTCGGCGCGCAAGCGACGCTGGCACCGTGATTGATGATGGCGATCTCGTCGCACAGGCTTTCAGCCTCTTCGAGATAATGGGTGGTCAGAACAATCGTCACGCCGCGCTTGTTGAGGTCTTTCACGTAGGCCCATAGCTGCTGGCGCAATTCGATATCGACGCCGGCCGTCGGCTCGTCCAGCACCAGCACCGGCGGCGCGTGGACCATGGCCTTACCGACCAAAAGCCGCCGCCGCATGCCGCCGGACAGGGTGCGCGCGTAGGCGTCGGCTTTGTCTTCTAGGCCCATGGCGCGCAGAATTTCCATGGTGCGGCGCTGGCGCTTCGGTACCCCATAAAGGCCTGCTTGCAACTCCAAGGCTTCCGCCGGCGTGAAAAACGGGTCGAAGGTGAGTTCCTGCGGCACCACGCCGATGGAGGCGCGGGCCTGGCGCGGGTTTGTGTCGATGTCGAACCCCCACACTTTCACCGTGCCCGCGGTCTTAGTGACGACGCCGGCGAGGATATTGATGAAGGTGGATTTACCGGCGCCGTTGGGCCCGAGCAGGCCAAAGATGCTGCCGCGAGGGATCACCAGATCAATGCCCTTGAGCGCTTCTTTAGCGGGTTCGTTGCCGGATGCGGCGTAAACCTTGCGCAGGCCGCGTGCCTCTATCGCCGCGCCGGTGCTAGCCGGGCTGCGCGGGCGCGCCGGCGTGGGGGATGTATCCATAGGTAGTTCCTCTTGCCCGCCGCCCGCGGCACTTTGCTGGCGCGTTCACAAACGCGGACAGCGTGGTATACCGCGCGCTGGCTGCGGGTCAAACCGGCGCTTGGCGGATGGCCCACCGGTGCGCCGGCGGGCCCATAGCGCTGGCAGGCCCGTAGCGCTGGCAGGTCGGCGCCAGCAATGCCATATTCCCGCCCCATGAGCACAAAACGCACAGCCGCCAGCGGCACCCCTATAACCGCGTCCAGCCATCTGTATCTGGTCGACGGATCGGCATATCTTTTCCGCGCTTACCACGCTTTACCGCCGTTGACGCGCAAGTCCGACGGGTTGCCGGTAGGCGCCGTATCGGGCTTTTGCAACATGCTGCACAAGCTGATGACCGGCGCCAAGCAGCGCGACGACAGCGAAACGCCGACGCATTTCGCGGTCATCTTCGACGCCAAGGGCGACACCTTCCGCAACGAGATCTATCCGGACTACAAGGCCAATCGCGACGCGCCGCCGGACGATTTGGTGCCGCAATTTCCGCTGGTGCGCGATGCCACCCGTGCCTTCAATATTCCCTCAATCGAGATGACAGGCTTTGAGGCGGACGACCTGATCGCCACCTATGCCAAGCAGGCGGCAGCCAAGGGCGCGCGGGTGACCATCGTCTCGTCTGACAAGGACCTGATGCAACTCGTGGATGACAAGATCGAGATGCTGGACCCGATGAAAGACAAAGTCATCGGCCACGACGGCGTCGTCGAGAAATTCGGCGTTAGTCCGGACAAGGTCGTCGACGTACAGGCGCTGGCCGGCGATTCCACCGACAACGTACCCGGCGTGCCGGGCATCGGCATCAAGACGGCGGCGCAGCTCATCGGCGAATTTGGCGACCTGGACACCTTGCTCGCCCAAGCCGACACGATCAAGCAGACCAAGCGCCGCGAAAACCTGCTCGCCTTCGCCGACCTAGCCCGCGTGTCGCGCCAATTGGTGCTGCTCGATCAAGCAGCACCCGTGGACGTGCCGCTAGAGGATATGGGCGTTGCCGAAATCGACGCTAAGGCGCTAATCGGCTTCTTGAAGGACATGGAGTTTACCACGCTGACCCGGCGGATCGCCACGGCGCTGGACGTGGACGCGGACGCCATAGACGCCGCCGGCACGCATCAAGGCGTCGCGCAACCGCAAGCGCTCAAACCCGCCGGCGAAGCCGACGCTGGCGGGACGCCCGGCGCCTATGACCAAAGCTATATCGACACGCCGCCGATTGCGGACAGCGCCTATGCATGCATAACAACGCTCACCGCGCTGGACGCCTGGATCGACGAAGCAACCGCGTGCGGGCTGATCGCGCTGGATACGGAAACCACGTCTTTAGACCCAATGTCCGGCCGGCTGGTGGGCGTGTCGCTGGCAACACGGCCGGGCCGCGCCTGCTACATCCCGCTTGCCCACGGCCTTAGCGGAGATGACGTGCTGGCGCTCGAAGAGCCGGCCCCGCCGCAAATCCCGCTGCAAGACGCCCTCACCCGGCTAAAGCCGCTGCTCGAAGACCCGGGCGTGTTGAAGGTGCTGCAAAACGCCAAATATGACTTGGTGGTGTTGGCGCGCGCCGGCATCGACGTGGCGCCGGTGGATGACACCATGCTGATGTCCTACGCGCTGGACACGGGCCTGCACAGCCATGGCATGGACGTGCTGTCGCAACGGTTCTTGGACCACGCGCCGATCCCGTTCAAAGAGGTAGCCGGCACCGGCAAGGCGCAAATAACCTTTGACCGCGTGCCGTTGGACAAAGCCACCCGCTACGCCGCCGAAGACGCCGACGTGACGTTAAGGCTCTACCACACCCTCAAGCCGCGGTTGGTGGGCGAGCGGATGATGACCGTCTATGAAACGCTTGAGCGGCCGATGGTCGGGGTTCTAGCGCAAATGGAGATGGCCGGCGTCAAGCTCGACCCGGCAATCCTCAAGCGCATGTCCGGCGATTTTGCCCAAAAGCTCGCCGGCCTCGAAGCGGATATTCACGCGCTCGCCGGCAGCCCCTTCAACATCGGCAGCCCCAAACAGCTTGGCGAAATCCTGTTTGAAAATATGGGGCTTGAAGGCGGCAAAAAGACCAAGACCGGCGCCTGGAGCACCGGCGCCGACGTGCTGGAGACGCTCGCCGCCCAGGGCCACGACTTGCCGATCCAGGTGCTGGAATGGCGCCAGCTATCGAAGCTTAAAAGCACGTATACGGATGCTTTGCCCGATTACATCAACCAGCAGACGGGGCGGGTGCACACAAGCTATTCCCTCGCCTCCACCACCACCGGGCGGTTGTCGTCGTCCGACCCGAATTTGCAGAACATCCCCATCCGCACCGAAGAAGGCCGCAAGATCCGCACCGCCTTCGTGGCGGAGGCCGGCAATGTGTTGATCTCGGCCGATTACAGCCAGATCGAGCTGCGCGTGCTGGCGCATATGGCCGGCATCGACGCGCTGCGGCAAGCCTTCGCAGACGGGCTTGATATTCACGCGATGACGGCGTCGGAAATGTTCGGCGTGCCGATCAAAGACATGGACCCGATGATCCGCCGCAAGGCCAAGGCGATCAATTTCGGCATCATCTACGGCATATCCGCCTTCGGCCTGGCCAACCAGCTCTCGATTCCGCGCGGTGAGGCGGCCGACTATATCAACAAATATTTCGACCGCTTCCCCGGCATCCGTGCCTATATGGAAGACACCAAAGCGTTTGCGCGCGAGCACGGCTACGTGGAAACGCTGTTTGGCCGCAAGACCCATGTACCGGAGATCAATTCCAAAAACGGCGCGCAACGCGCCTTCACCGAGCGCGCCGCCATCAACGCACCGATCCAAGGGTCGGCGGCAGACATCATCCGCAGAGCGATGATCCGCATGCCAGCAGCGCTGGCGGAGGCAAAGCTGCCGGCACAAATGCTGCTGCAAGTGCACGACGAACTGATATTCGAAGCGCCAAAGGCCAAGGCCGGCGCAACCATCGACGTCGCCCGCAAGGTGATGGAAGGCGCCGCAGCGCCGGCGGTGGCATTATCGGTGCCGCTGGTGGTGGACGCCAACGCGGCGCCAAGCTGGGCGGAGGCGCATTGATGGTACCGCACGACCGGCCCCCGGCATGACCGGGGCACCGCAAGACCAAGCCTGGCGGCATTTGCCAGCCTGGGAACGCAAATTGATGGCGGTCTCACCGGTGGGGCCGCTGGCCACAGGGTTTGTGCTCGCGGCGCTGACATTTGCAAGTTTTGCCGCCGCCGCGGCCATCGAAGGCGTATCCATTTTCAGCGATGCCGACGGCAGCGTCGCCGGGCTATCGCCGGATGCCTGGGCAGCCGTAGTGATTGCGCTGTTCGCCTGGGCCTTCATCTCCGCCAATGAAATAGCCGGGCAACGCACGCTCAAGGACATTTATGCCCTAGCGCCGAAACTGACCGGCTTGTCCGGCGATGCGTTGCTGCAGGCGCTTGAGCCGTCGGCGAAACGCAAACGGGACGGGTGGATCGCGGCGGCAGCAGGGCTTGTGTTAGGCGCGGTGCTCTATATCGGCCAGCGCAACCCGGACGCGCCGGAGCTTGGCTATTTCGACGATTTCGGCATCACCGCCTGGTGGGGGATAAGCGCAACTATGGTGCTTACCAGCCTGATCGTCCGCTGGGTGGTGATGGCCCGCGGTGAGACCTCGCACGTGACCAACAATCTGCTCGACCAAGCGCAGCTCGACCTGTTGTCGCAAGACGATGCGCGGATGGTCGGCCGCATCGCCCTGCGCGGCGCGCTCGTATGGCTGCTGCACGCGGCGATCTTGTTCTTGCTGTTCGTCGGCCGGCCGCTGAATGCGGTCTTGATCCTCAACTTTCTGGCGATCGTCGCTATAGCCGTGATGGTTTTTGTCACCCCCCTTGCGCTGGGTCCATCAATTGATCTTAAGCGCCAAGCAGCGCGAGCTTAAGCACGTGCGCGACGATATCCGCCGGGCGCGCGCGCAGCTAAACGACAGCGGCAGCGACGGCGCCATGGCCGGCAGCCGCCTAGCCGGCCTGCTGGCGTATGAAGCCCGCATCGAAGGGGTGTCGGAATGGGCCTTGGATGTGGGCACCATGGCGCGGTTCATCGGCCTGCTCAGCCTGCCGGTCCTCTCGTGGACCGGCGGCGCCTTCGCCGAACGGATCATCGATTGGGTGATCCCCTAGACCTTGCGAAAAACCCCGGCTCGCCTCGGGTCGCCGGCGCCTTCCAAGGTGCCGTGACCATCGTTTGAGACGATGTGAACGCCGCCAAAGAACATGTTGGGCTCATCCCAAGGGTCGACCAGGGCAAACGCGTTTGCCATGGCCGTGCATTCCGCCTCCGGCCAACCTTGCTCATAGCTGAGCTTGGCGGGTGGATCGGTGTCGGTGCTGGTGCCTTCCACATGGATGCGCGGATGCATGACGGCGTCTTCGGCGTGGTGTCCGCGCGCCAGCAACACCGCCGTTTGCAAAAGCGCCGACCGGATGCGGTTGGAGCCGCCGGACCCAAAGGCCGTCACCCCGCCCGCCCCGTCATGGGCCAGCATCGGCGCCATCATCGAGCACATGCGCGTATTCTCCGCCCACTGATGGAAGCCATTGGGGTTGATGTCGTCCTCGCCGAGCATGTTGTTGAGCATGAAGCCGCAGCCGGGTACCAGCGCACCGCAGCCTTCGCCGTTGGATATGGTGGCGGCGGCCGCACTACCTTCAGCATCGACGACGCTGACATGGGTAGTGCCGCGCAAGGCTTGCGGGCGCGGCGCCAGATTATGCGGCCCGGCGCCGCTGGCGCGCATTGCCTGTCTGCGGGCAAGCAGCGCCTCCGGGTTACCGTTGCACGCAGCGCGTTCGCCGTTCATCCATAACAAGGTTTGCGCCAAGGCCGGTGCCGGCACGCGGGCGCGCCCGTGGGCGGCCTCGAGCCGGTCGAGCCCCAGCGCCACCATCACCCCACCGGTGGACGGCGGCGGCACCGTTTCGATCATCAGGTCGCCCGCGCGCGCCACCAGCGGCGCGCGATGTGCGGGTGCATACGCCCGAATATCCGCCGCCGTGAGATGGCCGCCGCCTGCTTGCGCCTGGCCGGCCATCGCTTGGGAAATTTCACCTTTGGTGGCCAGCGCCAACCCTTCGCGCGCCAGCGCATCGAAGGCGTCGGCGAGCTGCGGGTTTTTGTGGACGGTACCCTGTTGCAGCAACCGGCCGGCTTGATCCGTAAACAGATCGCGCAGCGCCGGCGTGGCGGTGAGAATGGGCGCAACGACGCCAAACAGATAGGCCTGAAAGGCGCTCACCTCAACGCCATTGGTGGCGGCGCGGATGGCCGGTTCGGCGATGCGCATCATCGGGAGGCGGCCAAGCTGTGCGTGCACCGCGAACACCCCGGGCAAAAACCCCGGCGTGGCCGCCGCCCCCAGGCCGATGTGGAAGTTCTGCGTCACGCCGCCGAAATCGACGCTGACCTCGCGAAAATCAATGTCGGCGGGGGCGCGTTTGCGGCGCGGCGTCTGCACGAAAAAATCGAAGACCCGGGTTTTGCCGTCCGCGCGCGCCGTCAAAAACCCGCCGCCACCGGGGGACGCCAATACCGGCTCCGCCACGCAGGCCGCCAACAACGCCGCCAGCACCGCGTCAAACGCGTTGCCGCCATCTTCCAATAGTTCCGCCGCCGCCGCCGCTGTAACCGCATGGCCGGCCGCCACCGCGCCTTTGTGCGACATGGGAGAGAGCCAGCGCGGGCGCTATTCGGCCGCTACCGCCGGCACCGGCGCGGCATCGCGCACGTCCGCGCCCACATGGGCCTCAAACTTGCGGAAATTATCGATGAACATGGCCACCAGCGCACGGGCCTGTTTGTCATAGGCCGCGCCGTCCGGCCAGGTGTCGCGCGGATTGAGCAGCCGGTTATCGACGCCTTTCACGTCCACCGGCACCTCAAAGCCAAAATGCGCATCCGTGCGCATCTCAGTGGCAAGCAAGCTGCCGTCGAGGGCAGCGTTGAGCAAGGCGCGGGTGTCTTTGATCGGCATGCGGTGGCCGACCCCATAAACGCCACCGGTCCAGCCGGTGTTGACCAGCCAGCAATTCACCTGATGCTGATGGATGAGGTCGCGCAGCAAATTGCCGTATTCGCTGGGGTGGCGCGACATGAACGGCGCGCCAAAGCAGGTAGAAAACGTAGCTTCAGGCTCGGTTACGCCCTTTTCCGTGCCGGCCACTTTGGCCGTATAGCCCGACAAGAAGTGATACATGGCCTGGCTTGGGGTCAATTTGGCGATCGGCGGCAAGACGCCAAAGGCATCGGCCGTCAGCATGATGATGGTGCTGGGGTGGCCGGCGACGCCTGACAGGCTGGCGTTGGGGATATAGCTGATGGGATAGGCGCCGCGGGTGTTTTCGGTCAGCGTTGCGTCGTTGAAATCGAGGCGGCGGGTGGCGTCATCCATGACCACGTTTTCAAGCACGGTGGCAAACCGCTTGGTGGTGGAAAAGATTTCCGGCTCAGCCTGCGGCGATAGCTTGATCATTTTGGCGTAACAGCCGCCTTCGAAGTTGAACAACCCGGCCGGCCCCCAGCCGTGCTCGTCATCACCGATCAGCTTGCGGTCCGGGTCGGCGGAAAGCGTGGTTTTGCCGGTGCCCGACAAGCCAAAGAAAATTGCCGCATCGCCCTGGGCGCCGACATTCACCGAGCAATGCATCGGCATGATTTTGTCTGGCGGCAACTTGTAATTGAGCATCGAGAAGACGGATTTCTTCATTTCACCGGCATAGGACGTACCGGCGATCAGCACGATCTGGCGGGTGAAATCGCACGCGATCACCGTTTCGGTGCGGCAGCCGTGGCGGGCCGGGTCGGCCTTGAAGCTGGGCAAATCGATGATGGTGAAGTGCGGCACGAAATCCGCGCGTTCCGCATCCGTCGGCTCGATCAACAGGTGCTGGATAAACAGCGAGTGCCAGGCGTATTCGGTGATGACGCGGGTGGGTAAGCGGTGGATTTTATCAGCGCCGCCGAACAAATCTTGGACGAACACCTCTCGGCCCTTGGTGTGCTCCAGCATGTCGGCGTGCAGCCGGTCAAACGCCGCGGCGTCCATCCCTTTATTGTTGTCCCACCAGACCTGATCCTCGGTGGCGGCGTCGCGGACGATGAATTTGTCTTGCGCCGAACGGCCGGTGTGCTGGCCGGTGCGCACCACCAACGGGCCTTCGGCGGCAAGCTTGCCTTCGCCGCGCCAAACCGCCTGCTCGACCAGCGTTGCAGCGGGGTGATTCCAATGCTCAGCCTTGAGGTCGCTGAAGCCCATCGTGTCGAGGCCGTGGCTGGATTGTCTCAGACCGGTGTGTGTCACGGTGTTAGGTCTCCATCGGTGTCCGGATACCGGGTGCCTTAGCGCTTTGGCGCGCCGGAGTCGATCCACAAAAGCCATGATTTATACCGCACTGCGGCATGGGGCGCCCGCGTACCGCCCACGCCACATAGGCAGCGCGGTATTGCGGTGCAACCGCCCGAATGTGGATTTCGCCAGGGCAAGGAGCGGGGGGAGCGAGGGGCGCACACAATCGGTGCCGAAAACAGGGGCACGCGGCGAATCACCGGCGGGCAAGGATAGGCCGCTCATACCGGTGCCGGCACGATTGCAGCGCTAGAACGGCTTTGCGCCATGTTGATGCCCCATTCTGTGCTACATCTGCACGCTCTAGTCTCTTGGCCCCGATGCGGGCGCGGGCGGCCGAGCTTTCCCGCCCCCCTCAAGCGAAAAGCGACCATGCCCATGCCGACCGTTGCCTTGGTTGACGATGACCGCAACATCCTAACCTCCGTGCAGATGGCGCTGGAGGCGGAAGGCTTTGCTGTGCGCACCTACAGCGACGGCACGGCAGCGCTGGAGGGGCTGGCGTCCAAACCTTGCGATATCGGTGTGTTCGACATCAAAATGCCGCGCATGGACGGCATGGAATTGCTGCGGCGGCTGCGCCAGACCAGCGATATGCCGGTCATTTTCTTGACCTCCAAGGACGACGAAATCGACGAACTGTTTGGGCTCAAGCTCGGTGCCGACGATTACATCAAAAAGCCGTTCTCCCAGCGCTTGCTGATTGAGCGGCTGCGCGCAGTGCTGCGGCGCGGCGGCGCTAAGGAGACCGCCGGTGCCGGTGCGAAAAACGCCGGCACCGGCACCGAGACATCCGCCAGCGGCGAGGTGGCCGGCGTCATTGAACGCGGACGCCTTAAAATGGACCCGGAGCGGCACGCCTGCACTTGGGGCGGCAGGCCGGTGACGCTGACGGTGACCGAATTCCTCATCTTGCACGCGCTGGCCCAACGCCCCGGCTACGTGAAAAGCCGTGATGCGCTGATGGATGCGGCATATGATGACCAGGTATATGTGGACGACCGCACCATCGACAGCCACATCAAGCGGTTGCGCAAGAAGTTCAAATCGGTCGATGCGGATTTCGACGCCATCGAAACGCTCTACGGTGTCGGCTACCGCTACAAAGAAGACTAAGCGGCGCCCGCAAGATAGCGCCTATAGGCGCGCACGCGCAGGAGTGCTGACCATCGCAATGGCGGATATAGCACGCACCCCCGACCACCCCCCACGGCCGCACGGCGCTACGCCGAACTCACGGCCGCGGGTTGTGGCCGGCATGGCGCGCACCTGGCGGGCGTTGCACGACATCCAGGTGCGCGGGCGATTCTCGACGCTGACCCGGCGCATCGTCGCTTTCAACGTGCTGGCACTGGGGCTACTGGCGGCGGGTATTTTGTACGTAAACCAATTTCAGGCCGGCCTGATCGACCAACGGGTGAGCACCTTGCGCGCCCAAGGCGAGATCATCGCCGGCGCGCTGGCGGAAGCTGCGACCATCGAATTGGAAACGCAAATCATCGTGCCGGACGGGCCGATCCCGCAGATCGACCTGACGGTTGCCGCCCGCCAGGCGCCGATCGACCCGGACCGCGCCGCTGCCATTTTGCGGCGGCTGGTGCTGCCCGCCGACGCCCGCGCCCGCCTCTACAACACCAATGGCGTGATCGTGGTGGATTCGCAATTCATTGATGCCGGCCGTGACGTTATCGCCTATGAATTGCCGCCGCCGGCGGATGATGATTTCAGCCAGATTGACCGTCTCAACGTCATGTTGTCGGGCTTGCTGCGCGGCGGCAAAGTGCCCGTTTACGAAGAATTGCCCGGCGATAAGGGCCTTGGATACCGCGAAGTGCGCGGCGCCTTGCGCGCCGAAACGACGAGCATGGTGCGCGTCAACGACCGTGGCCAGTTGATCGTCTCCGTTGCCGTGCCCGTACAGCGGTTCAAGGCGGTGCTGGGGGCGTTGTTGCTGTCGACCGAAGGCGGCGATATCGACGCCTTGGTGCGCGCGGAACGCACCGCCATTTTGCGCGTGTTCGGCGTGCTGCTGGTGGTAACGGTGCTGCTGGCAATTTTGCTGGCGGGCACCATTGCCGCGCCGGTGCGGCGGCTGGCGGAAGCGGCTGAACGGGTCCGCCGGCAGCGCAATGTGCGCGTTGAAATCCCCGATTTTCGTGACCGCCGCGATGAAATCGGTGAGTTATCCGGGGCGCTGCGGGCCATGACCCACGAGCTCTACGCGCGCATTGACGCCACCGAGCGCTTTGCCGCGGACGTGGCGCACGAGTTGAAAAACCCGCTCACCTCCTTGCGCAGCGCTATTGAGACCTTCGCTATCGCCAAGGATGAACGCGCGCGCACGCGGCTGCGCGAAATCATCTCCGACGACGTCGCTAGGCTGGACCGGCTGATTACCGACATTTCCGAGGCAAGCCGGATCGACGCGGAAATGAGCCGGGCGGAAGCGGTGCCGTTTGATCTAACGCGGCTGCTTTCAACCTTCGTGCGCACCTATATGGAATCGCGGGCCAATGGGCGCAACGGCGCCGCCACCCCGGCCATCCGTATCCTCTTCGTGCCGCCGGCGCCGGGCGCTGCCGCGATGATCGCCAAGGTGATTGATTTACGCTTTGGCCAGGTTCTCGCCAATCTGGTGGAAAACGCCGTGTCATTCAGCGCCCCCGGAGGGACTGTGCGGATTGGGATTACGCGCGACGACGACGAGATCGAGATCACCATCGACGACGACGGGCCTGGCATTCCGCCCGATAGTCTGGAGACCATCTTCAACCGCT
>Ga0272441_10003907_pt1 | contig 27725 bp, 21 predicted proteins | sample SSMProp6N_FD_193582 | JGI IMG/M metagenome (GOLD analysis project Ga0272441, IMG submission 193582) | Marine sediment archaeal communities from Little Sippewissett salt marsh, Falmouth, MA, United States - SSM-Prop-6N | ecosystem: Environmental > Aquatic > Marine > Wetlands > Sediment ... | reverse complement strand
CCCCCGATCTGCTGCCGGCGGATCTGACTGGAACGCAGATCTATCGACAGTCGGACGGCGAATTCCAAACCCGAAAAGGTCCGATATTCGCCAACATTATCTTGGCCGACGAGATCAACCGGGCCCCGGCGAAGGTGCAAAGCGCCCTGTTGGAAGCCATGCAGGAAAGACAGGTCACCATCGGCGACGAGACCTTTGACGTGCCCAGTCCGTTTCTGGTGCTCGCCACGCAAAATCCCATCGAGCAGGAAGGGACCTATCCGCTCCCGGAGGCCCAGTTGGACCGTTTCATGCTGAAACTCAAAATCGACTATCCCGATAAAACCGAAGAGCGCAAGATTCTCGACCGGATGGCGGGGACCGACGTTCGCTTTGACATCCAGCCGGTGATCCAGCCGGAGGACATCACTCAAGTCAGAAACGTTGTCGACGAGATCTACATCGACGAGAAAATCAAAGATTACATCGTCGATATCGTCAGCGCCACGAGGGAACCTGATAAGTACGGCATGGACATGGCCAACTTCATTAACTACGGCGCCTCCCCCCGCGCGACCATTTATCTTGCCCTCGCGGCTAAAGCCCATGCATTCGTTCAGCAAAGGGGCTACGTGACGCCACAGGACGTCAAGAGCATCGGCCCCGACATCCTGCGTCACCGGGTGATTGTCAGCTATGAAGCGGAAGCCGAAGACAAAACGAGCGAAGACATTATCAAGACCATTTTCGACAGTATCGAAGTGCCGTAGAGAATGAAAAACTGAAAACTAAAAAGGAAAAAGTATAATCTAAAACTCAAAACTTATAACCTGGTTTTTACTTTTTCGCTTTTAATTTTAAGTTTTCAAGATGATACCCAAGGAACTCATAAAAAAAATCAGGCAGATTCAGATTTACACGTCCCGGGCGGTGGACGCGAGCTTCGCCGGACAGTACGAGAGTGTGTTTAAAGGCCGGGGGATGCAGTTCGACGAGGTGCGCGAGTATACGCCCGGCGACGACATCCGCACCATCGACTGGAACGTCACCGCCCGCACCGGCAAAGCCTATATCAAACGATTCGTCGAAGAGCGCGAGATGACGGTTCTATTTGCGGTGGACCTGAGCGCCTCCGGCGACTTCGGGACCGTGAACAAGATGAAAAATGAGCTGGCCGCCGAATTCTGCGCGGTTCTGGCATTTGCCGCCGCAAAGAACAACGACAAGGTGGGCCTGCTCATCTTCACCGACCGGATCGAGCTGTACATCCCGCCCAAGAAGGGCATCCGCCACATGCTCAGGCTGATTCGCGAGCTGCTCTATTTCCAAATGCCCAGAAGAAAGACCAATATCCCCCAGGCCCTGGACTATCTGGCCAAAGTAATAAGCAAAAAAGCGACGGTGTTTCTCGTATCCGATTTTATAGAAACGGATATCAAGAAACCTTTGAGTCTTTTGAACAAACGTCACGACGTCATTGCCGTCTCGGTTCGCGACCGCGCCGAGGTGGCGCTGCCCGGCGTGGGACTGATCGAATTTGCCGACGCCGAAACCGGTGAAATTCTACTCGTCGATACCTCCAGCCGACGATTCAGGAACCAGTACAGCCAAACCAGTGCGGAGCGGTTCGACGGGCTTAAAAACATGCTGCGAACGATTGACGTCGATTGTATCAGTATCAACACGGATAAACCGTATATCCAGGATTTGGTTCGGTTTTTCCATATGCGTCATCGACGACATTAGAATTCCGTTGACGACTCTCGTTGAGGTAATGATGAGTCGAAGGAGTAAAACTGATGGAAGAAAAATTGGATTTTTCGCTCCCCGAGAAAAAACCAAGAAGCCCGGCTGCGAATTGGATTCTCATTGTCCTTCTCTTGATCCTGATCGGCTTGACCGCGGCCAATCTGGCTTTTCAGCCGGGGGACCGCGGGCAGACCCCCGATGTTGCGGGCGTCACTTTTTCGCCGGAGCAAACCAAGGAATTGGCCGCTAAACTCGCTCAAAGGAATCTCTATACCCAAGCGGTGGCGGTCTGGAAGGAGTATCTCGCCGTCGGCCAACCCACCGAAACTGAGCGGGCGAGGACACTTTTTCAAATCGGTACGCTTTTTGAAAAAGCTAATCTTTATGACAAGGCGATTGAATATTTCTACCGCAGCGAACTGGTCGCGGAGCTTGATGAACTCAAACCGCAGATCAGCGCTCATATCAAGGACTGCTTCGAAAAGCTCGGCCAGTTTTCGGCCTTGCGGTACGAGATGATGGATCGGACAAGTCTCGAAGCCGCACCCGCTGCGGGTGCGAAAGTGGTGGCCGAGATCGGCGCCGAAAAAATAACGCAAGCCGATCTCGATTCGGCGATCGAGAGTGACATCGAAAATCAACTGGAACCCATGGCGCCGTTTCTGACGAGAGAGCAGCTTAACGAACAGAAAAAACGAATGCTCGATCAGTATAAAAATCCTCAGACCAAACAACAATATCTGCACACCTGGATCGCACAGGAGGTCTTGTATCGACAGGCGTTAAAGGACGGGCTGGCGGAAAAACCAGAAGCCAGGCAGCTCATTCACCAATTGACGCGCAGCGCGCTAAGTCAGCTCCTCATGAACAACGAGCTTGCCAGCAAGATCAACATCACCGAGACCGACCTTCAGACCTTCTACTCGGCAAACAAGGACAACTATGTCGAGCCCGCCAAGGCGACGATCCGTCACATCCTCGTCGATGACGGACAACAGGCCACAGAGTTGATCGGCCGGATCAAGGACGGCGAGGATTTCGCCGAGTTGGCGAAGCAGTTCTCGAAAGACGAGGATACCAAACAAGACGGCGGCAAGATCGATATGGAGATCCCAAAGGGCTCTCACGTTCCTGGTATCGGCGCTTATGAGGAATTGAACGAGAAGATATTCTCCGTCGACCCTCCAAAAGTACTGGACGAGCCTTTCAAAACAGAGAAAGGCTTTGAAATTGTTAAGGTGGAAACGATAACGCCTGAACGCCAGATGCCCCTTGACGAAGTCAGACAGCAAGTGATGTCAACACTTGCCAATCAGAAACGTCAGGACGTCCAGCGCGATTACATCGAGCAAATGATGGTTCAATACAACGTGATTGTCCACACGTCGGTGTTGGGCGGCGCCCAAGAGAGCGAATCGAAAGAAGATTCCGCCGGAACGAGAAAATGACAACGATCGAATAAATCTATGAAACGAAGCCCGGTTAAAAAACGAAGTATTTTGCTGATGCTGTTCTGCTGCCTGTTGCTGGCCGGGATAGGCTGTGAAAAGAGCGCAGACAACGGCGCCGGAACGCCGGAATTCGAGATCGACAAAGAATACGAAAGAGGGCCTTTAACCGTTCACGTGCGAACTGATAAGGCGAAAATGACGATTGCCGAGACCTTGCTGCTGGAGCTGGAAGCGGCCGTTGAGCCGGGCTATGAAGTCCAGATGCCGAAGGTCGGTGAAGTGCTCGAGCACTTCGGTATCGTCGATTGGGACAATCCGGGTGATAAGCTCGACCGGGAAAACCGCGTCGTGAGCACCTATCAGTACCGACTCGAACCTTTTCTTTCCGGCACCTTTGCGATCCCGGCGTTCACCTTCGATTTTACCGATGTGAACAGTCCGGAAGAAAAGAAATACGAACTCGCCACCGAACCGATCGATATCGAAGTCACTTCCCTGCTCGGTGAAGAGCGGGCCGAGCTACAGATCGAAGACATCGAAGGCGTTGTCGAGGTGCCTAAGAAAACATCCTCCTGGTGGGTATGGCCGCTCATTCTTCTGGCGATTATAGGCGCGGGGGCAGGCCTTTGGTTATACTTTCGGCGTCAACGCATTAAAGAGCTGGTCAGAATTTTCAAGCCGGCTCACGAGCTGGCCTACGAACGGCTTCGAGTACTGGTCAAAGAAGATCTGGTAGCGGCGGGCAAAATCAAGGAATTCTACGAGCGTACCAGCAACATTCTCAGGCACTACATCGAGCATCGTTTTAGCTTGAGGGCCCCGGAAAGAACAACGGAAGAATTTCTGGCCGAGCTCGCTCATACCGACGTTCTGGAGGCTTCCGATAAGGAACAACTGGGAGAATTCCTGGAACACTGTGATCTGGTAAAATTTGCCAAACATAATCCAACCACCGAACAAATCCAGAAAACGTTTGATCTGGTCAAAGATTTTATTGAGAAAACGAAATCCGATGAGCGAAAGGTCGATGTGACGGAGATGGCCGGATCCGAAGAGACCGCTGAGATTGGGAGCGCGTAAATGCAGTTGTACTCACCCTGGGCTTTGGTGTTGCTTTTGATTGTGCCTGTTTTGGCCTATCTGACGCTGCGCAAAAAAGGAACCGCGGCCGTCAGGTTCCCGAGCTTGGTGGATATGAGAAACTGCTCTCTGTCATGGCGGATTCGCTCCAGGCCGGTGCTGAACGCGGCCAGATGGTTCTGTATCGTACTGCTCATCATGGCCCTGGCGCGTCCGAGAAAAGGGACCGTCCTGGAGGAAATCTCGACCGAAGGCGTCGCCATCGAAGCCGTTGTGGATCGCTCCGGGAGCATGCAAACCGAAATGGATTACTTCGGACAGAAGCTGAACCGACTGGAAGTCGTCAAAAAGGTCCTGGCCGAGTTCATCGAAGGCGACAAAAAGGAATTGAAAGGCCGAGGCAGCGATCTTGTCGGCTTGATTACATTTGCCCGATACGCCGATACGAAATGTCCTTTGGTGCACAGCCACAACGTTCTGATTGAGTTTTTGAAGAAAACCGATATCGTAACGATACGCAGCGAGGACGGTACGGCTATCGGAGATGCTCTCGCCGTGGCCGCCGCAAGGTTGCGAAAGGCTGAGGAGGAAATCTATCAGAGAAAGGCCCAATTGGCTTCGTCCGGCGAAGTCGTCTCAGACGCCAACGAAAGCGGCTTTAAGATCAAGAGCAAGGCGATTATTCTGCTGACCGACGGCATTAACAACGCGGGGCAGTATGATCCCCTCGAAGCGGCTGAACTGGCCAAGAAATGGGATATCAAGATATACACCATCGGTATCGGCTCATCACAGGCATACACAACGATCCAAACGCCGCTCGGAACGTACAAGATGCCGACCGGTCAGAACCTCGATGAGGCTTTGCTCAAAAGAATCGCCGAAAATACGGGGGGCTTCTACGGCCGGGCCGACGATGCAAAGGCGCTTCGCACAATTGTTGAAAAAATCGACGAGCTGGAAAAGACGGAAGTTAAGTCCGTCCAATACACGCAGTTCGCCGAGCGATTCGGATGGTGGACGTTGGCCGCCCTGGTAGTCCTGGGCGCGGAAATGTTAGCGGGATGCACCATATTTCGAAAAATACCCTAAAACGATATCTATGAATCTGGGAAATGACAAAGCATTGTGGCTTCTGTTCGTCGTACCGACGATCCTGATCCCGGCGTACGTCTGGTGCTTCTGGCAAAAGACCAGGGCGCTGAGAGTCTTGGCCCATCACGAAATGCTCAAGAAGATCAACAACACCGTCAGTCTGAAAAGACAAATCTTCAAAGCGCTCCTTCTGTTGATATCTTTTGTCGGTATTGTCGTCGCGTTGACCGAGCCGAAATGGAATCCGCAGGCGCAGAAGATCAAACGCCAGGGCCGGGATATCTGTATCCTACTCGATACGTCCCGGTCGATGCTGGCCGAGGACATCAAGCCCAGTCGGCTCGAACGCTCGAAAATCGCCATCGCCGATCTTTTGGAAACCCTGGCCGGGGACCGAATCGCCATCGTGACGTTTGCCGGCAACAGCACCGTCAAATGCCCCCTGACCCAGGATTACGCCTTTGTGCGCATGGCGCTGGCGGACATCTCCACGGAAAGCACCACCCGAGGCGGTACGATGATCGGCGACGCGATCCGAAAGGCCGCCGAGGAGGTCTTCGACAAGCAGAGCCGGGAGTATAAGGACATCATTCTGATCACGGACGGCGAAGAGCATGAAGGCGCCGAGAGCTTCCCGGTCCAGGCGGCGGAAAAGGCCGCGGCCGACGGCATACGCATCATCGCCATCGGGCTGGGCGACGAGAATGAAGGCTCGCGCATTCCGATGACCGGCCCGAACGACCAAAAGACCTTCCTAAAATACAAGGGCAAAGAAGTCTGGTCCAGGCTCGGCGGCGATTTGTTGAGAAATATCGTTTACGTTACCGAGGGCGGAAAATATCTGTCCGTCGGGCCGGGCACGACGCTCGATCTGGGGCAAATCTATGAGAACCTGATCGCCTCGGCGGCAAAACGCGAGCTTGAATCCACCACCATGCTCCAATACGACGAGAAATTCCAGATATTCGTTGCGCTGGCATTGGTTCTTCTTATTTGTGAGGCTTTGATTAGTGAACGCAAGAAAACATAAAACGATTTTACAGGTTGTGCTGATTCTCGCTCTGGTACAGGCCGCTACCGCCGAATCGGTCCGAGAGGTGACTTCGGAAGGGAACAAGCTGTATAGGCTGGGAAACTTCAACGAGGCCATCAATCAATACGACCAGGCCCTCGTGGAAGCTCCCCAGGCGCTGGAACCGAAATTTAACAAGGCCAACAGCTATTACCGGCTCGATGATCTGACGCAAGCCATGAATTTATACCGGGAAGTCGCCGCCGAGAGTAAGGATATGACCCTGGTTGCCAAGGCCAAATACAATCTCGGCAATACATATTTCCAACAAGGCTCCAAACAGAAGGACTCGAATCTTCAAAAGGCCATCGAGGATATGGAGACCGCCATCGGCTCCTGGAGGGGCGTGCTGGACATCGAGCCGGACAATACAAAGGCGGCCAGGAACATAGAAGTCGCTCGCCTGACGATCAAGGATCTGTTCGATCAGCTTAACAAACAACAACAGCAGCAGGATCCCAACCAACCGCAGAGCGAGCAGCAACAACAGCAACAAGCCGCTCAGCAGGATCCGAATCAGCCGCAAGACCCGAACCAGGCCGAAGAGCAACAGCAAGAACAACAGAAAGCTCAAGAGGAGAAAGAAAAACGAATGGCCCCCGATGCGACGGCACAGGAAATTCTCGACAGAGAACAGCGTCAACGAAAAGAAAGGCAAATTTTAGAGAGAGCCCGGTGGCAAAAGGTCGAAAAAGACTGGTAGAAGGCATGAATAAATATCGACTGAGAGCGTAAGAAGATGAAAATAACAAAAGATATTATTATCATCCTCGTTCTAATGGCCGTAGGAGCAGTCAGCGCCTCCGGCCAGGTACGGATATCCGCCCAAGCTGAAACCAACAAAGACATCTACGTCGGCGAACGCTTCGGTTATTACATCGTGATCGAAGGAACCGATAAGCCCGGTCAGGTCGATCTCCAGCCGCTACAACCGTTTCACCCTCAAAGCACCGGCAACAGGAAGCAGAGTTCGACCAATATCATTAACGGTAAAGTTACCACAACCACGACTATGATTATGACCTACTCCTTGACGGCAGAAAAGGCCGGGCCCTTGCAGCTTCCCTCGGTGATCGTCGAGGTCGATGGAAAAACATATCGTACCAATCCTGTTATGGTGAATATTTCAAAGCCCGGCACCACGGACCGACTGGACCTTGAGGTCACATTGTCAGAGAAACAATGCTATGTCGGCCAGCCGATCGTTCTCACAGTGAAATTCTACGTCTCGGCGGATATCGGCGATTTCCAGTTCAACATCCCGGCTCTCAGCAACGATATCTTTGAGATTGAAGAACCCGATATTTCGGATCCACAGGCCAAACTCTATCGCCTGCACACGGGTATGACCGTCATGGTCAGCCAATACAGGGTCGAGCATAACAACATGGAAGCCATCCTGGTCACATTTAGCAAGATTTTGATTCCGAAGGGCCCCGGCCGGATCGCCATGCCGCCGTCGTCGGTGTCGGCCGCCGTTGCCGTCGGGCGCGTTCGGTCGCGCGATCTCTTCAACAACTTCTTCGGCGGACAGACTCAATATAAGCGCTTTATCATCAACTCAGAATCCTTAAATTTGGAGGTTTTGTCTCTGCCTGATGAAGGTCAACCGGTTGAATTCTACGGCCTGGTCGGACGCTACACGATCTCCGCCTCGGCGACACCGACCCACGTCAACGTCGGGGATCCGATCACCCTGACGATCAAGATCGGCGGCAGCCAATACCTTAAAGCCGTCCGGTGGCCCGAACTCGAGCGCGTACCGGAGCTGGCGAGCAACTTCAAAATCCCCTCTCAAAAAGCATCGCCAACGATTGAGAACAGCTTCAAAGTCTTTACACAAAGGATCAGAGCGAGCAGCGATAAGGTCACCCGCATCCCGCCGATTCCCCTGGCCTCCTTCGACGTTAGAGAAGGCAAATACGTGACAACCCAAACAGAGCCCATCGAGCTCGAGGTCGCCCCGACGAAAGTATTGACCAGCGCCGATCTGGAAGGCGCCGACTTTGTGCCGGTCAACAGAGAGATCGAAGCCATCAAGAAAGGGCTCTCCGCCAATTACGAGGACCTCAACGCCGTGAGAGACATGAGCTTCTCGCCTTTGACGGCGTTGGTTCATCCCGGCTACGCCGCCCTGTGGGCCGCTCCTTTGATCGGCCTTGTATCGAGCCTTTTAATTAAGCTCGGCACCCATACGAGCCCTGAAAAAGTTGCCGCCAGGAAACAACGCCAGGCTTGCAGCAAAGCCGTCGGACAATTGAAGAGAATCCCCTCCACCGATGCAAGACAGCAAAATGAGTGGCTCGTATCGATCATGAAACAATATATCGGCGACCGTTTCGACAAGACGGTCGGCTCTCTGACTGCCGATGACTGCTACGAAGCCATAAAGACCGCAACAGAGGACGCACTGACGGCCGGCAAGTACAGGGATATCATTACCGACTTTGAAGCGGGGCGCTACGCCTCGATAGAGGTCCAGATTAACTCGGAGAAGATCAAAGAGGTGATCGATCTCATCCGTCATATTGAAAAGAATCGCAAGACATAATGAATAGAGCTTCGTGTATAACATTGGCCTGTTTGCTGGCTTTCTGCCTGACGCCAACAACGGAAGCGGGGTTGTCAAAGGAACAAACCGATTCGCTCTTCAACCAGGCCAATCAAGTCTTTCGAGAAGCGAATTCGATCACCAACGATCCGAATCAGGCCGAAAGACTCTATGAAAAGGCCATACTGAATTATGAAAAGATCGTCAACGAGGGCGGGATAAGAAATCCCAAACTGTATTATAACCTCGGCAACGCCTATTTGCTTAAAGAGGACATCGGACGGGCCATTCTCAATTATCGCCGGGCGGAAGAGCTCGATAAAGCCGATGCAAACATCCAGAAGAATCTCGCCTTCGCGCGCAGCCGAAGAATCGACAAAGTTACGGTCAATACAGAAAAACGCGTGCTCCAAACGTTGTTCTTCTGGCACTATGATTTTACCAATAAGACCAAGTTTCTGCTCACGTGCATCAGCTTCGCGATTGTCTGTGTGAGCCTGACCGTCATGCTCTGGTTCGGCAAAGCCGCTCCATGGATCGTCGCAACGGTCATTTGCGGCCTTTTGACGGTTTGCTTTCTGACATCGGTTGTCCTGGAGGCCCGGGCCCGGTCGCACCGAGTCACCGGTGTCATCACCGTTCCGGAAGTGATCGCCCGCCAGGGTGACGGGCCCAACTACCCGGAGAGCTTTAAGGACCCCCTGCACGCGGGCACGGAGTTCGACTTGCTCGAACGCCGCTCTGGGTGGTTTCATATCCGACTCTCCGACGACAGTGACGGCTGGATCCCCGACCATTCCGCTGATCTGGTCTGATATCCTCACCAAGCGGTAGATGTCCGGCTTTTATCTTAGAATGTCATCCTTGGAAAAGATTCTTGCGTTTTTTGCCCGTTTTCATACACTCTGCAAAAACTGGTTCACATAAAGATAAGGATATGGCCATGCCGGCAAACGTAGCCCATATGCTGATCGCTCATAAAGCGCTTCAGACGCTCAAAGCAAAGGGGATTAACGAATTTGCAGAATTCGCCGAGGTTCTGGACGATTCCTCAAGGAGTAAAAACTACAAGGCGTACGTGAACCTCGGAAGCCTGGGGCCGGACCTCTACTATTACGCCGAAATGTCCAGTTCCATTAAGGATATGTTGAAGGAAGGATTCGTCCAGGCCAAGGGCGTCACTCCCTGGTCGTACCACCTGCACTCGTATCAACCCAACGAATTTCCCCTGAAGCTGGTTGAAATTCTTTTCAGCGACGTGATTAGAAAAAACGGTCAGGTCACGCTGGAGAACAACGATAAGCGGAAACTCGCCTATATTGCGGGGCATTTAACGCATATTGCCGCCGACCAGATCATCCATCCCGTTGTCAACCGCGTCGCCGGACCGTACTACAGAGAAGGGCAGAATCGCAAAAAACACCGGGAGTGCGAGGTTTTCCAGGACTATTTCCTGTACGAAGAGGTCTATCGTCTGGAGGAAAAAAGTGGCGCTAAATACAGCTTCTTCAGCCAGGACTTTCGCAAGTGGGCGGATTGTGTGAGGGGATTGAGAACGACAAACGCCGAGGAATGGTTCCGATACTTTTTGCAGCGGGGATTCGTGGAAACCTACGGGGCGTGCCCGTCCGAGGAGGACATCGAGAATTCCGTCGATAACCTGCTGCTGACCCTGCGGGTTTGCCAGGAGGTCGGGCCCTATAAGAAGGCGCATAAGGAATACAGCCGGGACAAAGAAAATTCTCAAATGTATCAGGCGTACATCCGGGACGTCGATTACATCAAATACTACCGGCTGGCGGTGGAGCTGGCGGTGATTTATCTTATTGCGTTGTACGAGGTTTACTTCATGCTCGAGCAGGGAATGGACTTCACCGACAAGCACAAACGGCGGTTTCTAAAAATCGTCAGCGATGCCGATCTATCCTGTCCGCTGCAACAAAGGATCTTCGAGAAAGCCTACGCCGCATTGTCGGACAAACGAAATATGACCGTCGCCGTCAAAAAGCAAATATCGGACCTCCTGACGCAAACCAAATTTCTGACCTCCACTCAAATTTTCAAAGCCAAAGACGACAGGGACATCGTGAAAACATAACAGGGACAACTCTGAAAATAAGGACACGCACAAATCGGTGCTTTCAAAAAACGGCATTATCGTATATAATTGATTGATGGATTTATCTATCGTTATACCGGCATTCGAGGAAAGCAAGAAGATCGCTCGCGACGTCGCGGCGGCAGCGGAATTTTTAGACCATCATCAGTTTGAGGGGGAGATTATCGTCGTCGATGACGGCAGCAAGGACGACACGGCCGACGCGGCAAAAAGTGTCGAGATTTCACCGGAGATCAAAAGGAATGTCATCCGCTATGAAGCACATCGCGGCAAAGGTTACGCTGTCCGAACGGGCATAACAACTTCCAGTGGTGCGTACGTGATGTTCGCCGACAGCGGCGGCTGCGTGCCCTATGAGGATACGCTGCGAGGGCTGGAACTGATCAAAAACGGAGCATGTGACATCGCGCACGGTTCAAGGAAGACATGGGGTTGCCATATTGAGAGGACACAGAGTTTGTATCGTCGTCTATGCTCGAAATTCTTCCACTGGTTCGTGATCCACGACATGAAAATCCCCGCTGAACTCAGCGATACACAATGCGGATTCAAGATATATAAAGGGGACGTGGCTCGCCATCTGTACGGCGAGTCCGTGATCGACGGTTTCACGTTCGATATTGAAATCATCATGCGTGCAAAAAAGGAGGGCTATCGCATTAAGGAATTTCCAATCGACTGGACCTGCGACCGCGACAGCCGGCTCTCGCCGACGCGCAATTCATGGCGCGTTCTGTCAGAACTGCTGACGATTCGGCGGATCTTATCTAACAAATAAAATTTTTCTGCTAAGAAGCCAGCGCCCTTTTAATCGACGAGCTCCTCGGCCCGCCAGGGACCGAAATGCAGAATTTTATCTTTCTGCGTCTTTTCGTCCTTCTCCAATAACATGACCATTGCCCGCCGGTCGGGGTGGCGCGAACAATACTGATGGATTTCGTCGGGATTCATAATCATATAGGCCGTCGAGAGGGCATCGGCCATCGCGGCATGCGGGGCGGCCGACCATGCGGCGCGTTTGCCTTCGACGGGCCGGCCCGTGCGGGGGCTGATGATGTGTCCGCCTTTTTGCACGCCGGAGCCTCCAAGGGCGCCGGCGCGTAAATGAGGACGTGCCAGTATGCGTCTGTGATCGGCCGGATCGCTTAACGTCAGCGGCCAGCCATGGGTCCCCGGCGGCGCTTCGAGCGCGAGAACCGAACTGTAGCCGCCCGAGATCAAAGCCGTTTCAATGCTCCACTCACGCAACAAATCGGCAACGCGATCCACGGCGTAGCCCTTGCCGATCCCACCGAGATCAATCAGTACGGGGCTGGCCGCCAGCCGGATCGTATGCTCCCGTTCGTCCAGTTGAAGAAGATGTGTCCCGGTATGCAAGCGAGCGCGATCCAGCTCCTCACCGGAAGGCGTACGCGGACTTCCGTCCTCATTCCGCCAACACGTCAAGAGAGAACCGATCGTGATATCGAAAGCCCCATTCGTCTCAGCATACATCTGCACGCTGATTCGAAGGCACTCGAAGGCATCCAGGCCAAGACGCAGAGGCTGGTTGGCGGGCAAGTTATTGATTCTGGAAATATCGCTGTTCTCGATATATCGGCTCAGCTCCCCTTCGAGCCGGTCCACCTCCTCGAAAGCCGCGGCGGCAGCCTGCCCGGCATAACGCTCGTCCTCGTGAATCAGGATAAGCTCGAAGATCGTCGCCATAGCTTCATGGGAGAAACGTTTCATTCCGGGAATCGAAGCGCAATCCGTTTGAACGAAACAAGGCTCCTGGGGCTGCTCGGTCATTTTTCGCCTTTCGTCATTATCTGCGTTTGATCCTCCGGCCGGCGTTGAAAGCGGTCCCACAAATCCTTCCTCACAAAACCGATCAATTTGACTCCCGGACGCAACCAGACATAATAAGGCTTATCGAATAAGTACAAGTACATTTGGCGCTTTTCCACAGGCGTGCGCTTATAAAGCTTATCGGCCAGCGCCCCTTCGACTTCGGGTGAGGCAATAATCAGCGCTGCGGCATCCGAATCCTTAACAACATCTTCCGACCAGCCTACTCTCCTAAACGACCGCAGATACCAGGGAAGGGGCCAGTAGTCTTTTCCCGGACAGATGATATCGATGGGCATATTCTTGCCGTCTTCGTGAACGCTCGCGTACTCCTCTATTTTCCGGACAACGGTGAAAATCTCCGTCGTCGGGTGAGCGTAAACGTACGGATTGCGACTGTCCGCATCGTACGGATAACTGCTCAGGTACGCTTGCCAGGTCAGGTGAACGGAGGCCTCAAAAAGCAAAGCAAGAACGATTAATCGCGGCAAAACATTCGGCACCAGCTTCACTAACACAACGGCGCCGACGCCCGCCAGGAGAATCATACCATGCAGAAAGCCCAGCGCACACCAAGGAGTTTTGTACGGAATGGACGAATAGACGACCGTTAAGATGAGCGTATAAAAGGCGAGGAATCGGATAAGCTGAACGTTCGCGAAAGATACGCCTTTCTTTGTCATCGCGGCGATGAAACCGACCACGGCCAGTAAGACGATGAGCGCCTCGGTCCAGAAGGGTCCGTCGCCGTATCTGAAATAAACGAGCATTTCGAGATAATAAGACCACGGGTGAATGTGCAAAGGACTTTGGCCGGCTCGGTCGAAGTACGTCGTGTACGTGCGAATCGAATCCAGGATTCCCGCGGGATGGGATAGAAACGACGAATAGAACAGAGCCGAAACGGCGAAGCCGGCGATAAGGCCCCCAACGAGGTGGCTTGGTTTAACGGCATGGATAATGGAACCTTTCCGACGTTGCAGTAAGAGGATCAGCACCAAAGCCAGGAACATCGACCCGAAGGCAATGATACACGTTTCCTTGGTGGCGTGCATGAGACCGAGGAACATCCCTGTCAGTAAGGCCCAGACGATCTTTTTGCTGCGCGCATAACGGTAGCCGGATACAATCACTCCAAAGGTGAAACAGACCAGGAGCATCTCCTGAACGTAATAGCGGCTGTAAAAGACCATCGCCGGCGAGATGGCGGTCAGAACCGCGGCGTAAACCACAGCCCCCCTGCCCAGACCGCCGGCCATCGGCAAGAGCAGCAACACCAAGCACACCCCGAAAAAAACGGGGACAATGCGAAGGGTGAATTCCGTGACCTGGGTGAGCTTCTCGGCGCCGGAAAGCCAGGCGGGGATCAACGTCAGGTAGTTAAGCGTTGGGCCGTGATACTCTTCGGGATTGTACTCGTAGAATCCCTCTTCCAGCAACAAACGGAACTTGTCGGCGTGAACCGCCTCGTCACCGTGCATGGGCCGCTGCTGGAGCCGCGGCAAACGCAGCACGAGCGCAACAACTGTCGCGGCCAAAATAAGGACGCAACACTTTTTGGTCATGTTACTCTACCGGCTTGCCGTAAACCTCGACCTCGATATAGTGATTCAAGTCGTTACTCGTGTTGCCGTTGCTGTAGAGGCGAACGTAACGCGCCTTGACGTCGCCCTGAGACAGAACGTCGATCAGCCTGCCCTCATTCGTCTCCGTGTAGTGCAACCCCTTGCCCACGCCGAGACCCGCGGAATTGTCAATGTCATTATTGAACACGGTTTTGACGTTCGAGATGAAATCCGCATCGTCGGCCACCTGCACGACCACGTCAAAATAAACCCGGGCCTGCTTGTGGTAGTGCCAGACGACAATGGCGTAAATCTCGTGCATCGCTTCGAGATCAATAGTGACATGCTGGACGAACGGGCCCAACTCCACGTAGCTTCCGTCGGCCGCTTCCTTGTCGCCGTCGGTGATCATTTCGAGCTCCCCGATAATCGGCTCTTCATCGCTGCCGGAAATGGCCTTCCCGGAGGCGACATTCTTCGTGCCCTCGGGGGCCAGGAATGGCGGACGGGGCTTGCCCAACGGCTTTTCGAGATTCTCCACCCTTGTATCCTGCGGTGTGCCGACGAACATGGGTTTGGGCAGCTCAATATCAATCGGCACCATACCCGCCGTGTTGGCGGGAGGCGGGGTTTCTTCCTTCTTCTCTTCCGCCGGTGGAGCCTCGGGGGCAGGCGTTTCCTCGACTTTCGGGGGACTCTCAGGTTTCTCAGAGGCCGGCTGAATGGCGGTTGGAGCCGGCGTCTCCGGCTTCGTTGTGCTTGCGGCCGGCTGCTGCGTACCCGTCGGAGCCGGCTCCTCCGGAGACTTTTTACATGATGACATACAACATAAAGACAGTGCACACAACACACAGACACACACTTTAACGATCAATCCAAAATCTTTCTTCATCATTGTTCTTCGTACCTCGAAATTTTCAAATTCTAAAGTGCTGATAAAATTACATACCACCAACTACTCTTAAAAACGAAATGGTGATACTATCCTATTTGTAGGACGGCGTCAAGTCGCTCAAAAGTATATTTTTTTCCTTGTTCGATGTAGCTTAACAGGCATGAATCCGGATCCATAATAACATAAATACTTTTAAATAAAACACTTAAACCGACATCGAAATATTCATAAAAAAAGCAGGGATTCAACAAATCCGCGAATCCCTGCATATTAAACATTCCTCAACGAAGCGTAAGTCACGCGTTCTTACTCTGCCGCCGAACTTTCCTCTTTTTTCTCAGTCTCGGGGGCAGGGGCTTGCGGCGCAGCCGCTCCGGACATCTCTACGGCGGGAGGTTCCAACCCGGCTTTGGCCAGAACTGCATAAAGAACGAAGCCAATCACAAAGGCAATCACGGGAGCCGGCGTGATGAAAGCAAATTCTTTACCTGTGAGCTTCACAATCATAGGGTTCGGAAGAATGGCTACGATAAAACCAACCGCCCAGGCAATGTAACCCGCCCAGTTAATCCCCTTTCTCGGGCCGGCCCACTTGCAGCCGCTCAGCAAGTAATCCGCCGCCATCGAGCCGCAGATCGGACCGAAGGCTGCGCCGATGAGTCCGAAGACACCCATTAAATTAAACGCCCAGCCCATCACGGCAATAATAATCGAAACAATGGCCCCGATGACAACCATCATAGTCTTGCTCACCGTAGGGAACATCGTACCAATACTGTTACCGGCGATAAATGTGCAGAAGCACGCCGGGGCAAAACTCGCTATGGCGAACAGGGCAAACATCAGCTTGGCGCCGGCCTGCTGGCCGATGATGACATCGAACGTATAGCCCTTAAGATCCGGATTGGCCCCATGAGCGCCGGCGGCGGCAATCAGCGGTAAACCTCCGGCCACAACGATGGCCAGAGCGATACCCACAAGACCGCCAAGTTGAATGTCCTTCTCATTTCGATTGCCCATCCCGAAGTCCACACCGGCGGCGCCCGCGGTGGCAAAGAAGCCAACGACCATCGCGATCAGGCCCATGAAACCGAGCGTCGAGTTGGCCGTCTCGCTCGGTGTATAGCTACCGGCGCTTCCTACGTTGGCAAAGAAGACGTATAGGATCATAATCAGCGGAACGAGCGGAAGGAAGGTGGACACCTTGCCGACGTACTGAATCCCTCGCAGCGCCACGAAGACCGCCAGTGCCGCCCAAAGGATCGCCACGATCGTAAAGGCCGCGCTGCCGGAAAAGTCCCCCGTTGCAGGATCCACGGCAGGTCCCTTGCCGAACGCCTGAAGAATAAAGTCCGTGGATACCGCGATATTCACACCGAACCAGCCAAACTGCAGCAATCCCATCAGCAAGCCCGGCATCAGAAATCCCCCCGCTGTGCCGTACGTCGATGCTCCGACCACATAAAGAGGGTAGCCGGTTTTCATGCCAAACAGACCCGGTACCAGGTAGAACAGGAAGTGGCAGATCAGGGCCGCAATGACCAGGGCGAGAAGGCTCAGCCCAAGGCCGGTGTCGGGCAGGAAGTTGGCAATGCCCATGTAGAAGACAACCCACAGGAAGATGCCCGCGTAGGCCGGCGCCGTGCTCTTGTACCACGGCGTCCTGTTCTCCGCCGGGTTCGGCTTGGCCATACTCAAGTAACTCGGCAGTGCTCCATTACTCATGATTTTTTCTCCTAACAAAATTATCGTAATTAGACACTCCCGGCTCTCGCCGGTCACCTATTTATAATATCGTCATTAGCAATCCTGTGGCTTCTGGAAAAACAGGCTCGCTCAGGATTTTTTACCGGACCAGCAATCTAATCCGTCTTCGGGATTTGGATTCGTTGGCCGTCCTTCATCGCGGACTCGTGAGCGCATATTCCCGTCATCGTCCAGTTCGCCGCGGCTTTTGCATCGACCGCCGATTCCCTTCCTTCGATGATCGCACGAACAAACTCGTGCGTCATGTGGGGATGCGAACCGCCGTGCCCGCTTCCCTGGATGAAGGACGTGTGCTCGTGCTCCTCATCGTAAACGCCGTGTCCCGTGAACGGGGCGATCTCTTTGGGAAGCAGATGCCCATAGTCAGGGACCTCAATCCTCTCGACGTCCTCATAGCCCGTATAAATCGCCGGGCCTTCGCCTGCGGTTTGCTCCCACTCGAACGACATCTCCGTACCATAGACATCGAAGCTTTCTCTATACTGCCTGATCGTATTGAATAACGACCGGGTGACCTCGCAGGCCAGATCGGAGTCGGCCAGTTTGATCAGCGCGGTCTCAGCGGCAAAAGGCGCATTGTACCTGGCGATGTAATCTTCCTGGATTCGGCCCGAGCCGTAACAGACCACAGACTCGGCGTGCTTGCCCGCCAGGCACAGCAGGGGGCTGACGGCGTGCGTGGCATAGTGCATCGGCGGAAAACCGTACCAGTACTCCGGCCAGCCGGGCAGGCCCATGTTCTGCTGATGCGAGCCGCGGAGGAACTGAATCTTGCCCAGCTTGCCCGACTCGACAAGCTCTTTGGCGTACAGGAACTCGCGGGTATAGACGGCCGTTTCCATCATCATATACACCTTACCGGACTGTTCTCTGGCTTCGACCAGGGCGAGACAATCCTCCGTGGTCGTCGCCATCGGGACCGTACAGGCTGCATGCTTGCCCGCCTTCAGGGATTCCAGCGACATCCAGGCATGATCGGCAATCGGCGAGACGACGTGGATGGCGTCCAGCTCATCTATACTCAGAAGATCTTCAAATTGGGTGAAGCGTTTTTCAATGCCGAACTGGTCGCCAATTTCATTGAGGTGAGCCTCGTTCCGCTGACAAATCGCGTAACACTCGGCATCGGGGTGCTTTTGATAAATCGGGATGAACTCGGCGCCAAATCCCAGCCCAACCACAGCGACTTTGACCTTCTCCATCGGCTCTTTCTCCTTTCCGGCTCCTTCCTGGGAGCCCCCTTATGCCTACGAAAAAGAAACTATGTCGAAACCCCATCACAACCCATGAGGCGGTAATTTGTGTCAGGCTATTAAAAAGGGCCACGACCCCTGTGCGCCGCGCCCCTGGCAAGTATATGAAAGAACCGCGAATTTGGAAACTATTTTTTTGTTTTCATCCGGAATAACAATACGGTATGCACGATCACCACCAGCGAAAAGACATACGCCGTATAACGATGTAAATACAGAAGCACTTCCTGCCAATACGTCCCAACCAGCGGATACATGCTCAGGAGAATCGACAAGCCCAGCGGCAACGCCAGGAAGATGACCAGCCAAAACGTGATTTTCTGTCCGAAGCCGGAGCTTTTGCGGTGCACCGTCTCGTCGCTTCTTTCGGTCAGAGCAACGCGTTGGACGAGGCGCTCGAACCAGGGCAAGTCGCCGGACGTGAAACGGCATTGGCGCGCCCACATCACCGCCAGAATCGCCAGGCAGCCCCCAAAAACCGGCGCAAACGTCGCATGGACCATCACCAGATAGCCCGAAATATGCTCGCCCAAAACAAGAACCGGATAAAAGCCGGTCAGCGCCAATACCACAAAGGAAAACAGTGCTACCAGGTAAACCAGTATTCTTAAAAGGTCCACGAGGCTTCGTCTTTGTCTCGACATCTTCTCAGGCATATCACTCACATGATTGAAAGGGATTAATCATTCGTTCCGCCCAGAACCTTCACAACACAACTCAGGGCCTTGAGCGCATAGAACAACAAAACGAGCGCCATGACAGCGCTTGAACCGAGCACCACGATCTTCATCATGGGGCGAAATACAAACGAAAAAGCAAACGCCCAGGCGTAAAACGGTTCAACGTCCTGGAAATCCACCATCTTCTTCGCTTTCCGATCCGCCGCGACGGGGGTGTCGATAGCCACGTCGCCGAAGAAGAAGGGTGCATCCGTGCCGTGGCAATCGGTGCAATAACGAATGCCCAGAGACTGAGCGGCGGGTCGGACCTCATGTCCGATGGCCCACATATAAGGTTTGGCCGCGGGGTGGTCCGCCTGTTCGCTCAACTTTCCGGAATCGTCCAGGCTGTAGAGTTTGCCGCCGCTGATATAAACGGCCTTTCCTTCCAGAGAACCGGCGGACGTCAGCGAGGTCAAACCTTGAACGATATGGTCCGCCGTCAAATCGGGCCAGTCGCCCGAGAAGGGGAGTTCTTCTTTCTCGAATAATCCGCCGATGACTTTTTTGACGGTATCGAATGCGATCGGCTCGACCTGCTCGTCCTCGAGCACGCCCCAAAACGCCGGCCAAACAAGCTTGTGCGGCGCGATCTTGCCGTCCTCCTGGACCGCAAATACAGGGGAGGCAATGTGTGGAAGCATCTCCGGGGCCTTATTCACGTTGGGCGTTCCGAGACGATGAGCCATCGAGGTCTTGGTCGCATGCAGTTCGGCTTTCGGCCACGGACCCGCGTGACAGGCCGTGCAGGTGAGTCGCTCGAAGTGCACCGGCGGCAGACCGCGGTGCTCGGGAACCGGGGCGCCCAAACGTCCGCCGTCCGGATCGGAAGAAGATTTGTCGCCGAGGTGACAGCCCTCACAGGAGGAGGTTGCGGCCAGCTTATTGGCTGAATCCTTTTCTTCGCCGGTATATCCGCGAATGATATTATGGGCGATCCCGTGACGATGACAATCCACGCAGGTCATACCCGCCTTCATGTGAATATCCTCATCGCAATGCCACTTCTCGGTATGTCCCTCGCCGATATAAAGATTCGAGTGGCAGAAGTAGCACCGTTGCGAAGGAACTTCTCTATGGAGGTCGAAGAACACGGTGTTCTCGTAGTCGAACACGTTGTCGTGATACGTGATCGTCGGCGGCTTGGTCTTCCCGCTTTGCGCCGATTCCACCGAGAAGGGATCATACGGATCGTACATTTCATCCATATCGTCGGCGGAACCGGTGACCGTGGCCAATCCGGAAGAGGCCGCGGCGGCCCAGCGGAAATTCCCCCGGCTGACTTGCACGGCGTATCCGACGGGACTGCCCTGGTCCTGTCGCGGATCGCCGTTATGACAACTCAGGCAATTGACTTCCAGCTTGCCGGAGACGTACTGACGCATCACCTCATCTGGATCGTCCGTCTCGCCGGGACCTCCGCCCGGCATTTGCCGGCCGAAGATCTTGGTGAACGCGCGGTCGCTCAGGCCGAACGGCGCCGGCTGGTACGTTCCCTCCCAGGAGCGATAGGAAAGCGGAATCTGCGTGCCCGTTCGCGCATCGACGTAGAGCCACGGCTGGCCCGGCCGGCCGTGCTCAACGTTCGGATCGGCCGCGTTGAAGTGCCAGCCGCCCGAGATAATCCCGTAGGTGTGACATTCGCCGCAGGTCTGCTTCATGGAAAAAGGCAAAAGCACCTCTTCCTCGGGATTGATGTTCGGATCGACCTTAATGGCTTCGTCGCCTTCCTCGCTTGGCTCGGCGAGCAGCTCGATGCGGTGAATGGGATGTGCCCTGCTGCCGTCGCTTTCGTCGCCCAGAAGCTGGGCCTCGGTGTTAGCCGCCCCGAGGACAAGAGACAACGTCAGCACACATAGAACGCCTGTGAATATCCATCCTTTTTCCAAGGGTTGCACAATCTTTCCTTCAAATGCACTCTTATTTTCTACGTTACAATTTTACTGGAACGACGTCTTACGCTTCAAAATCACTGGGCTTGAATTCCAGCTTTCTGCCGGCCTCGACCGCCTCATTGACCTTCAACACCGTCACGGCCGTCTCGTACCCGACCTCGGCGGGACAATTGAGCTTGGCTTTGCCGCGAATGGCATCAAAGAAGTTCTCCAGGTGCGGCTGATGGTACGGCTTATTGTCCATCGTCACCGGGATGTCATAGCTGGGCGGCTTCGGCGACTCACGGACGTCGAGAACCGCATCGCCGGCGGTCTTCTCCGCTTCCGGCTCCACCGGCTCCTTGATAAAGCCCATCTTGACCCACTTTTGCCAATTCTCGGCGGGGACCCAGGCTTCGCGGTAAACCGTGCCGCGTCCGGCGGCTTCCGAAATCACCAGCGAGCCCTCGTCGCCCATAAAGGTCTCGAAGTATCCTTGGCTGCTGTTGGTGGTGATGGTCTGATAAAACGCCCGGATGGTTCGGTCACCGACTTTGTACTCGTAAATCACCAAAACATGGTCGTACCAGTCGTGTCCCTTCCAGTAGTCGATCCCGCCGCTGGCCATAACCGCCGAGGGATTGGCGCCCACAAACCAGCTATAGATATCAATCTGGTGCGAGCCAAGATCGACAATCGGGCCGCCGCCAAGACCCTTGTACCAGCGCCAGTTTCTAAACTGCTGCATCGACTTGAATCCGAACTTTTCCAGCGTGGGCTGGTCGATCGGCGCGTTCTTGGGAAAACCCAGGTCTTCACAGGCCGCTTTGCTTCGGTTCCACTGCCCGTTGATGGTGGTGATCTTGCCCAACAGCTTAGCGCCGTCGATCAGTTTCTCGTAGCAGTGCCGATAGCGCGGATTACTACGGCGCTGGTGGCCGATCTGGAGCAGCTTGTCGGCCTCCTTGGCCGCTTCGACCATCTTCTTAGCGCCTTCAAGGGTATTGGACATCTCCTTTTCGCAATAGACGTTTAGCCCGGCCTTGAGGCAGGCGACCGTATGCTCCGAGTGCCAGAAGTCCGGCGTGGCCACAATCACGGCGTCGAGATCTTTCTCATTGGCGAGCATTTCCTTGTAATCTTCGTAGGTATTATGATCGTGGCGGTAGGCCTTGAGCATACGCGAAACGCGCCTTTGATTATATTTCGTCCAGATGTCGCAAACGGCCTTGAAACGGACGCCGGGAATGTTCCGACAGGCGTTCATTAAGACCTGCCCCTGGGCTCCGGCCCCTAACAACGCCACGTTAATGGTATCTGCTTTGGCGGCGCCGACTCGGGCCAAAAACGGCGAAAAGGCCAAACCCGCCCCCGCCGCCGCGGTCGAACGCAGAAAACTACGTCTGTTGATCTCGTTACCCATTCTTTGATCGTTCATGGTTCTTCTATCAACTCCAAAAAGTGAACAATTTCATTTTCAAATAGACGGTGGTGCAATATAGCACCAGACCATCCTACTGTCAAGCGCACCTGACGTTTTTTGTTTCCGCGGAATCCACAACCACCGCGGCGAAAATGCCTTACGTCGGCGCCGTCGCCCGCGATGGCAGTTATTACTTCAAAGGTTTTACGACAATATTCCGATAGGCCACAGGCCCGTGGTTGCCCTGGAACATCAACGGGCCGGTCGGGGCCTCTTTGCCAATCACGCCGCCGGGCGTTTGCTTCGGCATCTCCAGGTTTTTATGAAGCACCTGGCCGTTCAGCTCGACCTTGAGGAACTTCGCATTGGCCGTCTTATTGCCGCCGGCGTCGAACCTGGGCGCCTGCCATTCGATAATATACTTTTGCCACTGGCCCGGCCTCAGACACGCATTAACCGGCGGCGGCGAAGCGCCGTAAATCGCGCCCATGTCGCCGGGACCCATCTTCTGACGGCCCCAACTGTCCAGCACCTGGATCTCGTATTCGCCCATCACATAGACGCCCGAATTGGACCCCTGGGGCACCATCAGTTGCAGCTCGATCCGGCAGTCGCCGAATTTGGCTTCGGAGTAGATATCAACACTGTCGCCGTGCTTGGCGGGCTGATTGACCATTTCTCCCGCGCCTTTAGCGGCCACCAAATGCTTGGGATTGTCCGGGGAGACTTCGGCCTTGCCGACGTCCCATTTGCTCTTTTGCGCATTGCCCTTGAGCTTCCAGCCGTCCAAATTCCGCCCGTTGAACAGCAAGACCGCATCGCCGTACTTGGGCTTGAGGTGTCGAACACGGATATCCTTGAATTCCACAACCATCGGCGGGCCGACGTGAATCTGCAGCGCCAGAAGCCCCTGCCGGGCGGCGCCCCGGCGATCCTTCGGATCAGCCGGATCGGTGACTCGGTCATTGTCGATCAGCTCCATCGTCTGATAGCCGTTGAGATAGTGGATCAGGTGATTGCCTTGAGCGATGATGTGGTACTCGTTCCACTCCTTTTCCTTGTAGAAGCCGACCTTGATAAGCTCATTCGCATCCGAGACCTTGCTGATAACTTCTTTCTTGCCGTTTTCGTCAATGACCATAAAATCGCCGACGCTGACGAGCCGGCCCCGGCCTTTCTCGTGGTAGAGAAATCCGGCCATCTCGGGATTATTGATCACCTCGGCCTGATAGCCGCTAATGACCCATTTATCGACTTCCTTGCTGCGGTACTGGATGCCGGAATTGCCGTTCCGGAGGCGAAACTTGATCTTCAGCTCGAAATCCTTGAGCTCACCGCCGCGATAGACAAGGAATGTGTTGCTGCGAAGAGGATTCTCGGGCGTCGTTTCACCGTGAATGACGCCGTCTTTCACCGACCAGAGGCTCGGATCGCCGTCCCAGCCGCTCAGGTCCCGGCCGTTGAACAACGACACCCATCCTTCGGATGAACCCGAGTCGCCCGCAAGCGCCGTCGCTCCATAGCCGATCAGAAATGCCGGAACGAAACTAAAGGCCAGCATTATGACCATGTATTTTTTTCTGCTGTTTCTCATTCGTATATACCTCATTGCCAAGCGCTTTTAATCAAACGATTTAATTTTAAGATTCATAAGCCAAATGGGATTACCGTGATACTGGAAGCCGATGTGCCCCTCGCGGGCCATATCTTTATAGGCGTAGCGGAATTTATTTTTGGTCCCTGCGGCGACCGGCGGACCGGGATTCCTGCCAGCTTCGGTCCATTGATCCAGGTCCATGTCGATAATATCCTGACCGTTGAGGTTGATGTAAATCTTATTGTCCAGACAGGTGATGACGTAATGGTTCCACTCGCCCGGCTTCCTCGTCGCATCCTTCGAGGGCGAGAGACAATCATAGACGGCGCCGCACTGCCCGTGTTTGGTTCCGTCGGTCGTGGCATGAATCTGGATTTCAATCGTCGTGTGAATCCAGTTCCTCAAATCGGCGCCGCGAATAAAGACACCGCTGTTGCCGCCTTCGGGGACTTTGAAGTCGAGTTCGAGGGTAAAGTCGCCATAGCGCTCCTGGGTCCAGATGTCGCCGTGCCCGGTGGGCGTGGGAGCGAGGACGCCATCATCCCCGTAAGCCCAGTCCTTGGAGCCTCTCAGAGCGTTGGACAAGTCCTGTTTGAAAACGGGTTTGTACTCGATGTCGCTCAGCTCGGCCTGTGTTTTTCTAAAGAATTCCACGCATTTCTTGATCTCCGGCATGGAATTGAGCCAGTTGTGCTCGTACTCGATGGAGAAGCTTCCTTTGAAGCCCTGACGCTCCAACTCTGTTAGAATGGCCTTTGCCTGACTGATACCCGTCCCCCAGGGAACATCGTGTGCCGACCGTACACCGAACACGTTGAGGTCCTTGAAATGGAGGCTGATGATACGATCGGTCTTTCCCAGTTTCTTAATGGCTTCGAGCGGATCGACGCCGGAACGCGTCCAGTGGCCCGTATCGGCGCACGCCCCAATCCAGTGGCTCCGCCCCTCACACACTCTCAAGACCGTATCCGGATCCCAGTAATGCGAAGGTTTCGGATGATTGTGGAGCGCGACGCTGATTTGATATTCCTTGCAGAGTCTATCAATTAGATCGAAGGCATCTTCCGGCGGCTCCGAGACGATCGTCTGAATTCCCATTTCCTTGGCGAAATCGAAGACTTTTCGACATTCCGCCTCATTATTGGGAAGGCCAACCACACCGTAATTCGTAAGTATGACGCCGGCTTCCTTGAGTTTCTGGAGCATCAGCTTCTTGGCCTGGGAAGACATGTTGTGATCGGTCTTTACATCAGGATTTTCCTTGCTGAGTGTCTGTCCCGGATACACCTCGATGTACTTCATCCCCAGCGCTTTGTTTTTATCCACCGCCTCGAAAAACGTGAAGCGATTGAAACTATACGCCTGCATGCCCAGTTTCCAGTCTTTCCAGCTATCCGCCATCGCTGCTTTGGGCAGGCAGCAAACACACAAAGCAAACGTCAGCACAGCTACAGTCAGTTTCGTTCTCTTATTCATGTCTTTTCTCCTATTAATTAAGACGTTGTTTGGACCTCGAATAATATATTACAGTTCCCAGCCGCGACGATATTCTCGCCGCAGATGGGTATTCATCTCGGGCATATTAGTCACCTTCATGGCCGGGCCATCCCACCCGATCTTCCGGCCGGCTTTGGCGGCAATGTTGCCCAAAAGAATCGCCTCCGTCAGAGGACCCGCATAGTCGAAGTTCGACAGCGGCTTGGGGCCTCCCTTGCAAGCCTGGACCCATTCCTCGTAGTGCCAGCTCGCTCCCCCTTTGCCGCGCGGCAGGAAGGGTTCGGGCTTCTTGAAGCCCTTCATGCTCGATTCCGGGATCAGCCGCGGGCCGCCCATGTGCGGATAGAGAATCGTCCCCTTGTCGCCGTAGTACACTCCACCCTGGCTAGGTAGCTTGCGACCTTCTTCAAGTTCCTTCGGTCGCGGCGGCCGATTGTCCCCGTCGTACCATCGCACCGTCACCGGCGGACGGCTCCCGCGCGACGGAAATTCCCATGTGATAACCGTTTTGGTCGGGTATGTCTCATCATTAAACGGCCCTGGATGCGCTTCAATGCTGGTCGGGTAGTCCAGATCGAGCGCCCACCAGGCCGGATCGATGATGTGACAGCCCATGTCGCCCAAAGTCCCGGTTCCGAAATCCCACCAGCGGCGCCAGTTGCCCGGCAGATACGTCGAATGGTAGGGTCGATACGGTGCTGGGCCGAGCCAGAGATCCCAGTTCAACGTCTTTGGGATCGGAGGGGTGTCCGTCGGCCGCGTGCCGCCGCCCCAGTTCTTACCGCTCCAGAGGTCCACCTTGCGAACGTTGCCGATCATGCCGGATCGGATAATCTCAACCAGCAGCTTCATTTCGTTCGTGGCATGAATCTGGGTACCCATCTGCGTCATGACGCAATGCTCGCGGGCGGCCAAAGTCAACTGCCGCACCTCGTACACATCATGACACAGCGGTTTCTGGCAATACACGTGTTTGTTTCGCTTGATCGCCGCCATGGCCGCCACCGCGTGGATATGATCGGGCGTTGAAACGCTCACCGCATCGATGTTCTTGTCTTCGGCGTCAAGCATCTTGCGGAAATCACTGTATTTCCTGGCCCTGGGAAACTTCGCGAAGGTCTTGGCGGCGTGTTTGCGATCCACGTCGCACAGCGCCACGATATTCTCGCCGGCGAACTGCCCGATATCACTGGCCCCCATGCCGCCGATGCCGATACAGGCGATGTTGAGCTTCTCGCTCGGCGCAACGCGCCGCGGCCCTCCCATCACGTGACGCGGGACGACGGTAAACACCGCCAACGACGCGGCGCCGCCTAAGAATTGCCGCCTTGTTATTTGTCTTTCTTTCACAGTGTAACTCCTCTAATTCACACTCATAATTCAGTTACGCATGAATCTGCAGGTTGTCTACCCATAACCGGGTGGCAGCCTCAAAGCCGTAGGCTTTGGGGATGGTGAAGGGAAAGCCATCCCCAAGCTACGCTTGAGGCTGCCACCCTTATACCTTCTATCTACAAATTCAATTATCACAATTTATTGTGCTTCCTCACTCAATCGTAAGTCGAAAATCGTAAATTTATACCTTAGGTATCATAAATCATTACAGAGTCCACCCCTCGCGGAATTCCGGCTTGACGTATTTGGCCGCCTCATCGCAATTGGTAACCTTGAGGTTCTCAGAATCCCACTCCAAGGGGATGTTCTTCAGACGCATAGCCAGCACACCCAGCAGCACCGTCTCCGTGAGCGGGCCGCCGTATTCAAAGCTCGAACTGGCGGGCCTGCCGTCCTTGCAGGCGCGGACCCAATCCTGCTCGTGACCGCCGGAGCCGCCTTTCACGCGCGGCAACGTCTGGGGCGGCCTGTCGTAGGCCCTCATTTTCTTTTCCGGGATGATCCGCACGCCGCCGGCGCCGTGCGAGCCGTGCATGATCGAACCATTCTCGCCGACCAGCACGGTCCCGTTGGTTCCCAGCTTTCGCCCGGTTTCGAGGTCTTTAGGTCTCGGTGGTAAAAGACGACCGTCGTACCATGTGAGTTTAACGGGCGGCATCTGGCCGCGCGCGGGAAACTCGTATCGCACGACCGAGGCCCGTGGATACGTCTCGGACGCCACCTCCGGCTTGTAGTGCGTTGTAGACGCCTCCACGCGCGTCGGCGCGCCGAGTTTCAACGCCCAGAAGGGAGGATCGATGATATGACAACCCAT
>Ga0272441_10003906_pt1 | contig 27726 bp, 17 predicted proteins | sample SSMProp6N_FD_193582 | JGI IMG/M metagenome (GOLD analysis project Ga0272441, IMG submission 193582) | Marine sediment archaeal communities from Little Sippewissett salt marsh, Falmouth, MA, United States - SSM-Prop-6N | ecosystem: Environmental > Aquatic > Marine > Wetlands > Sediment ... | reverse complement strand
GCCACGACCCCGTCGAACGATTCGGGCAGGCACGGAGGCCTGCCCCTACGGGGACGCAACCACACGCTCTTCGTAGGGGCAACCCTCTGTGGTTGCCCTTTCCCCGACCGGCCCATTTCACGCCCGCCGGCGTCCAACGCCAGAACCCCGTCGAAAGATCCGGGCAGGCACGGAGGCCTGCCCCTACGGGGGCGTAAGAGGGCCAGATATAGCGGGCGGTCAGTCCTGCGTGCTGCCGGTGGGGCCGCCCGGATCACCGCAGGCGAGCCATTCGGCCGCCAGGATGGCCAGATCGGCAAAATCCACGGTGCAATCGCCGTTGAGATCGGCGGCGAGCTTGACCGGGCATTCATAGATGGAGAACGCCTCGTCGCTGACATCGCTCCGCATCGCCGATCCAATCGCACCGATCCGCACGAGGCACTCGCTCGAACTCGTTGCGGGAGTAAGCCAGGCGTGGGCGCCCGTGTTTTCCGCTTCGCCCGCCGACAGCCAGCTCGCACCGCCGTCGAGCGAGTAGTCGATCAGCACACGTTCGATATCACCCATCCCGACCGTCTTCCACTCAATCGTCAGGGGACGCCCGGCCACGAAACGCTCGCCTCCGTTCGGGTGCGTCACCGTAACACCGGGCGAGACAGCGTAGCTCCACACCTCGCCGGCCTCGTACACGCCGGGCACGTCCAGGTCGTTGTCCTGCCGCTGCATCCAGGTAACCGTGACGTCCAGATTCTCGATTTCCACGAGCACGTAGCCGAAACGCTCGGCGTGGTGCATCTGCTCGACCGTGAAATCGCCGTTGTTCCCGCCATACGGTGGCACCCAGAAATAGGGATAGGCCCCCGCGGTGCCGACGATGAACTGGTGAACGTCATTGTCCGGGTCCCCATCTCCGTCGTCGATGCGGGCATGGTCGTAGAAATGGTCGTGGCCGCAGAAATAGGTTCGCGCGCCGGCGGCTTTGAGGCTCGCCCAGAAGGCGTCCCGCTGGTCCGGATAGGTGCCCAGGCAATCGCTATGGAGCGCTCGGAAGGCCGGCTCGTGACCAAAAACAAAGACATGCGGCTGGGTGTTCTGCCTCAGTTGGACGTCCAGCCACTCCTGATTGAGCTGGTGGGCAAGCTTATTCCGCGTCCCGGCATATTGGTCCAGCGCCACAATAAGGGCGTTGTTGTAACGCGCCGAGTACGTCATGTACTCTTCACCAGCGGGCCCGTTACCCGGCAGCCTCAAATCGGGGTGCGCCTCACTGCCGAATACGTTCAGCCATCCCAGGGCGTAGTTGTCCACCGGATTGGGCTGCTCGCCGGGCCAGACATCCCACATATCGCCCACCTCGTGATTACCCCGGCACACGTAGACGGCAATCCCGGCCTCATAGACCGGCTCCATCACCTCCACCCAGTGCCACAACTGCTCCTCGAATCGCTCCAGGCCGACCCGGGCCCCGTAGACCAAATCGCCCGGGAACATCACGAACTGCACATCGAGCTGCAGGATTTCGTCCACCAGTTCGCCCATAACGGTCTCGTTGACACCGGTGGCGAAACTGCCGCGGCTGTCGCAGGTCATGATGAATCGCCAGCGATCTGCGCCGGCAGAAACCGAGACGCCGACGATGACGAGTGAAAGAGCGAAAGTTGAGAATTTGGCGCGATCACACATGTTGTTGGCTTTCCTCCCCGTATGGCCGCACGCCGCGCTCGCAGCCGGTCCACCCGGCGCCGCTACTTCGCCGCGCTGCCCGTGTGCCAATCGGCCCGGCGATTCCGCTTGGCGTATAGAGCCTGCATATCGTCCACGTCGATACGACCGTCCTTGTTGACATCGCCGATCAAATACGCCTCCGGCGACTTCAGACCTGCGATCCAGTTGTTCATCAGCACACCGAAATCATGCTCGTCCACGATCCCGTCGGCGTTCAAGTCGTGCCAGAAGAAACTCTCGTCGGGAAGCTTCTGCCCCACGCTCCAAGCCAGAGCGTACCGCTCGCCGGCGCCCACTGGCCCGTGAAGATCGCTGTACGAGACCACAATCTCGTACATCGCGTACTCGGCCTTGGCCTCGACGTGAACGTGCTCGACATTGTCCGTATCGCTGTCGCTCCAGGGCCACAAAAGCTCTTTGTCCGAAGTCTCCGGGTCCACGGCCCATACTTCGAGGCGTAAATCGTTATCCCTGGCCGGTATCCGCTCGAACGGATACGCCCGGCGATAGTGCCGGTTCCAGGCGAGCGTGGCCGTGATGACCTTGTCGGTCGAGTCGTCCAGCACGATGCGATACACCTGTTGGACCGACCGGTCCGCATCAAGCTGGGCCAGATCCCACCCTGCCGGCGTCACGTCGCCCGCGACGCCTTGCCCGGCCTTGAGAAGCTGATAGGCGCCCACGGCATTGACCATGCCGGCGCCCTGAACGTAATCCAGCGGCGCTTCGCAGTCGTCTTCGGCGCTAAGCTTGCCCCGGTGCCAGAACGGCAGCTTGGTGGCCGAATTCATCAAAATGGCCTTCATAACGCAATTGCCGCCGTCGGGCGCGAGGGCATCTTCCAGCCGCTCATCCTGCCCGGCGGCCTGAACCAGCAGCCCGACCACCCCGGCGGCCACGGGCGTCGAGAAGCTCGACCAGTTGCCCGAGGTAATGTAGTGCGCCTCACTTGCCGTTCCCGCCGCGAGGCAATTGCCCGGTGCAATCAGATCGGGTTTGCAGCGGCCGTCGTCGGTCGGCCCTCCGCTCGATCGCTCCGGGTACGCCAGGGCGAAATGCGCCAGATTCGTCGCCGCATCCTCGGTATTTACCGAGCTGACCACACCCACACCGATCACGTTCGAACCGGCGCCGGGATAGAACGGAGGGTCGGACACGTTGGCCCCGTTGCCGATGCTGGCCACTACAATCAGGCCTTCGTGCTCGGCCCAGGACTCGATGCCCCGCGTCCACCAGGTCTCAAAGGGGTAGCCGAAGCTGGCGGCCAGCACATCAAGGTCCGGGCGGCTCTCCGCAGCCAAATACTCGGTCACAAAATGTTGAAACTCGTAGATGTGCGCCTCGGCATCGGGAACCGCTCCCTCGTAAACGAACGGATCCAGACTCTCGGCAACGCCCTGAGGATCGCTGCCAAAAAGAATCGAGCAGATTGCCGTCGAGTGCGGCGATACAGCGGCCTTGAGGGCGGCCGCGTCCAGAAAATGCAGGTTCGCCGCCTCGAAGCAGTTGTGCCCGGCGTTCGGCCGATAATCGTTCTGCGGCTCTTCTTCCTCGTTGTAGGTGAAGCTGCGGCACACCACGCCGAAACGAACGCCCGCACCGCTCAAACCCGGATCGAGCTGCCTGAGGGCATAGATGCCCGCCCGGTCGAGCCCCTGGGGTTGAAGGCTCGCGTCTTCTTGCGCCCGCGCGCCCCCGGCCAAAATCGCCACCAAGGCTACGACCCATAACTTCAGGACCCAAACGGCTGTTTCGTCAATCGTCTTTATCATCACTGGACCCGAAGGGGGACTCCGCTCGCGGACATGTCATTCGTTCCCCCAGACGTCAATCTCCATTCCTGGTTAAGATCCGTCCTCCAAATGACTGCTCTGATGATAGCAGAATTCCGCCTGTTTTTCAAGCAAATTTCGCAGCCGGGCTGCAAGATACCACACTTGCCAGTGTTGATAAAGCAGATTTGCAAAACTGTCGGCGAGAATCTTGCCTTACCGGACGACCGGCGGTATACTCGCGGCGACGATGGCGAACAACCTGCTACTCAAGTGGATGCAATCGTAGGCTATGACGGTAATCCTGGACGCTGGACAAATCGAACGGACGCTCCGCGGTATGACGGATGAGATCGCCGCGCAGACGCCGCCGGAGAATGATCTGGCGATCATCGGCATTCGCAGCCGGGGCGAGGTTCTCGCCCAGAGACTGGCCGACCTCCTGGCACAGCAGATGGATAAGCCGATTCCCTGCGGCACGCTCGATATTACGCTGTACCGGGACGATCTCAACTCTCCCCAAGGCAGCGGCCAGCCCCTGGTCCGGACGACGGAAATTCGCTTCAATATCGACGACAAAACCATCATTCTGGTGGATGACGTGTTGTACACGGGTCGCTCGGCCCGCGCGGCAATGGATGCCCTGATCGATCTGGGGCGGCCCAAGACCATCCGTCTGGCCGTCCTGGTGGAAAGGGCCGGACGTGAACTGCCCATACAAGCCGATTACACCGGCTACAAAGCCGATGCAACGCCACAGCAGTCGATTCAGGTCCGCCTTATCGAGTCCGACGGCAAAAACGAGGTCGTCATTGAGTAGAGAGCCATGAACCGGATTCTCAACATCGTGGAGCGGCACACGCCCCACAAAGCAAGGAAGCGGTACGGTACGGGTATGGCAATCATACGAAAAAGCAAACAACAGTTTCGATGGGAGCGCAAGCATCTGCTCGGTTTGCGCGAGCTCAGCGCCGAAGAGATTACGCACATTCTCGACACGGCCCAGGGCTTCGAGCAGATCAGTACGCGCTCGATAAAAAAAGCTCCGCCCCTGCGCGGCAAGGTTGTCGTCAATCTTTTCTTCGAGGACAGCACGCGGACCCGCAACAGCTTCGCCCTGGCCGCCAACCGCCTCAGCGCCGACATCATCGAATTCACCAAGAAGACCAGCTCCGTCAGCAAGGGCGAGACGCTGCTCGATACGGCCCGGAACCTCGAAGCCATGGGCATCGATATCGTCGTGATTCGGCACAGCGCCGCCGGCGCGTCGAAGTTCCTCAGCAAGAATATCGCCGCCTGCGTCGTCAACGCCGGAGACGGCTATTGCGAGCATCCCACCCAGGGGCTGCTCGACGTCTACACCATTCGCCAGATCAAGGGCACGCTGGAAGGGCTCAAAATCGCCATCGTCGGCGACATCGCCCATTCGCGCGTGGCCCGCAGCGACATGTGGGCCATGACCAAGCTCGGCGCCGAGGTCACCTTCGTCGGCCCGCCCACGCTGATCCCGGCCCAGGTGGACCGCCTGCCCGTCAAGGTCAGCTACTCCCTCGATAAGGTCATCGAAGAGGTCGACGTCGTCAACATGCTCCGCATCCAGTTCGAGCGTCTCGGCGGCAACCCCTTCCCTTCCATCCGCGAATACTCCAAATACTTCGGCCTCACCGTCGAGCGTATGAAGCGGGCCAAGCCCGACATCCTCGTCATGCACCCCGGCCCCATCAACCGCGGCCTGGAAATCGAAAGCGAAGTCGCCGACGGAGCCAACAGCGTCATCCTCCAGCAGGTCACCAACGGCCTGGCCGTACGCATGGCCGTACTCTTCCTCGTAAATCAAGCCGCCGCCCAAAACCCCGCCTAACGACAGGCCTTCGGTCTACCGGACCATGACCTGTCCGGCGTCGGGGACGAGCGTCTGGCCCGTGATCCTGCGAGCTTTGTCGGAACACAGGAATACCACGGCGTCGGCGACGTCTTGGCCCTTGATCTCGCGCTGCAGCGCGGTTTTGGCCACGTAGTACGGAATGACCTCTTCCGGCTTGATTCCGTATTTCTTGGCGCAGACCTTGATATACTCGGGATTCCAGATCTTTGAACCCTCGAACACATTGCCCGGCGCCACGCTGTTGACGCGGATGCCGCGTGTGCCGAGTTCGAGGGCCCAGCCGCGGGCCATGTGAATCTCGCCGGCCTTGGTGGCGTTGTAGGCGGTGTTGTTCTTGCTGGCGTCCAGGCCGGACTTGGAGCTGAGATTGACGATGCTGCCGCCGATGTCCTGGGCGATCATGATCCGCGCCGCTTCGCGGGCCATGAGGAAATAGCCCGTTAGGTTCACCTCCAGCGCCGCGCGCCACTGATCGACGGGCATGTCGACCAGCGCGAAAGGCGGCGCCAGGCCGGCAGCGTTGACGAGAATGTCCAGGCCGCCCCAGTGGGCCAGAAGGGCTTCGAAGGCCTTGCCGACGCTGCTCTCGCTCGTGACGTTGCAGGGGATGACCATGGTCTGGCTCTGGGGCAGCTCCTCGTCGATCTGGCCGGCCGTCTGGCGGGCGGCCGCCTCGTCAATGTCGGCCAGCGCGACCATCGCGCCGGCTCGCGCCAGACCGATGGCGATGCTCTTGCCCAGCCCGCTGCCGGCGCCCGTGACGACGGCGATGCGATTCTCCAGATCGCCTCGACCGGCGCCGCCGACAAGCTTCTTGCGAAAGGCTTCCGATTCCCAGTTGTTGATGAAGTTCTGTTCGCGTTTGCTCAGAGCCAGGACGCCGCCGAAACGGGCGGCGTGCATGCGAATCTTCAGGGATGCTTCGGTGATCTCAGCGATCAGTCCGGCCATACGCTTTTCGGCCGCGACGAACAGACCGAGCCCCTTGACGACAAACGCGGCGGGTACTTTCTGTCCCCGGCTCGCGAGCGACTGAATCTTCCGCGTCACCGCGGCCGTGTTGAGCTTGTCCACCCACATAGCCGACCCGTTGGCGTAGACCAGCTCGTCCGGGTTCAGGGCCGGCGTGGCCAGCAGCTTGCTCGCGTCTTTGTGGGCCATGAACGCAGGGACCGTCTCCATCGTCGGGAAATAACTGACGGGGACATACTCCCCCGTCGCATCGAAGAGGGCCTTGCGAATCATCAGTTTGGCAGCGGCAACGCTTTGGGCTGAGGCGAGCTTGGTGCGCGGCGTCTTGAACGGTTTGAGGGAACTCTCGCACAGCTTGATGACGCGGCGGACGAGGCGCAGCGCAGCGTTGGCGCTACTGCCCGTAACGAACAGACCGTGCTTTTCCAGGAACAGGATTTTGGGCCGGACGCCGTGCTGCGTTTCGTAGTCGGACACCAGCTTGGCGATCTTCCTGGCCAGCATGTAACCCGGGTCGGTGTAGGGAACCCACAGCGGCGGCTTGCTTTCTCCGGCGAAGAGCTTCTCGATTTGCGCCCGCCCGTCCTTGGCATTGACGTAGGCGGCCACCGCCAGCGGATGCAGATGGATCACGTACGTGTCCAGTTGGGCGTGCAGATGCGCCTCAACCGACGGGCGGGCCCCGCTGGTGAGGTCGTCTTCGCACGACAGCAGCAGGCGGTTGACCACTTCCGTTTCCCGCTGGAAAGTGTCGAGCCGGGAGATCGACTTGTCTTTCAGGATCGAGAGCACCGCTTCGATGCGGAGCCGGCGCCAGCCCTGCCGGGCGCTCATGTCTTTCAGGGCCGTACCGCTGGCCTTGATGTACATATACTTGCCGTCGGGAGTTTTGACCGAGGTGTTGCCCCCACCGCCCAGTACGAAAGCGGGGTCTTTGCCTGTGGTGTTCGAGATGCGTATCAAGTCGGCAAGCATTTGGTTCATCAGACAGAGATCCTTACAGAGATTGCGATTTCTTCTTTCGACGCTGCCATTAGTAGCACACGAACGGTCCGATGTCCACGCTGTTTTTGACGGGCACGGACTGGGCGTCTGGGCAATCTTTCGGGCATGATTGTTTTGGGCCTTGGAAAACTACGGGTGGCAGCGTCAAGTCCGAAGGACTTGGCGATGGCGCAACGCCGGGGTTCGTATAGCGCCACACGCAGCAGACAAGTCCCCCATCGCCAAGCTGCCGCTTGACGCTGCCACCCGCATGCCAGAATATTTTCACAGACACCGGACTGGGCTGATGCGGCGCGGTTATTGCCGGTCGGGGTGGCGTCCCCATTCGGCTCGGCGGGTCGGGTCGAAATCGGGATTCGGCGTTGGCATCGCCGCGCTGACCGATTGTCGCCACGCGACCAGCTTTCGCTGCAGGGCGCCGGTTTTCTCGGGCATTTTCGCGGCGAGGTTGTTGCGCTCGCCGATGTCGTCGCGCAGGTTGTACAGCTCCAGCGTGCCGTCCTCGAAAAACTCGATCAGTTTCCAGTCGCCCTGGCGGACGGCGCCGGCAGGGCTGGAGTGGTGGTACACGGGGTAGTGCCAGAACAACGCGCGGTCGGCGAAACGCTTTTTGCGGCGCAGGAGAGGCAGCAGACTTCGTCCGTCCAGCGCCTGGTTCGCAGGGCACGCCGCGCCGGTGATTTCCGCAAACGTCGGGTAGAAATCCACGCTGCTTACGGGAGTGTTGCACGTGCTGCCCGGCTTGACCACTCCCGGCCAGCGCACGATCAGGGGCTCGCGAATACCGCCTTCGTACACGGTTCCCTTCTCGTCGCGCAGCGGTGCGTTGCTCGTCACAATCGGTCCCTTGCCGGTGAACGTCTGGCGCAAGCCGCCGTTGTCGGAGTAGAACACGACGATCGTATCCTCCTGGAGACCCAGTTCGTCGATTTTCTCCAGCAGCCGGCCGGTGTTGCGGTCGAGATGCTCCACCATCGCCGCATACGTGGTGTTGTTCACGCCGTCGGCGGGCTTGGGTTTCCGCTCGTACTTGGCCACCAGCTCCTGCGGCGCTTCGAGCGGGATATGAACGCTGTGATGCGAGAGGTACAGGAAGAACGGCTTGTCCTGATTCTGCTCGACGAATTCGATAGCGTTGTCGGTGAGGGTCGTTACGCGTTTGTCGTTGCGATTGGGCCCCTGCTGGCCGACGTAGTCGAAGCCCTGCTTCTCGGGCGATTGGTCCCGGCCCCCGAGGTGCCATTTGCCGATCATGGCCGAGACGTAGCCCTGTGTCTTGAGCGTTTCGGCCAGCGTCACGATTTCGAGCGGCAGATATTGCGTGCGGTTGCTCGGCACACGCAGTTTCTCGTAGGGGCGCCAGTGCCCCGGAATGAAGTCGATCACTCCGACGCGCGCGGGATACTGCCCCGAAAGGATGCTGGCCCGCGTCGGCGAGCACACCGGACAGGCGGCGTAGGCGTCGGTGAATCGCATTCCCTCCCGGGCCAGGCGGTCGATGACCGGCGTCTCGTGGAACCGGTGGCCGTAGCAGGGCAGGTCGCTATAGCCCATATCGTCGATCAGGATGAAGACGATGTTGGGCTTTCGCCGGTGTGCGCCAAAGGGCGTCGTGGCGCAGGCCGGCAGTGCCACCGTCGCCGCACCCAAACCCAGCCACCTGAGAAACTCTCGTCTCGATGCGTTCATGTCTGTCCTCTCAGTTGTGAAAGAGATTCGTGAATATTGTCCCTTCGATTGCGCCGCGATTCACTGAATAATTAGTGAATACAGATCGATTCTGTCTCCCGGCTGCGAGTCTTCGACTGGGTCGAACCGCAGTTGGGTAATGATGCCGCGATAGCCCGCCGCCGCGCCAATATCGATGGTGTACGTGTGTTTGCGGCCGTCGGCGAGGAATTCATGCGAAACGCTTCTCTCGGCGGCGAAGGAGTCGTTTTCGGCGGTCTTCCAGTAGACGGTTGCCGAGACCTTGTCCCGGCTGCCCGCGGCTTTGACGGCTGCAACGACGGTCAGGCGGTGCTGCGCCTGGGCGGGCCAGAATTCCGGCGGCCCCACAAGCTGGACGTCCCGGCCGTCGGCGACGATGCGCAGGCAGTCGCGGACGGGCCAGCCGGTATCGTGTGCCCGCCGGTACATCCAGTGCTGTCGATCTTCGGCGAAAACGTAGCGAGGCGGCGCCGGTTTGCCGGCGTGCTCGTACACGTAACGTCGAATCCGGGCCAGCGTGTCGAGGATCAGCACGTACCGGTATTCGTACTGGATGTTATGGTCGAGGATCTCCTGATGCAGCGGGGCGATGTAGCCGGTCGGACCGTCTTTGGGCCCTCCCCGGCCCGGTTTCCCGCCGGCAAAGCCCCCGATGAACGAATACACGCCGGGATGCCATATTCCCAGGCCCCAATCCCGCTCGTTCACGAGCGCCGCCCAGTTTTCCGTGGCCCTCCAATGGGCCCAGCGAATGCCACCGGGCGGGTGTTTCTGCTTGGGGATTTCGGCGACAGGCTCGCCGGCGAACGGCGTATCGCCCGTATAGGTCATCAGCCTGTGGTACGGGCCATTCGTATAGACGGCCGGTAGCTCCTGCCCGCGAGCGTTGTATTGCGTCGTGTCGCTGCGGGCATTGTTCAGACGCGAGCGAACCTGTACCGTTCGTCCGTCCAGGCGATACCAGCACTCGAAAGTACATTGGCCCGGCTGGTTCTTCAGGGGCCAGTGCATGGGGATGCACTTGACGTAGATCTCCCGCCCGTCGTTGCGGTGGTCGATCACCCGGGAGCGAAATCCGTAGCAGTCGCCGGACTGGATGGGGTTCCAGCCGAGCGAGGCCCAGGCGGGTGTGGGCTTCTTGCCGTCGGGCTCGAACGGATTCGGGCCACAGTAGAACGACATCTGGACCTGCCGTCCCCAGTCGTGGCTGTTGATGACGTTGACCTTTTCCTTCGCGTCGGCCAGATACGTGACCGCGCCGCCGATACTCAAATCGGCGCCAAAGCGAATCTGCCCGTTGTCCAGCCAGCTCATCTGCGCCGGCGCGCTCCCGGCCCAGCAGACGGGCCCGACGCCTGTCAGCAGCAGAAAGAACGCCAGCGCACACCACGCCATCTTCAGGCAGAACGACGGCTGTTTCGCTTCTTTCATCATGGTTACGAAGCTTCTTCCTGACTGGCGCCGTTGTCACGCCACATCCAGAGACTGGCTGATACAAACCACACGAGCGTGGCCAGGATCATTACCCATTTGGCGGCCGCCAGGCTCAGCGTTCCCGTCATGAACAGGATCCCGAACAGGACGAGCACGCCCAACGAGATCCAACTGGCAACCTGCGCGACCATTCGCGTTACCGGCAGTTCGTGCAGTTGCTTCTGATAAACAGCGCTCAAGGCGATGTACAGCACGGCGGCAATGAACCAGCCGGGCAGGGATACGAAGTAAATTTGCATATTCGTGTTCTGAACCAGCATCCAGCAGATGCCGAGCGTTACCAGCCAGGCCAGCCCCGCGGCCCAGTTGAACGACTTGCGGCTGATCTCGGCGTAGTTGCTCTTGAGGCCGAACTTGCGAATCAGCCAGAAATCCACGAAAATCACGGCCCCCATCGGCATCAGAAGCAGCCCGTACAGGGCCACAAACCCCAGCAGCTTCATCGCAATGGCCGGGAACATTCCCGCCAGAGTCGCCACGCCTCCCGTGATCAGCGTGACCGTGAAGCGCGACCGTTTCGGGAAGATCGCCTGGAAGGCCAGGCCAGCGCGGTAGATCGTGGGATTGGCGGTGGTCCAGCCGGCGATGATGACGCACAGCAGTCCCGCCAACCCCGCCGCCCGGTAGGCCAGCGGGCCCGGCAGCACGTCCGTGTCAGTCGGATCCAGGTGCAGTTGATAGGCGTACAGGATCGACGCGCTGATCCAGGCCATGAAGTGGCCGACGTACATCCCCGCCCCGGAGGCGACCGCGTACCAGCTCTTGCGGGCGAAGCGGAAGACCGACAGATCGCTCATGCCGATGTGCATCGCCATGTTGCAGAACCACGCAAAGAACGTCACGTGCCAGAAGGTGAACTTCACCTGGCCTTCCAGCGGGGCGCCGCCTTTCCAGATGTCCGTCTTGGCCAGGTGCCACAGGCTGCCGAGCGAGCTGACCTCGGTGTCGGTAGCGACGATGAACTGCCGCAGACCGACGAAGCCAAAGACGAGAAAGACCAGCACCATCCACGGTGCGGCGATGTTGGCGAACTTGGCGACCGTTTGATATCCGTAGGCGGCGATCAGGGCGATCAGTCCGCCGACGAAGGCGACGGCAATGACCCACCCGACGCTGTTGGGGTACAGGTCGTTCAGTCCGGGCATCGGGAATTTGAACCAGACCCCGATGGCGGTGGCCGAGACCGTGACCATCGCGCCGGCCAGGAAGCAGAACATTACGCCGTTGGTCAGGTTGTACAGCGTCACCAGCTTGCGGCCGCAGATCTTCTCCAGTTGGTAATACAGCGTCAGGCGGGCCCGTGTGGCGATCGGGGCGCACAGGACCATCCAGCCCAGAACCGCCAGGGCGTTGCCGACAAGCAGGCCCATGATCAAATCGAAGGCACTGACGCCCGCGGCGACAAAGAGCGGGCCGATCATCAGTTCGGTCCCGGCGCAGTGCTCGCCTGCGTACATGCCGATGAAACTCTTGAAGCCGAGCAGGGCACTCTTGGGCACCGGCTCGCGCTCGAACTCGCCCCCACTTTGCGTCTGCTGCGATTGCTGTTCTGTTTCCATGCGGTCTTTCCTTACTGGTGGCCACCATCCGTGGGCTGTTTATGCCCGTTTGCTCAGCACGTCGTTCTCGTAGGTCTTGGCCTCGGCCAGCCACGCCGGGCCGACCGGGACATCCGATTTCACGCAATAGTAATCCCAAACCGCGCCCAAAGGCAGCGTTTTCAATTCTTCCAGCAAAGCCAGTCGCGCCGTGAAATCGCCCTCGGCTTCCATCTGTCGCAGTTTGCCTGTCGGTTCCAGCAGCGCGATCAGCAGCGCCTTGATCATGCAGCGCGTGCCGATGACCCAGGCGGCGATCCGGTTGATGCTGGCGTCGAAGAAGTCCAGGCCGATGTGGACCCGGCCCAGGAAATCGTGGCGCACCAGCTCCTGCGCAATGGCGCGCAGTTCGTCGTCGAGAATCACAACGTGGTCGCTGTCCCAGCGCACGGGCCGGCTGACGTGCAACAGCAGTTCCGGCACGAACATCAGCACGGACGAGATCTTCTCGGAGATGACTTCCGTCGGGTGATAGTGACCGGCATCCAGGCACAGAAGCGTTTGCCGGGACGTAGCGTAGCCTAAGTAAAATTCGTGCGAACCGACGGTGTAACTTTCCGCTCCGATGCCGAAGAGCTTGGACTCGACGGCGTCGAGATGGACCTGTGGATCGATCTTCTCGGCGAAGATTTGGTCCAGTGAATCTGCCAGACGGCGGCGCGGGCCCAGACGGTCGATGGGGATGTCCTTGTATCCGTCCGGGATCCACACGTTGGTCACGCAAGGCGTACCGAGTTCCTTACCCATGTAGGCGCCGATCTTGCGACAGGCAATGCCGTGCTCGATCCAGAACTTCCGGACGCCCTCGTCGGCGCTGGAGAGCGTGAAGCCGCTGTCGGCCTTGGGGTGCGAGAAGTACGTCCCGTTGAAATCCATGCCCAGGCCGTTGGCCTTGGCCCACTGCACCCAGGCGGCGAAATGCTCGGGCTCCAGCTCATTGCGGTCGGCTTTGCCCTCGGCCTCGGCGTACATCGCGTGCAGGTTCATGCGGTGCTTGCCGGGGATCAGACTTACGGCCTTCTCGAAATCGGTCCGCAGCTCGTCGGCGGTTCGCGCCTTGCCCGGATAGGCGCCGGTGGCCATGATGCCGCCGCTGAGTTCTGTGGCGCCTTCAAAACCACCCACGTCGTCTCCCTGCCAGCAGTGCAGCGAGATGGGGATCGCGCCGAGTCGCTCGATCGCCTTGCCCGTATCGACGCCCAGTTCGGCATATCGCTCGCGGGCCAATTCGTATGCTTGTTCGATTTTCTGTGTGTCAGCCATTGTATCCCTTTTCACTATGGACGTTGCGGCAGCCTCACATGCTGTCACTTCGCGCGAATCAACAAATCCTCTTTGCCGGGCAGTTTCGGGAAGGGCGCGTGCGGCTCCTTCTGATACCAGTACGCCACCGACGACAGGTCGTCCTCAAGCGGCAGGTAGCGTCCCTCGCTCTGCCAGCCCAGCGCTTGCATGGTTACTTTCAGATCCTTCTCGAAACGGACGGGGTCCATGATGTGCCAGCGATACAGGCCGAAACGCGGCTGTTTCTCCGAGAGAATGACTTGCGGCATGCCGACGTACGGCGTGCAGAATTCCTGGTAGCCCTTGCCTTGGGGCTTGACGAAGCCGTAGGAACCGCAGAAGTAGTCCTCCGTACCGGTGCCGCAGATGGTGGGGAATTCCTCGTCCCCGTCCATGAAGAACTTGATCTCGCCCTCGCCCCACCAACCGGGGCTGTTCGAGCCCCAGGTCATGTACGTCCCAACGTAATGGCCCTGCCCCTTGATCCCGTCGACGATGGTGTAAACGTCCTTGTAGGGCAGCGGGTTGACCCGGCGAAACTGGGCGTGGAAGTAGGCCATGTCCTCGGGGACGTGGGTCAGCGTGTAATCGACCTGGTAGTACAGGACCATGGCTCTTTCGTCCATGTTGGTCATGGTGATCTTGCAGCCCTTGCGAAACGGCATCATCCAGTAGCAGTTAAAGCCGCTCTTGGGATTGACGCAGACCGCCAGGGACGTCACCTGGGTGTACTGGCCCATACCGCAGGCAAAGAAATCGCCGGCCGGACACTCCACCGAGGGTTGTTCCTCCCCGTCCCAGTAGATGCGCAAGATGTTCAGGCGGTTGTTGCCCGTCGGTGTCATCCAAATGTGTTGAATGGCGCCGCCGGCCTTGATGTCGGCCATGACGAAGGTCTGGCCGGGCTGAATCCGCACCGAAGGCGAGACCTTCCAGCCCTGACCCAGCTCGCGGGCGGCTCTCGCGCCGGTCCCTTCGGTAGCCATGCCCGCCTTTCCCTTTTCACCCGTGAAGTTCTCTGGGCTGATCGAGCGCGTCTTGGCGTACGAAAGACGGGGCAGCGTCCCCAGGTTCATGTTCAGCCCGTCGAAGTCCCAGTCCCGGGCCATCAGCTCGTCGGCGCCCAGGCAAAGGAGAAAAGAAACGGCCGCCAGCAGAACGGGCAGCCGAAGACCAACATAACAGCGAGATCGATGTGACCAATGCGTGGTGCTCTGTTCCATCTTCTTCCCCTTTCCATGGTAACGAGGAACTGCCTGCTGCGTGCCGTTCTTATTGAGACCAGGTCTCGATGAGCTTTCGTTCGGCTTCGACGGTCCACAGGCCGTCCTTGAGACAGGCGGCCACCGCCGGGAGCTTTTCCCCAAGCTCTTCGAGCCGGACCAGCTCCAGTCCCTTGCAGGCCGGATAGACCACGATCTTGCCGGCGATCAGCCGGTTCTCCACGGCGCGAATGCCCGCGACGGCGCCTTCCAGACCGGAAACAGCGGCCACGCTCAGATTCGTGTCGAGCCGGCCCGTTTCGACTTTCTCCAACATTCGTTTCATGTCGTCGAGCGTCGAGCCGCTCGTCGCGACGAAATAGAGTCGTTTCTCGATGTAGGCGTCGAGGTCGATCTCGCCGGTGACGTTGGCGGGGATGCCGGCGAAGATGTTGACGATTCCGCTCGGGGCCGCCTGCTTGACCGCCCCGGCCACGAGTTGCGGCACCGGTGCCATGATCGCGCTGTAATCGAACGCCTCGTCGATTTGCCCGGTTTGGGCGTTGTAGGGGCGATACGCCACGCCGTTCTGCCGCGCCACCGGTTCGGCGACCTTGGACAGCGTCGCCAGGCGATTGTCGTCCACGTCGCCGGCGAAGACGCTCACGCCTTCGACCCCCTGGCAGAGATTGCGTATGACGTGCATCATCCCCATGGGGCCGCCCGCCCCGACGACGTTGATCTTGTCTCCGGGGCGAATTTCACCGGTTTGGGGGATGATCTGCATGGAGTCAGCCGGCTCGGTACCCGTGGTGCCGATGATGCGGATGCCGCCGTAGTGTGTCCGCCCGACCGGGACGGTGACGTCTCGGCCCAGCTTGCCGCCGCCCAGAACGATGTTCAGCAGCCCGCGCGGCGCCATCTTCGCAAACAAACTCTCGATCGCGTCGGCGTTCGAGCCGAAATAAACGATGTCGTCGAAGCCTTCATCGGGGAGTTTCGCGATGTGATCGGCGTCGATCGGGGGAATGGCCTTTTCGGCCGGCTTATCGATCGCTATAGCCTCGGGAAGAATCGTAGCCGGGCTTCCGTAGCGCGCGAACAGGTTGGCCAGAACCGTGCCCGAGACTTCCGCATCGTTGACGACGAGCATCCGCCCGCCGGGCTCGATCGTGGTTCGCTCCTGCGAGACGTACGCGTCCTCGACGCAGGCCCACGGTTCGGCCAGCGCCACCGCCGAGCCCGACAGTTCTTCGGCGGCCGGGATGAGCATCGACTCGCCGTCGGGGGCGGTGATGACCCGCTCATCCATCAGCACATACTCCTGCAGCGCGCCCTCGAAGTTGTAGCCGAAGGCGGCATTGGAACTGGCGGTATGGAGCCAGCGATAGTCCGTCTGCACGAGGTAACGCTCGCCCGGCTGGTGCTTCGTGACGCCGAGGCCGATCTCCACGATGCCCACCACGGTTTCGTGCCCCGGCACAGTGGGCGCCTTGCCGGGCACGTAGCTGGGTATCTCTTTGAGAACGTCGAGGTCGATGCCGTCCACGACCTCGCTCTTGCGCACGTGGCCGGTGAATTGCTTGAGCAGCTTGAGATCGGAGAAACAGAGCCCGACCACTTCGATGCGCGCGAGAATCTGATGCGGGCCCGGCCGAAAGACCTGCTTTGCCTTGTTCAGCACAAGCTGGTCCGGCCCGACCAATTGAACGGCACGTTGCTTTTCCGGAATGCGGTTACTCATCTCTCGTCCATACCTCTCAGAGAAGATTGTGAGATCGTTTTGAGGCGATCATGCCCCTATTGTTTTGAGAACGTCGTCGGGTGAAGCGGCGTCACCGAGTTGGGCGAGATTGTCTTCCCGGTCCGGCTGAAGCGCGACGCCGACTCGCTCGAAGAACGCGTTCTTTCGCTCGGCGGTCCCGAAGTTCTTGTCAGCCCATTCGCTGGTGTATCCGAGGCCGCACTGTCGCTGCATCACCGAATGAGCGTACACGATGTGCGAGCCCATGAGGAATGCGGGCAGCAACGGCGCCAGCTCTTCGCTGTCGAAGTCGTCCACGAACTTCTGCCCCGGGCTGTTCATTTCCGTCCCCCCTACCACGACGAGATGCCGCTTCTGAGCGATCTCTACGACCTGGTAGAGGTTGCGAACCTTCTGGTCCTGATGTCCCGGTGTGTAGTTGCGATCGGGGATGACGTTGAGGGCGACCGCGCCCGTGCTCATGGCCACATCCAGGAGTTCTTCGATGGCCTGCTCGCCGTCGCTGGTGCCGTCGAGCCACGTGTGGACGGGCATGCCGCCGGCGGCCAGGATGAAGCGGTTCGTATCGGCCATCTGCGGAAACGAGCCTTCGTCGGGCCGGACGTAGCCGACCCCACCGCGTTTCATGGTCTTGGCCCGAATCGTATTGAGCAGGTCGCGCCCCTCGGGCAGGCCGAGAGGCCCGGCGTCGGTGCCGAGCTTCTCCGACCAGAACTGCGCCAGCTCCCCGGCGTCGCCGAAGAGTTCCCGAGCTTTGCGGGCGTACGCCACACACATGTGCCGCTCGGTAGCGTTGCCGGCGGGGGTGAGCGTCTGGACGTCGCGCTCGTAGTCGAGTCGGACCGGATCGAGGTACTCGTTGACCCGGCCCATCAGATCACGGTTTCGCTTCTGGGCGGTCTCCTTCAGGCCCGCGAGGAACTCTCTCTGCGATTCGGGTACCTCCGAGCCCGGGAATCCGACACCCATGTGATACGAGATGCCGGGCTCGCCGGGCGAGTTGATCACCCGCGTAGAGAATTCCGGTACGAAAACCCGCGTCTCCAGGCCGGAGCAGCCTTTCAGACCCAGCAGCCTGCACGCCCGGCGAAACTCATCGAGCGCCTCGAGTACGTCAAAATCCACCGTCCCCACGACCGCCAGGCCCGCTTTGCGCGCCAGCCACGCGAATTTCGTCGGCGAATAGCCGTAGCTGTTGAAGGAGAAAAACGTGTGACAATGCAGGTTCACAAAACGCCCCGCCTCCGGCAGCGTGATTTCCCCTGCTTCCACTTTCCCGCACAACTCCGCCAGCGCCCGCTCTCGCTCGGCCGCATCGAAGCTGTCTAACTGTCGTTCGAGTTGCTCAATCAAAAGGTACTGCTCCTTGCTTGTGTATTCTCTATCGAGGTCGGCGCAACGTAACGAGCGATACGCCAACGGATCACTCCGCGCCGATACACTTGTCGTAGCGCTCTTTCCAGAGATCGGTATTTTGAGGTTCGTATTCCTTCAGTTCGAACGAGTTGCGCACGATCTGCCGAGCTTCGGCCATCGATGCGATCTGGCCCGTGGCTTTGGCCTGCATCAGGATGTTGCCGCTGGCCGTGGCCTCGATGGGACCGGTGATAACCTTCTTGCCGATCGCATCGGCGGTGAACTGGCAGAGCAGCTCGTTCTTGATGCCGCCGCCCACCACGTGCAGCACGTCGATGGCCCGGTCCGCTGCGTCCTCCATCGCACCGAGCACCGAGCGGTACTTCAGGGCCAGACTTTCCAGAACCAGCCGGACCATCTGGCCCTTGTCGTCCGTCGGTCTCTGCCCCGTGTCGGACAGGTGCTTGTTGATGCGAGCGGGCATGTTTCCCGGAGCCAGAAAATCGCTGCAGTCGCAATCGACGTGGGCGAAGAACGGCTCAGCCTCCGAGGCCATCCGCGTCAAGTCGTCGTAGGAAAGGTCCTGCCCGTCGCGCTGCCACTGCCGCTTGCACTCCTGCACGAGCCAGAGCCCCATGATGTTCTTCAGCAGACGAATCGTATTCTCCACGCCCCCCTCGTTGGTGAACTCGTATCCGAAGGTCTTGTCGTTGACGACGGCCCGGGGCAGCTCGACGCCCATCAGGCTCCAGGTCCCCGACGACAGATAGGCCCAGTTGCCCGAGCCGGCCGGCACGCCGAGGACTGCCGAGGCCGTGTCGTGCGAGCCGACGGCGATCACGGGAATCTTCGCACAGCCGATCTCGGCCGCCACTTCCTCCGTCAACTCCCCCACCACCGTTCCAGGCATCACCACCTCCGGCATGATCTCCAGCGGCAGGGACAAGTTCTCAAAGATCGCCTCGGACCACCGGCCCGTCTTCATATCCATCATCTGAGACGTGCTGGCCAGCGTGTATTCGCCGAAGGCCTTGCCGCAGAGGAAGTACGCGAACAGATCGGCCATGAAGATCAGCCGCTTGGTCTGAGCCAACACGTCCGACTTCGCCAGACGCATGGCCAGAAGTTGATAGAGAGAGTTGAGCTGCATGAACTGGATGCCCGTGTGCTCGTAGACCTGCCGCTTGGGCATGATCTCGAAGGCCTTTTCCATCATGCCGTTGGTCCGGCTGTCACGGTAATGGTAAGGTTTCTCAAGGAGTTGCCCATCGGCGCCGATCAGGCCGAAGTCAACACCCCAGCTATCGACCCCGATGCCCTGAACCTTGCCCCCGGCGGCCTCGACCGCCTGACCGATGCCGGCCTTGATCTCGGACAGCAACCTCTCGAAATCCCAGCGAAGCGATCCGCCCTCCTCGACGGGCCCGTTGCCAAAGCGTCGCGTCTCGGCCAGGCTCACTCTGCCGTCGGTGATCGAACCCAGCATCACGCGGCCGCTCTCGGCCCCTAAGTCAACTGCGATATAATGAGTGGTCTCAGCCATAGATGACTCCTTCCATAACCTTCTTCTCCCCGCCCAAAACCTCTTTCCAGCTGCCTGCGTTGATTCCACGGGCCGAGGCGCCTCTGCACGGATTTGCAGAGAGCATTTTGCCTGTGACGGACCACGCCCTGACAGGGTACGCGTAAAGAAGAGATTAAAAGGCGGTGAAAGGGGATCGTCAACCCAAAAGTCCCCGGCAGGCACATTGCCTCATGAGGCCGCCAGGGTGGGGTTGGGCTGGAATCGCATTTTGCCCTGACCGATGAGGTAGAAGCTGCCGGTGATGCAGATCAGGTCCTCTCGGCCGACGGCGCTGCGCGCCAATTGCAGCGCCTCGCCCAGGCTGCTGGAGGTCTGGTACATCTTGCCGCAGATCTCGGTGTACATATCGCCCAGATCCTGCGGCGAGACCGCCTTGGCCGAGCTGCTCCGCGTGAAAATGACCTTGTCGGCGCCGTACTGCAGCTCGGTGAGCATGCCCGCCACGTCCTTGTCGCTGTTGCAACCGAAGACGACCACCATCGAGTCGTACGGGATATTCTGTCCGATGGCGTGGATCAGCGCTCGAATGCTGGCCGCGTTGTGAGCGCCGTCGATCATGATGCGGGGATCCTGGCAGATCATCTCCATTCGCCCGGCCAGCGTCACGTTGTGCAGGCCGTCGGCGGATTTCTCCACGTCGATTTTGTAGCCGGCCGACTTGAGCTTATCCAGCAAAGCCAGCGCCAGACCGCAGTTGATCGCCTGGTGCTTGCCGTGTAGCGGCACACGCAGGTGCTCGAACTTGCTGGTGGGCGTGGTCAGACAGATTCGCGTGTGCGGACCATGCTCGCGAGAGGTCTCGAATCGATAGGAGAAGTCAATATCCGTCCCGGTTACGCTCAGAGGAGCTTTCACCGCCAACGCCTGGGATTTCAACACGTTCAAGGCCACGGGGTCCTGCTGGACCGTTACCGCCGGCACGCCGCGTTTGAACACACCGGCCTTTTCCATAGCGATCCGGTCGAGCGTATCGCCCAACTGGATTTTGTGATCGATGCTCAGGCTCGTAATGCCTACGACTTCCGGCTGAATCACGTTGGTGCTGTCGAGACGCCCTCCCAGTCCCGTCTCGATGACGCCGATGTCGATCTTGCGATCGGCAAAATGCATGAATGCCATGGCCGTCATGATCTCGAAAAACGTCGGCGGATCCGTCGCGCCGAGCTTCTCCACCGGGGCGTAGAGCCGGTTCAACAGGCCCAGTACCTCCCTCTCGCTGATCATTTCGGAATTGACCACGATGCGCTCGTGCAGATGCACCAAGTGCGGAGAGGTATACAACCCCACGCTCAGCCCGTTGGATTCCAGCATCCGAGCCAGCATGGTGGCCGTCGAACCTTTGCCCTTGGTCCCCGCAATATGCACCGTGCGTATATGCGTGTGCGGGTCACCCACAAGAGATAGAAGCTTCTCCATCCGCTCCAGACTGAACGTCGTGGCGTTGTAGCGGACATGCTCTTCGCGTTCGTAGTCCGTTCGATCAAAGAGATAAGCCAGAGCCTGGTTGTAATTTCTAAAGGCCTTCTTTGCCCTGGCTGTTGCAGTCTTCGAAGAGCTCCTTCTTGTGCGTTTCTTTCCGGTTTTCCTTACTGTTTTTGCCATGGACTCGCCATGTTAGCAGATCGCCTCTGCTTAGTCAACTGTCACCTCCGCGACGACCGTGAAATTCTGTTCTCCTTCTCGCCAAAGGTGCAGATAAAACCTTTTCTTTAAAACACTTAAGGAATTATCACCTTCCTGTTGCCCGCAGTTTTTTTCATTAGTAAATGTGAATACATAATTAGAAATACTAATATACAAATATCCAGCCCCGGCTTCCTGACCGTTTCGGCGAGCCTAACGTGGCGCCCTCCATCGCTTTGGACCGATGACGGTCGGAGATGACTGCACCGAGGGCGCCTCACATCGTGAGAAGAGAATCAGTCCTCAAACACAGCCAGCCGTCAGCCCTATAACAACGCCATTATCGGCCTCATTTCGAGGTCGCTGCCAGCCGGGACCGTCTCACATATTCGTCATAACCGCTTCAGAGCGGCCTCTCGGCCGATGCGTGCCCAGAGGCGAACCGGTTCTCGAAACCACGCCGGAGCACCCCTACCGTCGGCGGCGTCTGCGCATGAGCAGGGCGCCGAGAGCAAACAGGGCCGGCGTTGCCGGCTCCGGAACCACGGCGACGAAAAGAGACGGATCCAGGGTTCTGCTGACGATACTGATGCCCTGGATCACGGAGTCGTTCGTCAGATTCGCCCCGTTCTCGTCCAGCAGATCGGTGATGGCAAACGCGATGCCCCCGATAGGCTGGCCCCAGTTGTAGAAGCCGATGCGATTCAGGCCGGTATCTCCCCAGGTCCAGCCATCGACCATGCGGAACTGCCCGAGTCGGCCGTCCTCCAGAATGGCCGCCAGCAGAAAATTGTCGTTCATGCCCGCCTCAAAGAGGAAAAAATCCGGATTCTCCCCGTTGGTGTCCGTCCAGGTCTTCTGGCCATCGATCATTACTATCGCCCAGCCCGTCTTCTTATCGAGCCGGCTGGCAACATGGTTCAGGTCCAGGTCGTCGGCGTGGGAGATATGAGAACCAAACGTCGCCTCGCCGATCGATGTGCCGGTAGCCAGAGATTCGGTAGTCACGGAGTAATCGCCCACTGTAATACTCTCGAGCAGGTACGGCGGAGAGCCATTTTCACCAGCCTCGACGCTGGTGACCGACTCGATGGCAGCGCTGGACGGGCCCACCGGAAACACAATCGCCACGGCCACCATCAGGATCAAAAGAATCCAAGCCTTCATACCCTCTTTCTCCTTTCCAAACGCAAGATCAATTTCCCGCATTCCGCCTTTGGCATGACGAATCTTCCGCAAGCTTCCAGGACGTGCAGTGGAAAGACCCATAAACCCCCATTGTACGCATTTTGCCTATATTGTCAAGGGTTTTGACTTTCGCCCCATCCAGTGGACCTACGCCGGGGACCGGCTCGCCTCGTAAGCATGGGGAAACGCGTGTTCGTGCGTCAAGAGCGGGCTGTCAGCGCGTGCCGCCGGCCTGGAGCATCCAGCGGCCCCTCAGACCAAGCTCAGCCTGGACACAACCAGGAGTCACCCGGAAAGAAACAAGGCCTGTGTCGGTCGGACACAGGCCTCGCATTCACAGGATCTCTGTGATGAAATCCGGGACGAGTTGTTTGCTCGCCCGGGCATTCAGGGCGCAACGCGTTATTCGCTGTCGCCCTCGGTAGCTGCTTTCACGACGTTGATGTCGTCGTAGAAAACCACACCGGAACCGTCCGGCGCCGGCGTGTTCGGGGTGCCGACGCCGAGGATCATCTTCTTGACGGCGGATAGATTCACGCCGGCGAAATCGGCCAGCGAAATCTTCCACTCGGTCCAGTCGCGAACGACCGTGCCCTGAGGATACAGGACGGTGGCCGACCGGCCGGAGGTGTCCTCAAGCCGCACGTAAAGATCGGCAACGTCGTTGTCCGGATGATCGACGCCGACCTCTGCGACCTGCCACTGCCCGCTGACACCGCCGCCGGTCTGCACGCCCGAATACTCGGCCATGGTGATGGCGCCGCTGTTGTGGCTGGTCAGGGCCAGTCCGATGGTAACGTTGTCGTTCATGTTGATCTCGCGCGTCGAAGCGTCTGCGTCTACAATAGGCTCCCAGGTGCTGCCGTCGAGCGACGCCGCCGCGGTGAACGTGTTGCCCGTGCGGGTCAGTTTCACCCAATACGGCGCCGCCAGAGCGCCATCGGTGTTGTGCTCGGTCATATCGGCGTTGGTGAAGTCACGCCAGGTAAACTGGATGCCGTTGGCCGGAGTGGCAACGACCATGGCGTGTTTGGCGCCGGCGTCGAGCGATTCGCGAATCATGATGCCGCACTTGGCCCAGCCATCGGTGTTTTCGAAGCTCTCGACCTTGGCCACGATGCTGCCGTCGCCGTTGAGTGACTTGTAGACGTAACGGAACTCGTCGGCCGTGCCCCAGATATCGGAACCGGAGGCGCTGACGGTGAAGCTGTCCGGCGAGTTCTGGACGAAGCCGGCCGGAAGGCCGTGGAACCACAGACTCAGGTCCGTGACACCGTTAACCGACCAGTTTTGACCCATCGCCCAGGTGCGCGCGGCCTCAGAGACGTAGGGGGCCGCGGCGTTGCCGAAATACACCGGAATCGCCTGGCTGCCGCCGTGAACGTTGGCGGTCTCGACAATCGATCCCTCGAAATAGGGGCTGTCGGAACTCCAGATGTCATGGCCGACCAGAGCGCCCGTGCCGTTGCCGGCATTGCCGGGTGCCGGCTCGGTGTAACCGAGTCCGTCGATCCAAACCTGGAAGACGCGGTTGCCGACCTCGTTGGTGTAACTCTCGAAATCGTCGACGATAATAAAGTCGGCGGTGGTGAAGCTCCAGACGCTGCCTTGCCAGGGACTTTCCGGCTCGGCGTCGTTGACCTCATCGATGCGCCAGTAGTAGGTCGTATTCCATTCCAGCGTCCCAGGCGCGGCATAGCCGGTCGCTTCCAGCGCCTGGCGGCCGCGATAGATCGCTCCATCGACCACGGTGGCGTTAGCCACGGCTTCGGCGTCAGTGCCGAAGTAGACGTCGTGCTGGGCGGCCTTTTCGCCGGCGCCCCACGTCAGGACCACGTCCTGCGAGGTGTCGGCCGCGTCGTTGGCGGGGAAAGGTGTCCGCGCCCGCAACGGCGGCTGCAGCGGACCGGCCGACAGAATGGTGCGCGCCTGCGTCGGGCTCTGCCAGTACAGTTGCGCGCTGGCTCCGCCGCCGTTCTCGTAATATTCCATCCGGATCGGATAGACCTGGCCGCCGTCCAGCTCGATCGAGCCTTTGACCTCAGTCGGGCCCTGATCGACCCACTGGTCAACCAGCAACTCGTCGCCGACCCAGAGCCGCGCGCCGTCATCCGTATTCGTGGTGAACGTATAGGTGTCGGTGAAGACGATCTCGATCTCGCCGGTCCAGCGCGCCGAGAACAGGTTCACGGGAATCGCCGCATCGGGCGAACTCGTTCCGGCCTCGCCGCCGTCGGGCCAGTTGAAGTTGATTTCCGCATCGATCCGCGTGACGGCAGGATCGCCGGAGAGGGTCATGTTGTCGAAGTACTCGCCCTTGATGCCGCCGCCGGGACCGAAAGTCGTAAAGCTCCAAACCGCCCCGGTCTGCCTCGTGCCGTCATCGGCGATCTCATCGACGCGCCAGTAATAGGTCGTATCCGGAGCCAGTTCGTCCAGCTCGAACGTCATCACCGGCTGACTGCCCTGGAACGCCGTCTCGGCGCCCGCGGCAACGTCGGCCTCATTCGTGCTGAAGTAGAGATCGTGTTGGGCAGCGTTCATCCCGGCCGACCAGGCCAGGTCCGCATCCGTGGCAATCCACTTGGCGCCGCTGCGCGGCTGAGGGCTATGCGCCGTCAGCGGTGAGGTGCTGAAGCTCCACGGCTCGCCGGTCTGCACGGTGCCGTCGGCTTCGATCTCGTCGACGCGCCAGTAATAGGTCGTCCCGGGCTCGAAGCCAAACACGTGATAGTACATGTTGAATGCTTGCTCCGGGACAACGAGGCTCTCCGGCCCCAGTTCCGGCGCGGTCCCGAAGTACACACTGTGCTTCAAGGCCGTGTCGCCCGGCGTCCACTGGAGCAGAGGAGCGGTAACGTACTCGGCGCCGTCGGCCGGAATGGGCTCCCGGGCCTGTACCGCTTTGAGCCACTTCTCGTACAGATAATCTTCCACGTCGGCCAACTCGCTGTCGCTGAGACCCCGGCTGTAGACCAGAATCTCCGCGATGTCGCCATCCCAGCCCTTGCCGCCGTCGAAGTCCAGACCGGCGATGTGGCCCTGGGCCATGGCTCTCTGAATGCCGTGCGTGATGTCGGTCAATTCGCCCAGCAGTTCGCCGTCGCGGTAGACGTCCATCACACCGGTCCTGCCGTCGAGCCGCGAGACGTTGAGGGTGAAGTCGGTGACGGGATCGTGCTGGACGTCGACGTTATGTCCGGGGCCGGCGTCACTGTAGCCGCTCATCATAATGAACGTCTGCGTAACATTGAACGCGCCCACCGCGGCCAGACCGTGACCGCCGCTTTCGCCCCAGCCGATGAAACCCTGATGATACTGAGGCCAGCCGGCAGGCTCCAACCGGCTGCGACTGACCGCCACAACGGTCATGTCCTTGTCGTTCGGATTGTAATCGAATCGCAGGGCCTCGGCGAAAGAGTTGTGGAACGAGACCGTGTAGAGGCCCGACGGGGCGCGGGCTTCGCCGTAAATGGCGGCGCCGTCGCCGCCGGTGGCGTTGCGGCCGTTGGCCGAGCTGTCGGCCCACTCCGTGACACCGGCGCCGATTTCGAGGTTGGCCAGCACTGTGGCATCGAACTGCAATTCCAGTCCGTCTGTTACAGGCGGGACATCCGCTGCCTGGACCGCGCCGAGCAGCGTGACCAGCACGATCAGTGCGGCCAGGGGAACAAGTTTCTTACACATGCTGTTTCCTTCCGTAATCAAAGAAGTATAGAGACATAAGGCCTTTGGGCGAGACAGCTAACACAGCCGCGTTATGCCGAAAGACCGGTTCACTCGATTGTGACGAAACACCCTGATGCGAGATTCAAGCGAGAAGGAGAGAACTTCAAAGTGAGGAATTGCTTTAAACTACCCTGAACTGCTTACCCTCTGCCCCCATTGGCGCGGGTTCAAATTTTCTGCCGGTGGTTCTATACTGCCAGTGTTACCTCCATACCGTTTATAATGTTAATCTAGTGAAAAGTTCATTACAAGTCAAGTCGAATTGGCGAATCGTCCGGAAATTGTGACTGGCGTATCGAGCGCCGCGGGGCACGGCCGAATAATTACCCCCTGGCACAACAGAACCCCGCCCTGTTGCGGCTATGGGCGTACAAAGAGATTGCCAGGCAGTTGCTTAATCAGGCCCTTGAGGCGCAGCGACATGACGCCGGCGTTGACCGCGCCGGGCGGCAGATTCGTCTCGGCAATGATCTCATCGACGTGCAGCGGCTCCCGGCCGAGTGAGTTGTAGATCGCCTGCTCGTTGCCTTTGAGCTTGAGTCTGGCTGCGTCGAACAGGGGCGTCTCAACGTTCTCGACGGCCCGACGGCTCGCGACGGCGGCATGCTCCTTGAGCTGGTCCCCCACGTAGCCCAACGCCTCCATCACGTCTTCGACCGATTCAATTAGCTTTGCGCCTTCCTTGAGGAGCCGGTGCGGACCTTTGCTGAGCGGCGAATCGATTTTGCCCGGCACCGCCATGACCTCGCGGTTGCTGTCCAGCGCCGTCTTGGCGGTGATCAGCGCCCCGGAGCGCAGGCCCGCTTCGATGACAATGGTCCCGAGCGACAGTCCCGCAATGATGCGATTGCGACTCGGGAAATTCTCGGCCAGCGGCTCGTATTGCAGCGGCAGTTCGGAGAGGCAAGCGCCGGAGCCACCGATCAACTCGAAAAGCTTTTTGTTTTCGGGCGGGTAGGCCTGGGCCAGGCCGCAGCCCTGCACCGCCAGCGTGCGCCCCCCGGCCGCCAGCGCGCCCTGGTGGGCGGCGCTGTCGATGCCCCGGGCCAGCCCGGAGACGATGGTAAAGCCCGCCGCCGCCAGCAGGTGGGCCAGGCGGGAGGCCTGCTCCTGCCCGTACAGACTGCACCGCCGCGACCCCACGATCGCGATCCCAAGGTTATCCTCCCGGCCGAGCGTTCCCTTGACGTACAGCACGGGCGGCGGATCGTAGATCTGCTTGAGTACCGTCGGATAGCGCGCGTCTTCCATGTGGACGAGCCAGACGCCCAGCTTCCCGGCCCGCTCCAATTCCGCCTCCGCCTCGAACGTACCCCGCGAGGCGGCGATGCGTTCAGCCGTCTTGAAGCCGATGCCTTCTACCTTGGCCAGGCCCGCCACCGACGCGCCCAACGCCGCATCGACCGAGCCGAAACGCTTGAGCAGCCGCACAAACGTCACCGGACCCACGCCGTCGGCGCGAATCAGCCGAAGCCACTTGTCAACGTCTCCGGAATTCTCGGGAATCCGCATAACCACCTCTCACTGATCAGCCTCAACGTTGTCGCACAACCCTATCAAGAACCGCACTGCTCGTCAAGCAAATCACCCATCTGTGTGCGAATATTTGTGCCGCCCCGGAGGCAGCGCCAGGCGATACGTATTGGTGGCTTTGGCGTGTTGGTGGGAAGACATCCTGACAACCGCAGATTGCGCCGTGGAAAGCCGACTCTGTCACCCCTGCGCAGGCAGGGGTCCAGCAATTGTAGGGTGGGGCTTGCCCCACCGAACCGAAGATGGTGGGGCAAGCCCCACTCTGATATGGAACGACCTTCGTCAAGGGTAAATATTCGATTGTTTTGGTTTTCGACT